>Ga0187854_10004440_pt1 | contig 10572 bp, 7 predicted proteins | sample June2016WEW_6_15_FD_132445 | JGI IMG/M metagenome (GOLD analysis project Ga0187854, IMG submission 132445) | Peatland microbial communities from SPRUCE experiment site at the Marcell Experimental Forest, Minnesota, USA - June2016WEW_6_150 | ecosystem: Environmental > Terrestrial > Soil >...
AAAATGGCGCTGTTGCGGGCCTCGAATAAAAAGCCGTATGCCGCCCCTTCGCGGAAGAACATGTCGGCGCCGATAATCGCCACGTCGGCAACGACCGTCGGGCCCAGCATCCGGGAAAGAACGGTCTGCTTGAGCACGAGCTGCTTTTCCATACGCTGGCGCATCTGGTGGTCCAAGCCGCGCAGGGCGATAAGGTTCTGTGCATCGCCGCCCCATTTGTCCAGCGTGTCTTGCAGCCAGAGGAAATTGTTGAAACTGCCGAAACGAAGATAAAAACACTCGGCCGGCACGTGCAGCGACATAGGCTCGATTTGGACTGCGCCGGCCGGTTCGGGGAACGTCAACGGCGGCGGTTCGAGCGGGGCGGGCAACGGCTGATCGGCCGGCAAATCCAAGTTGTTCAATCCCAGGATGCGATCCTGCTGCAAGGCCACGCGAATCGACTCCGTGCCCAAATTCAGCCCTATTTCCTTTTGCAGTTGGGCGTAAGGCGAGTTTGTTTTTTTGGCCTCGGGCAAGCGCAGATTGAGTTTTACCGCAAGAGTCGTGGTCAGATAGTTTTCCACCAGCGGCGGATAGTCGGGCTTTTGTTCGAGCAATTGCGGAGCGTGGGCGTATCGATGCCACCACTGGTTAAGCAATCGTTGAAACACCGCCGGCGGCGCCTGCCTGGGCATGACGTTTATGGGAATAGGCTGACGGGCCTGGAGCGTGACACGCAACGGTTCATCGCCTCGGAACAGAAAAAAGATCGTGGTCCTCGGCGGACGATCCAGCATCCCGCGCAACAATCCGCCCACTTGTTCTCGAACCGGACCGCCCCGGGTAAGCGGCGTGTCGCTGTCGAGCACTTCTTTCATAACTTTGCCGAAGGCGGGGGGTGTTTCAACTGCCGGATATAGCACCCGGCCGTCGCGTTCGGCCAGGGCCAGGCCTTCGGCGCCCAAGGGCTGCGGCAGCATTGTTTCGGGCAAATCGACTGTGATCCGGCCAACGCCGTAGGGTTTGCCCGTAAAGGCCTCCACTTCCACTTGTTGGGCAAACGCAAGCGAAGACAATACGCTCACTGCAACAGCAGCGTTTGAAAGTCGCAACCGCCATAAAGTCCACGGGTTGCAACCCATGGGCTTGGAGATCTTGAAATTTTTCCGATTACAATAATTACGGATGATGTATTTCATGTCGCGTTCTTTCCCGCCGGCTTGACGTTGATCGGTTTGGTGGGAATAAGATTTTCCTGGGGATATTTTTCCAAACCTGGTTCCACGCCCCGCGCCCTAAGCGCATGGGCGATGTTGTTTTTGTAACTTTTGGGAACGCTGTCCAAAGCGGCTTTTAGCGCGTCGAGCGAAAACTGGCCGGGTATGCGCTGGAGCGCGCAGCGCGCGTCGTCGAGCAATTCCCTGCTCTTAAGCACGGCCGCGATGGAATCAACGCTGGAATCGCCGCCGATTTCCGACAGCATCCAGAGCACCTCGCGGCGGAAGGCATCGGGCCAATCGTCGGTCAACAACGCCTGGAGTTCATCGAGGACTGCCTTGCGTTGATCTTCCGCGTCGATCCGGCCGAAATCATGCACGATTTGCCATAGTGCCCTTTTAGCCGCTCGAGCCACTTCCAGATCGCTGTCGCCGGAGGTCGTCACGGCAGCCAAAGGCTTAACTGCCGCGGCCCCCACCTTTGCGGCGCTGAGCCAACCTTCCGCCCGGACTTTATCGCTTTTGTCCTTGATCTTGGCTATCAAATTACCGACGGTGAATTCCTCGGCTGGCATGGCGGATGATTCCTAAAAAACTTGTACGGATGCTTCCTTACATATAATACGGAAAACGTTGCGGCCTGTTCATCAGGCGGCCGGCTTGTTCGTCGCCGGTAATTTCGAATTTATTATTATCCCAATGCAGTTTTCGCCCCAAAATAAACGAGAGGTTGCCCAGGATGCACAAATTCGCCACGCCCACGCCGGCCTCGACGTCCATAATCGTTTTTGCTCCGGTCCTTATGCCGTTGAGCCAATCTTCGATATGGCCGGGACTTTTGGCGATTTCGACGCCCGGGGAAGGCGATTTCCATTGGCGGACTTTTCGCTCGGCCCAAATTCCCACGTCTCCGCCCCAGGCAACGGCTTCCCCATTTTCGCCTTGATATATCGCCCCGCAACTCGGCTGATCGATCGCCGCTTCCTCGGGCTTTCGCTCCTCGGGTTCGACCGGCTTGCCGGGCTGATTCCAGGTGAGCACCCAATCGGGATTCTTGAAAGTATAGGTCACTTTCATTTCCACGGCCGTGTCCCAAAGCCCCTTGGTGGGCGCGGCGCCGACGGCTTCCACCGTGTCCGGGCCGGTTCCGTCCGCGCCCATCCACCACATCGCGCAGCTCATTACGTGTGCGCCGGGATGGCATATCCGTCCGCCTCCAGATTCCATCATCCAGCGAAACTCGCCGTTGGAAAAACGCGGATTATACGACTGCCAGCGCAGCGGACCGAGCCAAAGGTCCCAATCCAACTCCGGCGGCGGATCTTCGTCGGGCTCGGGATTGTCGTCGACCTGGCCAAGATTGCTCCAACAGGTCACTTTCGTCACCTTGCCCACCGCGCCGTCGGCCAGATATCGCCGCATCAAATACGCCTCGCCTTGCGAGCGGCCTTGGGCCCCGATCTGCGTGACGATTTTGGCCTTGCGCGCGGCTTCGATCATGGCCTTGCCTTCCTCGATCGTCGAACAGGCCGGGCTCTCGCAGTAGACGTGCTTGCCGCACTGGGCCGCTTGCACGAATTGCACTCCGTGCCAATGGTCGGGCGTGGCAATGATTACGGCGTCGATGTCTTTGCGCTGCAAGATATAGCGATAGTCGCGATACGCCTCGGTTTTGGGACCGGCAATTTGTTTGGCTTTTTCCAAGCGTTTTTCGTCCGCGTCGCAAACAGCGGCGACGTACACCTCCCCCTTGCCCATCCGATCGACCATATTAACAAGATGATTTGTTCCCCGCTCTCCCAGGCCTATCAACGCAATAGTCGGCCGTTGGTTTGCACCCGGCCTTGCTTGTGCGGCCAATACCTCGGAACGAATCAAGTGCGGCAATACAAGGGCGCTTCCAGCCACTGTACCGGCGGTCTTCAAAAAAGTGCGACGAGAAACTTCTCGATTGCGGTCGTTCATCTGCCGGGGCTCTCGAACAGGAAAGGTCATTGGGTGGGATAATGATGGGAAAATATCAAGCTCCGGTTAAACATCAATGTTTTTATTATAAATGTCACCAGTTTGATTAAACAGGATCTTCATGCCTGGTCGTAATGAGGATTTGGGTAATTATTGACAATAAAAATGATAATATATTGAAATGTCATACAAAAAAATTAACCTGGGTAATATGCGTAGTATATAGAGGATCACTTTCGCCTATCCAGGGAATAAGGGTCAATTGAATAAACTTCCCATTCAATACAATCCGACATAATCCCAAATAGCGCAGAATGGTTTTTTTCCTTCTTCTTCCACAAACATACTAGCTAAAGACTGATGCCATTGGAAAACTTTATTTCCATGGCGTTGGGTTTAGGAAACTATTTCGTGCCTGGGCTGTCGATTCTCATTCCGGTTTTAAACAAGCTTAAAAAACTGGAAGATACCCTAGTTTCCATTTTGGAAAACCGGCCGGCGAATTGCCAGATCGTCGTAGTGCTGAACGAGCCCTATGGAGATCCTTACCAATTACGCGATGAAGTGTGTTTTGTCGAAGCTGCGCCGGATGCCGATTTGATAGAGAGTATAAACTTCGGACTTGCAAATTGCCACACGCCCATAATTCATATTTTGTCTTGTGGTATGGAGGTGAGCCCGGGCTGGACCGACTCAGTCCTGCCTCATTTTGCAGATCCTGCGATTGCCGCGGTAGCGCCCTTGGTCCTTCAACGACGAGATCGAAACAAAGTGATATCGGCGGGCGTGGGTTATCGGGCGAGCGGAGCGGCCAGACGTTTAGGCTTTGGCAAGTCGCCGGCGCAGGCATCGTTGGAAAAGGAACAATTTTTCGGGGCCGACATATTGGCCGCGTTTTATCGCCACTCGGCATGGGATGCCGTATGCGGATTGAATCCCTCCATCGAAGACCACCTTTCCGGCGTGGATTTGGCCTTGGCCCTGCATTTTGCCGGTCTCCGTTGCATGGCCGAGCCTGAGTGCAAGATGTATGCGGATCCGGAAGATGCCGTCGGCGCCGGTCGATTGGGCAGGGGCCGTTCAGCCGAACGACTTTTTTGGACCTGGGCCTCCAGAATGGGATGGGTGCGAGCCCTATCCGGACACGCGGCGCTGCTGACGGCGGAATGTTTGGAAAGCCTGGTTCGGCCGTCCACGTTCTTGCATTTATGCGGCCGCGCCTGGGAGGCACTGCGGTTTCCGATGCACAAGCGAGTGCAACGGACGGCTATTAGCCGATCTTCCACCGCGGCACACCCCATTGCCCCGCCCCACTTTGCCGCAAAGCAACGCCGCCGATCGGCTACTTATGCGGATAAGTGATTACCAGGATTTCCTGTTCGGGCATGGCTGCGATCTTTCGCGCCAAGTCGTCGTACATGTGATCATCCGCGGCTTGCGGATTTTGAGCGTTTTTATTTTCCGCCTTGCCTGTTTTTTGCGTCTGCGGCAACAGTGCCAGAAATTGCTCCCTGGGTTTCAAATCGGCAGACTTGCCGGAGCGGATGTTTTTGACGTGAATCACGATTTTTTCACTTTCGATCCACTGTAGGTTTCGTTTTCCCAAGGTTGCGCCGGTGCTGATCTGCATCCCGTCGAGAAAACACGATTCCGGGGGTTTCACGAACGGCCCTTCGCAGGTCACCTCCACGTCGAAGTAGCCTTTGGCGTCCACCGCCCGAATAGCGGCCATTCCCATTCTTGTTCCAAACGTCAACATTGGGCCCAGATGACCGTGCAACTGCACCGCGTATTTCAGCCAGGCCGGGTCGGTTCCTTGTTGGTGGTAATGAGGTTGCGGAAGATTTTCGATTTTATCCTGGGAAAAACAAATTGTCGTGAAACCGCACAGGCAAAACAGCGTGATTGACCGCAACATTTTTTAAATTTCCTTTTTACAAATTGTAAATTATTCGGGTGCTTGGACCATTTCCTTCCCGTCAATCGTGCCCAGACCGGCAAATAGATCCATGTCGATCGAGGCGCCCAGAAAATGGACCGCCCCGTCGCAAAATAAAAAGTTTATTCCTTGTGCATGGCAGCCGCCCCAGCCGCGACGGCAGGGTAGACTATTGCCCGTGCCGCCCTCGTCATCGGCTTTTTGATAATCGCCGTATAACGTTCGGGCCTGGGAAGTGGCCGATGACAGGCTGTAGAAAGTGTAAGAGTAGGCCCAAAGCGTGCGAAACTCCGGGCAGGTGCGGGTAGTCGATTCGCCGGCCATGATGGTATTCGAGACGCCGTCGCGGATGTTCTTGAACTTTTCCGCGGTGAAACCCAATATGCCGACCGTGTGGATCGGTCCTCGCCATTGCTTGGGAAAGCTGATGAAATCGCCGTTGTCGAGGAATATCAAACCGTCGCTTCGGCCCGCCATGGCGCGATACGAGCCCGGCATATAAGGCACGTTCAAGGAATAGTCCGCCGCCGGGCCCAAGGCGGGAACGACCAACTTGTCGGTGGCTTGGTCCGAAGGACACACATATTCCGCTATATGCGATTCGCGCACTTGCCGATTCGCCGGGGCTTCGTTGGGGGCATGAACAACATAAGCCTGCCCAAGCGCCCTGTATTCGAGATAAGGCAAAATAGCGATCATCCAATTCGCTCGGTCGTCCGTCTGGTAGCCTTGACTGCCCGGACAAATGGCGGCATTGTTCACGTAATTTCCAGCCGGCAAAAAACCCATCGCGTCGTGATAGGCATGGATTGCCAATCCAATCTGCTTGAGATTGTTCATGCAGTGCATCCGCCGGGCCGATTCCCGGGACGCCTGAATCGCCGGCAGCAGCAACCCCGCCAAAACTCCGATTATCGCCATCACGACCAACAACTCCACGAGCGATAAACCCGCGCGATCAGGGCTTGTATCGTTCGCTGCTTGGCAATTTCCCGGCTTCATGGCGCTAGGCAAATTCTGAAATTAATCCTTGATTCGGAGAACGTCGTATGTCGCGAAACACGAAAGTCCCAGCAGCAGAATCAGCATTGCACTCGGTTCGGGCGTCGGATACACCTCTTCCGCGCCCGAAATCTGCCCGCCCGAAATCGCGCCGATAGTCAAGGTGTCTTGCACGATGCTGTCCACGGTAACCTGAGCGGAACCGGAGATTATGGTACAGCCTTCGCCGGAAATTGCCGCCAGGTGATGCTCGCCGCCGTCGATTTCCAGAGTCGCCCCGGAAGCGACAAGGATCCCGCTCGATGCGTCGATGTTCCCGCCGTCGGAGAGTTTTAGCAGCCCCGCTTCAATGTCCGTCGTTCCCGCGTATGTGTTCACCGCGGTCAAGATTAAATCGGCCGAACCGTATTTTCCAATTCCATTGGCCCCGATGATCGGTTCCGATACGCGGATGTTTCCCGGCTCGGCCAGGAATAGACAGTTCGCGTCGTCGGTATTAAGCGACAGATTGACGGTTTGCGTGAGACTGCTGAAATTGGCCATGCGTTTGACCTTTACCGCGTTGCCGGACAAGGTAAACGCGGCCGCGTCTGGATTGAAAACTATCCCGTAAAAGGACGTGTTGTTCTCTTTATCGTTGACTGAATTGCGATTCGTGCTGCCGTCGAAGTGCAATTCCCAATCGCTGCTCAGGCTTGGGCCGGTCCAGTTGGCGGCCGTACTCCAGAGAGCGTCGCCTCCGCCGCCGTTCCAAACAGGGGCGGCGACGCTGGATATCGTGGAATAATACTCGGCTTTCAAAGTGAGCAGATAATAGCCGTCCCGGCCGTTGGCCGACTCTTGATTCATGATGCCGGTGATATTATAAGAACTGCCCGTGGGCGCCATGTATGTGTAAAAACCGGAGTTCCGGCCCAGTTGGACGTTGAAAGTCCGGCCGGTGCCGTCGGTAACGGTCAATTCCATGTTAGCTCCCCATAGCAGCGGATTGGTCAAATGCACGCCGGTCAGTTCCACCATTGTCGATTGATAGTGCTCCGCGCCAAAGTTGCTCGGCGCATTCGTATTAAAAATAAAGGAGTCGTCTGAATTTTTAAGATTCGTGAGCGTTAACGACGTCGCCAACGTCGTCACGTCAGAGCAGTAACCGCTTTTCAAGACGACAATTTCGAAATCATTGGCCAAAGCGGTGCTGTGTAGTTCGTTTACGTTCATCATCCCGCTGTAATACATTCCACCCACGCTGGTGCGGATTTCAACGAGATCTCCGGCCTTGAGGGTGTTAGAGGCGGTCGAGCCGGGATAATAAATTTGCAGCCGATCCAACTCTGCGTACCACACATCGTTGTAGTAATTATCCTTCGTGGAGTGTATCCAAGGCAGGTTGCCGTAATTCTGGCCCATCCAGCAGGCCGTTCCGCCGGAATCGCTATAAGCGGTATTCGTATCCGGATCATAATCCGTGCCGTCGAGATTCACCGCTCGGATGTATATCTGCGCCTGTCCGCCCAGATAATAAATGGTAAAGGTGCTGGTGTAGTCGGCCGTGGCGTCGAGATAATCGGCGGATTCGTTTAGAACCACTCCGATCAGCCGAAACGGCAATGTCTTGCTGAAATTGCTCACCCAATTTCCCGATGACGATTGCTTTATGCTCTGATAATCGCTGTGTTCAATGACCGGGACCGTGTTCCAATCGATTGCATAAGAAGTTTGCGAGAGCAAGAAAATAAGCAAGGCCCCAAACACGCTAATCCAGTGTCCTGAAAAACTCCCCTCGCCCGACCAACCTTCGGTTGGTGCCCGGAGAGGGGCAGGGGGTGAGGGCAAATTATTGGATATGGCGGAAGATAATTGACGCTCTTGTTGTTTATTAGCCGACATGTTTGCCGCTCCTGTTGTAAATTGATGATATTGTTACGTATTACGTATTCGTAATACGTAACACGATTGTATTCATAGTGGAACCCAATGCAATAGCCGCTTCATGGAAAAAAGGAGAAAAATGGCCGGCCGCTAAAACGGGTGGCGGGATAGGCCTGTTTATTGAGAATCAGGTAATTGACATCATGGGGCAGATTGTTAATCCGCCAAAAAGCAGGTTGGCAACCTAATCCACATTCGACGTTTGCGTTATTCCGTCCAGATCATTTATTTCCCGCCAGAAAGTGCCGGACGATCGTCGCGTAATAGGTCCCCTGGAAGGATGTAGGCCAATAATGGCAATTACCACTAACAACTCGATGAGAGTAAATCCAGACGCTGCGGCATGCCCGCTATCGTGCATATTCCTTGCCCTTTCGGTGCACAATCCTCGGCGAAGTTAAGAGCGATTGCAGGTCTTTTAGCAACTACGGATCAGCGCGTGACACTTCGACCAGGTCGATTTCTTCTTCGTATATATCGGCGGCCTTTTCCAGCGGTCCGTCCGTGCCGCGGCGGCTGCCCGGATAAAACAGTTCCACGGCCGCGTGGAATTGGACCAGAGAGGGAGGATTTGGAACATCGACCGCTTCGGCGGCGAATTTATCGCGTAGTTCATAAACCTGGTGGCGTCCCAAGGGCCAGCGGACGGTCATGATGTCGTTGATTTCGTTGAGTAGTTGATAGACCCGCGCCCGGGTAAGCCCCATGGTTCTTGCCACTTGGCGCACGCTGGTGATCGGGCCGCGCACGCCCAGGCGGTTTTCGGCCATGGTTACGATTTGCTGCGGGGCGTCGATGCGGATTTGCTCGAGCAAGGGGCTGACGAAATTTTGGAAAATCTCGCCGTTATCGGGCAGGCCGGGTTTTTGCAGCGATTGACCGATCCATTGTTCCACTCGATCGATCAGCCGCGGCACGGCGCGGAGGGCAAGATGTTCATGGCCCTCCATGTTGGCAACCAGCGTATGCAGGTTGTAAAACACTTCGAGGATGGCGTTCAGGCGGCGTTTGCCGTGGGTTTTCATGGCTTGAATTTCGGCCAGCGTAAAGCCGATATAGGCCTCAAGCGGCGTGTTCCACACGACTTTGGTGATGTTCTGCAAGCTGGGAGCGAAACGGCCGATCTTTTCCTGCCCCAAACCATGCCGCACAACGCTGGCGCGACATTGTTCCCATTGGAGTTCGGATATTGCCGCCGGATCGAACGCGGTATTCGAGCGGTTTGGATCGCAGGCCGATGATTTTTTCAGTCCGAGGTAAAAATCATTGATTTCGGTGGGCAGATCGGCCGGATCGGTATTGGCCACCCGGGCCAGAAGTTTCACGAAAGATTTCATTTTTTTTTGCCCGATCCCGGGCGTTTTGGCCAATTCTTCAAACGACGCACCGAGCAATTCCCGCAATGACCGACTCAGAAAGGCCAAAGGCAGGCGGCGATCGGTGGGAAGCGCCCAGTAGGCCAAAGGCTTGTCGAGATGTTCCACATAAGTTTCCGAACGCAGTATTTTCTGTAGACTTTCAAAGCGGCCAATGGCTTGTAGTTCCTCGACCGAAGCCGTTTTAACTGGTCTCATCACGTTCTCCTACATTTCGATACCAAATCTCGAAACCTTTAATTATGGTCCAGGCCAATTACGTGTTTTCTTGCAAAGCCGGGTGGATTTCAAACCGCGTGCCCATATTGCCATGTACGTTGGTTGGGCACTGGCGAGATTGAATTTGCTTTGGCGGGAGTCGTTATATTCCAGAAACAGGCCGCAAGGAACCCGTCCTTTTTCAGATCAAAGGCCTTATTGTGACACGATAACAGGATATGCGTCAAGGGTTGAACAAGATTGCAATTGATAAAAAACACCCCATTTTAGGTGGGTCGGATTAGTCCGAGGCCGAGAATTTTCTGGCCTTGACCACCAAGCACTTCACATCCACAATCTATCCTCATGTACATTCTAACGCGATACGTCGTTACGGAAGTGCTGAAATTCTTTCTTGTTACGCTGCTGGGCCTGACCCTGATAGTGACCGTGGTGATGGGCGTCAAACAGGGACTTAGTCAGGGGCTTCCGCCCATGGTGATGCTCTATGTCATGCCCTACATGTTGCCGGAAATGCTGGGCATTACCATTCCCGTCAGCCTGCTGTTGGCCGTGAGCATCGTGTATGGACGAATGACGGGCACGAATGAAGTAGTGGCGCTGAAATCGCTGGGCATCAACCCCATGGTAATCGTGTGGCCGGTAATCATTTTCGCGTTTTTACTGAGCCTGGGAACGATTTGGATGCAGGAGATCGCCGCCACGTGGTGCCGGCCGAGTTATGCGAGAGTCGCGGCGGAATCGGTCGAGGAAATCGCTTATGGCATGTTGCAAACCAATCATTCCATCGGTCCGCCCTATACGCCGCAGTTCTCAATCACTGTAAAGCGCGTTGATGGGAGGAATCTTATTCAGCCAACGATCACCATTTTCAGAGACGAAAGTCATCCTACCACGACCGTCCGTGCCATGGAGGCCGAATTGCGCACCGATCGGCAGAGGCATG
>Ga0187854_10004453_pt1 | contig 10558 bp, 11 predicted proteins | sample June2016WEW_6_15_FD_132445 | JGI IMG/M metagenome (GOLD analysis project Ga0187854, IMG submission 132445) | Peatland microbial communities from SPRUCE experiment site at the Marcell Experimental Forest, Minnesota, USA - June2016WEW_6_150 | ecosystem: Environmental > Terrestrial > Soil >...
GGAAGCCCTGATCCTGGTCGTGGCCGCGGGCATCAACGCCGAAGGCGCGGGGGAGAAGCTCGGTGTCCTCGGTAAGCAGCTGGAGGCGATGGCCGTTCAGCTGGCCAGCCACGAAGGGCGAGAGCCATGAGCACCGCCGGCGCCGGCACCACCATCACGGCCTGGGTTACCGACCTAGCCGGCAACTTCCTCGCCGACCTGGATCGATCGGAGGCCAAGGCCTTCCGCCACTTCGCCTTCCGCCGCGAGCTCGGCGTCCAGGGCGTGGGCGGCAGCGCGGCAGTGGGCGGCGGAGCGCCCGGCACCGGAGGCGGCTCGCTCGAGTACCGTCGCTTCCTACCGGACGGCACTCTCAACCCGGTCCTCGCGGCCCACCCGAACATCTTCAACCCCGACGACACGGCGAGCAGCCCGTGCCTGATCTGGTTCAGCTTCCGCGGCGTCATCACCATCTGGATCGTCGAGACCTCCAAGGACGTGCTCGATAGCACCGAGGAGTCCGGAGCCTGGACGGCCATCACCGGCCGGGGCGCAAAGCAGCTCCTCGCCGATCGCCAGGTCTGGCCGACCGCCTTCACCGGGACGCAGACCGATCCCTCGAAGTGGGCGGGCCAGTACTACGCGGTCAACGGCGCAGATCCCGGCCCGATGCTCTGGGCGATGGTCGCCGCGTCCAACGCCCGGTTCCCGATGCAGATCGTCCAGGGGACAGTCCAGACGAGCGCGAACACCTGGACCCAGAACTTCCGCTTCGACAAGATCCTCGACGTCTGCACCGCCGTCGAGGCGGCCTACGGCGACGTCGTCGTCGACGGGATCCAGACAGGGCCGACGACCTACGCCCTGCGCTTCAATTATTACACCAACCTCGGGTTCGACCGGACGGCGAGCGTGCTCTTCGAGGAGGGCGCCGACCTGCTCACCCTGACCCACGACGTCGTCGTCACCGACAAGACCTCCTGGCTCGTTGCGGAGTCCACTGGCTCGGGGGTCTTCGCCAAGCTGGCCATAGCGGGCGGATCCGGGCTCGGTCGCCGGCGAGAGAACTACGCCGGCGCCAAGGGCACCAGCGACCCGACGCAGCTGCAGGTCGTTGCCAACGCCGCCCTCGCCGCGGCCGGCACCCAGGACGCCATCGCCTTCGACACTCGAGAGACGACCTACCAGGCCCTGCAGGACTTCGACGTCGGCGACCTGGTCTCGGTCCGGGCCCTGGACCGCAACATCAACAAGGCGTCCGTCCAGGTCGTGGCGCTCACCTTCGCCGACGACGACAATCTCGAGATCGTAACGGTCGCGATCGAGGTCGGCAGCTTCCCGCCCTATATGCTCGGGATGCTGCGCACGGCGAACCAGGCCACCGCCTCGTCGCTTGGCACCCTCACGATGCAGCCCCAGGGCCAGCTCGTGCCGATCAACTTCTCCGACTCGGGCGTCTTCGACTCGGGCAACGCCTTCGTCACGGGGATCTACGTTCCGAGCCGGGTCCTCACGACCATCGAGTGCAAGGTCGGCATCGACTTCGACCAGTTCTGGGGTCCGGAGACCGGTGCCGCCAGTGGCGGATCAGGGACGAGCGGCAACGGCACGAGCCACCATCACGCCCTCCACAATCGGACGGGTGCCGCGGGCGGTTTCGCCCTGAATGGTTTCGACGATGGCCAGAACAACGGCACGAACGTCGTCGACATCTACAGCCAACAGGCCACGCTCTGGAGCTACAACGAGTCAGCTCCTCACACGCACACGACCCCGGCCCATACCCACGGCATCACGTACGGGATCTACAAAGAGGGCTACCCGGCCAGCCACAGCGTCAACCTGTCGGTCTACAAGCTCGTGGGGAGCACCTGGACACTTCAGGGCTCGACGATCACCGGGCTGACGGCCGACTCGATCGAGCAGGATCTCTCGGCCTATGTCACCGGACCTGGGAAGTGGCGCCTGGTCTTCCAGTCCGCGGCTGGCCAGCCCAACGGTGGCCGGCTGGGCGTCCACCTCAGCGGGTACCTGCTCGGAGCCATCCAGAGCGTCTAGGGCCCGCCTGCCTTCGGGGTCTCCCCATCGAGCACCAACGCGATTGGGCCTTCCCGGGCCCGGCCGCCGGCGGTAGCCTCAGCATGCGGGAGTCGCCGGAGGCCTAGCCTCCGGGAGTACGTGAAATAGGCTCTGTTGACAGAGCCTATTATGAGGAGCAGGATGGGCGTCGTGAGCGTCAAGCAAGCCGCGGAATTCCTAGGTCTGCACGAGCAGACCGTCCGCGAGTACCTGCGAGCCGGCCGGATCAAGGCGCAGCGGATCGGTCGCGTCTACGTCATCGACGAGCGCGACCTCCGGCGCTTCCTGGCCACGCCGCGGAAGCCCGGGCGCCCACGGAAGGACGCCACGAAGTGATCCAGACCGTCGCCGCCGCCGCCCCAACTGAGGCAGAGATCCGCGCCGCGATCGACCTCGCCTGGAGCGAGTTCCCCCGCGACGATCCGCGGAACAAGCTCGCGGAGGCGGTGGAGGCCTTCGCCGACCCGATCCGCTGGAAGCTGAACGACGTTGACCTCGAGGGGGATTCGACCGAGTTCGCGCAGCTCGGCGATGCGATCTGGAAGGATCTCCGGCCGTCTGAGGCCGCTCGCCTGCTCGAGCTGCTCTACGAAGCCGAAAAGCGGGCCCTGGCCGGCGCTCTGGAGCTCATCTTGCGCGAGTACGTCGACGCGGCACTCACCTTCGCCGGCGAGCATCCGGAGGCGCCTCGAGGCCCGGTCGGAGACGAGCCCAGTGTCTGAACGTTCCGCGCGGAAACTCCGGCCCCACGGGAGCCGCCACACGACGGCTACAGCGGGCGCCAGATCGGCGGACTACCAACAGGACCGACCATGACCGAGACGGACGAGGAGATCGAGAAGCAACTGGAGCGCCAAGACCGCGAGGTGGGCCGGATCATCGCCCAGAGGATGATGGAGCAGCGGCTGCCGGCCCTCTACGCGAAATGGCGAGCCAAGGGCCGATACCCGGCCGTCCTGCGCCACGAAGCCGTCCACGAAGCGGCTCATGCAGTCGTGGCCGAGGTGGTCGGCCACGACGTGCTCATTCTCACCCTGGCGATTGACCGCGAACCCTGGCATCCGTACTGCCGCATCCTTAACCCCGGCGACTGGCCCTCAGAGATCCGACGCACGATCGTTCATGGCCTAGCCGGGCAAGCGGTCGAGGTTCTTTCCGGCTGGAAGCGGGGCGACTGGCGGCGCATGTCCCGGGGCGCTGCCGACGGAACCTCGGATCGTAGCTGTGCCATCCTCAATGCGGACAAACTGGCCTGGGAGCGACCGCGTCAAGAGACCCTCGACCATCTGTGGATCGCCACCCTTCGATTAGTGCGGCGGCGGCGGTCTACGATCGAGCGCGTGGCAGGAGTGCTGCTCGAACGCGAGACGCTGCAAGCCGACGAGCTCCACGCCCTCATCGAGGACGATCAGCCATGAACCAGCCCCGTCCCGTTGCCGACCCGATCGTGACCGCCCTCCGGCTGGCCCTTGCGGAGATCGCCGAGAGAAGGCGCGCCCGGGCGCCGCACAGCCTGGCAGGGGCCGAGTCGACCGCGGCCCCTGCCTCTTTCCCACCGGACCGTCCGAAGCCCCGCAGACGGCCCCACACAGGCCGGGCCGTGCTGGTAGCAGATCTCGGTAGCATACCGGCTGGAATCGGGTCGGCTCAGGGGTCGAAGATTCCCCGTCCTCACGCGTGAAAGCGGACCGGATCGGCCACTATCGGACAGCCTACCCGGGACTTAAACTCCGCGGCCCGCGAGGGCATCAGGGTTCGAGCCCCTGCTCCGGCACCACGCCTGCTAGAATGCGCCCCGTCCTTTCGGCTCCGACCGGCCGGCGTTGTCGTCCGCGCATCGGAGCATCCCCATAGGAAGGAGTTGCCGGCGCATGCGCCGATACGAACTCATGCTGGTCCTGCGTCCCGATCTGGCGGACGACAAGGTCCAGGCATCGCTCGAGCGAACCGCCCGTGCCATCGCGGCGGGCGGCGGTCAGATCGTCAAGCAGGCCCCCTGGGGCCGCCGCCGGCTGGCCTATCCGATCGACCACCATCGAGAAGGCTCGTACTACGTCATCCTCTTCGAGGCCCCGGCGACGGCAATCGCCGAGCTCGAGCGCGGTCTCCTCATCAGCGAGGAAGTGCTCCGCCACCTTGTCACTCGCGTCGAGCGCCCCGTTCGGGCGGCTCGCGGCCGTGACGCCGAGGCGGACGCGGAGGTCGTCCTCCCGTCCGACGACGAGGAGCCCGAAGAGGAACTCGAGCTGATCGATGAATCCGAGAGCGAGGCGGCGCCAGCCGCTATCGACTGAGGCCCGCGCCAGGCGGAGCTGGAGGCACGCTCGATGTCGCTGAACAAGGCGATGATCATCGGCAATCTCGGCCGCGATCCGGAGATGCGGTATACGCCCAACGGCCAGGCGGTGACCCAGTTCACGGTCGCCGTCAACCGTAACTACAAGGACGCGAACGGCGAGTGGAAGGAAGAAACCGAGTGGTTCCGGGTCGTAGCCTGGGCCGCCCTCGCCGAGCGCACCGCCGAGTACCTTCGCAAGGGCCACAAGGTCTACGTCGAAGGGCGGCTCCAGACACGAAGCTGGGAAGACAAGGACGGCCAGAAGCGTTACACGACGGAACTGGTCGCCAACACGATCACTTCGCTCCAGCCGCGAAACCGTGACGACGCTGCGGGAGAGCCCTCGGGCGCACCCGTGACAAGGGCCGGAGCTCCTGCCGGCCAGGCCGGAGGCGACGAATTCGGTTCCAGCGACCTCGACGAGCTTCCTTTCTGAGGACGGTCCCCGGGCCGTGAACCGGCCCACTGACGATGCCGATTCGCCGCGTCACGCACGCGGCTGCAAGAGACCAAAGGACGTAATCCAATGCCCATGTCGAACCCGCGAGAAAAGAGCCGTGGCGGCAAGCGCGATGACTATTACCGCGATCGCCGCCGCCGCAAGGTGTGCTCGTTCTGCGCCGACAAGACGGTCATGATCGACTACAAGGAAGTCAACCGGCTTCGGCGGTTCCTGTCCGAGCGCGCCAAGATCGAGCCGCGACGGAAGACCGGCACGTGCGCCAACCACCAGCGCCAGCTGGCCGTCGCCTTGAAGCGAGCCCGGATCGTCGCGCTGCTTCCGTACGCGCCCCAGCACGTTCGACCATAGCCCCAGAAGGCTCCGTCGCGCCCTCCTGAGAGGCGCGGCCGATAGGTTCACCGTGAGCGCCCCGCGGGCGTGGGAGGCCAGTTGGACGTCCTGTTGCTGGTCGTTTCGTTCGTCGTAATCCTGGTCGGCTCGGAGCTGTTCACCAACGGCATCGAGTGGTTCGGACACAAGCTCGAGCTCGGCGAGGGCGCGATCGGCTCCGTGCTCGCCGCCGTCGGCACGGCCCTGCCCGAGACGATGATCCCGTTGATCGCCATCGTCTTCGGTGGCAGCGTGGCCGCGAGCGAGATCGGGGTCGGGGCCATTCTCGGCGCCCCGTTCATGCTGGCTACGCTGGCCATGTTCGTGACCGGCGCCGCGGCGCTGCTGATGCGGCGGCGGCGTGTGAACGGGACCACTCTGGCCGTCGATCCGAGCGTCGTCAGCCATGACCTCGCCTATTTCGCGGTGGCCTATACCATCGCCATTGGGGCGGCCTTCCTGCCAGTCGATCTGGATTGGCCGCGCCGTCTGATCGCGGTCCTCCTCATCTTCATCTACGGCCGCTACGTCTGGGGCCACTGGCGCGCCGAAGCGGCCGAACACGCCGGTCTCGAACCGCTGCGGTTCCACAAGCTCGACCGCCGGGCGCCTCAGCACCCCGAGCCGCCCAGGCTGTTGATCGTCACGGTCCAGGTCGTCTTCTCTCTGGCCTGCATCATCGGCGGAGCCTGGGGCTTCGTTCAGGCCGTGAAGGACCTGGCGTCCTCGCTCGGCCTCAACGGGACGCTGCTCGCCCTCGTAGTGGCGCCGATCGCCACGGAGTTGCCGGAGAAACTCAACAGCGTGCTCTGGGTCCGCCGGGGCAAGGACACTCTCGCGTTAGGCAACATCACCGGGGCGATGGTCTTCCAAAGCGCGATACCGACCTCGGTGGGCCTTGTGCTCGCACCGGCCTTGTGGACCGTCGTCGGATCCGGCGTTGCCTTCGCGTCGGCTGCGATCACCTTCGCCTCTGTTGGCGCCATCGTCGTTCCGATGATCCAGCGCAAGCGCCTGGGCGCCGGGCCACTGCTCGTCGGCGGCGCCTTCTATCTTGCTTATCTGATCGTCGTGATCGTGACGCTGGCTCATCCGGGCGGCTGAATCGGCGGCTTCCGCTTTCAGGTTGGCGGCGATGTGCGCCCGCTATACTTGGCTTTCGCCGACCGATCGTCGGCGGTCAGCATCAGGGAGCGTCGACAGATGGTCACCGAGCACGCACCGGCCCCCGCCGCGAGCGCGGCGTCAAAGCCCGACCAGGACAGCCTCGTCTGCTACTTCCAGGGCGACTACGTAAGGCTCGGCGACGCTAAGGTCTCGATCATGACCCATGCCTTCCTGTACGGAACGGCCGTGTTCGAGGGAATTCGGGCCTACTGGAACGCCGACGAGAAGCAGCTGTATGCGCTGCGCGTCAAGGAGCACATCGTCCGCCTGCGGAACTCGAGCAAGATCATGCTCATGGCGGAGGTGCCCTCCGTGGATGAGTTCACCGAGATCGTCCTGCAGGTTCTGAGCAAGAACCATTTCGAGGAAGATGCCTACTGCCGGCCGTCGGTGTACAAGAGCACGCAGGCGATCGGGGTCAAGCTGCACGGCCTTACCCACGACTTCTACGTGCTGGCGATCCCGATGGGCGACTACATCGACACGGAGAAGGGGATCCCGACCGGCACCGTCTCCTGGCGCCGCACCACCGACGTTTCGATCCCATCGCGCAGCAAGATCACCGGCAGCTACGTGAACCCGGCCTTCTCCAAGAGCGAGGCGATGCTCAACGGCTTCGATGAGGCGATCGTCCTGACCGGCGACGGGCACGTCTCCGAGGGCTCGGCCGAGAACCTCTTCATGGTTCGCGACGGCGTGCTGATAACGCCTTCGGTCACCGACGAGATCCTCGAAGGCATCACGCGGGCCGGCATCTTCGAGATCGCTGGCTACCTCGGAATCCCGGTAAAGGAACGCTCGATAGATCGGAGCGAGCTTTACATCGCCGACGAGATCTTCCTCTGCGGCACGGGAGCGCAGGTTTCGCCGGTGGCGTCGGTGGATCATCGGGCGGTCGGCGACGGCCGCGTGGGGCCGATCTCGAAGCAGATCAGCAAGACGTACTTCGATGCCGTGCGGGGTCGCCTGCCGGCCTTCCGGCACTGGGTGACCCCTGTCTACAAGAGTGAATGACGCCACCCCGCGAGACTCCTCCGCGCTGCGGTCGCTTGCCGCCGTAGCGGAGCCCGCCCGGGAGACTAAGCGACAGATCTCGCATCGGGTCCTGGAGATCATCCCCGGCCTCGTCACGTGGATGCTCATCCTGGTCATGGTCCCGCTTGCCATCCGCTGGCCCGTGGTCCTGGGCGTCTTCGTGCTGTGCTTCGACTTCTACTGGATGTACCGCGCGATGGTTCTGTCTGTCAGCGTGGGGATCTCGTTCCGCCGCATTCGCCGGGTGGTCGCGACCGACTGGCGCCAGCGGGCGTTCTCTCTATCTGACCCACAGGGGCGATTCGACGAGCTGGCCGACCTGATCGAGCGGGTGCGGGCCCGGACTTCAGACCTGGCGGCGGCCGGCGAGAAGCTCGCGGCGGACGGCGGACGGCGCGAGCTGCGACGGCTGGTCGACGAGCGGCGCAACCTGGGGCGGCTCATCAACCTCGGTGAGCCGATCCCGGATCCGCGCCAGATCTGGCACGTCGCCTTGGTGCCGACATACACCGAGCCGTACGAGAAGCTCTACGAGACGGTGAAGGCCCTGGCCGACTCGGACTATCTGCGCGACCTGCGGATGGTCGCGATCATTACTCGCGAGACAGACCTCCAGGGCCGCGAGAACGTGGCCAGGCTGCGCGAGATCTTCGGATCGCAATTCCGCCACTTCTTCCACATCCTCGATCCGCTCGAGCCGGGCGTGGTCGTGGGCAAGTCGAGCGCGATGGCATACGGCGGCAGGTGGCTGTATCGCGAGCTGACCTCGCTCGGGTTCGACCCCAAGCAAGTCATCGTGACGGACCTCGACTCGGACTACCGCGTCCACAGGCAGTACTTCGGCTACGTGACCTACAAGTTCGTGACAGATCGCGACCGCTACCGGCGCCTGTACCAGCCGGTTCCGATGTTCCACAACAACCTCTGGCAATGCCCGCTGCCCGTCCGGTTGATCGCCGTCGGATCGACCCACATCCAGATGTGGCATCACTTGACGCCGGAACGCCTCATCAGCTTCAGCTCGTACTCGGTCTGCCTGAGGACGGTCCACGACGTCGACTACTGGGCGACGGACGCGATCCCCGAGGACAGCCGCTTCTACTGGAAGAGCTTCTTCCGCTACAGCGGCCAGTTCAGGGCCGAGCCGCTCTTCATTCCGGTTTACGGCGACGCGGTCAGGGCGCGGTCGTACCCGCGCAGCCTCGTCCAGCAGTACACCCAGATCCGTCGCTGGGCCTGGGGCGTGACGGACATCCCGTTCTTCATCTCGAACGCCCTGAACCACAACGAGATCCCGCTGCGCGAGCGGGTCGCCCGTCTCGTCGAACTGTGGTGGGAACACATCAACTGGGCCGTGGCCCCCTTCTTCCTGCTGTTCGGGGCGGCCCTGCCGGTGGCTCTCAATCAAACCTTCGCCGTGACGATCTTTGGCCAGCAGCTGCCCGTCTACGCCGCCTGGCTGCTGACGGGGGCAATGGCGTCGCTGCTGGTCCTTATCTTCATCGAGAACCAACTGGCCCCGCCGCGCCCGCGGGAGTGGGGGATCTGGATGCACCTCGTGTCGTGGCTGCAGTGGGTTCTCCTGCCGGTGGTGGGCCTGATCTTCACCAACCTGCCGGCGCTCGATGCCCAGACCCGCCTGCTCACCGGCCGCTACCTGGAGTACCGCGTCACCGAGAAGGCCTAGCGAGCGGGCCCTCGCCGTGGTGAGAGCTGCATTCGATCGGCCGGAGGGCCGCCGAACCAGGCGCGGGACTGAGGATGCCGCGGGTTCGCTACGATATCCCCGTACGCGACACGTCAGCCGAGTCCCTTAGAGCCCGAGGACTATGTTCCGACCAGTCAGCTCCAAGCCCGATCTCGTCGCCCAGGAGCACGAGATCCTGTCCCTCTGGCGCGAGCGACGGACCTTCGCCCGGCTGCGCGCGCAGAACGCCGGCAAGGAGCGCTGGAGCTTCCTCGACGGGCCAATCACCGCCAACAACCCGATGGGCGTCCATCACGCCTGGGGTCGGGCCTACAAGGACCTCTTCCAGCGCTTCCACGCCATGCTCGGCCAGGACCAGCGCTACCAGAACGGCTTCGACTGCCAGGGCCTGTGGGTGGAGGTCAACGTCGAGCGGGACCTCGGCTTCACCAACAAGCGCGACATCGAGGAATACGGCATCGCCGAGTTCGTCAGCCTGTGCAAGCAGCGCGTCCTGACCTACGCCGCTCGCCAGACTGAGCAGTCGATCCGCCTCGGAATGTGGATGGACTGGAACGATCCGGTCGAATTGCGGCGCCTGCGGGACCTGCTGGCGGAGAACCCGAACCAGCCCGTGACCACGACGGGGGCCCATGGCGGGCCGGTGACCGACACGGCCGAGCAGGTCGTCGGCCGGCTCGGCATGCCGGATCTGGGCGGCAGCTACTTCACCTTCTCCAACGAGAACAACTACCTGATCTGGTCCTTCCTGGCCGAGTGCCACAGGCGCGGCTGGCTGTACAAGGGCCACGATTCGATGCCCTGGTGTGCCCGGTGCGGCACCGGCATCAGCCAGCACGAGATGACCGAGGGCTACGCCGACCGGGAGGATCCCGGTCTGACGGTGAAGTTCCCGCTCGTGGACCGCCCCGGTGAGGCGCTCCTGGTCTGGACGACTACGCCGTGGACGCTGACCTCCAACGTCGCCGCCGCGGTGGCGGAAGACCTCCGCTACATCAAGGTCAAGCAGGGCGACGAGATCTTCTGGCTGGGCCGTGGCACGGCGAAGAACGCCCTCGTGGGGCCGTTCCAGGTTCTCGAGGAGAAGACCGGTCGCGATCTCGACGGCTGGCGGTATTCCGGCCCGTTCGACGAGCTGCCGGCCGTCCAGGACACCTTCGCGGCCGGCGGCACGGCCGGCCTCAACTACGAGCACCGGGTCGTGATCTGGGACGAGGTCGGTGAGGAAGAGGGCACCGGCATCGTCCACATCGCCCCGGGCTGCGGCGCCGAGGACTTCGCCCTGGGCAAGAAGCTGGGCCTGCCGATGATCGCGCCGCTCGACGAGAACGGCGTCGTCCTGCCGGGCTTCGGGCCCTACTCAGGCCGCGACGTCCGCGACGTGGCCGACCCGATCGTCGAGACGCTGAAGCACCACCAC
>Ga0187854_10004458_pt1 | contig 10542 bp, 8 predicted proteins | sample June2016WEW_6_15_FD_132445 | JGI IMG/M metagenome (GOLD analysis project Ga0187854, IMG submission 132445) | Peatland microbial communities from SPRUCE experiment site at the Marcell Experimental Forest, Minnesota, USA - June2016WEW_6_150 | ecosystem: Environmental > Terrestrial > Soil >...
AACCCACGAGAGGCTGCATACCATGATGGACGCCCTGCTCTCCCGGCTCTCAGCATTTTTAGCACGGTGAGACGGGCACCGGTCGTCCTGGCAAAAGATTGGGATGTTCGGTGGTATGCCTGTGTTCAGCTCTGGCTCTTCCAGGATAAAATTGGAAGAGACGAAAATCTATATGGATCGTCTACGAATGGAGGAGCGACGAGATGAAGAATCTAACCAGGATTGCGTTAATAGCGCTGGTGGGTGCCGTGCTTGTCTCTACAGTTGCATGTCATACCACCTCCAAAGCAAGCGCCACGCCCGTGACTCCGGCAGAAGCCCCCATCCCAATCACGTCCACCTCGGCCCGAAACCCATGGGCCGGCACTTGCACGCTTGCCTACTCTGGCAGCAATGACGAGGCCACATGTACGATCACCGTGCCCAGCACTGAAGAGATCGTCATTCAGACGGTCTCTGGGCAGCTACTCCGCCCCTCCCCCTCCCAACTATCCACGAAAGTGTCAACTACCTCTGGGGGCAGTACCGCACTCTGGAATACCCTGCCAACCCCCGTGACCACGGCCGCCGGGGCCGACGACTATATATGGAGTTCCCCCGTCACGCTATACGCGGACCCCGGCAGCTCAATCGTTATCACCGTAACGAACATCTCCGGCACCTTAGGATCCGTCCCGGCCGGTAATGGCGTCACTTTGGTGGGGTACTATGTGACATCTTCTTCGTCGTAAACGCCGCACCCTAGACGTTAAGGCGGCCACGATATGATCGCGGAAGGGGGTGTGAGGATTAACCAGGCGAAAGCGCATGGCTCGGGGATGTCGTCCGTCCACGGGAACGCACCACTATCCAAAGAAAAGAACGTCCGGTTCGCAATGGCGGAAAGAACCCTTACGCCTGATCCGGCTAAGGCCTGCCGAGGGTGATTCAAATTGTCCGGGTCACAATGTTGAGCTCCCGCGGCTTGTCGGGATTCAGCCCCTTCACCTCGGCGAGCAAGGCGGCAAACACCTGCCCCGGAACGATGTAGGGTATGGGCGTGTAGATTTCCGGGACGGGGTCTGGAATGCGAATCACACGCCCGGCGCCCGGAATCCGCGCGTTCGAGGCGGAAAAGACCAGGGTGTCGGCTTTCAAGGCGTGCAGATGTGCGGTAAGTTTCAGTAGTTCTCGAAAAGTCTTGCCGGGCGGCATGAAGACCAGTGCCGGGAAGTCGCGCTCGATCATTGCAATAGGTCCGTGCAGGAAGTCAGCAGAGGAAAACCTCTCCGCCACCACGTAGCAGGTTTCCATCAGCTTCAAAGCCAGTTCGTAGGCGTTCGCCAGGTTGATGCCGCGCCCCACCACCACGCACCGTCGCATGTAACGGTAACGCTCGACGACGTGCTCGATTTCCGGGGCCAGCTTGAGGGCCAACTCAATGCGGTGCGGGATTTCGCTGACATCGCTAAGAACAATTTGAGGACTTAGGCTGGAAGCCAGAAGGTAGAGGATCAGGAGTTGTCCCGTGTAGGTCTTCGTGGCCGCCACGGAGCGCTGTCTGCCAGCATGCACGAGGAACGCGTCATCGACCAAACCGGCCATCGTCGAGTGCGCTTCGTTGGTGATGCCCAGCGTGTAGGCGCCCAAGCGCTTCGCTGACTTGAGTACGAGATTGATGTCCGTTCCTTCGCCTGATTGCGAAATGCCCACCACGAGAGTCTGGCGAAAATCCAGGCGTGCGTGATAAAGGGTATGAATCGATGCGGCGCTCATCGAGACGGGGATCCCGGTGGTTAACTCGAGCAAGTAACGCCCGAAAAGCGCGGCGTTGTCAGATGTCCCGCGTGCCACCAGAACTATAAGCCGGAAATTCTGCTTGCGCGCGAAGTCAGCGAACGCCACGGCGTGATCGCGCTCGGCGGCCAGGGTACGCTGGAGCGCCAGGGGCTGCTCCAGAATTTCTTTCATCATTTGAGACATAAGTCACCCCACAAGATCGTTGACAAGTAAGTGCTGAGACACGACGCTGCCATGAGAATAACTCCCCTCCTCAGTTGAGGAGGGGTAGGGGGTGGTGAGCCGAAGGTGACCCCGCCAAGCAACCACCCCTGGCCCCTCCTTACAAAGGAGGGGAATCATCGACCCAACTCGCGCGCCATAGCCAGCGCGCCTTCAACAGGTTCGCGTTGCAAAAGGCGCACGCGCGCTAGGGGCATGCGCTGGTGCACGAAGCGCGCAAAACTACGCCGCAGGGTTGGACTGGAGCGGAAGACGCCGCCGAAACAGACCACCGGCACGATTCCGCGCCGCCCCAGGCGCCGACCCAGAGCCAGCGCCATTTCAGCGAGTTCAAATGCGGCTTGGGCGCAGAGCCGTCTCGCCACTCGATCGCCTTCGCGGGCTGCTTCCAGAACCAGGGGGAACAGCGCTGCCACCTGCTGCGGGTTAAGGGCCTTCAGCACGATTTGATTGATGCCGGAAATCCCTAGCGCCCGAGATATTCTCGAGGACAGCAGGGTACGCTCGCCGCGCCCGTCAAAGTCGCGCAGGGCTGCCATGATGGCTTTGCGGCCCAAGTCGTAGCCTGATCCCGGATCGTCAAACGTAGAACCCCAGCCGCCCGCGCGCAGGATTCTGCCTCGACGATCACGCGCGTAGGCGATCGAACCCGTCCCTGACTCCACGACCATTCCTGTACCCGTTCCCAGGGCAGCCTGCAAACCGATCGCGGCGTCCACTACCAGAAGATGATGCCGCGCGGGAATGGCCCTGCGAAGCCAAGCCAGAAGCGGGCGGCTCAAAGCCGGACGGTCAACGCCCGCCACCCCGGCGCAAACCGCTTCGAGCAATGGCTCACGGTGGCGCACCCGACCGCCTTGCGTGGTCGCCGTCTTGCCGCGACCCGCTAGGGTCGGCGCTTTCCGCAGAACTCCACGCGCGGCCCGCAAGAGTTCTTTCTTCGTCCCTTCAATTCCCACCTTCGTTGGATTCGAAGGCCCGGCTACAGCTCTGGCAAGAATCCGCCCCGCTTCGTCACCCAGCACTGCCTGGGTGCGGCTGCCACCTCCGTCGATGCCGAGATACAGAGCCATGTCACTAGAGCCGGGGAATCATTATGCCCGATTACTGGGACCGATTTCCAGTTGGCGGCGGGGGGCAGGTCGGCAGGTGGGCAGGTAGGCAGATGGCCATGTGAGCTGATGGCAACCGGAGATGGCACGAATGGAGTGGGTAACCGGCGGGCTGAATGAACACCGCACACGTGCCTCCGATCACCCTTCTGCGTACCTCATCTGCCGACCTGCCCATCTGCCTACCTGCCATTTTATTGCACCCGGCGGGAAGTTCATTGCGTATATTCCAGTGGAGGATTATCAATGTCGATGCTGTTATTGGTTCTGATGCTGGCCCCGCTGGGGACGCTTGCGAGCGGCGACCAACCTTCGCCTTCTGTGGACGAGATCATGGCCCGCGTGGCTGCCAACCAGGATCGGGCGGAGCAGGTGCGCACCGATTACGTCTACCAGCAGCATATTCATGTTGCCACTCTGCGGACCAACGGCAAGTTGGCCCGCGAGGAATCCGCGGATTACTTGGTCACTCCCACCCCGGACGGAACAAAGAAGGAATTGAAACACGTCGAAGGGCGCTATTGGCACAAAGGGAAGTACCTGACATTTCAGGGTGAACCTGTGCCTGAGGCGGGGGGGCTCGATAGCAGCCTCGTTCAGAGCTTTCGCGACGACCTTTCGAATGACAAGTCGAAAGACGGCTTGGGCCGCGATCTCTTTCCTTTAACCTCCGGCGAGCAGAAAACTTATCGTTTCGAACTGGTGGGAGAAGGCACCATCAAGGGGCGAAAAGTGTACCGCGTGAGGTTTCGGCCGCGTGAAAAGAATGAACTGACCTGGGCAGGGGAAGCGATGATCGATGCCGAGGAGTTCGAGCCCGTAAGGGTGTACACGAAACTATCACGTAGGATACCCTTTTTCGTGAGGACCCTGCTGGGCACCGATGTGCCCGGAATCGGCTTCAACGTGGAGTACAAGCGATTTGACGAAGGTGTTTGGTTTCCGGTGAGTTTCGGTACTGAGTTCCGCCTGCACGCCGTGTTCTTTATTAACCGCGATATCACTGTGGCACTGGAAAACTCTGCCTTTCAGCGAGCCAAAGTGCAAAGCAGAATTCTAGATTTCCAGCCGGACAAGTGACTAACCCATTCGAATTCCTTCCCGGTCCTCCTTCGAAAACTTCCGCCTCTTTACCCGTAGTTGCCTATTGACAGTCTAGGTACTTGACGTTAGATTGTCTGCGGCGTCTAATAGAATCCGCGGATTTAGACGGCGTCGTTATTCCACGGACTCCCGATTCTCAGTTTACGACCAATGAGCTGGCGGCGCGGTCGCTTGACTTTTTCAAGCCCACAGCCGCGAAGCTACGCCACGCTTTCTGCGGCCGGGGGGTGCAAGGATTTCCGCGGTACCGGTACTGTTGAGCTATTTCCGGCAAGGTATTGAATTTGATACAAATAATATTCGTGAAGCCGCAAGGCGAGTTTAGCGGCTTGCCCTTCGCTTCGGATGGTTGCTTTTGGAGGTCGCATGGAACTGCGGAAGGATCCCATAACGCAGAATTGGATAATCCAGGAGAACGGTGACGGCCCGTGGCCCAGATTTGGCGCGTGCCCTCTGTGCCCGGGCCAGGAAGCTCTTGCCCCGCAAACCATTTACTCGCATTGGAACGGCAACGGTCTGTGGCAAGTCCGCGTAACCCCTCACTTACGACCTCTCTACCGGATCGAAGGGGATGCGCAGCGCCGGGCAGAAGGTCTTTATGACAAAATGCGCGGTCTGGGCGCCCACGAGATTGTCATCGAATCGCCCAATCACGATGCCTCGCTCTCGCACCTGCGCGACGAAGAGGTCGCTCAGGTCTTGCGCGCCTTTGTCTCAAGAATCACCGACCTGAAGAAAGACCGCCGCTTCAAGTACGTTACCGTGTTCCGCAATCAAGGTGCATTGGCGGGACAGGACATGGAGCACCCCCACTCACAGATTACGGCGACTCCTTTCATTCCTCGCAGGGTAATCTACAAGCTGCGATCGTTCCAACAGTACTACACGCTCAAGGAACGCTGCATTCTTTGCGATATTTCCGCAGAAGAAACCTCTCACCAAGTCCGGACGGTGGATTGGGACGACCAGTTCGTGGCCTTCTGCCCATTTGCCTCCCGCGTGCCGTATGAGATTTGGATCCTGCCCCTGAACCACCACTGTTCTTTCGAAGAGGATGTCGCGACCTGGGATCGCCAATTGCGGTTAGCTCACTTTCTGAAGTCGATCCTGCAGCGCTTGGAGACTGTCTCCCCCGCTTACCATCTGGTCCTTTCCACTACTCCCAACGTGGCGGCGAAATATGATCGGAAGCAACACTGGTCGACTTTGGCTGAAGATTCACATTGGCACTTCGAGATACTGCCGGCGAGCGAGCCCAAGTCCAGGTCGTACATCATGAAAGAGGTTTATTACAACTCCGTCCGGCCGGAACTGGCGGCGGAGGAGTTGCGCAGCGCCGGCGTTAGAATCGCCGAGAAAGCCTAGTACGTCCTGCAGGTAGCGCCGACCTTCAGAGCCTGCCCTGAGCAGAGCGAAGGGTCGGCGGCCGCTGAATCTCCTCGACCCATTGTGCTGACCTAAAGGTCAGCGCTACAGGCCCTGCCCATTTCCCGCCTCGGTGCGCCGTCGCACGTCGTCTTCTTCACACATTCACTACCGAGGGCAAAGCACTCACCCCATAACGCCGGGCCTCGGATTCCATCAGGCGTGTTAATTCCAATTTAGTTGCCTCGGGCAGACCTGAGGGCGTGTATTGCTCGAGCAGCCGCGACACTTCCTGTGCCGCCCGCTCCCGCAAGGTTAGTTGCCCCCCCTCGACCCATCGCCCGCGGTTGCCGCGATCGATGACCGGGCCCGGGAATGTAATCTCCTCGCGCAAATGCCGGCGCGTGTGGTCGGCGATCAGAAGGGACTTCTCGCGCCGCAATTCCTCGAATAGGGGAAGTGCCGGGAAATCCTCGCGTGGCTCGATGCCCTGCAACAACCGGTGGACCATGCGGCAGATCTCGTTATCAACCACCAGCTTTTCCAGGCTCAGGCAGCTCTCAAAGTCCAACATTCCCGGCCCCGAAATGCTGTTGATGCCCGCCAGTCCCGCCATCAGCGCGCCCATGCCCGCCTCGAGCCCGGCTTGCGTATCCAGTTGTTTCGCGTCGCTGAGGGCGATGTAACTCTGCGTCGGCATGCCCAGGCGTTTCCCGATCTCGCTGTTCCCGCAGTCGAGCATCATGGTCTCGATGGCGCCCATGGGTGTGGTCCCGAACCGCACATCGAAAACCGCAGGTGAGCCGCCGTACAAGAGCGGGTGGCCGGGGTTCACAAGCTGGCTGATCACTACTCCGGACAGGTTCTCGGCGGTCTGTTGGACAAGGCTGCCCACCAGGGTGACGGGCGCCACCAATCCCGAAAGCGGCATCGAGATCAGCTCTACCGGAATCGACCAGCGGGCGCAGTCCACCAGATTCTGGCTGGTCACGTCGCTCCATTTGAGGGGCGCGGTGGGGCAGGCGGAGAAAATGGTCAAAGGCTTCGCGCGCAACGCCTGTTCGCTTCCACGCACGGCCACCTGAAAGTCCTTCATGACCTCGAATCCCGCCACCGTAAACGCCCCGGTGACCACCGGTTTCTCCCCGTAGAGCAGGCTCAGATAGAGCCGGTAGCTGTCTGAGATCTTGTCGTCAACGTCCGCAGGGATCAGGGCGGTGCTTTGCGAAGCGATGTGGCGCAGGCCGTTCGTCAATTTCACATAACGCACGTAGTCCGTCGTCGTGGGCCGGCGCAATTCCCCGCTCCGGTTATCCAGAATGTTGAGTGCGGTTGAGCCGGGCGTGAAGTACACGTTCTCGCCCCGAAAGTCGTGAGTTTCGTTCCCCAGGACATCGTAGAGTTTGAAAGAGTGCGGAACGGTCGAGAGCGCCCGGTCAATGAGGTCCGGAGTAAGTCGGGCGTTACTGTTGTGTTTATCCACCTGCGCGCCATGCGCAGCCAGCAAGTCCAGCACGGGCCCATTGTGGACTTCAAATCCGAGTTTGCACACCACCTCGCGCGCTTCCGTGATGATCTGATCCCGCAATCCGTCGTCGAGTAATCTCAGAGTTGGTCTCATAGGTTTCCTCAGCAAGGCTTGGTAGCGCAAACCTGCTTTTCAGGTCTGCGGTTCCGCTGCTTGAGAAGCAGGTTTGCGCCACCGTCCTCTCGCCTAGCCGTCCTTTTCGACCCGGAAGCTTCGCTTCGTTCTGCGCAAAATGCGCTGTTCTTGCTCCTTTTAGCGCCCGATTTGCACTGATTTGTGCGCAAGAGACGCAAGAATTGCACTCTTCGAGACAGCTATGTAATTTGTTTTCAGCAACTTATACGCTTCGTTCCCGGTATTCGCGTTCAACTCCTTTGTTTTCAATTACTTATTAGCTTCGTTCCAAGGCAACCTTTTGTTTTCAACAACTTATTGGCTTCGTTCGTACTATTTTTTGTTTTTCTGAAGCCACTTCTTCTCGCGTGCGCCAAGACCCTCCCGCTCTTCCTTCCCCATGCGGCCATCCCGGCGCTCGCCTACGACAATGTGTCCACAAAAAGACCATCATCGTAGGCTATCATAAGTCCCGGAGGTTGTCAAGCGGAAAATGCAAAAAAGTGAGCGGACTTTCCCGAATTCCCTCGTCCTACCCCGCCGGACCGCGCCAGGAAGATTGTTTGCGACGAAATGTCGTTGAGCGGCGAGCCCGTGGCCGGAAAACGAGAACCTGCCCCTTCCCCTGAGCGCCAGTTGTCCCCCCGAGGGCACATCCACGGTTTGCCGACATAACCAGCCAAGTGGATTATGATAGGTAAAAGCTGCGCCGTTACTCGGGACCAATCCGAGAGGAGTCGATCATCGGTTACGAAGGTCACTTTTCTGTGGAGCGGACGAAGAGTTGAGTATCTACTTCGGTACAACAGTTAAGCGCTGGAATTACTGCAACTCTGCGTATTCCGCTTCGGCTTGCTTCAGGATGGGGATGTCGGAGTCGCCGTCTTTCCAGAGATTGAAGAAGTCCTGGTAAGCGGCGCGGGCCTTGGCGAGGGCGCCCGACTGTGACACGGGCAGCTTGCCCCGATTCATTGGGGTGTCGCCCGTGGTGCTCCCGTGGTTTCTCGCAGCCGGGATGGCTGTGCCACCTGCGCCGGCTTCGAGGGCGTAGGCGCGGGCGAGGCCGAGCCGCGCGAGCGCGCCGTCAGCACAATTCAAAACGAGCCCGGCATGATTGAGAATTTTCTGAATCTCGCCTGCCGCCGGTACAAGCGGCGGGCTGCCGATCGTCCCCGCTCTGATGTTGCCCAAAGTCTAACGTCGTATTAAGTACAAAGTCAATACAAATGGATATAAAGCCCGACTTACTCTCGCCCCGTCTGGATGAGCGAAGTGCAGGGGCCCAGACGCCAGGTACTGGGCTAATAGAGTGTTGCTGGATTTCTTACCGGTCTTCATGGCCTTTGTCGGGGTGCGCCGTCTTCGTAACGACGAAGTAATCAATCCGCCTTGCGATAAGTGACTGCCAGATGTAGGCTCCTAGGGCAGCCAAGCAAACTATAACGACATACACTATGTGTCCTTTGAGCTTGCTCAAATTGCTGTGGTTGCAGCTAAAAACAAGTGCCGTTTCGCTCAGCGTGAGGAGCAAAAACGCAAGTCGAGATGCGGAGCCGAATACGCTCCCGAACACCTGCGGGGTAGTCTCCCGTGGTGAACGACTTAACGACGAACTTGGCCAAATCATTAACGTAGTCCAGATGTCCATCTTCTGGAATAGGGCCTTCGGTTCAATTGGTACCCATTTACCGAACGCACCAGCCTATTTGCGCTGTCATGTCTGATCGCAATCCTCATGTCCAGTCTGCAACTTACATCCTTCGTCGTTTTGAAAAGACGCCGCGATTGGATAAGGCCGCTCCTCGATGTCATAGTTCTCGGCGCGATTGTTTTAACGCTTAAAGCAGGCCTCACCAACAATTACCGTTTTCTCGGGCCGAATGAAGATATGGATGGCGCCGTATCGTTCTTGCACACGCACGTCGAGCCTGAAGACTTCTTGTGGGTACACACATCGTGCTCGGAAGCTCTCAAGCTGTACGCCAGGATGGGTAAATGGCGGGATGCACCGGCCCGTTTTGGCCGCACCGGCTGGCCGTGCTGCGCCAGAGGAATCAACTATACCTCGGACACAAGCAGCGAGGCACTCGTCCGCACCGACCTCGGTAGCGCACTTCCCAGCAACTTTTCTGGCAGGGTGCGGCTACTCTACACGATAAGGCCTGAGCATTGGTTGGGCTCCGCCGACGAGCCGCACATCATGGAGACGCTTCTTCATGAGAGGGGGTGTACGGAGATGTCGACTCCCGCCTTTGTCAACATAAGAATCAGTTTTTTCAATTGTAAAGAGCGCGCCGGAAGGCGGGATGCAGGCCTCCATGAGGAGGAAGGCCAGTGGCCGTAGTCATAGCCGCTAAGACTTCGATCCGGCGTGAATCGATCGAGTGCCACCCCGAAGCCGTCCCCAGCGTGAGGCCGGCGGAGGCCTCCGTGTGGCGTCACCACAGATCCAACGGGGCAATTACAACTCGGCGGGATGCTGCGCTAGTTGGTGAAGCCATGTATCAGTCGTATCATTCAGGTAATGAATCTGAGTTCACCGAGGGGTTGCTAGCACGTGCATTTTGGGCCGCAGCACACTGAGAGCGGGGTTACTTTGAGGAACTCGAGAAGACCCCATAGCGCAGGAGACACCACAGAGCACGGACTCCATCCTTCCATGTGATTTTCTTCCCTTCCGCGTACGTACGCCCGTAATACGAGATGGGCGTTTCGTAAACTCGCCATCTACCGTGCGCAATCTTGATGGTGATTTCCTGCTCAAACCCGAACCGGTCCTCGCGTAATTCAATACTTTCAATAACCTCTCGCCGGAAGGCCTTGTAACAAGTCCACACATCGGAAAGGTTCAAGTTCGTGACCATGTCCGAGAGGGTGGTCAAGAACTTATTCCCGACATAATGCCAAAACAACAGGACTCGGTGTGGCCCCCCAAGAAAACGCGAACCATAAACGATGTCGGCCCTTCCCGTCTCAATAGGAACAATGAGTTTGGAGTAATCTGCCGGATCGTATTCCAGGTCGGCATCCTGGATGACTACGATATCGCCCTTCGCCTCGTGGAATCCCCGCCGCAGTGCCGCGCCCTTCCCTCGGTTCTTTTCCTGGAGAAACACGCGGATGTTGTCTGTGCGGAGATCACTGACGCGATGCGACGATTTTATCGTGGCGGGAGTGTCATTCGTGCATGCCTCTAGAGTGGTCAAGAAGGCGCGAGTCCCATCGGTAGACCCATCGTCAACAATCACTATTTCTTTGTCGAGGTTGACCGCTTGAACCCGAAACAGGACTTCCTGGATGGTTTGCATCTCGTTAAAT
>Ga0187854_10004459_pt1 | contig 10540 bp, 8 predicted proteins | sample June2016WEW_6_15_FD_132445 | JGI IMG/M metagenome (GOLD analysis project Ga0187854, IMG submission 132445) | Peatland microbial communities from SPRUCE experiment site at the Marcell Experimental Forest, Minnesota, USA - June2016WEW_6_150 | ecosystem: Environmental > Terrestrial > Soil >...
GATGGACGCCTCCAACCTGCTCAAGCCGATGCTCGCCCGGGGCGAGCTTCACACCATCGGCGCCACGACGCTCGACGAATACCGAAAGCACATCGAGAAGGACGCCGCCCTCGAGCGGCGCTTCCAGCCGGTCCTGGTGGACGAGCCGACCGTCGAAGAGACGATCTCGATCCTGCGCGGCCTGCGAGAGAAGTACGAGGTCCACCACGGCGTCCGGATCACCGATTCGGCGCTTGTCGCGGCGGCCACGCTTTCGAACCGCTACATCAGCGACCGCTTCCTGCCCGACAAGGCGATCGACCTCGTCGACGAGGCGGCCAGCCGGATGCGGATGGAGATCGACTCGATGCCGGTCGAGCTGGACGAGCTCGAGCGCCGGCGCATCCAGCTCGAGATCGAGCGCGAGGCGCTGCGCAAGGAGACGGACGAGGCTTCGAAGGCCCGGCTCGAGATCCTCGAGCGCGAGCTGTCCGAAACCGGCCAGGAAGCCTCGGCCATGAAGAGCCGCTGGGGCGCCGAGAAGGCCGCCATCGCCGGGGTTCGGGCGACCAAGGCGGAGATCGAGGCCCTCCAGGTACGAATCGACCAGGCCGAGCGCGAGGCCGACTACGGCACCGCCGCCCAGCTCAAGTACGGCAAGCTGCCCGAGCTGCAGTCCCGCCAGAAGGAGAAGGAAGCGGCGATCGCCGCCCTCTCAGGTCCGGATCGGCTCCTCAAGGAAGAGGTCACCGCCGACGACATCGCCGAGATCGTGGCGGCCTGGACCGGCGTGCCGGTGACCAAGCTGCTCGAGGGCGAGTCGGCCAAGCTCGTCCAGATGGAAGACCGCCTGCACCACCGCGTGGTCGGCCAGGACGAGGCGATCCAGGCCGTGTCGGACGCGGTCCGGCGAGCGCGGGCAGGGTTGAAGGACCCGCGCCGGCCGATCGGCTCGTTCCTGTTCCTGGGCCCCACCGGCGTCGGCAAGACCGAGCTGGCCAGGGCGCTGGCGGAGTACCTCTTCGACGACGACGCGGCCATGGTCCGCATCGACATGAGCGAGTACATGGAGAAGTTCTCCGTGTCGCGCCTCGTCGGCGCGCCTCCCGGCTACGTCGGCTACGAGGAAGGCGGCCAGCTGACCGAAGCCATCCGGCGTCGGCCGTACCAGGTCGTCCTGCTCGACGAGATCGAGAAGGCGCACCCGGACGTCTTCAACATCCTCCTGCAGGTGCTGGACGACGGCCGACTGACCGACGGACAGGGTCGAACGGTCGACTTCCGTAACGCCGTCCTGATCATGACCAGCAACGTCGGCTCGCAGTACATCTCGGCGTTTACCGAGCGCGGCGGAGCGGGCGACGTGACGGCCTACGACCAGATGAAAAAGCAGATCAACGAGTCGCTGCGCGTCCAGTTCCGGCCCGAGTTCCTGAACCGGATCGACGAGGTAATCGTCTTCCACGCCCTCAACGCGGCGGATCTCGCGGCCATCGTCGATCTGCTGATCGCCGACCTCCAGCGACGGCTCGCCGAGCAGGAGATCACCCTGGAGCTGACGCCGGCGGCGAAGTCACTGATCGTCACCGAGGGGACGGACCCGGCTTATGGGGCCCGGCCGCTGAAGCGAACCATCCAGCGCCTCGTGGAGAATCCGCTGGCGCGGGCCCTGCTCCAGGGCGGGTTCAAGCCGGGGAGCGTCGTGCTCGCCGATGCCGACGCGATCGGCGGCGTCCTGGTCTTCCGCCAGGGCGACTCCACGGTCGTGGCCGACGCAAGCCATCGCCGCGACGCCCGCAAGAGAGCGGCTCCGGAGCCGGTCGGCGCCACGGTCTCGGACGCGGTGGACCGCATCTGGACCCCGGACAAGGCGGACAAGCCGAAGCGCGCGAACTAGGCGAGGCGGAGCCGGCCGCGGCGACCACATAGCGAGGCACACCGATGAGGTTCGAGCTGGTACGGGAGAGGCTCGAGGCGCTGCCGCGCGAGTTGCCGGCGGCGCCGGCGATCCTGACGCCGATCCGGCTCGACTCGCCGGAGGAGTGGGTGCCGATGGCCGCGAAGGGTCAGACGGGCGGCGCGGCGCGAAACACCGGGCGCGGCCGCCCGTCCGCGGTCCTGGTCCTGCTCTTCCCGGACGCCGAGGGTCAGGCGCGCGTCCTGCTGACGGCCCGCTCTTCCCACATCAGCGCCCACGCCGGCGAGGTCAGCTTCCCGGGCGGTTCGGCCGACGAGGGCGACGAGGACCCGATCGCCACGGCCGTCCGAGAGACGGTCGAGGAGGTGGGCCTGGATCCGGCGGCCTGCGGGCTGCGCGTGACGGGCGTTCTGGAGGTCTTCGCCCTGACCGTCTCAGGGTTCCGGATCACGCCGGTCGTAGCCCTGGCGGAGCGGCGGCCCGAATGCCACCCCGCGCCGGACGAGGTCGCCCGCGTCGTGGAGGCCCCGGTGGAGGCGTTTCTGCCGGACGCACCGGTGGAGCTCGAAGAGCGCACGATCCGGCAGCGGCTGATCCGCTACGGTGTCTACCCGGTCGAAGGCGAGCGCGTGTGGGGCGCCACCGCCCGAATGCTCGGCCAGCTGGGGGCGCTGCTCGCCGCCAGGCGCGCGGTCGAACCGGGGCCGGCCGGGCCCAGTCCCGCAGAGCCCGGGCCCGCCGGCGAGCCGATCATCCGCGCCGCGATGGCGGCAGACGAACAGGCGATCCACGACTTCCTCGAGGCGCTCGCGCCCGAACTTGCGCACGACCTGCCGCCCGCCTCCGAGCTGCTGCTGGCCGAAGTCGCGGGCCGTGTCGCCGGCGTGGCCGGCTGGGCGCCGTGGGACCGCGATCGGCCGGCCGGAGATCCCCGCGGGTTCGAAGGCCTCGATCTGCCCGAGGGCGATCGCCCGGCCGAGCTGACGCTCCTCGCCGTGGCCCCACACCGCCGCGGCCGCGGCATCGGCCGTGGCCTGACGGCGGCCGTGGCCGGCGCCGCCGGGATCGCGGGCAACACGCGCCTGCTCGCCTGGACCCTCGCTGACTCGGACGTCCATCCATCGTCCATCGCGGCTCGCGCCTTCTTCCGCTCGAACGGCTTCACGGACCTGGCTGTGGACCGGTGCATCCAGACCCGCGGCGAGGATCGCCTTCTCCTGAGCCGCACGCTCGGCTGACACCGGCTCGGCGCGGCGGGCCCGGGCTTGCCTGACGGCCCCGCCTCAACGGGCCCGGCGCGGCGGCGGCGCCCGCGGCTCGGCCCCCGCCCGCCGCGCGCGAGTTCGGTCGTGGAGACCGGCCCTCGTCCCGGCGTCCGGGGCGCCCGGACCGGCAGGCGGCACGGACGTACGACCGGACGGGGCGCCGCTATCGTTGGCGGTCGCCGCCCCGTGCTCGCCGCCCGGCAGGTTTAAGGGGTCGCCGATGACACGAGGAGAAGCGGGTGGACTTCTTGGTTCGCAAAATCACCGGCACCACGGACCCCGTAAGGAACGGCGTGCCGAGCGACTCGATCATCGCGGGCATCGCCGACACCGGCACGACCATCACGTCGCCCTCCGCCGGACCCGAGGCGCCCGTCTACAAGCTGACCCTGCAGGTCAAGCCGATCGGCGGCGGCGCGCCGTACCAGGTGGAGATCAAGGAAGCGATCCCACGGCTGTACATCCCGATGGTTCTGCCGGGGGCGCCGCTCGGCGTGATGATCGACCCGACCAACCCGATGCACGTATCGCCCGACTGGAGCCGCGTCGGCTCCTACGCCGCGCCGCTTCCCGCGACGCCGCCGCCCCCGGGCGGTTTCAACATGGACTTCGACGCCAGCGGCAAGCCGGACGACGGCGAAGTGGCCGCGGTTGCGGCCGGTGTCCGGAGCGGCCAGGTCAACACGATCAAAGGCAGCGCCGATCAACTGCTCGCCAGCGGCATGCGCGGCACGGCCATGATCACCACTGCGATGCCGCTCGGCAAGACCGTCCGCGACATCAATCCCGCGGCCGATCCGTCGCGCCTGAACGACCCTGTCTGGATCTTCACCGTCGAGTGCGACGTGCCCGGCGGGGGCCAGTTCCCGGCCGTCTTCGGTCATCGAGTGCCCATCGCCAAGCTGGCCGCAGTCGCTCCCGGCGTGAAGCTGTCGGTCGCCGTGAACATGTCCAACAAGAACCAGGAAGTCGCGATCGACTGGGACAAGTCGCCGATCGGGTGACCAACCGGCCGGCGGCCCCGGGTTCAGGCGCCGGCAGCGACGAACGCCCGGGGGGGCCGCCTACCAGGGCTCCCGCTCGGGTGATTCGCGGTCCGGCGGCAACACGGCGGGCTTCGGCCTGAGCGCGCCGTCGGCCCGGGCCGGCTCGGCCGAAGCCTCCGTCGCCGCGAGCTCGACCGAACCGCCCTCAAGCAGCGACGGGGCGGTGAGCCCCGGCTCGGGCGCGAACTCGACGACGATCGCCCGCATGGGCGTCAGCTCCGTCCACGCGGCGTGGACGACGTCCGGCGGCCAGACCACGGCATCGCCGGCGGCGACGCGCGCCCGCTCATCGCCGACCTGGACGAAGCCGCCCCCCTCGATCACCAGCAGGTAGGCCAGGTTCGGGTTCGAATGGGGCGCGATGGCCGCGTTCGGCTTGAGCGACAGCTCGGCGACGACGCCCCGTCCGTCGGCGTGGATGGACGTCGCCTCGACGCCGCGGGTGCCCGGCGGCCCGTCGTCCCGCCGGTGGCCGATGCCGAAGCGACGGATCTCCATCGGGCGCGCCTAGCCGGCCGCTCGGGGCTGCGAGGGCGGCGCGGTATCGAGCGGAGCTGCGGCGGGACGCACCGCGAGACTCCCGGACATCAGCGGCGGCGGCGCTTCGGCTTCGCGACGGCCTTGGACCGGATCGTGGCCTCCGGGTGCGACACCCGGGAGCGCTGGAAGTAGCGCTGGCGAGCGAGGCGCTCCTCGTAGGCACGGATGAGCGGCGGGAAGTGGATGAACCGGATCCAGATGAAGAGGACCGCGCCGCCGACCATCGTCGGCAGAACGAAGATGAAGTCGAAGCCGAAGAGGGCGAACATCAGCAGGAGCGAGAAAACTCCCACCGTGGTCCACAACAGCCATTCATTGAGGTCCAGGAAGACCGAGTAGGCGTGCATTCGCCGGCCCTGGAAGTTGTAGAAGATGACCCCGACCACGAGCAGCGCGGCCGAGAGCTCCCACGTCGGCGCGAACAGCGCACGGAAGTTCGTATCGTTGAAGCCGGTTAGCAGGGTGCTGATATGGTTCCACGGGCCGTCCACGCGAACCCTCCGAGTGTTCAGTATCTAGCGGTCGGTTGACCTGGATAAGCGCTCATCAGTGACGCCGGGCCGAGCCTGGAGCGGAGGCCGGGACACGGCCGCCGAGGCGTGCGCTATCTGCGCCTGCGATTTCGCGTGTGCGGAGTATGCCATGACCGAGCGTTATACTCGGCCCAATCCGGCAACCGGAACCTGACGGAGCATGGCGCGAGGCTTGCCGAACGGCCGAGCGCCCTCACGGCGCGGCCTCCACGGTCTCCGTAGCCGGGCCTCGGGCATATGGAGGTACGCCTGGTGCGAGCCTTGCTCTCGGTCGCCAACCGAGAAGGCCTCGTCCCGTTCGCGCGCGACCTGCTCGCTCTCGGCGTCGAGCTGATCGCCACCGACGGCACGCGCGAGGCCCTCGCAGCGGAAGGCGTCGAAGTCCGGTCCGTCTCCGAGCTGACCGGCTCCGAGCCGATCGCCGGCGGCCAGGTCAAGACGCTCCACCCCGCGGTCTACGCCGGCATCCTGGCCAGACGGGACCGACCGGAGCAGCTGGCCGAGCTCGACGCGCAGAAGATCGGGCTGATCGACATCGTCGCCGTCAACGTCAGCCACTTCGCCCCCCAGGTCGGGGCCCGCCTGGTGGCGATCGACGAAGCGATCGAGATGATCGACGTCGGCGGCGCGGCCCTGCTGGCGGCGGCCGCTCGCAACTACGCGGGCGTCGCGGCCGTGGCCAACCCGGCACGCTATGGCCAGGTCGTGGCCGAGATCCGGGCGCGCGGCGCCGTCTCCGCCGAGCTGCGCCAGCGTCTCGCCGCCGAGGCATACGGGCTCGTCGCCGCCTACCACGCCGAGATCGCCGCGTACCTCTCCCACGTGGACGGGGACGTCTTCCCGGGGCGGCTGGCCCTCGTTCTCGAGAAGGTGGACGACCTGCGGTACGGCGAGAACCCGCCCCAGCGCGCCGCCTTCTACCGGGAGACGACCCACCGCGCCGGAACACTCACCGACGCTACCCAGCTCCAGGGTTCGCGGCCGTCCTTCAACGACCTGCTGGATCTGGACGCGGCCTACGCCATCGCCGCCGACTTCACCGCCCCCACGGTGACGATCGTCAAGCACACGGACCCGGTCGGGCTTGCCTCTGCCGAGGAGCTCGTCGAGGCCTGCCGCAAGGCCCTCGAGACCGACGCCGTCTCGTGCTTCGGCGGCATCGTCGGCGTCAACCGCGAATTGGACGGCGCCACCGCTCGCGAGATCGCCGCCAACTCGTACGAGGCGGTCGTGGCTCCGTCATTCAGCCAGGCCGCGATCGGCATCCTCGCCCAGAAGCCGCACATCGCGCTGCTGGCCGTCCCGCCGAGCCCGATCGAGGGGCCGCGCGACTACGGCATCGCCAACCTGGACTTCAAGCGCATCGCCGGCGGCCTGCTGGTCGAGACCAAGGACGAGCTCGGGCTCGACAAGACGCAGCTCCAGGTCGTGACGAAGCGGCGGCCCACCCTCGAGGAACTGACGGATCTGCTGTTCGCGTGGCGGGGTGTCCGCCACGTCCGATCCAACGCGATTATCCTGGCCCGCGGCGGCGCCACGGTCGGGATCGGCGCGGCCCAGGCGAGCCGCCAGACGGCCGTGGAGATCGCCCTGCGGCGGGCCGGCGACAGGGCCCGTCTCTCGGTCATGGCCAGCGACGCCTACTTCCCGTTCCCGGACGGAATCCAGATCGCGGCCCAGGCCGGCGTCTCGGCGATCATCCAGCCCGGCGGCTCCATCCGCGACGAGATGGCGATCGAGGTCGCCGACCGGCACCACATGGCCATGGTCTTCACGGGACGGCGCCACTTCCGCCACTGAGCGCCGGGGGCGCGGGGCGCGGGGCACGGCGGCGCGAAACGTCGCCGCAAGATTCCCAATCGAATTCGATCGCCGGCTGTGATCCACAGAGGGTCCGGCCGCGAATAGATGGGTGACAGCCGATCGGAACTGACGGGCCGATCGGTTGGTCGGAGGATAGGGAACCCGGTTTTCCGGGGAAGGGGACGTGGCGGGCGACAGGTCGGAGCCCATTACCGTTGAGGGGCCTGTCGCCGCGCTACGCTGAGAGCCGCGCTGGAAAGCGCGGCTTCTGTCGTTCCTGGGGGCACGAACGAGATAACAGAACCTGGCTTTCCCGGGGCGAGGCCGGGCCGTAGCCTTAGCCGAAGGGGCCTCTCCTGCCTCGTCCTGGCCTTCGTCTCGTCCATGGCGCTGGGCCTGGGGGTTCTGATTCTCGTCGCCGGCTTTCTCGTACCCGGCGCATGCGGTTGTGCCGCGACGCCCACCCGTCCACCCGGCTGGACGCCGTGGCCCGTCTCGCGCGATCAGGCCGTTGACGCTGCGTCGAGGCTCACCGACTCTGGAATCGAGCGTGACTGGACATACGAGCGAACGGTCTCGGGGAGACCGATGTATCAGGCACAGGGGCTTACGTCGGTCGCATACGTGGACGCCGGCTCGGGCGCGGTTCTGGAAGCGATCATCGAAGACCAGCTCCCCGAAACTGACGCGACGCCCGTATCGATCAGCTCCGCACGATCCGCGGCCGAATCGTTCCTGGTCCGCAGCGGCACCGATGCGGCCGGTCTGGCAGAAGCTGCCCAGCTGATCCGCAGTCCGATCACTGCCTACTACGATGTGACATGGACTGGGAACGCGGCCGTCAAGCCCAGCCTGGAGATTTTCGTCAACTCGTCGAGCGGCCGCGTCTTCGCCTATCGGGACCTTCGAACCGGCCTCGAGCTCGCAGTGCCGGTGATCGGCCAGGAAGAGGCCGTCACGCTGGCCGGCGGGTCGGATCCCGCTCGAGGTGTGACCCCGAACCCGGGCGAGAATTCGGAACCCTTCCAGCATCTCTACGACGGCTTCGACGGTCAGACGGCGCACCAGTGGCAGTGGGAGGTCTACTTCCCGGGCGGACTCATCGGGGTCGACGCCGAGACCGGCGAGGTTTGGGTAATCGCCTGGCGATGATCGCCGACACCATGCCCACCGCGCCTCGAGCGCGTCTCTTGTGCGTTTCGTCCGCCGCGCTACGCTGACCACGGCGGACGCGACGACGCGACCACATCGCCGCCAGTGCTCGTAATGCCGATCGCGTCGAGGGAGGCGTGGGCATGAAACGGATCGGTCTTGGGTTCGCCTGCATGGCATTGCTGCTGGTCCTCCTGCCATTCACCGCGAGCGGCTGCTGGATATCCTGTGCCTGCGCAACGCCTCCTCCCCAACCGGACGGAACCTTCCCGGGCATCACCGATACGGAAGCGGCCTCCGACGCAGCCCGGGTCGCCGGCGTGCCGCTCATGACGACCGCCATGATCGGCGGCCCCGACGGGGAACCGTTCTACAAGGCGACCGCGACGGGCACCGTTGCCCTGGTCGATGGCTACTCCGGCACCGTGATCGAGGTCATGTTCGAGGACAAGATGCCGAGCGACGCGACAGGCTCGGCGTCGACCGCCCAAGCCCTCGCCGCGGCCACGGCATTCATCGACGCCGTCGACCCGTCCCTATTGCGCAACCTGGCGTCGGGCACCACGCCGACGGTGGACTTGATTCGCCCCGCCGGTGTTGCAGCCTACGACGTGAAGTGGACGGAGGGCTCACCCGACAACGCCCCGACGTTCGAGGTCATGGCCAACGCATCGACGGGGTCGGTCTTCGCATACATCGATCGTCGGGTCTACACACGCCTGGCCGCGCCGGTCGTCGGGCGTGACAGGGCAACTCAGCTGGCAATCGCCGCCCTGGGCGTGCCCGGCGAGACGGTGACCTCGGCCGAGCTGATGATCGAATTCGTGGCCGAGATTCAGCAGCTGGCCTGGCAGGTTGGTCTCGGTGTCCCGACCGCGACCCAGGCGGACGTCTTCGAACACGGCGCGCTGATCAGGGTCGACGCCGTCACCGGCGAGGCGACGATCGTCAAGTCATAGCTCCGGTTCGTCGGCGAGGGCGCCTCCGAAGCCGACCCATCGGCCGGCCGCGCCATCCCACCGCCCGACGGCGCGCACGGCCGCGACGCCCTCGATCGATTCGCGGCGGGCGCGGGCAGATTCGACCGACTCAGGCCACCCCGGCGGGATGAGGTCCGGGGCGAGATCGTTGAGCGGAGCCAGGACGAAGAGGCGGCGGCTCGCCTCCGGATGCGGCACTTCCAGCAGCCGCGTGGCTTTGGCCGGGTCGGGCGAGCGGCCTTCCTCGGGTCGCTCGACGGTCATGTGGGCCTCGCCGAAGAGGAGCAGGTCCAGGTCCAGCTCGCGCGGACCGTAGCGGTACCGCTCCTGCCGGCCGAAGGCCCGCTCGATCGACTTGAGGGCGAGCAGCAACGCGATCGGCCCGGCCTCACCCGGACCCTTCGGCACATCCAGGGCCGCGACCGCGTTATGGAACTCCGGCTGATCCGTGACCTCGACGGGGGTCGTCACGTAGAGGCGGGAGACGCCGGCCAGGCTCGACCCCGGCATCGCCGCAAGAGCGTGGACGGCGGCGGTAAGCGTGGCCTGCGCGTCGCCGAGGTTCGCGCCGAGTCCGATGTACGCCCGAACGGTGCCCACTTGCCGCTCCTGACCTGCGACGGCCACGCCTATCGCGCGCCGCGCCCCGAGGCGCCGCGGCTAGACTCCGCTCGTGCGCCCCGTGCTGGTTCTCATTCTCCACCCCACTGCGCCGGCCGGCGCCGGGCCGCTCGTTCGCGCGCTCGCCGAAGCCCGCGGGGCGCTCGCGGAGGGGCAGCGGGCCGCGTTCCTGGCCGCCGGCGCCGATTCGGCGGAGGTAGTAACGGGGCCGCCGGACGGGCTCTCGTTCGGGGAGCGGCTCCGGGCGGCCGTTGCGGCACGGGCCGGCCCGGCGCCGGGCGAGCCGGGCGAGCCGGGCCTGCAGGGCGAGCCGGGCGGCCTCATCGTCCTGGGCTCCGGCAGCATCCCGCTGGCGACGGCCACTGACCTGCGGCGCTTCGTGGAGGTGGCCGCAGGGGCGGGCGGGCACGCCCTCGCGAACAATCGCTATTCGGCCGACGTGGTGGCGATCTCGCGGCCGGCCGATCTGGCGGGCCTCCCGCCGCTCCCCGCCGACAACGCCCTTCCCCGGTGGCTGGAGGAGCGGGCCGGGGTGACCGTAACGGACCTCCGGTCGCGCTGGCGGCTGGGCGTCGACGTGGATACGCCGCTCGATCTGATCGTGCTGCGCGATCCGGCGGCGCGCGGCTTCCTCGCCGCGGCGCGCGATCTGGGCGCGGCGGCGCCACTCATCGGCGAGCGGCTGGCCGCCCTCACCGATGTA
>Ga0187854_10004474_pt1 | contig 10512 bp, 9 predicted proteins | sample June2016WEW_6_15_FD_132445 | JGI IMG/M metagenome (GOLD analysis project Ga0187854, IMG submission 132445) | Peatland microbial communities from SPRUCE experiment site at the Marcell Experimental Forest, Minnesota, USA - June2016WEW_6_150 | ecosystem: Environmental > Terrestrial > Soil >...
CGATCACCGCCGGCGTGCGGTACACGGAGACGTAGAGCGGGCCGCCGGGCGCCACGGGCTCGAGGAGCGAGTCCCGGGCGCCGCGGGCGAACAGGGGCGAGGGGGCGCCGAACCAGAGGTCGGCCTGCGGGTTCGCGCGCTCCGATCGCAGCCGGTCGAGGACCTCCTGCGATCCCATGTCCATCCACCGCACGTCCACGTTCGGGTGCAGTGCCTCGAACCGCTGCTCGAGGACGCTTAGCAGCTCGCGGCCGTGGGGAGAATAGATGACGAGAGGGGTCTTGCCGTTCGAGCAGGCGCACAGGAGACCAGTGACCAGGAGTGCCGAGACGCGCAGACGCGCAGTGATACGCAGTGTCCACTGGGCAGCCTTATTGGATGGGCGTCCCGGCACCGGCACGGTCACGGCTGCGAACTTGTCACTGGACACCACTGCGCCTCTGACGCGTCTCCACACTACTGATACCTGTTCACGGGACGTCACTGGGTCGCAGAGCCAGCAGATTGGCGAACAGCCGGTACGCCCCCGTCACGCCCGCCGGCAGCTGCCGGAAGAAGGCGAGCCCCGTGTAGACGTAGAGGCCGCGGCCGAGGTGCGCGACCAGCAGGCCGCCGCGGAGCCGCTCTCCCGCGTCGCCCGTCTCCAGCATCGGCTCGTAGGCGGCATCCCAGGTGTGGGCGAAGTAGAGCCCCCGCTCCTGCACCCAGCCGTCCCAGTCGCCGGCGCCGATGGCGTTCGGCCTCCTGAACAGCGCGCTGGACGGCTCGAGTACGCTCACGGGCGCCGTCTCGTCCGTCACGCGGTCGTGCGGACTGGCGATGGTGAGCGGGAACGGTGCATAGCCGCCACGGACGAACGCGTACTGCTGGTACTGCACGATGAGGCGCCCGCCCTGTCGCGCGTAGTCGAGCAGGCGGCCGTTGGAGGTGACGAGCGCGGGGGTCGTCTCGTAGGCGCGGCTGCCGACGACGATCACGTCGAAGCGCGACAGGTCGCCCTTCTCGATGTCGTCGTTGGAGAGGAGCACCACCGGGACGCCGACCGCCTGGAGCGCTTCCGGCACGAGATCGGCGGCGCCCCGCACGTACCCGACCCGCGTCAGACGGGGCAGCGCCAGGTCCGCCAGCTCGATGCGCAGGGCGGCCTCCCGCACGTACGCGGCCGGCCGGATGTGCGGATAGTCCACCAGCTCGCTCGCGCGATCGAAGCTCCGGCTGCCCACGCTCGCCACGGCGCGGACGACGTATCGGCCCGGGCGGACGTCGCGCGGGGGCCGGATCGTGAACGTGAAGCTCTTGTGCGTGTCCTCGCCGTCGAGCGTGAAGCTCTGCGCATCCGACGCGGTCCACGTCGCCGGCAGGTCGAGGCGCAGCACCCCCTCGGCGTGCCCGCTCCGGCCGTTGGTGAGGGTGACCGTCACCGTCCGCTCGCCGTCCGCCGCGACCGGCCACACCATCATCGCCGGGGCAAGCTCGACACTGACCGCGGGGACGACGAACAGCGGGCGCCGGACCTCGCCCAGCGCCTCGTCGTCGTGCCGCCACACCACTTCGCGCCTGAGCGTGACGCTCATGCCGGCGATCGTCGTCTCGACCCGCACAAACAGCGCCGGCGGCTGCAACGGCTCGCCCTTCAGGCTGTCGGGGACGCCGGACCAGTCGTACAGCGCCCCCTGGAGCGGCCGCTCGAGGAAATAGGGCTGGCTGAGCGCCGCATCCGCCGGCACGCTCACCGTGAACATCCGCGTGGCGACGCTCCGCGCGGACGCCGAGAAGGGCCCGCCGCGTTCGGCGGGCGGCGCCGCTGTGCGCGCAGGCCCTACGTCCCACCCGTGCGGCGCGTCCACCACCACGGTGTCCAGCGGCGCATTGCCGTTCGCCCCCCAGAGGTAGGCGAACACGTTCAGCGGCTCGCCCGGCACGGCGTGCGCGTCGCCCGCGACGGCGTCCGCGACCACGCCCGCGGCGCTCGCGAGCGCCTCCTCGAGCAGCGGCTCCTTGGCCGCCCGGAAGGCGGGCGGAGCCGACGCGCGCAGCTCGGTCAGCGCCGCGGCGAGCAGCGGAACGATCCGGGCCGGAGCGCGCGGCGTGAGGGTCTCGCGGGCCGAATCCACCAGCGCCCCGTAGCGCGCGAGCGACGGCGCCAGCGCGGTGTCGATCCCCGCGAAGAGGCTCGCGCCGCCCGCGCCGGTGAAGTCCTCGATCAACGCCAGCCGCGAGGCGGACGCCCCGATGTCCTGGAGCCGCCCCATCTCCTGCGAGCGGTGCATGCTCCGGCTCGCCATCGCGAGCTGGTGGTACGACTCCCCGGCCTCGGGATCGAGCGCGCCCGAGTTGAGGGTCACGGTCGTCCCAGTCGTGTCGAACCGCCCCTCGCGGTACAGCTTGCGCGGCCCCCACGTCGAATCGCGCAGCAGGTCGAAGGCCTCGCGGGCCAGCACCCCCGCCTCCTGGTGCTGCCCGTGCCCGTCCCGCGGCGTGCCCGAGAAGATCGAGACGATCACCTGCGGCCGGAACCGGCGGATCACCCGCAGCACGTCCGCGAGCACGGTGTCGCGCGGCCAGAAGCGCAGCGTCTCGTCCAGTGTCTTGGAGAAGCCGAAGTCGAAGGCACGCGTGAAGTACTGGTGCGCGCCGTCCACCCCCCGCGCCGCCAGCAGCTCCTCAGTCCGGAGCAGTCCCAGGCCCTCGCCCAGCTCGGAGCCGATGAGGTTCTGCCCGCCTTCGCCCCGCGACAGCGAGAGGTACGCCGCGTCCACGCCCATCCCGCGGGAGAGCAGCGTCAGCAGCTCGGTGTCCTCGTCGTCGGGATGCGCGCCGATCACGAGGACGCGCTTGTTCTGATCGAGCCCGCGCAGCGCGCGGTCGAGGGCGGCGATGCCGCCGGTGCCGGCGGGGGCCAGCGGCTGAGCCGCGGCCGCGAGGGGGGCGGCGGCCAGGACGGCGACGAGCCCAAGACAGGACAGCACCGATTCGATATTGGCCATGTGAAGCGAACAAGCTAACCTGGCGGCGGCTCTTCCGCTCGGGGCCCGCCGGTGGCAACATCTCCCTGCCAATCCGGGTACCGGCAGTGCACGTACCTCGTCGCGGAGGCTGGGATGGAAGCGGTCAACAGGCATAGCGTTCGCATCGGCGCGCTGTGGGGCGGCGTCGTGTTCTTCGTGTGGAGCATGCTGGTGGAGTTCGGCGGCGCCTACGCCATCGTCGGGAAAGCGCGCATGGACATCGCCATGAACGCCGGCTGGTTCCTCAAGGAGCCGCGCGTCCCGACCTGGCTCTTCTTCGTCGTCTGGATCGTCTGCCTGTTCGCCATCTCCTACGGCCTGGCGTGGATCTACGCCGCGATGCGGACGACGGCCGGCCCGGGCCCGAAGACGGCCGCGCTGCTCGGTCTGATCGTCGGATTCGCCGCCGGCGTCCCGATGGAGTTCGCCCACGCGGCCTTCCAGCCGCTGACCGGGCGCTACGCCATCGTGTGGATGCTCGAGATGCTCGGCGGATGCGTGCTCGCGGCCCTGACGGCCGGCAAGCTGTACAAGGACGCGCCCGCGCAGAGCTGAGCGCAGGATGACGACCGCACCGGCGCCCCTCGCGTCCTGGCGGGGGGAGTTCCCCATCCTGGAGACCACGACCTACCTGATCTCCAACTCCCTGGGCGCGATGCCGCGCGGGACCGCATCCGGCCTGGCCCAGTACGCGCAGACCTGGGCGCAGCGCGGCGTGCGGGCGTGGGAGGAGGGATGGTGGGAGATGCCGGGCGCCGTGGGCGACATGGTGGCCGGCATCATCGGCGCACCCAGGGGCTCGGTCACGATGCAACAGAACGTGACGCAGGCGGAGGCGGTCGTGCTGTCCTGCTTCGAGCCCAGGGGCCGCCGGAACCGCATCGTCTGCGAGGACGGGAACTTCCCCTCGATCCAGTACCTCTACGGCGCGCAGCCCGGGCTCGAGCTGGTGCCCGTGCCCGTCGAGCAGGTGGCGGACGCGATCGACGACCGGACGCTGCTCGTGCCGATCTCGCACGTGCTCTTCAAGAGCAGCCTCGTGCAGGACGCCGCGGCCATCGTCGAGAAGGCCCATCGCTGCGGCGCGCACGTGGTGCTCGACGTCTACCAGTCGGCCGGCGTGCTGCCGCTCGACGTGACGAAGCTGGCGGTGGACTTCGCGGTCGGCGGGTGCCTGAAGTGGCTGTGCGGCGGACCCGGCAACGGCTTTCTCTACGTCCGGCCGGACCTGGCGCACCTCGAGCCCAGGCTGACGGGCTGGCTGGCGCACGCCGATCCCTTCGCGTTCGAGCCGCCGCCGCAGCGGTACGCCGAGGGGGCGTACCGGTTCCTCGGCGGCACGCCCTCCATTCCCAGCCTCTACGCGGCGATCGAGGGGCTGCGGATCGTGCGGGAGGTGGGCGTCGAGCGGATCCGGCAGCACTCGCTGCGGCTCACCGAGCGGCTCCTGGCGCGCATCGACGAGCACGGGTTCCCGAGCATCACGCCGCGCGATGCGGCGCGGCGAGGCGGCACGGTCGCCGTGAACCCGCCGGACGCCCAGGGCATCTCCCGCCGCCTGCTCGAGCGCGACTTCCTGATCGACTACCGACCCGAAGCCGGGATCCGCATCTCGCCGCACTTCTACAACACGGAAGAGGAGTGCGACGCGGTCGTGGCGGAGATCGCCGCGCTCGCCGGCGGCCGCCCCGGCCTGCGCAGTACGCGCCACGACTAAGACAGTTGCGAGTTGCGAGTTGTGAGTCGCGAGTTGCGAGGGGGAGCATCCTTCGCGGCTTCCGGGCCGCCGGCGTGACGCCGTGAGCCGCGACCCCGTCGCGCTGGAGGCCGGTCTCACCCGGGAGCTGTCGCGCCGTCAGCTCACGATGATCGCCATCGGCGGGGCGATCGGCACCGGCCTCTTCCTGGGCAGCGGCATCTCGATCGCGTTGGCCGGTCCCGCCGTCATCGTCTCCTACCTGATCGGCGCCGTCGTCGCGTTCCTGATGACGCTGGCCCTCGGCCAGATGACGGTCCGCCATCCCACCGCGGGGTCGTTCGGCGTGCACGCGGAGATCTACCAGGGGCCGTGGGCCGGCTACACGGTGCGGTGGAGCTACTGGCTCGCGCAGACCATCGCGGTCGGCGAGGAGGTCATCGCCTCCGGCATCTACGCGCGCCTCTGGTTCCCGGACGTGCCGCTGTGGGTGTTCGTCGCGCTGTTCTCGGCCGCGATCGTCGCGGTCAACGCCATGCACGTCGGGGCGTTCGGGGCGTTCGAGTACTGGTTCGCGATGATCAAGGTCGTGGCCATCGTCCTCTTCATCCTCTTCGGCGCCGCCGTGCTGGCCGGCTTCCGCCACGTCGCCGTGCCGGGGGCCGCCGGCTACGTGCCGTTCGCGCCGAACGGCGCCGTGGGCGTCTGGCTGGCCGTGGTGATGGCGATGTTCAGCTACCTCGGCACCGAGATCGTCGCCGTCACGAGCGGCGAGGCGAAGGACCCGGAGCGGGCCGTGCCCCGCGCGCTGAAGGCGACGATCGCGCGACTGATTCTCTTCTACGTCGCGTCGATGGCGCTGCTGATGGGACTGGTGCCGTGGCGCCAGATCGGTCTGGCGAAGAGCCCCTTCGTCCAGGTGTTCGAGATGGCCGGGATCCCGGGCGCCGCCGGGATCATGAACCTCGTGGTGCTGACCGCGGCGCTGTCGAGCATCAACGCCGACCTCTACCTGACCACCCGGATGCTCTTCTCGCTCGCGCGCGGCGGCCACGCCCCCGCGGCATTCGGGCGCCTGTCGCGCCGGGGCACGCCGCTCAACGCCCTGGCGGCGTGCACGGGCGGGATGGCGCTGGCGGTGGTCGCGGCGAAGATCATGCCGCAGCACGCGTTCGTCGTGCTGGTGGGGATCGCGATCTTCGGCGGGCTCTACGCCTGGGCGCAGATCTTCCTGACGCACCTGTTCTTCCTCAGGAAGACGCACGGACGCACAGACGCGCGGACGCACGGGCTCCGTTGGCGCTACGTTGGGTCGTCGGTCGGGCTCGCCTTCATGGTCGCCATCACGATCACGACCTGGTGGGTCCCGGGTTTTCGCGTCACCTTGCTGTGCGGGATTCCCTGGCTGCTGTTCCTCACCGTGGTCCGGAGGGCGTCGCCATCTCCTTCGTAACCGGCCTCGTCTGCGTGATGTGCGGCGCCGAATACCCGGCGGGCCCCCGCGCGCCGATGACCTGCCCCCGCTGCGGGATCACCGGCATTCTCGACGTGCAGTACGACTACCGCGCGGTGGCGCGGCGCCTTACGCGGCGCGCGCTCGCGCGGAGGACCGACTTCTCCGAGTGGCGCTACCGCGAGCTGCTGCCGCTGGGCGCCCGCGCCCGCCTCCCTGCCCTCGCCGTGGGCTGGTCGCCGCTCGAGCCGGCGCCCGCCCTGGCGCGCCACCTCGGGCTCGGCTCCCTCCTCCTCAAGGACGACGGGCGCAACCCCTCGGCGTCGCTCAAGGACCGCGCCTCGGCGGTGGGCGCCGTCAAGGCGCTCGAGGCGCGCAAGCACACCATCGCGTGCGCCTCCACAGGGAACGCCGCCTCGTCGCTGGCCTGCATGGCCGCGTCGCTGGGGCTCCAGGCGATCATCTTCGTGCCGGAGCGCGCGCCGGAGCCGAAGCTCGCGCAACTCCTGACGTTCGGCGCGACGGTGCTGCGCGTGCGCGGCAGCTACGACCAGACGTGGGATATCTGCCAGCGGTCGTGCGAGCGATGGGGCTGGTACAACCGGAACGCCGCGGTGAATCCGTTCCTCGTCGAGGGCAAGAAGACCGTCAGCCTCGAGATCTGCGAGCAGGCGGAGTGGCGGCTCCCGGAGTGGGTGGCGGTGTCGGTCGGCGACGGCTGCACCATCGCCGGCACCTGGAAGGGGTTCCGCGAGATGCGCACGCTGGGCCTGATCCGGCGCGCGCCGAAGCTGCTGGGCGTCCAGGCCGCGGGGGCGGCGCCGGTCACCGAGGCCTTCCGGAGCGGCGCGGCGCTGCGGCCGGTGGAGCCGCACACGATGGCGGACAGCATCGCCGTCGGCGTGCCGCGCAACTGGAAGAAGGCGGTGGACGCCGTGCGCGAGTCCGGGGGCACGATGTTGAACGTCGGCGACGACGAGATCCAGGAGGCGATGCGCGTGACCGGGCGCCTGGCCGGCGTCTTCGCCGAGCCGGCGGCGGCAGCGGCCGTGGCGGGGCTCGCCCGCGCGGCGCGCGAGGGAGTCATACCGCGGCGCGCCGCGACGCTCGCGGTGATCACGGGCAATGGGCTCAAGGACACCCGGGCGGCGCTCGACGCCGCGCCGAAACCGATGGACATCCCGCCGGACCTCGCGGCCGTCGAGGCGGCGCTCGCCCCGTGACCGCACGCACGCCCCGCCAGCGGTCGCTCCTGATCCGCGACATCCATCTCCTCGTGACGATGGACGGCGGCGACCGCCGGCTCCGCGGCGGCTACCTGTACGCCGAGGACGGGGAGATCAAGCGCATCGGCACGCAGGTGCCGCGGGGACTGCGGGCGGACCGGACGATCCGGGCGCCGTTCGCGGTGGCGCTGCCGGGCCTCGTGAACACGCACCACCATCTCTGCCAGACGCTCACGCGCGCGCACCCCGGGGCCGCCAACGCGGAGCTGTTCGACTGGCTCACCACCCTCTATCCCGTGTGGGCGCGCCTGGACGAGGAGGCGGTCCACGTCGCGGCGCTGGTCGGGATGGCGGAGCTGATGCTGTCCGGCTGCACCACCACGTCGGACCACCACTACCTGTTCCCGCGCGGCGAGACGAAGCTGATCGACGCGGAGATCGCGGCGGCCCGGGAGATCGGCATCCGGTTCGTCGCGACGCGCGGGAGCATGAGCCTCGGCCGGAAGGACGGTGGCCTGCCCCCCGACTCGGTCGTGCAGGACGAGGAGACGATCCTCGCCGACTCGGAGCGGGTGATCCGCCGCTACCACGACCCCAAGCCGGGTGCGATGCTGCAGGTCGCGCTGGCGCCCTGCTCGCCCTTCTCCGTGTCGGAGCGGCTGATGCGCGAGACGGCCGCGCTGGCGGAGCGTCACGGCGTGCGCCTGCACACCCACCTCGCCGAGACGAAGGACGAGGAGACCTACTGCCTGCGGCGGTTCGGCCGCCGTCCCGTCGAGTTCCTCGCCGACAACGGCTGGCTGGACGACCGGGTGTGGGTGGCGCACGGGATCCATTTCAACCGCTCCGAGATCCGGCGGCTGGGCCGCGCGCGGATCGGCGTCGCGCACTGCCCGACGTCGAACATGCGGCTCGGCTCCGGGATCGCGCCCGTGCACGCGCTCGCCGCCGCCGGCTGTGCGGTCGGGCTCGGTGTGGACGGCAGCGCGTCGAATGACGGCTCGCACCTGCTGGCGGAGGCGCGGCAGGCGCTGCTGCTGGGCCGCGTCGCGCGGGGCGCGGACGCGGTGAAGGTCGAGGAAGCGCTCGCGATGGCCACGGCGGGCGGCGCCGCCTGCCTCGGCCGCCGGGACATCGGTGCGCTCGAGCCGGGCCGGCGCGCCGACGTGGCGCTGTTCGATCTCAGGGACGTGGGCTACAGCGGCGCGGGCGATCCGCTGCTCGGCCTGTTGCTCTGCGCGCCGACGCGCGTCCACACCCTGATCGTGGACGGCCGCCCGGTGGTCGAGGACGGCGTTCTCCGCACGATCGCCCTGGAGCGCGTGGTCGCCCGCCACGGCCGCATCGCGGCGCGCATGCGGAGGTGAAGCGGACCGTTCAGCTCGCGGCCCTGAGTAACGAGCCTGCTCATTGGCCTTGAGGCGGCTGCCATAGCTCGACCTTGTTTCCCTCTGGATCAACGACCCAGGCAAACTTCCCATACTCGGATTCGTCAATCTTCTCGAGCACGTTGCAGCCTTCTTCCTTCAAGGCCTTGACCAAGGCGTGAAGGTCTTCCACTCGGTAGTTGACCATGAATGGAGCAGAGCTCGGAGCAAAGTGATTACTTTCTTGCGGATCGATTGACCAGGCAGTTGTGCCTGCAACCGGCTTGCCCTCGGCGTCGGTCCAATCGAAGGCAGCTCCGCCCCAGGCTTGGACATCGATTCCCAGGTGCCGCTTGTACCAAGCCTGCAGTGACGGAGCGTCTTTGGCCTTGAAGAAGATGCCGCCGATGCCAGTGACTCGCTTCATGTGACCTCCGATGCGCGGTGGTGGTGAGAGGGATGTTCCTTGTGCGGCCCAACGAAGTGCGCCTCAGCGGCGGGCCCTGACCCGCCAGCCACACAACTCCTGACTAACCGCTGGTACAACTCGCCTGCCCGTACCTGCCGAAAACGCCCGCCGCTGCAGGCGCGGGTTAGGCGGCACGACATCAGAACGAGAGCTCGCTGTGCCCGTCCCGCTTGTCGCCCATGGCCACGCGCCTCCCGGCTTACCGTGGCTGACCCCGTTGCAGGCGGACCAGTCCCTGCACCGAGAGGAAGAAGGAGAAGAGCCCCGTGACGCCGAGGCAGAGGAGGACCCAGACGAAGATGAACGCGTAGGGCCTGTCGATCGCGCCGGCGACCCCTCTCGCCGTCGTCAAATGCATGACCGGCATGCCCAGCGCCGCGAGCGCGCCGAGGAGCATGATGACATGCCCCGAGCGCCGCTCGGCGAGCACCAGTGTTCCGTAGAGCAAGACGACCAGGATGAGCGCCGCGATGAGGAGCATTCGCAGGCTCAACTCGCCCGCGTCGTGGAGGAAGTCGCTCGTTAGGTGAAGGCTCAGAAAGAGGATCGAGAGAAGCGACGTGACGGTCAGCAGGGTGCTCTGTTTCACTCGGTACTCTCCTTGGTCAGATCAGGGGGCGGAGGGGCCTAACGAAGTGCGCCTCAGCGGCCGGCCTCACGCCCGCCAGCCGCACAACACCTGCATAACCTCAGTTGCACTCACCAGCCAGTATCTGCCGAAGACGCCCGCCGCTGGAGGCGCGGGTTAGGCAGCTACTCACTCGTCGTCCTCAAACTCGGCCCGAACAGCTGGCGAGCGGAGCGTGGTAACGATCCAGCCGTTGATCGCAAGAGTGATCACTAGGCCGAACACAGCGCCGACGCTCACGCCGCTGGCCACGACCCTGATCACGGCGCCGAGAATGCTGAGGGCCTGCACGAAGATGAATCCCTGACGCGCCCACTCCTCCCGCTGGTTCAGTGCGGCCCCCGCGATCATGGTGAAAAGAGCGGCTGCGAGCGTAACAACCAAGCCGACACTCGCGCGTCCCATCACCAGCGCGCTTCCCGCGGAGAACGTGATGTACGCGCCAGACAGGATGGTCAACCACGCGATAGCAGTGATCGCCTTGGATCGTGGTGGGCTGGGCTGCAAGAGGGGCTGAATAGACATGCTCGCCTCCTCGAGTGGGCGGCCTTGTATATCGACTCTTCCCTAAACTGCGATCAGATTTCGGCGGGCGATAGCCCGTGCAGCCTCAGGTCTGCGAGACCGTTCGTTAGCCGGGGCGTCGCCCGCCGTTCTCGCTCGTC
>Ga0187854_10004476_pt1 | contig 10510 bp, 12 predicted proteins | sample June2016WEW_6_15_FD_132445 | JGI IMG/M metagenome (GOLD analysis project Ga0187854, IMG submission 132445) | Peatland microbial communities from SPRUCE experiment site at the Marcell Experimental Forest, Minnesota, USA - June2016WEW_6_150 | ecosystem: Environmental > Terrestrial > Soil >...
TTCCGCCGGATCGAGAACTGGAGTTCGTGCGGTCAGTATCATGCCGATGCCCGATGGTTCTGGAGCGGCGAGGGTCGGATGCTCGGTTTTGTTAGGCAGGCGCATCTACGGCAGTGCCGACATGTCCTCCAAGTAGAGCAAAGGCCCCGAAATCTGGATCAGTTCCTAATCTGTCCCATCACGTTGAATGCCCCGGTGAGATATCGAAGTCATCCATGAAACCAGCGAACCCACGCATTCTGACGATCCATGGCGGCTCGTCGAGCACAAGCAGCATATCGCCCGCCACGGCCAAGACATGCCGGAGATTCGTGACTGGAAGTGGAGCAACCCCAAATGAATGCACACGAGCCTACCGACACCTCGAGAACGCTGGTCGCCGCCGCTAGGCTCTTTTTCGATAAAAGCCAGGCACCTGCCTAGTATTGGTTCCAGGGTTTTCCTGTTAACCTACTCCAGTATGTCGAAAATGGTGGGGGAGGGCGACGACTCGATCAGTGAGTCTCCCAGCTCCAGAGTGCTTCCCGCAGGTCTTTATAGAATCCGGTAATGGGTGTTGACGAGTCGTCGCCTCGACTTCCACGGGCTCAGAGAGAGGTGGTTATGGCAGAGAAAAAAGAGGGACCAGTCGATTGGGAGGCTCTGCTCAATGGCATCTTTCGCGGAAAGACCGTAATAGAATGTGGGACGGACCGTAATGTCTTCCGGCAAGGGCAACCTGCGGATTCCTTGTTCTACATCCGGCAGGGCAAGGTAAAGCTCACGGTTATATCCCAACAGGGCAAAGAAGCGATCATCGCTATTTTAGGCGCCGGCGAGTTCTTCGGAGAAGGATGCCTCGCCGGGCAACTGCTGCGTATGGCAACGGCTGTTGCGATGAATGATTGCACCCTTGACAAGATTGATAAGGCGCTGATGACGCGCATGCTCCACGAGCATCACGATATTGCGGAATTGTTTGTCAAGCATCTGCTGACGCGCAACATCCGGTATGAAGCGGACCTCGTAGACCAGCTTTTCAACTCCAGCGAAAAGCGTCTGGCTCGGATTCTCCTGCTGCTTTCGCATTTTGGCAAGGAAAGCAAGGCTGAAGCTGTAGTCCCCAGAGTCAATCAGGATACTCTCGCACAGATGGTCGGCACGACCCGGTCTCGGGTCAGTCACTTCATGAACAGGTTCAGGCAGCATGGTTTTATCGACTATGATGACGGCGGATTGACCGTCCATAGTGGCCTCCTGAACGTGGTCCTGCACGACTAGGATTTCGCGAGCGCTGTAGGCTCTGTCTTCGGTGGTGCTCAGGCTTATGAACGTCTGCCAACATTGCCGCCCATCCATAGCGCACAAATAGGGTTCCCAGGCTCCTTCAATTGACTCCGCACCCTCAGGGGATGCATCATTAAAGATGCTTACACACATCGCGGATGACATATGGCAAAAATAAAAGGCTCACGGCGGGCGCCCGACGTTGAGCCTTTCCAGCATGACGTCGATCCCTTCACGCCGGGGATCGACGAGCATCTCTCCCCGACCAATGCGTCCTTTCCTATTGTCGGCGTTGGCGCTTCCGCAGGAGGGCTGGAGGCATTCACGGGATTCCTGCAACACCTTCCCGCGAATACCGGAATGGCCTTCATCTTCGTCCAGCACCTTGCTGCTCAACATGCCAGCATGCTGGTTTCGCTGTTATCGCGCTCCACGGCGATGCCGGTGATGGAAGTTCGGCACGGCACCCCGGTGAAGCCCAACCATGTTCATGTTATCCCGCCCAATGCTTTGATGCGCATTGCGGGCGGTGTCCTGGAACTCGAGCCTCGCCCAGAGGAGCGCGGAGCGCCCAGGCCGATCGATTACTTCCTCCACTCCCTGGCGGCGGACCGAAAGGCAGGTGCGATCGGCGTGATCCTGTCCGGCGCCGACTCCGACGGCGCTCTGGGCCTTCAGACTATACGAGAGGAGGGCGGCATTGCGATCGTTCAAACCGAGAGTTCGGCAAAACATCCCGACATGCCGCGAGCCGCTCTGGCAGCCGGATCGGTTGACCTGATCTTGTCCCCGGAAGAAATGGGGGACGCGCTGGAGAGGATCGGAAGACATCCTTCGCTGACAGAACCCAAGCCGCCGGGTGTCGCCGCGAAAAACCACGCGGATGAAACTCAACTGAACCGGATCTTCGCTCTCATCCGGACCGCTACCGGTGTCGATTTTCGCGGCTATAAGCCCGGAACAATCCAGCGACGCATCCATCGCCGCATGATTCTGCAACGCCATAAAGATCTGGAGGCATACCGTTCCGATCTTGAGTCCAACCGTTCGGAACTGCTTGCATTGTTCGAAGATATTCTGATCAGTGTCACCGGTTTCTTCCGTGATCCAGAAACCTTCACGGCGCTCGAAAACAAAATTCTGCCGCGGCTGTTGCATGAACGGAAAAGCGATATGCCGTTACGGATATGGGTGCCCGGCTGTTCATCAGGTGAGGAGGCTTACTCGATCGCGATGTGCCTGGTCGAATCGATTCCAGCATCTTCCTCTCCGGTCGCCATCCAGATCTTCGGCACGGACATCAGCGAACGGGGCATTACGATTGCCAGGGCTGCTATGTACCCTGAGAACCAGGTCGCAGAACTTACACCCGAGCGGCAAAAGCATTTTTTCGAGCGCGTGGAGAACGGTTACCGGATCATTAAACCGATTCGCGAAAGGTGCGTCTTCGCACGACAGAATCTGTTAGCGGATCCGCCGTTCTCTCGTCTCGATCTGATTTGCTGTCGGAATGTCCTGATTTATCTCGGCCATGATTTGCAGCGCAAGGCAATCGATACGTTTCACTTTGCTCTGCGGCCCGAAGGCTATTTGATATTGGGTCGTTCGGAAAGCCTGCAGCATTTCCCAGACCGCTTCTCTGCGGTCGACAACCAGCACAGGTTTTACATAAGGAAGTCTGCCGGAGATCATGGGAGCAGGGAGCTGATTCGCGGGGGATCCGCCGACGAACAGCAAGGGAACCTCGCCCTTTTTTCATCTTCCCGCCAGGAGGGAATACTCCAGGCAGAGCTGGAAAAGGCGGCCGAGCGCCTCGTTCTGTCCGAGTACGGACCCGCATGGGTGATAGTGAACGACAATCTCGAAATCATCCACTCGCGCGGGGACACAAGCCCTTTTTTGCAGCTGGCTCCGGGACGAGCCACGTTTGCACTGCTGAAAATGGCGCGGGAATGCGTTCGTGGCGAATTGCGGAAGTTGCTGTCAAAGGCAAAAAGCGAAGATGGCGTGGTTCAATCGGCTGTTTTTCAAGAAAGAGACGGCAGAGAGATCCGTAGCGTCCGGTTAGAAGTGCGTCGTATCGCCGGTTCAGCGGGCCAGGGCGGCCGTTTTCTGGTCTTGTTCTTTACTCCGGCAAACGAAAGGACGGCACGATCCAGGCGATCCGGAAGCGCACGAACACACAGTGGATTGAAGGCAGATCCGGCCGAAGTGGAACGACTCAAGCAAGAGCTCCTGGTGACCGGCCAACGCATGCAGTCCCTCATTGACGAGCGCGATTCTGTAAACCAGGATCTCACTTCCGCAAATGAGGAGATACAGTCGAGCAACGAGGAACTGCAGAGCATCAACGAAGAGCTGGAAACGTCGAAGGAAGAGCTGCAGTCAAGCAATGAGGAATTGAACACACTGAACGAGGAGTTACAGAACCGGAACCGGGAATTGAGCCGTCTGGGCAACGACCTCACCAATCTTCTGAGCAGTACGACCATACCGATTTTGATGCTCGACTGCGAACTCCATATTCGGCGGGTGACGGCCGCGGCCGAACAACTCTTCAATATCCGATCCTTCGACATCGGCCGCCCGATCGGGGATATTCGGATGCGGCTGAACGTCGATGACCTGAAAGCTCTGATGCGGCGCGTGATAGAAACGTTGAACGCGGAAGAACTGGAGATGCAGGATCTCGAGGGACGCTGGCACCTATTGCGCGTTCGCCCTTATCGGACTGCCGACAACCGGATCGAGGGCGCCGTGCTGGCCTTGATTGACATCGACCAGATTCGGCGAGCACAGATAAGAGCCGACGCTGCGCGCGATTTTGCCGAGTCGGTCGTCGAATCGGTCCAAACGCCCCTGTTGGTGCTGCGCAGCGACCTGCGTGTCAGGGTAGCGAATCGCGCTTTCTCTGAGTCGTACGGCTTACAGCGCGCGGAAATCGAAAACCAGTTCTTCTATGAGATAAGCGGAGGCCAGTGGAACCTGCCCGGCCTTCAAACTGCTTTAGAGCGGCTCCAGGCGAGCCAGGAACCGGTTGCAGATTTCGAGATTGAACAGGAGGTTCCCGGATCGGGCAAGAGAAACATCTTGATTAATGCGCGCAGTGTCCAGCCTGATGGCGAAAACCAGATCCTCGTTGCGGTGGAGGATGTCACTGTTGAGAAACGGGCCAGACTCATTCTGATCGATGAACAGGAACGGCTGAAGCGCAGCCTGGAGTCTGGGGAAACGGCTCTGCATGAGAGTGAAGCCGCCTTGCTTCGGAGTCGCAATGAATTGCGAGCGCTGGCGGCGAAGCTCCTGCAAACCCAGGCGGAAGAGCGCCGGCGCGTATCCAGGGAGTTGCACGACGATTTGAGTCAAAAAATAGCCAAGCTGCAGTTCGACGTGGAGACGCTGGAACAGCATCTTCCTCCCGATCTGAAGGAAATGAAGAAGTGGCTGCTGATTATCCGCGACGGAGTTGAGACGCTTTCCAACGATGTCCGCAGGATTGCCCATGAACTTCATCCGTCGGCGCTCGATCACCTGGGCCTCGCCGTCGCATTGCGCTCATACGCCCGCGAGTTCACCGAACGCGAGGGAATCCGGGTCCACTTCACTCCTCGCAAAGTACCGGCCTCAATTCCAGCAGAGGTCGCAAGCACTCTCTACCGCATCGTTCAGGAAGCTCTACGCAATGTCGCCAAGCACGCGGGCAAGACGTCTGTGGGCATCGCGCTGACTGGAGGTTCGAATCGGTTATCCCTATCCATTCGGGACAATGGAATCGGATTTGATGTAGATTCAGTGCAGGACAAAGGCGGACTGGGCTTGATCAGCATGCAGGAACGCGCGCGACTGGTCCACGGAGACTTCTCTCTCGAGACCCTGCCCGGACGCGGCGCAACCATCACGGTCCATGTACCTTTGAGTTCACAGGGAGCTTAGATGAAACCACGGCTGCTGCTCGCCGACGATCACACTCTGTTGCTCGAAGGGATCCGGCTGATGCTGGAGCCGGAGTTTGATCTGGTGGGAAGTGTGGAGGATGGTCAGGCGCTTCTGGCTGCCGCCAAAACTCTGAAGCCCGATGTAATCCTTCTCGACATATCAATGCCGCTTCTGAATGGAATCGACGCAGCACGCAGGCTCAGGAAGGTTCTGCCTTCGGCCAGATTGATCTTTGTTACAATGCACGCGGGCTCCGACTATGTTGCCGAAGCATTTCGGGCAGGCGCGATGGGGTATCTCTTGAAGCGAGCGGCAGCCTCGGAATTGATCACCGCAATCCGCGCAGTGCTGAAGGGAAATCACTATGTGAGTCCGCTCGTCACACGAAACGCCCTGGCGGTGCTGATTTCGTCTTCCAAACCGGGAGGCAAGTTCTCGGATCGCCTGACCCCGCGCCAGCGAGAGGTCCTGCAACTGGTGGCCGAGGGGCGAAGCCGCAAGGAGATTTCGGGCATTTTGAATATTTCCGTGAAAACCGTAGAGTTCCACAAAGGGAAGCTCATGCGTGAGCTGAATTTGCAGACCGTTGCGGATTTCACACGCTATGCCATCGAGCATGGCATCATCCCGGCCGAACGCTCGTCCTGAACAGCCTCAGCAGAAAAAGAAGAGGCGCATAACAGGCGGCAGACCGTTCAAATACGACCCAGAAGCACAGGACGACGACGATGAGGAGAACGAGACCCAACCCTCCGGTCGGGTAATAGCCCCACTCTCTGCTGTGCGACCATCTCGGCAGCACGCCCACGAGTGCCAAAAACAATAACACGACCAATAGAATTCCAAGCATAGTCCGCTCCTTCCTTGCCGGATTCAGTTCTTTTCCTTCTTAACGAGGTTATTTATACCTTTGGCCGATTCGCATGTCAGTTCGGTACTGCTCATTCGTCTGGTCACAATTGCTCATCGCAGTTTACAGTTGGCAGTTAGAAGGGAGGAACCCACAGCGGGGGGCGTCTATGCTGGCTCACAACCTGTGCGGGAAAAAAGCATACAGTCGTTCACAACAAATGTATTCGGCTTACCGCCTGCGTATTTCGCCGTCGTTCGGCCGGACTTCGACTGGATGGCGTTTGGCCGGCAACAAGACGTCCTTGAGCGAAGCGGACGTGCTCATTGGGTTCTGGCCGCTTTAGTCACGGATCTGTCGGGCGTGGAGTCAAGGAGCTTCTTTTTGAGCTGCCGATATACGATTCGGAGTATCGCCAAAATTGGTATAGCCAAAAAGCAGCCGGGGATCCCGGCAATTTGCCCGCCCGCAAGGATTCCGAAGATAACAACCACGGGTCGTAGTTTCGCGCCCTTGCTCAGCAGGTGGGGCGACAAGGCATAATCCTGAAAGACTCGGAAAACGATCAGGAAAACGAGAATCCAAAGCAGATGATGAAAACCGCTCAATGCAGCAACAATCAAGATGGCGAGCGCCGCCACCAGCGGTCCCAGAAGAGGAATAAACTCAAGAAGGAAGGCGATGGCCGCCAGCAGGATTCCAAAAGGAACGCCGATGAGAGAGAGAAACAATCCATAGGCTGCGAACACCGTTGCCGCCAGCAGTACCAAGGCTCGCATGTACTGGGCAAGCAACAAATGCACGTCGGCCGCGATTTCCTTGATCTCGTCACGTCGAGATCCCTCGGCAAGCATCTCCAATAGTGAGTTGCGAGATTGCGGGCCATCTTTCAGGAAGAAAAAACCCAGGATCGGCACCAGCACGATGTAAATAAGGCTTCCGGCATGTGACAAAAAGCCCAAAGCCAGATTGGGCAAAAGCGATAGAAGGTCCCGCGAATGTTCAACGAGCTGCTTTTGCAGAGTTGAAATCACCGTCTCCTTAAGCGTCGGAAGGGACGGTGACGCGATCAGTGCGACCGGTTTTTCAAGTCTGGATAGAAGTTCTGGAATCCTCAGCGCCAGTGCGTTCGCCTCCAGCACGACTCGAGAGCCAACGACGATTCCGACTGCAACCAACAATCCGACCAGAGATAAATAAACAATCGCGAGAGCCGGCACCCTGGATTGCCCCGGCAGCCGCCGATCAAGATAGTGCACTAATGGCCATAGAAGATAGGCAAACAGCAGCGCCAGCGCAAAGACGAAGAGAGTCTCTCGAATGAGATAAACCACTGCCAGCAGTAACAGAATAAACAGCACTGTCCACGTATAACTCGCCGCGCGACGATCAAGACCATGTTTGAACATTGCGATCCCTCAGTACTCAACCAGCGTGAGGTGATGAGATATGATATCAGCTCCGCTCCACCGGAAGCCGCCGTACGAGAGGAGATTTGGCTCGCGAGCCGTGTTTGTTGGCATAGACGTGCGTGATCTCCGCGCCAAAGATAAAGATCTGCGCCGAGTAATAGATCCAGACAAGGACAACAAGAGGGGAGGACACGGCTCCATAGACTGACGCTACGGCAGACCCGCCGAGATATAACCCGATCAGCACCTTGCCGATTGTGAAAAGAAGTGATGCGATTGCCGCACCAATCCACACATCATTCCAGGCAATCTTCGCGTTTGGCAGTAGCCTAAATATCATCGCGAGCAGCAGCGTTATCACAGCGAACGAAAGAAGGAAATCAACCGATTCCAACAAAAACACAGGCCAACGAAGAATATAGCCCATGAATCTCTGCACGGCCCCCAGTGCGGCGCTCGAGATGAGTGACAACAGCAGCAGAAATCCCGTGCCCAAAACCAGGGCGAACGACCAAAATCGCTGTTTCATTGCGCCCAGCAGAATACTTTCGGATTTCCGCTCAACCTTCCAGATTTTATTGAGCGCGTCCTGGAGCTCAATAAAGGCGCCTGAGGCGCCGACCAATATTGTTCCGACGGCAATCACGCTTGCAATAGCGCCAAGCGCGGGTCGATTGGCACTCAGGATGGCAGCCTGGAGAACCCTGGCACTCGTTTCACCCAACACAGCTTGAATTTGCCTTAATGCTTCAGCCTCGGCCAGCTTTTGCCAGAATCCTAAGCCCGCAACCGCTGTCGCAACAATCAGGACCGGGATTAGCGAAAGGATTGCGTAAAAAGTCAGCGCTGCACTCATGCTCGGTGCATTGTCTTGGAGCCATGCCAAGCAAGACTCTTTGAGCAGGGCCAAGACGACCTTCATATTCGTCGATGCCGTCTTTACTGCCGAAAGACCCCGCTTCATCCGATAAATCTCACCCGCCGGGCTGATATGGACCACCTCTCTTCCGATTAGGTTTCGTGCAACGATTGCTCAAAATCTCTCCAGCCCGCGATCTTCGCTATGCTTTTTGCTTCGCGCCCACGACCAGCAAGACGACTCCTCCAAGCAACGCCAGTCCTCCAATTACCGGAGGGAGGGGAATTCGTTCATGCTTCTCCGCCGTGGCATGAATCGGTCCTATATCAAGAACCTTTTCTTGACGAGTGTAATTGATGCCTTGATAGGCAAGGGCCAGCGCGCCCAGAACCACCAATACAATTCCAATTAAGGTGATCGGTTTCATTTTGTTTCCTCTCCTCTATTAGATGATTCCTCTTCGGCCTTGAATGAACCGAATCAAGAGGATGACGATGGCTGCCACCAACAGGATATGGACGAAACCACCGAAAGTGTAAGAAGTGACAAGTCCCAATAGCCACAAAACAAGCAGAACAACAAAGATTGTCCAGAGCATACCGATCCTCCGCTCCGATCCCCTCCTCCCACAGGATTGTGAGTCGGTGAGGGGACCCACATCATCTATACCTGTCAGCCCTCCATGCGTCAGTTCAGTATGGCTCACACATGCGGTCAAAATTGCACATACGAGCCATTGGAATGCGCTTGGAGCATGAGGGCGGTAGAGATTTCAGATGGTTTGTCATTGTTCCAATTGCGGCTTTGGAAAATCCACACCGTGCGGCCCCTCCACGCCTTTCCTGCGGTCACGGGAGCCCGGAGTGCCGACGCATGGCTGTGTCCTCCTTGCGGTTGTGTCGGGACAACCGGCTCATGGCGATGCGGGAGGCTCCTGATCCGTTGGAATGGCCGCCAGGTAGCGGTAAAAAGCAACCGCTCGGTTGATGGAGGATGCGGCATGTCCCCCGGCTAGCTTGCTTGCATTCGCGCCCGTGCGCGCGATGCTGTAATAGCGCCAGACGTCCGGCGATGCACGTTCGAAGAAGTAGATCGACTGCATTTCGCCGGCGCGGAAAATGGGCAACAGCAAGTAGCGCATGGTGCTGACGTTTTCGATATCGAACACCAGACGATCGGGGGAAATGCTGTGAATGTGCATCCGGTAAATCGCCTTGCCCGACAGGTTGTCCTCCTGTTGATAGTACAGAAACTTGTCTTCCGTGATTTCGTCCTGTGAGAAGTCTTTGCGGCGTAGGCCGCCGGCCGGTCCGGACAAAGCATAGGCATCGACAATCAGCGTCTGCCATCTTTTGTGGGTGGTCGACCAGTAGCGCACTCCTGCGAGTTCGGAAACAGCCCCGATTCGGCGGAGCAGGCCCTCGACTCCGGAGCTGTGGCGAAAGAGCGCAACCGTAACCACCAGCGTCGTAAGGCCCGGCGTGGTCCAACCGGTGCAGGCAGGCGGCGTCCAGTCGCGGCCAAGGTCGGAGCGGTCCCAGGTTTTTACCGTGGGCGGCTTATCCACGTCGGGATAGGGAGGAACCGTCGTGCTTCCGCAAGGAGGCACCGGTCCGGAATCGTCACGGTTTGTAATTTCGCCGCAAAGAGCCGTAGCCAACAATACAAGGGGGACGACCCCGGGCCATCTTCGATAAAGCGGCTTACGGGACATGGCAATGTTCATTTCCGACGATAAGGGCCTGTCAATGAATAACGTTTACACTTTGCTTCTGGCCCCCAGGCCCGCTGGCGAGGCGCGAGCGACGAGCATACCGGTAGTATGTAAGGAGCGAGCAATAAAGCCAGCGGGCCTGCGGGCCGCAGCCCAAAGGGGCGCGGCGGCGGGCGGGCATCTGCTTCGTTGCCGCTCCTCGACGATGACACCGCATCGCCTGCGTCGCGGCGCCTCGCATCTGCCCGCCTAGCGCTCGCGCCCAAGTGCAAACGTTATTCATTGACAGGCCCGAAGGGTCACTCGGCTGAAGTGGCTGCAAGAGTCGGATCGGGAGTAAACGACTTCAGTTGATCCAACCCGGTCAGTACGCCTTGCCAGCGAGTCTTGTTCTTTTTCGTCTCGATCGGAATAGAGATGTCCGAATAGAAGCGCAGGATGTCGGCGCGCAGGTCCGTTGTAGTCCGATCGAA
>Ga0187854_10004478_pt1 | contig 10507 bp, 10 predicted proteins | sample June2016WEW_6_15_FD_132445 | JGI IMG/M metagenome (GOLD analysis project Ga0187854, IMG submission 132445) | Peatland microbial communities from SPRUCE experiment site at the Marcell Experimental Forest, Minnesota, USA - June2016WEW_6_150 | ecosystem: Environmental > Terrestrial > Soil >...
ACCCCAACAATCTTCTCTTCCTCATTTCACCATCCCCAATACCATTCCTCCCACTTCCTGCACCCGATAACTCGCCTCCGCCGTCAACCCCTCAAACTGAGCCCCTCGGGTGTAGGCGCTGACCAAATGGAACATGGTATTTCCCATTTCCTGCTCCCACCCCCACTTGACCGCTTCCCTTTCCTTCTCTCCAATCTGGAACTGGCGTTAAAAAAATTCTCCTTTCCCTTTTTTCCTATAGGAGGAAAAGGAGAAAGGAGCAATTCTACCAAACCAGTCACCTGCTCAGATCCATTCCAACGTGGTTTCTTATAAAAAGGCCACTGTCCCAGATCACTGCCGTTTACTCCCTTAATCCATAATTCGTTTTCCTAATACCCCCCAACCCAACAGTCTATCCCTTTATAAAATTCAAAAAATTCATATAGAAATATTATTCCCAGAAGATCAAATCATCTCTTCGAAAGGAGAAAGACATGAAAAAGATTCTGATCACTTTTGCCCTGTTCGCCATGCTAACCGGATCGGCTTTCGCTGGTCCAATTGACTGGACGATGAGCAAACTCGGCTATACCCCGACAGCGGAAATCATCAACCAAAGGCAGCAGGCTGAGCTTGAGAGGCTGAAACTCCAGGCCCAGATTGCAGAGCTTCAGCTTCAGCAGAAGCAGATCGAGGCCAAGGCAACGATGAGATTATATATTCTCCTCAGCGTCTTGACTTCAGTGGTTTTTGGGATTTATTGGAAAAAGCGGGAGGTCATCAATCGTCTCTTGGCTGAGATCAAGAATATGTCTAAGAAATTATTTGTTAAGAAGGGGATTTCGGCAAGATCTGGAAACGAGATGGCAAGTTGAATTAAAAAATGCCCGGTGTCCATAACGGATACCGGGCGAATCTTTTCTATTTCCAATCCAATTAAGGAGGAAGCGAGAATGATTAATCGGAGACTCTATATAGACGGGAATGACGACCTGTGGGTTTTCTTTGAAGATGAAAATTCATATATCGATGGTCCCTTCCTATATTGTTTCGACCGACAGGATTTCAAATTCAAAAAGCAGATCAGGCTTTTTACATCGGCAGGGCGTCAGCCAATGAGCCACTCTCCTCTCTTTGCCGGACAGGATTCAAAAGGCAGATTCGTTTTGGGAAGTGAGTTGGGTCATCTGGCAAAGATCTCCCAAACCGGCTGGCAGTTGTTCCATAAAGTCCTGATGGAGCATAAATATCTCACAACCCACGGATCCAAGTATAAAAGACCCTATTTCGTTAGGAACGTCAGGAGGGAAAAGAGACAGGAAGAGAAAAATCGAAGAATCGGCCAAATCCACATTCTGTCCATGGCCATGGCTGAAAATTTAATCTTTATCGGCCAAGGCTGCCGGTGTTGCCCGAATGACATTCTGGTCCTCAACGAAGATGGTAATTTGCTTTACCATTTTCCCTTTGCTGTCGGTCCTCAGGCTCTATGTGCCCGGGATGGGAAGTTGTACCTGGCCGATTACTACACCAACTTTATCCATGTAACTGATTTTAAAGGGAAATGGATAGAATCCTTGGATGTTTTAGGCAGCGCACGCCGTTTGGAGGATTATTATGATCTGAAACAGGGTCTACTTCAAAGAACATGGGGACCTGTACCGGATTCCAATAATGAAAAAGACGAGGATTATTACATGAGCACAATGTGTTCCCTGGGTAGTGCCGATTTGGCTGTAGCCATGACCCACGGCAGCATTCTCCTCCTTGGAGAGCATGGGGAAATAAAGAGGAAAATAGAATCGCCAGAGGGAAGCATGTATCCTGTCTCGATTGCGGCAGATTCTTCGGGAGGGATCTATGTAGGCTACTTGGATAATGAATTTTCGGATGATTTCGTAGGCATTTACCAGATGCGAGAGGGAGAGATATCGGGTCCATTCTTATCCGGTGACCTGGGGATTTTCGAATCCAAGGAGACTTATTTAAAAGATAAAATCGCCAACTTTGGCGCCATTGCCTTTGACTATTTTGATCTGGCCGACATTCGATTGAGGAAAGATAACCTTTCCCAGGAGACAGTCGAGTACCTGAGGAAGGCAGTTTCATTAAAACCGGATTTTTGGCTGGCAGTGGCTTATCTCGGGCTGACCCTGAATAAAATGGGAGACGTTTCAGAGGGAGTGGCGTTCATGGAGAAGGCCTTTCCTAAGATCCTATGCCCTGTTCTGGGGGCAGAAATCCTGATTCATTATTATCGTGCCGGGAATAAGGAAAAAGCTATGTCCTATTACCGGGCATTAGAAAAGATTGATGGGGAGGTGGAAATGGAGTTCTATTCGGAAAAGATTAGCACGGAGGAAATAAAGAAATTTCTTGGGAAAAAAGGAAGGGTTAAAAAACAATTCTCCTCTTTCTCATAGGGAAAAAGGAGAAAGGGGATTTCGGCTAAAACCTCAAATGAGATGACCTCATGAGATCTGGATCGCCCGGGGCTTCTAAAGACTGGGCGATTATTTTTCAGTTCCTGTAAGGTTGAATCCTTGGCACTATGCCATACTAATACGTAGTGCCTTCTTTTCATGGAAGGAATCAATGAGAGGTAATATTTAGAATGTTTTCACCATTCATCTTTCTTTTTATCCAATTGACGCGTTGCAGCTAGTCTAGTAACTGCGTCAATCAATTTTTCTGCCTCTGGTACGTGGAAGGCAGTTGCGATCCCGAAATACACAGCACCATACAATCCTAAAGAAACTATGGCAAGTGAGATTGGGTGGCTCAGATTCATAGTCAATTTTGCCCCCCAGCCAGCGACCGCACCAGCCCCAGCGGCGATCCACAATTTAAATATAAACGAAATGGAGAGACCGGTCTTGCCAATTCGCCATTTGAGTGAATTTCGCAAGAGGGCTAATTCCAACCATCCAGCGAGACCTGCCGATGCAGTAAGTCCCACGACTCCCCACCGCGGGTTAAGGCCTAAGAAGAGTGGCAGAGGCAGGGCACATATATATCCTAGAACCGCAGTCAGCGAAACCCGCAAGACTGCATAACGAAGGGGAGTGCGTGTATCTCGCAGCGCATAATATACTGAAGAATATAGTCTTCCTAAGGTAGTGGCTAATAGACCGACCGCAGATCCAGCCAAAATAGCCCACACGTACACTGAATCGTGTTGCGTAAATTGGCCCGTCTGGTAGATCGCCGCGGCAATTACGTCCCCCAGGGCGAGAAAGGCTATGGCAGAAGGAATAACAAAAAAGGCAATCTGACGAAGACCGGCATTCAGTCGATTGCACAAAAAGGATTTCACCTCATTGGGTTCACCCAAGGCACTAGAGAGGGCGGGCAATTCCGCCGCCGATATCGACATGCCAAAAAGGCTTACTGGTAAGGTATATAAGGTTTGGGCGTAAACGAGGGCCGCAAGGGCCCCAGATGGTAGAAGACTTGCTAATAAGGCATCGACGTAAGCGCTAATCTGAACTACCCCACGGCTGATAAAGACGGGTATAAAGTTCCGGATCACGGTTTGAATGCTTTCCATCGCCAGCCCCATCGATACTCGGAATCGACGAACGAGATGGGTAACCTGAGGTAATTGCACTCCAAACTGCAAGGCACTCCCGACCACAGATCCCCATGCCAGTGCTTTGGTAAGCGGAAACTGCTCCAAGTAACTTCCGAACCCAATCAGGGAGGCGATCATCACCAGATTCCACGCCACCGGGGCTACGTAGGAAATGAAAAATCGCCGGTGGCTATTGAGAATACCGAGGCACCAGGCCGACATGGCTAGAAGGGCAGCTCCGGGGAACAGAATTCGCACTAGATCAATGGTCAGTTCGCGCTTGACTCCCTTGAATCCTGGCGCAATGGTGTCGATCAAGAGTGGCGTGGCCAGTACACCGATCAAAACCAAGCAGGAAACCACCAGTGACAATAGGCAGAACACCGCAGAGGCGACCTGGTCCGCCTCATCCTCTGCCTGACGGGCAAGCAGATTGGCGTATACAGGAATGAAGGAAGCTGAGAGTACTCCCTCACCAAATAGGTTCTGTAGCAGATTGGGGATACGGAAAGCTGCCCTGAAGGCGTCTGCGGCGTCAGAATTTCCAAAATAGTGCGCAAAAACACGATCCCGCACCAAACCGGCAATGCGGCTGAGGAGAATACCTGATGCCACTAATGCCGCATGGTGGGTCACGTCTATTCCCTAGTTTTGTTGAAATCTGGCCTTTTTCGCCGCTAACCTCAGATGGCCTCCTCCCCAATCCATCGAAGAAGGGAATTAAAGATAGCCGAGTCCATATATCTTGACATAGAAGATATCCTGGGGCAACAGGATAAGGTTGGACCAAACCCCTCGCAGAAGAGGAGTATCTAAAACAATTCCCCTTTCCCTCCTATAGGAAAAAAAGAGAAAGGAGATTCCCCTAAAAGATGTCCTGATGCGACCTGAAAAATTGGAAAATGATCCAATTTAAAAAAAGGGAATCTCCAAACAGAACAACTCAAAAGAAGGTGCTGGAAATTACAGCAACCTAAAAGTATTAATGAAAATATAAACTTATGGTAATATAGTTAGAGAATTTGGGTGACGGGATTTACGGGAAGGGTTGTATTTTTTGAGGGTGATTCGGCGAGAGTTGATAATTTTATTTGTTGAAAGTGGTTAGATCCTTCTGATTATTTTAATCAAGACCCTAATAGATTTTTATAACGCTTACACCTGCTATGTAGATTGTCAACCCCGAATAAATGATCTTCTTCCTGCCCCTCCCCGTTGTCAAGACAAAAAATAGGACAAAAAATAGGGGAACAGGGATTCCGCATTCGGTCTCCGGGGGAGAATAAGAACACCCCTTAGGGCCAAGTTTTAAGGGGATATGAGATCAGAGAGGGGTTAAGAGTCTGGGGTGAAGCATTTTCGTGGTAGCCTTTTAAGGCGTTGATACGAGAAGTAGGTCAAAAAGACAGAGTTGGCCCGACCACCTTTGGGAGGGGCTCGGCGAGAGCCTGTAATGAGAGTTGGAGGGAAGGTCTAGCCCCCTCTTTCTAGCCATGGAGCGGGAAAGTCCATGGTGGCCAGGCCAAAGGATTTGTCGTTGCGAATGAAAATTTCAGAAGGTTGGCCCGGGTAGTTTAAAAAGGATTAATTGGGGTGGGGACCTCCAATGCAGGTAAAAGGCCCTTCTCCTTCAGAATCCGGATCGTCTTCAAGCATTCCTCTCTAGTATCAAACTTTTCAGCCATCACTCTATACCAAGTCTCCTCAGTCGATATTTTCCGCGGCTCAACTTCGATTCCTTTTCCTTTCAATATAGGCTCCATCTTGTATCGACTGGCATATTCGGCATTCATAAAAGTTCCCAGATGGATTTTGTAAGTTCCATCGGAGGACCTGACGATTAGAGATGTTTCGGTTATTTCCGGGATATTGATTTTTTGATCTACTATGATCAAGTGGGGATTGCTAATCTTCGGGTTGGACATCAGAATTTGATCTACAAGAGTTGCATTGGCAAGGCTATAGTATTTTATTGAGAGGGATGAGAGTGTATCCCCTTTTTGCACTTTTATCGCTTTTTCTCCGCGCTCTGACCTGGATTGAGGCGGATAGGCCGAAGGTACTGGAACGGGGTGATTAGATTGGGGAGTAGACGATTCACCCTTAAAACCTGGAGTCGGACCAGCTTTATTGGATGGAAAATCTGTTTTAATTCCGCGCAAAAGCCCTTTGTCATTACCGGCCGCATTTGGTTTCTGGATAGGAATGTTTGCCGTCCGTTTTTCAGGGGAGATTCTTATAGATTCCCTGCCCAGAAAGATTATCATCCCAAGACATGCCAGCGCCAGCATTGTATAAGAGATTTTCTTGAAGTGAGATTTTGAGGTTCGTCCAATGACTCCAGTATCGATCCTTTTCTTGGAAAGGTTTTTTCCAATCCTGAACGTCTCATCACAGATCGCATTGATAGCCTGGGGGATACCCTTGGCATGCCGGCAGATCAGGGATAGCGCTCCTGGGGTGAAGAGTTCCAAACTGCAGCTCCCCACCAGTCTAAGGTGATGATCGATGTACTGCCGCGATTCAGCCTCAGTCAGGGGGCGGATTTTAGTCCTTATTACGATCCTCTGTTTGAATGACCTTAGATTCTTAGAATTTAGCTTGCCTTCGATCTCTGGGCGGCCTACCAGAACGATCTGAAGCAGCTTGGAACTGGTGGTCTCTAGGTTGGATAGCAAGCGCAGCTCTTCCATTGTTTCCCGACTCAATTTATGGGCTTGGTCGATAAGGATTGCGAGATTTTCATTGCGAATCAACCCTTGAATCAGATATCTGTTAAGTTGATGGATCAGGGAATATTTTTCCGGGCTTTCTGGGGCCAGCCCTAACTTAAGGAAAACCTGCGTTAACAGTTGTTCAATGGTTATGTCAGGTTGATCGATGATGACGGCCGGAACCTTTTCGCCGAGATTGGCAGACAGGTACTGAATGAGTGAAGTCTTCCCAACCCCTGCCTCGCCCGTGATCAAGATGAATCCTTTCCTCTCATTGATTCCGTAAATTATAGATGACAATGCCTCACGGTGGCTTTCTGACAAGAAAAAGAATCTGGAGTCAGGGGTTGCCTTGAATGGATTTTCTGATAATCCCAAAAAAGCGAGGTATTCGTCCATATAACCCGGTTGTTTAAAAGCGTGCGATTTTTATTGTTAAAATTTACATTTTTGATCGCATACAATACAGATGAATTAAAGCAAAATATGCTCCTTATTTTGCTTTTAGGTTCAACGTTTCTTCGCGCACCAGTTTGTCAGTAAATCAGCTCCTCAAGTTAGAGTAATTCTTGATCAGGAGGTCCCTAATTTTAAGGTAATCTTCACTTGGTATCTGAAAAAATTTTAGACCATATTCATATGATTCCCAGTCATCCCAAGGATAAATATCTTTCCAGATGATCTCGGCGACCGACCTAAAACTCAGAGCCTTCCGCCCATTAGGCGACAAGACTTCAATCTTTATTCTCCCTCCCACGGGTATGTCTTGGAAAGTTTGAATCCGCAGTCCTGCTTCGCTCACATTGAGGACCAAACCAAAATGAGAATGTGGGTTATCGATTATCCAAAAATCAACAGGTAAATTGATTAACCTTCTGGGATAGCTCCTTCTCTCTTGGCGGTCAGATAGCAAACCCATCTTATCCTTCCGTTCAACCAGAACGGTTGACGTTTCAATGAAAAAAAGCTGTCAGAGTATTTCCACAGAAAGGATATTACAAACTCCTTTGCTATTTGTAGAGTCCCGTCCGGATCCTCTGTACCACCTCAAATCGAAAGGTTTTTCTCCCAGCTAAGCTCCAGCGGCGGAGCTGTTTTACAAGAGCATATTGGGCTGCATTGGCTCCTCGATGGAATTCTAGGATTTTACTTATACCATCGAGGGATTTCGGGTAACCGATAGGTAAGTAAGAATATTTGGTACAGCACAACGGCAATATAGATAAAACCTACGGTATTAATAAGTAACCTCACCCGTCCAAAATTGCTGTGAAGGCATAATAACATCAAAGAAATAGAGACGATGGCAAATTTCCAGATCCAAAATTTATCTCCATATAGTTGGATAACACGACTCACAATGGGATTAACCTCCCCTCCGCCATGATCCAGGATGATCATTGTGAAGAAGGAGTCCAAGATGTTCAAGCCTAAGATTAAAATCAGAACGAAGAATAATCCCGCACTATAACGGTCTGTATATCCACCCCGTTCCTCGTCGGTTTTTCTACGAAATTTCCTTCTTCGCCCCAAAAAAGTATACCGGCTCAATCCTTGGGTGGGTTGCTTTCGGCGATCACTAAGAATTCGCTTATCGTACTCTTTCAGGGAAAGCCTCCATCCTCACAAATTAAGGATCATGCCTTACTCTTTTATTTTTTGAAAGAAGGCTCGTTTCCACTCCAGTCTTTTGCCACCTCATATCGTTCATTTTCTTCCTGTTCAGTCGAATCTCTTAAGCACGCCGCTAAAATTTCCAGCTCTTTTTGCCTCAACTCTAACAGAAAATCCAGATCCATACCGGTTTTCAGAACCCTTGCAACCGTATCAACCAGATGTTCTTTCGGCGGCCCAGTTAATTTTTCCTGATCCATATATCCCCTCCTGCTTCAGGGTAAAAGTTCAAGTTATATTTATATACATGAGACACCCGATTTCAACCCTCCTTTATTTCTTGATTAATGCAGTAATGTTAAACCTCCCCGCCCTTTCCCAATGTGAGAAAGCTTGGATGAGGGCCATATAAGTGGGCAGAGATGGAAAATTCGCAAACATCACGCAAGGACCTTAATTCTTTGCAGATATATTCCATTGCTTCTGGGAACTTCGATTTGTCAAACGCGTATAGAATAAGTATTTGATGAACGGCTCCTTGCCTATTGACACAGGCTCTCCTCTTAGTTATGTATCCAGGCGATGGCGGCAAGCCTGTAATTTTTTGGGCGTAATCCCAAAGACTATTCTGGGAAACTGGAATGGTACCTTGGATAATCATCTTGAATTTCTTCGGGCCGAATGGCTCCTTTATCTCATTTTAGTCATTCATATAATCAAGTATGCAAAAAGTAATCCAAATGGCGGAATCTGTATAATCCGATAAATTAATTACCTTTTTAAAATTTAATTTCTTCCTGCCCGGGGAAAAAGTGGAAGGGGATTTCCCTTTTTTCCGATTTTCTTCCACTTAGTTTGGAAATTTGGAACTTTTCGGAGAAGTGCCTCCAGAAATCGGCAAGGTAGTGTGGTACGGCTTCCAGAACCGATTTATTTTCCCGACCTAAATCCCTTTCATTTATCCCGAACCGGCATTTTCGGTAGAAATTCGTGGAATAAAAATAATGGGTTAGAGCCGTAAAAAATGGATTCTGGAAACAAGAGGAGTAAGCGAAGGGCGATGACTTCCGATGGAGGGAGGGGGAACGGATAACAAAGATTCATCCTTAGGAACCTTCAAAGGATTTCTTAAGAAATTTAGGCATCATAAAAATCAGAAATAGCCTAAAAGGGGGGATGAAAAATGAACCGGCAAGTGACAGGTGGATTGAACCGGGGCCAGGAAAAGACATCAATCTGTTTTCGAATAATTCTAACGATCAACGAATACCGGTAAAAATTCGCATGATGTAAATAATGAAATAGACTTTGGGGGAGCAAAGCGAAAAGGCGAGGAGATTTGGACTCTTCTTATGGGTCTAAAAAAAGTAGATCTAGGATCCTTATTGAATCAAAGCTTTGCCGTGCAAATCGGTCTAAAATATTTTGGAGCCGGCCATAGCTTAAGAGTGTTTAAAAGATTATGTATAGAGCAAATACAAAATTCCCTGGATTAATTTTCTCTTCACCTTTACTGAAAAGGGTGGATCCTAAGTTTTGATATTTGTCAAAGGTTACTTCAGCTGAATCATAAGCTGCTTCTATGCCAAAGCTCACCTTTCGGGCTCTGAAGAATTCGATACCTAGTGCTCCTAAGAACCCGATATTCGATTTGTCCACAAAATCACCCCAGGCGATATGATAACTTCCTCCAACGCGAATGTACGGGGAAATATCTGATTGCGGAAGGGGTGTATACCTAACAGTCAAATTGATGGGTATATCATAAAAATTGTAATCTTTAGAGCCTCCAGATGAATGTATGTATGTGAAGGACCCGATGCCGGCTCCAATTCCTAAGCCGTTCTGAAAAAGAAGATAAGGTTGAAAGGAAACGCCGACCGGCCAATAAAACTGGTTATCTATACTTAAGCCTTGGGCGGTCACATTGTTCTTATAAAGGTTAAAAACATCATGAAATCCAGTGGCATAGGTCAAACCGATAGGAAACCGCCATTCAGCGGCAGAAACTCCACTCGCATACACAAAAACGGCAAGGAACGCGCAGGCAAGGGGTAGGAATTTTTTCATGGCGTTTCTCTTTTTGGAGAGTCTTTAGAAATCAGCGAAGGCAGACTCTTTTTCTGCCTATAATAATTCGGCTTTTTACCGTCGTTTCTTAAATTAAAACCTAATATCTGAAGCATATTGGTCTTCACCTATTCAATTCGCCCCGGGTTTACAAAGACCAGATAAATCTGTCCAACTGCTGAATGCCTCTTGGAATTTCCAGATTTGATCCAAGCTAATCAATCGATAGTTACTGGAAGAAGCCTTTGCATTATAGGTCGCGAAAAGATCAGTTGAAAATTAATTCTAAACTCTCTATTTTAGGACAGGGATAGCTTGATCAGCGAAAAGGGAGGTTCCTCCCGTCCTTCCTAGCAATAAAAAGGCAGAGCCATGATAACCCTGCCATCTCGTATCCCTCTGCTGATTGTTACCCTACTTTTTAAATTTATAATGCCTATTGATTTAGTTCATAATGATTTTTTTGCTTTGTACAAGCCCAGAGTATGTAATTGTTTCAGCGGAAACGCACGCCATTATAAGGCGATCGAAAAGCTCTCTTTCCCAGAAACGT
>Ga0187854_10004484_pt1 | contig 10497 bp, 13 predicted proteins | sample June2016WEW_6_15_FD_132445 | JGI IMG/M metagenome (GOLD analysis project Ga0187854, IMG submission 132445) | Peatland microbial communities from SPRUCE experiment site at the Marcell Experimental Forest, Minnesota, USA - June2016WEW_6_150 | ecosystem: Environmental > Terrestrial > Soil >...
CGATCCACATAGCTTTCGCGCGCTTGCCGACCCGCGGGCCCGTGCAGCTGTAGCTCAGTTGGTTAGAGCGCCTGACTGTGGATCAGGAGGTCGGTGGTTCGAGTCCACCCAGCTGTACCAACAAAATCAGATACTTAGTTATTTTCTCGCCTGAGCAAAAACCTCCGTGTCCGCACTGTGTCCGCAATGACAATGGAGATCGGGTGTCGGTCAGCACATTTTGTTGATCAGGAAGGGCGCTTGCCGAAGTGCGCTGCGGAGTTGAGGCTGCCCAGCGCATCGCGGTATGCGAGGTAGTTGTCTGCAAACGGGCCGGCCACCGCTCCTGGCAGACAAGCGGGCTGACAAGCCCACCAGAACCACCCGGCGCCACGCGTGCCGAAGGACGTGGCGAGCGCGCGGTCAGCGTAGAAAATTTCGACGCTGGCGCCAGTCTGCGGATCAATGTCGTACAGCGGTTCGTCGGCTGTGCGTCGTTTTGGGTCGGAAATCACTGCCCGTGCCACAGATGCCTCCTGCGACGGAAGGATGGACAGGGAACTGCACAAACCGCGCCATGGCGCCATGCGACCGTGTTTTGCGCACAGCCGCGCGCCATATCCGCGTCGAGCAACGGTTTCTAATTTTGCAGCTTGATGCGAGGCTCCGGGGGCTGGCGGACCCCCGGGGTATGCTGGACAGGCCGGGTAGTCTCGCGCGAAGAAACGTCGCTCGCGCAGATAGAACCGCCAAAAAGTAATGGTTAAGAAATCGTAAACAGCGGCACCACCACATGCCCTGTGTGCTCTAGCATCATCTTGAGAAAGACGCTTGGGAGACACCGCGCGCTGTAGCAGCGAGGCAGTGTCGTGAAATCCGAAGGGCCGGGGACCTAGCCGCCCTTTGCGGTCATGTCGGCACTCAATTTTTTGAGCCGCTCCTCTGTCTGTATCAGCGCCAGCTCCACGTGAAGCAACATGAGGACGGCAAGGATGAGCGACGAGCGGGCGCGTTCCTGGCTTTTCGAAACTCCAGCGTCGTCAAAGCGCATGACGCCATTCTCGCTGAACGTGCCGAAATACACGACAGCGCCGAGCCCATTCGGGTGGACGATGTCGGACAGATGGTCATAAGCGGTTCTGTAGTCCGGATAGCGCCGGTTCATTTTTGTCGATTTGGTTCAAGATTTGCGGCGCTTTGACTTCTTCGCCGTATTCTTCAATGAACGCCGGAATACGCGTGGTGAAAGCTGCTTTGGTCACAAGCGCCTCAACGCCAGCGTAATCGACGGCTTCGCAAAGGGGTTTCAGTTTGTCGGTAAAGTCGCAGATGGTAGCAGCGTTCTCATAGATCGCGCGGGTGCAAAGTTCGGCAGCAAGGGGTCGGTTGGCATCCAGTTCGGCGGCGCCCGCCTCAATGAAGGTGAGGCAGCGCCGGATGTGTGCCTGGGGGTAGCAACGGACACGATTGGGCACACGCAAGCCAGTGCTAGGCTCCGGTAGGATAATCTCGGTAACCTTGCGACGCTGGAGGCGTTCGACGATCGCATTCGCGCCGTCGATGACTTCAGGTGGTATATCGGGCGTAGTCTTAATGCGGTCGAAGAGAGGCATTCGATTTGCACGCCACGCAAGCTACGGAACGGGCTGATCCTCGCCGTCCGTCAGAAAAAGGTGGTCGTTCATCGCGCGCTCTATCCATAGCTTGCGCCGAATGAAGCCTGGTGTGCAGATTTCGCACCCTAGAATGAGTCGTAGCGTGCCCAGCGGGTCTTTTGTTGTCACTTAAGCCGCCTGGTGGCAAGGACAAGCTCGGCACGCTTGCGTGGGGCGTTGTGATGCCGGCAGGTTCGAATTCCTTTGCGTTCGGATCGGTCTGGTCTCGCTGTACGGCAAGTCCCTCGGCGCCCGACCAAGCCGCGAGTCTTGCGATCGGGATTTTGCCCTATCACCGCCGCCAACGATATCAGTTTGCGACACAATGGGCCGCTACTTCGGCGGCTTCTGTCCTCGTCCGCCACGCACCGCTTGCTCAACGACTCCCGGCCCCGGGGTAGCTAGCGTGTGTACCCGGACATTCGGAATCTCTCGAAGGAAGGCAGTAGCCGGCTTTCCCTGCCCTCGCGCCCTTCGCACAGCAGCTTGAACCTCTTCCGCGCGCATCGGCTTTCCTTTATCGGCGACGACGAAGTGATCGAGCTTGACCAAGCCATCGGCTTCGTTCTCCACAGCGCTCCCGGAAATGGCTAGCTTCTCCACCGCGTCATCTTTGAACACGTCACCCATGCCAGTGCCACCGGCGAAGCGGCGCGTCACGTACTCGGGCGCTGCCTTCACCGCCTCCATCGTAAGAATATCTCGGCGATGCAGCGGGATGTGGAAGTCGTTGTAATCGATGTAGCGTTTTCCATCGATGCGCATCTGGAAGTGATAGTGTGGGTGCTTCGAGTCCTCCGAATCAGTTTCGTGACCGTCATAGTCGCCCTGGCCGCACGAGATAGCCCATTCCAGGTTTTTGTACTTGGCCGTTAGCTCGACGAGCTTCCCAGTGCCCTCATCCGCCATATCATTGATGTTCTTCGCGAATGCCTCTTGGTTCGCAGCGCGGCGCATGTAGAGCTCTACCTGCCCCATCGAGAATTCGTTGGTGACGCGGAGGAGGTCCGACTTCTCGAATCCGTCCGGCTTCAAGAGCCAGTGCAGGCACGGCTTCTCCTTCACGTAGGACGAGAGATCGCTTTTGCACACGGAGCACTTCCCCGCCTTGAACGCCTCGGTGAACTCTTGGGCTTCTTTCTCTGCGCAGGCGCGTCCGCGTTTATTGTTGTCCTCTACCACCTTTTTTGGAAGCAGTCGGAGGTATTTCGCGTAATCCTGTCCGTCTTTTTTCCAATCTGCACTCATGGGGAATATCCGCCGGCTGGAAACCCAAAAGACCTCCGATGGAACCCTACAACCAAGGCGGAAACTTGACTCTTGCGCTTGTTGCCGGCCAGAGGCCGCCCAGTAGGGCGGCCTCGTCTTTTGTCTCCGATACTTTCTTCGGAGGAAGATCCCCTGTGTGCGCTCTACTGGCCCTTTTTGCGCACGGGTGCGCCTGGTCAATCCGAAAACCGGAAAGGTACTGGGAATGGCCAAGATTACGCAGTCCCGCCGGCGTGGCTATTGGGAACTCGTAAAAGAAAAAAGCTGATTGGCCGGTAGCAACGCGACAAACTAAGACGGCCGAACGCTATACGCTCGAAGGCGGTAGCGCCGTTGCGGCCTCGGCACAGGAGACGCCGCAGTGGTGCTCTCTTGACTCGTGGCTTGGCTTCGCCGATCTCGAATTATGGGCACGAAAATTCCTTACCCGTCCAAGCTTTATCAGCCGCTGAACCGTTGCGCCTATTGCGCTTCGGCGGACGGTTTGTCCACGGAACATATCATTCCCTATGGGCTTGGCAGCGACCTGATCTTTCCGAAATCAAGCTGCGAAACCTGCCGTAAGGCCACGTCCAAGGTCGAAGACTTCGTGCTTCGCCGATACCTGTGCCCGCTGCGTTCATACCTCTCGCTTCCTTCCCGGAAGCCTCTGCAACGACCGGACAGCTACAAGCTCACATTGAAACGCGGCCCGCACACCTGGACGCGCAAGGTCAAGCTTTCCGATCATCCTGGTAATATTCGCTTCGTGATGTTCGACCCACCAGGGCGGATAGCGGGGCGGCCAGCGGAACAGTCAACATTTTCCATTCGCCTTATCGAGGCGAACATTTTTCCCGATTGGGAGCAGCGACTTGTACGTCTTGGAGCAGATACGGCGGAAGATAAGGTCACAATGAACGCTATGGCTTTAGCCAGGATGATAGCGAAGACGGCGCACTCTTTCGCCATTGCAGAGCTAGGCCACGAGGCCTTTGAAGAAACATATGTCAATCGTCTGGTAAGGGAGGATGCTCCCGATTGGAATTACTGGGTCGGTGGCCATTATCGGGGTCGGGAAATTAGTGCTCCCACATTGCACGAATTGAAATTTTTGCGGCGCGGACAGGAGCTTTCGGTGATCGTACACCTGTTTGTACCGTATTGCCCAAGCGACGCTTACGAAGTGATTGTTGGGCGCCTTCGGCCGGAACAGGAAATTCCGTCGCAACTGCTGTTGGGGTAGCTAAGGCGACGGCGAACGGCAGCGTGTGGCGACAAAACTGAGACGACCGAACGCTACGCCCCCGTGACACGGTGCGGGGTCGGCGTCACGCTCGGGCGCCGGGTAATCAAGGGCTTAGGTCTCCTGGGTTTAGCCAAATCGGCTGGTTATGAGCGGCGGAGAGTACCTCAATCGATTGTCGAGGAGCATTATTGCTCCTTATAAAGGAAGCCGAAGGCGGCAGATCGATTTGGACAAAAAACGGCCAAAACCTGTTGAAGAAATAAAATACAAACGGATTACCAGCACCTTCATCGATCTTTGGGATTGCCACTATCCATTGCCCCGATTGTATTTTATCGCCAGACTGCTTTCCGCCACCCTCATTTACGATAACTTTTCTTGTGGAAACATCGAAGACTAGATTAACGTCAAAAACCGGACCGCTTCCATAATCAAACAACTGACATTTGTTTCCAAAAGCCGGACGCTCACTGTCTTTCAGATTCCAGCTGATCGGGCTCCCAGGCGGGGCGAATTGTTTGCCAAGGGCAGCGCCGTACATTATTCCTTGGGATAGATTAGTAGAGTGAGGCTCAAAGACGAATATTTCACCAGACGGCGGCATCACTTTTGGCATTACGACCCAGTCGCACTGGAGAAAAAGTTTTGGTTCTTCCGTCTGACCTTTGCTGATGCCGAGCTTGACCTCTATTTTTTCGACACCGTCCGCAATTGCCTGCTGCACGTTTGCAGAACGAACACCGCTCCAAAAGACAGCCACGAGTCCGATTAGACCAATAACGAGAAAGGCCCACACATATCGGGCCCACTGTGCTTTGTTTGGCGGACGGAAACTCACGCGCAAGGCAAGAAAACCAAGAGCTAATTGGCATACGCCCGCAACAAAGAACAGGGCGAAGTCAAACATGGCAAAATCCGTCCTCTAGCGGCTCGGTCGCTAGGCTCATTGTCTTGCTCTTGCTTACTGGCGTTGTGTGCCCCCCAAGACTCCGAGGTCCGTAAACGACAAAATGACAAAGGGTGTCGGTTTACGCTGACAGAACCGACAATAAGTCATTTCTGTCCTATTCTGTCGGTTGTCGGTTTCCGGCAGAGCGGTGACAAGTCACGTCTTGTTCCCCGCCTCATCCACCCATACTTCCGGATCTTCACCCTTGGTCATCCGATATCGCGTCGAAGTCACCGCTCCGGTTTCGCGCTTGCGGCTCCTAATCGTCATCTCACCAGCTGAGTTGATCGTCGATTTTGTCCGCTGCCAGTCTCCATGGCCAAAGACGGTGATGGCGACTGCAAGACCGGTGATCATGGCGCGTTGATCACCATCTCAACCGGGCAGCACTACGACGCCTGGATTGCTATGTTCTGGAACGACGCGATCATCTAAAAAGTCGGCATCGTGGGTCCATATCATCCGGCCCACTCGCCAAGCGTACGAAGCGACCGCGCTATCGTCCTTTCCTTTAAGGCCGACATCCTCTGCAAAGACCGCGTTATAGCCCTCGTACTTTAGCTGATCTGCAACCCCACGACCTAACGACTCATCAACAAGGACGCGCACTTTCCGCGTTAGCTCAGCCGGTGATTCTCCGGATGATACAAGTGTCCGCCAAGGCATGAAGTTCGCTACTCGTAGAATCCAATTCTAGCCTACCACACCCAGTGATCGGAGAAAATCTACCCTGACGATGCGATTGCTGTCGCTCTGCGTCGATCAGTCCTTTTTGTTGTTCTATTTCCTAGAGAGTGTATGTATACCCGCCCATTGGACTGCGGAGGATGCAGACACAGGAAAACCAATCGACTTGGACTAGCGGCAGGACAGTCGAACGCTACGCTCCCCGACACGGTGCGAGGCTGGCACATCGTAATGCACGATAGGTGCTACGAGGGCGGAACGCGGCGGTCCGTACTTCTTGCCGTCGCTTCAATAGTGCTGACACCCATTCTATTGAGACGATCCTCGATGTATTCCTGGCGATGGACCACGCCAGATCACGCGGCGTCGTTTCGGATAACCGGTATCTGAAAGAGCGAACGTCAGAAGCTCTGAAAAGAGTACATCAAGGCGGGCCAAATGCTCCTCTATAATGCTCGCCGGTGATCTTGTATCGCGTTTCCTTGCTGGTTTGGCCAACACGATTTCGACTTCTGTGCCGCCAAGATACCAGCCGTGAACAATCGTATTACGAACAACGTAGGCGGCTCCCAGCCTATCGAAGAGCTTAAAGAGGTCTGCCTTGTCTTTTGTGTCTGGCATATACGCTCCAGCCGCGCGCAATATATCAAGACGGCCCTGGAAGCTCGATAGGGCATGGAGTACAGAGAATGCTTCATTTATCTGTATGCTGAGGATGGACGCTAATATGTTTCGCAGGGCGCGTTCTATGTATCCCCATCTGTCCACGATGAGTCCAACCTTCTGGGCTAGATCGGGACGTCGCTGCAAAACTGACTCGGGGAAGGCTTCTGTCCATTCAGCTTTGGGCATGGCACATGATCGCTAAGGACGACTATGAATTCAAACTAGAGCGGCTGGGCGAAGCGATTGCTGGCCACGCCTCCTCAACCGCGCGAGTCTATCGGCAAAAAGCGCGCGAGTCCCCTCCGCTCAACGGCGGCTGCCAATCGCCATCCCGGTCGGCCAACCGCATGCCGTTAATGACGGACGGCGCGTCGAGCAACGGCTTCTAAATTTTGCAGCTTGATGCGAGGCTCAGGGGGCTGGCCGACCCCCGGGGTATGCTGGACAGGCCGGCGGTCTCTTTTGAAGAAAAGAGTGGACCAGAATTACCTATGACCCAAAAACCCTCGTTAACTTGCTCTTAAGCATTTGACGGTGGCCCGGTCACATGGCCTGTCATCTGCACTGCATCATTCCACGCCAAACGAAATACGGCGCGGCGCTTGCGGTCTGACAGGATGCTCGCGTTGCTGCGCTAGGGCCCTGGCCCGTTAAGGCTGACGGAAGCGAACAATTGCGATAAGAAAATTGTCCCTGTAAATTCTTCTTATGAGAAAGTCGCCGGTAGTGCGCAGGATATGCCAAGCGCTTGATTTCTGCATCGGCGTGCTTTTCGTGCTCGTCGTGGCCTATGCCGTCGCGGTTGCCATCGAGATAACTGCAGATCGAGTGGCGGCGCGTAACGTGATGGACGCGCTCATGCACGACATCTGCACGCACCCTGTGGTCGGCTGCCACGTAACTTGATTGATGGCTTTAGCAAATTAGGAAACCTTCCAATCCACTCCGTCTCAATCTGATGACGCGCGCTACGGGGCGGTGGCACCGACCCCATCCTGTGTGCTACAGTGCGCTCTCCTTCGGAGGCCCCGACTGCGAGGTTGGAGTTTCTTTGTTATGGATGAACACCGGAATATTCAACGCCGCCGAGTTCTTAAGCGTGGAACAATTTCATTGACTTCTGGCGGGGCCATTGACTGTACGGTTCGGAACTTATCAACCGCCGGAGCCTGTCTTGAGGTCGCCAGTCAGCTCGGTATTCCTGATGATTTCATTCTGATGATCAAGGACGATCACGATCAGCATCTATGCCATGTTGCATGGAGAAGCGAAAAGCGAATTGGCGTGGCCTTTAAATAGACCGCCGAACACTATGCTGACACGGCCCCATCGTAATGCATGATGGGCGTTATGAGACGCTTGCACGATCACATGCCCTCTGGGTTCTGCCGTCGTTTCGAGACAGCGCGGCAGACCGCTTGTCCTCTGAAAGGGCCACTGTTTGCACGGTGACGGTGCTCCGATCAGCGAGCACCGACGACACGCTGTGGGCTGACACGGTGCGGGGGCGGCACATCGTAGTGCGCGACAAGGAGCTTCGAGGTAGTGGCCACAGCGCCAAGTTTGAGATATTGAAAGCACGTTACCACATCGCGCTGATGCTGCGTTGTCGCAAGGGCTTGAGCGGTGATCCCGGCCCGCCGCGCGCCGCTTCCCGCCGTTGGACGTCGATCAGCGGCGAAACTGCTGACCCGCGACGAGGCCCGCCGCATGGCGGCGAACTTCGCCAAGCTGCCGGAGCTATTGCGCCGATCGGACTGAAGCTGAACCGGCCTACTTGTCCCCGCTCTTGCAAAGGCCGCAGGACGGTTCTTACATAAACGCGACGATGAACAAGTACTTCCTTATCGGCCTCGGGGCGATCGCAACTGCGCATTACATGGTTTCGCCCTATGTTCCAGGCAACGGCGACGCTCCTGAGGCACCGCCTATTGCGTCGATCTTCATGCCATCGACCGGCTTCTCTATTAGCTCGGTAACCTTCACCGTCGATGCGATCACAGACGCCGAGTATCCCGCACCGACGGTCGATACGCGCCACCCCGCCGCGGTCGTGCCCGTTTTGCCGTCGACGGTTACGGCGTTATCCGTGGGTGGCATCTACCCCGGCATCGTGACGTTCAAGTCCTCGACCTAAGCTCACCCTCTACTGGTCGACACTGGAGCACGAACAAACAAATGGCATGGGTCGTTCACTACTGGGATGAGATCAATAACCGCAACATCTCCTCCAGCGAGATCAGCACCCAGGAGGATGCAATGCAGAAAGCGTATAACCTAATGCAGCAGGGGCACGTCGTCTCTCACGTCGCTGGCCCGAACGGCGAACGCATCGATATAGTAGATATCCGCAAGTGGTGCTCTGCGCACGAGCGCTAGCGCGTTCTGCCGCTGATCCGCCTGGTTCACGGGCCTACCGTACTATCATCGCCCTTGCCGTCGCCGCTGGTGCGGTTTTTGTGGGGTATCTTTATGGCCCGCGCCAGCTTGAACGGCAACGCCACCGTCGCGATATACCGTCTGGCGAGGCCCGGGTGTGGCAAGGGTACGGGCCTCGAGCGCAGTAGGGTGGCGTAGCGTAATAACGGGGAGGCTGGCGGCAACGCTGGCCTCTTTCGTTTCAGGTTCATTGCAGCATGCCATCCGCGCGCCACTTCCCGCCGCCCTGGTCGATCCTGTGCAGTCACCGTATGGCCTTGGCGGCATCCATAAGGCGATCCGTCGCGGCGCGCACGTCATCCTTTAGCCGTTGTCGTATCCACGCCTGAGCTTCGGCCTCGGTCATACAGTGGGTGACTGTGACTGGCGGAGCATCGCCGTCAACTGCCTCGATGCGATAGGTCAAATTTTTCAGTGGCACGATGCGATAGGATGTGCGCCGCTTGGGCATCTTGCAAATATGCCACCAAAGAAGCCCGGAGGCCACGCCAGCGCGATTCCACTCTGGCCGGCGTCAGAATGTCTTCACGTCGACGCCACAGGGCGCATAAGCTCACCCCGGCGATGCCTGCTGGCGTTATACACCGGCTTTTGGGAAATGAGCGACATCGCCGAAATTGGTCGATGCGTCGAAGCCCGAATAAGCGAGCGCCGTACAAAAAGCGGATCGCGGCCTGATGTGGGGAGGCAGCGGATGACTAGGACGAAGGCAGCAGTTGTCATATTGGTCGGCATTGGGCTTGGCGTTCTCGGGATATTTTTGTCTGGCGGCGTTCTCGTCTGCATCTTGCGGGCAGTCTCTATCTGCCTGGTTCTGTATGGCGTCTATCTCTACGCTAGCGAATCTCGCAAAAATTCAAACTGAGGCACTACTTGGCCGCGCCCTGGGCTACCAAGTCACCATAACGCCTCATAAACGAGTCAGAACGGCAGACGTCTGCGATCTTGCCAAGTTTACGCAATCCCCTTAGTGCTATGCTCTCATGTCAACGTCATTCGACTCGCGCGTATGCGCGAATGCGATGCGCAACGCTTCGCGCACCCGCTGTAACTAGCCATCATTGCCCCTAGGGGGCTCAGCCATCCCTAGTTAGCCGGCGACGGCCAACAGCGGATTGCCGAACACTTCGGGCGCGGCCTGGCGGGTCGGTTTGGTCGTCGACCATGCGCCACAGAATCGCGCGATCGCAGTTAAGGAATGGGGAACGGCCAATCCTACCGGTCCGATCAACGGGCGGGTAGAAACGACTTGGCGCCTTTGCTTCCGATAACGCGGCTTCTCGCGCCCAAAAGTGGCGCCAGGGCGGCGGCGCCGTAAGGGAGAGGCAGGGCCGCGTCCGCAATGCCCGTTCATTCCAGCATCGGATCCGCTGCGTCGGAATACTCGTCAACAAATATGGCTCAGCCGTTCATGTGGCTCAGTGCGGTACGATTGCGCAACACAATGCTCCGCCGCGACGTCGGCAACTCGATCGCTGCCGAGTCTTCCAAGGATGTGAGCGTCCGCGAGACAGTTTCAATCGTCAAGCCGAGATAATCGGCAATGTCCTGGCGCGACATAGGAAGCTCAATGGCGTTACCGGCCGGCACACGCTCCGCCATTTCCAAGAGAAAGCCCACGACGC
>Ga0187854_10004485_pt1 | contig 10495 bp, 6 predicted proteins | sample June2016WEW_6_15_FD_132445 | JGI IMG/M metagenome (GOLD analysis project Ga0187854, IMG submission 132445) | Peatland microbial communities from SPRUCE experiment site at the Marcell Experimental Forest, Minnesota, USA - June2016WEW_6_150 | ecosystem: Environmental > Terrestrial > Soil >...
CTTGTCGATGATGAGTTCCATCGATTCCACCGGCGAAAGCGGGTTCAGCACTTTGCGCAAGACCCAGATACGGTTCAACTCGTCGCGGGGCACGAGCAGTTCTTCCTTGCGCGTGCCGGACTTATTGAGGTCGATGGCGGGGAAGACGCGTTTGTCAACCAGCTTGCGGTCGAGGTGGACTTCCATGTTGCCGGTGCCTTTGAACTCCTCGAAAATCACGTCGTCCATGCGGCTGCCGGTATCGATGAGGGCGGTGGCGATGATGGTGAGGCTGCCGCCTTCCTCGATGTTGCGCGCCGCGCCGAAGAAGCGCTTCGGCCGCTGCAGAGCGTTGGAGTCGACGCCGCCCGAGAGCACTTTGCCGGAAGGCGGTACGACGGTGTTGTAGGCGCGCGCCAGGCGGGTGATCGAGTCGAGCAGAATCACCACGTCGCGCTTGTGCTCGACCAGGCGCTTGGCCTTTTCGAGCACCATCTCGGCCACCTGCACGTGCCGGGCGGCAGGCTCGTCAAACGTCGAGCTGATGACTTCGCCCTTCACGGTGCGCTGCATGTCCGTAACTTCCTCGGGCCGCTCGTCGATGAGCAGCACGATGAGCGTAATCTCAGGGTGATTCTCGGTCACGGAGTTAGCGAGGCTTTGCAGCAACATGGTCTTGCCGGTGCGCGGAGGGGAGACGATGAGGCCGCGCTGGCCTTTGCCGACGGGCGTGAGCAGATCGAGAACGCGCGCCGAGATGTTGTCCTTGATGGTCTCGAGGTGAATGCGCTCCTGCGGATACAGGGGCGTGAGATTGTCAAAGAAGATCTTGTTGCGCGACTCGTCGGGTGGCTCAAAGTTGATGGCCTCAACTTTGATGAGCGCGAAATAGCGCTCGCCCTCCTTGGGCGGGCGGATCTGCCCGGAGATCGTGTCGCCGGTGCGCAAATCGAACTTGCGAATCTGCGAAGGCGAAACGTAAATGTCGTCCGGGCCGGGGAGGTAGTTGTAGTCCGGGGCGCGGAGGAATCCGAAACCGTCGGGCAGGCACTCGAGCACGCCTTCGGAGAAGATCAGACCGTTCTTCTCGGTCTGCGCCTGGAGGATCTTGAAGATCAACTCCTGTTTGCGCAGGCCCGTAGCCCCCACCACCGCCAGGTCTTTCGCCACCTGGGTCAGCGTGGTGATGTTCATTTCCTTGAGCTTGCCGATATCGAGGACTTCGCCTTCCTTTACTTCCTCGATCCTTTCTTCCTGGACTTCGTCATTCTTAACTTCTGTTTTCTTTGCAGGCATATCCGTTCTCTCTGTTTCGTTGAAATTGTCGGTCGCGTGACCGTTCCGTCATGGGTTTGAGTTTCACGACCAAGTCACTAACGGAAACGATGGCAAGGCGTGATGGGCTGCTGGCGACAGCCAGGCAGCGGTACAAAGTGCGGTAAGATGCGTCGTGTGAAATGGTGAAGCTTTCGAGGCTTGGTGATCAGAGGCTGAGAACAGGCGCCCCATCACGAGACAGGAGGGGTCTGTTCCCCCATGGTTGGGATGCACCTTTGCCGTGATTGGTTTCAAATCCTCCATCAACAAGCAGTGATTCGTTGCCACATTTAGTTGGTCATGGGTTCCCGGCCCAAGTCTTGAGAAGGGGTTTCTATCGTGGACGGGGTCCCCTCGCCCGGAACCAGGAGGGGCCGAGGTTCGAGCTTCTTCTCCAAGGCAATCTCGAGCACGTCGTCCATGTTGTCCACAGAACGGATCGTCAGCTCCTGCTGGATGTTGGCAGGAATATCCGTCAAGTCTTTCTCGTTGTCGCGCGGCAGGATGACCGTGCGATTGCCCGCCCGGTGCGCCGCCAGGAGTTTCTCCTTCACCCCGCCAATCGGCAGAACCTTGCCGCGCAGAGTGATCTCGCCCGTCATCGCCACGTCGCGCCGCACGGGGATCTTGGTCAGCGCGCTCACCAATGCCACCGCCAGCGTGATGCCCGCGGAGGGACCGTCTTTCGGGATGGCGCCTTCCGGGATGTGAATGTGTACATCGAGGTGGCGATAGAAATCGGGGTCCAGCCCCAGCACGGCGGCGCGGGACCGTACGTAGCTCATGGCGGCCTGGGCCGATTCCTGCATCACATCGCCCAGCTTGCCGGTCAGCAGCAGCTTGCCTTTCCCCGGCATAAGGGTCGCTTCAATGTTCAGGATCTGACCGCCCACTTCCGTCCAGGCCAGGCCCGTCACCAAGCCCACCTCATTCTTCTCTTCGGTTTTAGTGTCCCGAAACTTGATGACTCCCAGGTATTCCTTGACATCATCCGGCCCCACCGTGACCTGGAAGTTCCGGCCTTCCTTCACCACCTTGCGGGCCACTTTGCGGCTGACGTTGGCGATTTCGCGTTCCAGGTTGCGAACTCCCGCCTCGCGCGTGTAGTGGCGGGTGACGTGGACAATCGTTTCGTCCGGCAGGGTGAGGTTTTCCGCCTTCAAGCCGGCGGCCTCACGCTGCTTCTTTACCAGGAATCGCTTGGCGATTTCCATCTTATCCGGTTCCGTGTAGCCTTCCAGCCGCAGGATTTCCATCCGGTCCTGGAGCGGTTGGGGGATGGTGTGGACGACGTTGGCCGTGGTGATGAAGAACACCTTCGACAGGTCATATTCCACATCGAGATAATGGTCCATGAAGGTGCAATTCTGCTCCGGGTCGAGGACCTCCAGCAGCGCGGCGGAGGGATCGCCCCGGAAATCCATGCTCATCTTATCCACTTCATCCAAGAGAAAGACGGGGTTCACGGTGCCCGCTTTCTTCATCATCTGGATAATCTGGCCAGGTAGGGCGCCGATATAGGTCCGCCGGTGACCCCGGATTTCCGCCTCGTCGCGAACGCCACCCAACGAGAGCCGGACGAACTTCCGGCCTGTCGCCCGGGCGATGGACCTGCCCAGGGAGGTTTTGCCGACCCCCGGAGGTCCCACGAAACAGAGGATCGATCCACGCGGATTCTTGACGAGCTGGCGGACGGCCAGGAATTCCAGGATCCGCTCCTTGATCTTCTCGAGTCCGTAGTGGTCCTCTTCCAGCACTTTCTGGGCGCGCGAGATATCGCGGATTTCCTTGGACTTCTTCTTCCAGGGCACCGCCAGCAGCCAGTCCAGGTAGCTGCGTGAGACGGTGGACTCCGCCGACATGGGAGGCATCATCTCCAGGCGCTTGAGCTCGGTCATGGCGTGGTCGAGCGCATCCTTGGTCATGCCCGCGGTTTCAATCTTCTTCTTCAGCTCGTCGATCTCGCTCTTTTCGTTCCGGCCCAGTTCCTTCTGGATGGCCTTGATCTTTTCGTTCAGGTAATACTCGCGCTGGGCGCGCTCCATCTGCCGTTTCACGCGACCCTGGATGGTGCGGTCCACGTTCAACTTCTCGATCTCGATTTCCAGGATGTCGGCCAAGCGCGTCAGGCGGTCCACGGGGTCAAAGATCTCGAGCAGTTCCTGCTTTTCCTCGATGCTGACATTGAGGTTGGCGGCGATGGTGTCGGTGAACTTGCTGATCTCATCCACTTTCACCGCGGCGATCATCGTCTCGTAATTGAGGCTCTGCGAGAGCTTGACGTACTGCTCAAAGAGCGTCGTGGCGCGCTGCACGAGTTGTTCCAGGCTGGGCGTGGTGACGGGGCGGAATTGCCGGGTCTGCACGCTGACGCGAAAGTAACCTTCCTCGTTCGAAATCTTCAGCACCTTGCCGCGTTCCACGCCTTCCACGAGCACCTTGATATTGCCGTCGGGCAGTTTCAGGCTCTGCACGATACTGGCGAGGGTCCCCACCTGGTAGATCTCATTCGGCTTGGGGTCGTCTACGGCGGCGTCGTGCTGGGTGGCCAGAAAGATCTTCTTGTCGCCAGCCAGCGCTTCCTCGAGAGCCCGGATGGAGCTTTCGCGCCCCACCACGAAGGGGGTCATCATATGCGGGAAGATGACCACATCGCGAATGGGCATCATGGGCAATATACGAGTTTCGCTTTTCTCACGACCGGAGAACATAGGGGAATCCATTACCCTGCCTTCTCAAGGAAAGCGGAATTGAAGTTGATCTCGTGGTTCTTGACCATTTCTTCGGTCACGACGAACTCACGCAGCTTGCGCTGGCTGGGGAGGTAATACATCAAGTCCAGCATAAGGTCTTCCAGGATCATGCGCAGGCCGCGCGCGCCCACTTTCCTTTCGAGCGCCTGGGCCGCAATAACGCGGAGGCTTCCGTCCGTGAAGAGCAATTTGACGTTTTCGAATTCAAACAGCCGTTGATATTGGCGAACCAGGGCATTCTTGGGGTGTGTCAGAATCTCCACGAGCGCTGCCAGGTCCAGATCACTGAGCACACTCACTACCGGCAAGCGGCCTACGAATTCCGGAATCAGCCCGTAGTGGATCAGGTCGGTGGGCTGTACCCGTTCCAGGATCTCGATATCGCGCCGGCTGGCGGGCGCCGGCACAGTCGGGGCCGCGGCGCGGAAGCCCATCGTCTTCTTGCCCAGGCGCTGCTCGATGACCTTCTCGAGCCCCACGAAGGCGCCGCCGCAAATAAAAAGGATGTTCGTGGTGTCCACCGGCGTGCATTCCTGGTGGGGGTGTTTGCGGCCACCCTGGGGCGGAACGTTCGCCACCGTGCCCTCCAGGATCTTGAGGAGGGCCTGCTGCACGCCCTCGCCCGAAACGTCGCGCGTAATCGAGGGGTTTTCATCCTTCTTTGAAATCTTGTCGATCTCGTCGATGTAGATGATCCCCTGCTGGGCGCGTTGCACGTCTCCGCCGGCGCTTTGCAGGAGCTTCAGGATAATGTTTTCGACGTCCTCGCCCACGTAGCCTGCTTCCGTCAGCGTCGTGGCGTCAGCGATGGCGAAGGGCACTTCCAGCACGCGCGCCAGCGTCTGCGCCAGCAGCGTCTTCCCCGTGCCGGTGGGCCCGATCAGCAGAATGTTGGATTTGGTCAACTCCACGTCGCTGCGAATGCGCGTCAGAATATTACGCTTGTAGTGGTTGTAAACCGCCACTGCCAGCTTCTTCTTGGCCTTTTCCTGCCCCACCACGTACTGATCCATGAAGGCCTTGATCTCCGCGGGCCGGGGCAGCTTGGCTTGTGCTGGCGGGGGGTGGTCCCCGCGGCCTTCCTCCAGGATCGTGTTGCACACCGCCACGCACTCGTCGCAGATGTACGTCCGCGGCGGCTCACCGGGCGAGGAGATGAGCTTCGCCACGGCATTCTGAGGCTTCTGGCAGAACGAGCAGCGCAGCGCTTCCTCGGAACCCGGGCGTTTCAAAGGCGTCTCCGTGGGTTACTTGTGCTTGTAGATGATTTCATCGATGATGCCGTACTCGCGTGCCTGCTGGGCGCTCATCCAGTAATCACGTTCCACATCACGCTCGATCTTTTCAATCGGCTGGTTGGTGTGCTTGCCCATGATTTCGTTCAGACTGGCACGAATGCGCAGGATTTCGCGGGCATGGATGTCAATGTCCGTTGCCTGCCCGGAGAGTCCACCAATCGTGGGTTGATGAATCAAGACGCGTGCGTTGGGGAGGGCATAACGTTTCCCGGGCGTTCCCGCCGCGAGCAACAGCGCGGCGATGCTGGCTGCCTGGCCGATGCAAATCGCGGCAACGTCGGGGCGAATGAACTGCATGGTGTCGTAAATTGCCATACCCGCCGTGACCACGCCTCCCGGGGAGTTGATGTAAAGGGACACGTCTTTATCGGGATCCTCGGCTTCCAGGAAGAGCATCTGGGCGGTCACTAGGTTGGCGACGTTGTCGTCAATGGGCGTGCCGATAAAGATAATATTGTCGCGCAGAAGGCGCGAGTAGATATCGTAGGCCCGCTCGCCGCGGTTGGTCTGTTCGACCACCATCGGGATCAGCGTCAGGTTGGGCTGGTTGCTCATGGCCTTTATCTGCGGACTCCTTCAAACCCGGCCGGGATATTACACGCTTTTCCGAGTGATTTTTGCGTTGCGGTAAATGAAGTCCAACGCTTTTTGATTGCGGCGAGTAGACCTTAGTGTATCCAGCTTTCCGTCGCGTGTCAAGCGTGTCTTTAATTCCGCCGGGGTCAGGCGGCGATCCTGCGCCATTTCCCGGATCACCTCGTCAACCTCTTCTTCCGTTACTTCCAGCTTCTCGGCCTCGGCCACTCGGCTCAGGATCAGGGCCGCGCGGACTTCTTTTTCCGCCTCAGGTTTGGCATCCTCACGGACCTTTCGCCAGTCCACCTGGGTTTCCCGCGGGTCGATCCCCTGCGCGATAAGTTGCCCCAGCGTCCGTTCCAGTTTCCGGTCCAACTGGGCGCCCACCAGCGCCTCCGGCACCGGGAATTCGTGCGCTTCCAGGAGCTTCTCCGCCAGCTTCTGCTTCGCCTCGAGCTCCACCCGATGCTGGGCTCGTTCCGTCAGATCCAGGCGCAGTTTCGTGCGCAGCTCCTCCAGAGTTGAGAACTCGCTGACTGATTTGGCCAGTTCGTCGTCCGCCTGCGGGACCACCTTTCTTTTGATGCTCTGGACGTCCACTTGGTAACTGAGGGTTTTGCCCACCAGGGATTTCTGCGGGTAATCCTGCGGGTAAGTTACCGGAAAGGCCCGCGTGTCACCCGCCTGCACGCCGCGCAGGTTCTCCGTAAAAGCTTCCACGGTGTGCTTGCCGCCCAAGTGTACCACGGCGTCCCGGGCATCGGTGGGCGGGCTTTGGGGAGATTCCGTGTCATGCCCTTGGTAATTGATGGTGACGTAGTCGTCGTCCGCAGCCGGCCGGTCCGTGACCACTTCAAACGTCGCAGCCTGTTCGCGCATCTCCTCGACCGCTTTTTCCACGTCTGCGTCCGTGACCGTAGCCTGCTCCTCCTCGACTTCCAGTTCCTTGTAGGGCTTCAGCTCGAATTCCGGGTAAATCTCGAAGGTGGCTTTATAAGTTATCGGCTGCTCGTCCTCAAACTTTAACTCTTCGAAATGCGGCTGGCCCACGATCTCCCATTTCTTGTCCTTCACCGCCGTTTCAAAGTAGCGCGGGACCAGGTGTTGCACCACCTCGCTCCGGATGTCGTCACGAAACTGCCGGCGCACCAGTGAGGTCGGGGCGCGGCCAGGGCGAAAACCCCGGATGCGCGCATGTTTGGCAAATTGCGCGGCCACCGAATCCACTTCCTGTTGCACGACGTCCAAGGGGACTTCAATAACCACTTCTTTTTTGCAGGTAGTAGCTTCCACGGCGCCTCAGAGGCTGATTAAGAAGGTGAAATGCGGCCGGCAGGGTTGGTACAGCGCAAGCAATCCCGCTATGGAAAAACCCGAGTCCCACCTGGCAGGCGTCCGAGCTTCCTAGGCCCGAACAATCTGAGTATAACACAGGCCTCTCGGCTGTCAACGGCTGCGCGGGGGTGACGACGCAAAGGGCCGCCTGTTTTCCGCCCGTACCGCATGGACCCCCGCCTGCGCGGGCGTGACGATGAAGAGGGCCGCACCCTTCCGCCCGTGCCGTCATTCCCGCGGAAGCGGGAATCCACCCTGGCCGTCATGATCGGCGCCGGATGACGCAGAGAAACAGGTAGCCACGCCGCAGGCCAGGGGGGAGAGGGGGCCCCGCTGGCGCGCGACATGTTCCACGTCGCCAATCCGCAATCCAGAATTACTGTGGGCGAGTGAGGGCCCCCCCATGGGAATAGATCCGCACCCACTGGCCGCGGCGCGTGTACTCAGCCAGCAGTTTCAGATGGTAGCGCCCTATCAAGTCCTCCGCGGCGAGCTGCGGACGATAGTCGAAGTAGCGCCCTTGTACGCGCAGCCACCCGGGAAAGCGGACCACCCAGTTTCCGGGCGGCTCCCATTTGCGGGAGTAAAGGCAAAGCAGGTCGAAAGACTCCGGCGGCACGCCCGCGAAATCCTGCGCCGCGAACCCCTCGACCGGGACGATCCGCAGCGGCCTTCGTACATAGCCGAGCGCAGGCTGCACGAGTTCGTCCGTGGCCGGCCACGCCGTCAGAATCCGCGGCAGGCCAGGCTGTGCTTCCAAGTATTGCGCCGCCTCCCCGTGCAGCCGCACAAAGTCCGCGTAAGCGAGGTTGTCCTCAAAGGGGAAGGGGTAGGGGGGGTTGATGAACCAGGCCCACACAAAGCCGGCTGCCGTCGCCGCACAGATGAGGCGGGCGGGGAAGCGCGGCAGGCGCATCACGATGGCCACCGCCACCAGGTAGAACAAGGGCAAAACCGGGAGGAGGTAACGCGGAAGAATTGCGCCGCCCGCCACGCTCAGCAGGAGCAGATAGATGGCCGTCAGTCCGGCGGTGAGAAATACCAGCGACCGCCAGGGAGGCCCCTCGGCGACCCGGGCAGGATCCAACTTGGTGTGCTTCCGCCCCCACCAGAATCCTGCGGGCACCGACGCGGTGAGCAGCCAATTGAATCCGCCCAAGAACAGCTCATAGGCGCGGCGCAACAGGCTCCAGAAAACCCGGGCGGGCGAAAGCGTGGAATAAAGGTTGTAGCTCAGGTATCCACGGTTACCGGTCCAGTAGCCCGTCGCCTGGTGGTAGTAAAGCGCCCAGGCCGCGAGCGGCACAAGCGGCGCCCCGAGTGCCACCCAGGTTAAGGGCGAGGCCCGGCGATTCCTCGCGCTCTGGCGCCTCCTCAGCCACACATAGAGCCACGCCACGGGCAGCAGGACCAACGCGGTTTCCTTACTGAGAATCGCCAGCGAAGCCGCCAGCGCGAAAAGCCAGAGTTGATCGCCGAGCAGGAATAGCACTGCCAGGGTGGTAAAGAGTGCGGCGGCAAGGTCCAGATGCGCGAGCGTGCTTTGCGCAAAGAAGAGGGGTGAGAGCGCCAGGAGCAGGGCGCTCCAGGCAGAAATCTCGCGGCTCGCGACGCGTCGCCCAAGCAGATAGAGAGTCACAACTGTTGCTGTCGCGATCAGCGTCATGCCCGCGCGCGTAACCAGGGGGGAGTATCCCCAAAGGCGCCATGCCAGCCCCAGATAGACCATCACCAGGGGCGTGTGTCCCACCGGCAACGTGCTGCGCGGAACGAGCAGTCCGGAGTGATAGAAGTCCAGCGCCGCGGGAATGTAATACCCCGCTTCGTCCCAGAAATACGGCAGGCGGAGCAGAGGCCCGTGCAAAAGCAGCAGAACAGTGTAGGTGGCGAGATAAGCCAGGAGCCAGATGAAGCGGGGCCGCATGGGAAGCTAATTTACCAGCAGATGCCTGTCTTGGAATCAGGATTCTTCGTAGCCCTTCGCTGTCATCCTGAGCCCTTCGTTGTCATTCTGAGCGTAGCGAAGGATCCTTTTCATTTGACTCAGGATAAACTGCAGCGAAGGATCCTTTTCATTTGACTCAGGATAAACTCCGCGAAGAATCTCGCCCTGGGTTTTTGCGTGAAAGGGCCCAACCAAGACGAGATGCTTCGTTGCGCTCAGCATGACAGATGCCCTTCTTCAGCAGCCTGCCAGGCCACGCGGGCCGCCCCTACCCCGCTTTCCGGGCCGCGACGGGCGGCTTTGCTGGGAGGCTTTTCGCGACGATCTCCGCGACGTCAAGTATCTCGACGTCATCGCGCTTGATATGGTTCGCGGCGTCCCGCAGCATAATGGGACAGTACGGGCAAGCCACGGCCACGGTAGATGCCTGGGTTTCGATGAGCTCGGCGAAGCGCATTTGGTTCACGCGCACTTGGCCCTGAGCCCGCTGGTCGTCAGCCACAAAAAGCTGTGCGCCGCCCCCTCCGCAGCAGAGCGTATTTTGGCCATGGTGCGCCGGTTCGGTCACCGAGATCCCGCAGGAGCGTAGGATCTCCCGCGGTGCGGTGGTGATGCCGCGTCCTCTCGCCAGGTAGCAAGGGTCATGGCAGGTGGCGACCACCCCTGAGGGCTTAAGGGTGAGCTGCGGCAGCAGTTCCATAAGGAGCTCGGTGTGGTGCACGACCTCCAAATGGAGTTCCGCGTAGGAGGCGATCTGCCGGTAGTCCTTGTCCAACATCGTCTTGCAATGCGGACAGCACGACACTATCTTCTTCGCCCCTGCGCTCCCGACGCTTTCGATCAGCTTTTGTGAAAGTTCCAGGAACAGGTATTCGTTACCGGCTCGCCGCGCCGGTTCGCCGCAGCAGGTTTCACGCGCCAGTACTCCCCAGGAAACCCCGGCGGCATCCAGGATCTGTTGCATGGCCTGCGCGACCGCGTGGCCGTGAGGATCGTAGCTTATTCCACAACCCAGCCAGAAAAGCCATTCCTGAGTGCCGTCAAAAATCGGAAATTGTTTCGCCTCGAGGAGCTTCTGCCGGGTGTCGTGGGCCAGTCCCCAGGGGTTGTGCGGCGCGCGTTCCATGGTCGTAAAGAGCTGGTTCACCTTATCGCTCGTGATGCGGCCTTCGCTGGCGAGACCGCGCCGGAGGTCGAGAATCTTCCTGCCGACATGCTCGATGCCCACCGGACACACAAACTCGCAGGCGCCGCAGGAGAAGCATTGGAAGAGGTCGTCCTCCGCAATGAAA
>Ga0187854_10004486_pt1 | contig 10489 bp, 8 predicted proteins | sample June2016WEW_6_15_FD_132445 | JGI IMG/M metagenome (GOLD analysis project Ga0187854, IMG submission 132445) | Peatland microbial communities from SPRUCE experiment site at the Marcell Experimental Forest, Minnesota, USA - June2016WEW_6_150 | ecosystem: Environmental > Terrestrial > Soil >...
GCAGAAACTGTAGTTTAACGAACCTCACACGACGGTTTCATTTGCGCCGGAGTCGGACGGATTCTCATATCATATTGTAGTCCCTTTTCCTAAAATTCTTCAAAACGCCAGCAATCTCTTAGGATTCTCAAATTTGGAATTGCCCTAATCGACCGAAAGAGGGCCGGTTCCCGATTCGCGACAGTAGGTGCCATATTCAATAAAAGCCTCATACATTGCGCGCACATTTTCCAAAGGCACATCCGGGCCAATCTCCCCGCAGGCAACGACACCACCCTGAGATGTCCCGCAAGCCTCGAAGGTATGGTGTACCTCTTCCTTCACCTCCGATGGCGAAGCCGAGGGCATCACGCGCTGGCAATCAATGTCGGTGCGGAAGGCAACCTTCCCTCGCAAGTTTGCGGCAATCCAGTCCTGTCCAACCACTTTCACCTGGCAATTGATGACGTTGGCGCCGATCTCGATTAAATCGACCAAGACCTCGTTAGCGCGACCGTCAGTGTGGAACCACACGTCCTTGCCCGCAGCACGAACCTTCCTGAACATTTCTGCCCAGCGAGGCTTGAAAATCCGCCGCCAAGTCTTGGGATTCATCATCAGAGCACCCTGATGTCCCCAATCATCTGCGAATTCATAGCCGTCGTAGTCCAATTCGATCCAATTGTCAATCCAGCGAAGGTTGAAGTCCAACAGCTTGTCCAGGAGACGATAGAATTCCTTCGACTCCGCAGCCATTTCCGCAAGGAAATTCTCCATCCCACACAATTGCTGGAGTTGCTCGAAGTAAACGATCCAAGCGCCGCGTGCGTACCAGCGATCATCGAAGCCCATCATGTGCCCGCTATATAGCCGGCCTTTGGGCGGACCCGCCGAAAAGACTTCGGGCCACTGGTATGCATCCAGCCGGCTCAGGTCTTTGATGGGCCAGTCTACAGGAATCCCATAGAGCCCGAGCCTCGCATTTTGCCACACAGTGCCGAAGTCGTCTGTGTGCCTCCCCTCCTTAAACTGGGCCGGGAACTCTTCGACCGTCAGGTCTCTCATAAAATCCCAGCCGAAATCTTCGCGAAAGTCTTTCAGGATTTCATCCAACGCCTTGCCGTACTTAAGTTGGGTAGCCGGGAGAATAGCATGGGAAATTGGGGCGCGGTCAGGTCTTCGAAACGTTATGGCACGTTTGACACGCTCGCGGCTGTTCATGGTGTAGTCCTTATCCGGTCGCAGTAGGGATACCAATTGCCTGGTACCCCCCGCATGGATTCGTACGGGCACTGATTAGCGCATACGGCTGTTATCGCAGATACTGAGCGGCGAGGCGAGACTCGGGATATGAGTGAAGCACGCGCGGTTTGGGAAACCATCGGACCACCAAGAGATGCATTCGGATCCAAGGGAGCCGGTGTTTCTGGCTGCGACCCAGAAGCGTCCGTCGCCAGAGCCGAGTCACCCTTTCCCGAAAGACCCCAGGCTGTCGATATTCCCCAGGACTGCGTGGTAGTTGAAGTAGCCCTGCACGATCGACTTGAACCACTCGCCCGGGGTGGTGCGTACGCGAGCGAAGTTGCTGCTTGATCTGCTTCAGCTTCGCCCTCATACGTCTGCCGGTTTGTCCCGCTGATGTGTGTGAAACCCAGAAAGTCGAACGTTTCGGGCTTGCTTTCCCCTCTTCGTTTCCGTGGCAGTTCGGCATACCGCCCGAACTCGATCCGGCGCGTTTTGTCGGGATGGAGTTCCAACGCAGATTTCCCCGGCCGTTCCCGGTAGTCCTCCAGAAAACGGTGCGCTTCGGCCCGGTGTTGGAAAGGAATAAGATGATGCAGATATGTCCAAGAGCCTCTTTCGTTTCAGGAACTCGCTCCCCCAGGTCTCGACGGCATCACAGCCGTTCCGCCGCAGTTCGTCCTGGTGCAGAAGGTGCTCCACCGCGGCGGCGTCCGAACATCCGGCCTCCAGGGCCGCTCCCACGGACTCCTGCAACTTGCCGCGACCATACTGCTGGCCAAGTTTCAGCAGGCCGACCATCTGCCGGGTGCCGCTCTGCTTCCCGTACCGCGCCATCAGCGCCTGCCAGATCCGGTCGAAACTCGCCGGCCACAAACCCGCTTGCCGTTGTTGGTCGAGAGCCGTCGAATCTCTTCAAATAGTTCCACCTTGGCTCCAATCCAACGGACTCCTCCTTCCGGGCAAGGCCCGAATCAGGGTACCCGTTCGCTGCCAAGGTGGGCCAAAAGAAGTTGCCAAAAGCACGCATCCCTCAGTCTTTGTGTTAGCCCGGTAGAAGCGCTACGATCACCTTGTCAAAGGCGTGGATGATGTCGTCTTCATCGCGTTTAGTCAGACAAGATGGAATTGGCAGAATTACGCTCCGTTCAAAGAGGCTGTCGGCCACTGGACACGTCCCTTTATCGTAGCAAACCTTTGAGCCGGCATTCTCTGCCAGTTTCCAAGGGAATCCCCGACCATCCACACTGGTCTGCTTCACCAAGCTTGCGATGTTGTAGTAGAGATGGAGACCCCAATCTGTCATGACAACATTGGAAACGCCCTGCGGCGATGTTACAATGCCCTCAGCTCTCAAAGCCTGGTTGAGCCGTTTGGCGGTCGCAGCGTCAGCGAAACTCGTGATCAAGAAACAACCAGTGTCCCCCTTAGTATCAACAATCCGCCGCAAATTGACTTGAGAGAACTTTTCGAGGGCCTTTCGGATCCGGTATTTGCTCCGGCGCATATTCTCGATGATCCGGGGGAGCTTCCTTAACTGGACTCGAAGAAGGGCACCCCTAAGCTCATCCAGCCGATATCCTTTCCCCCAAAGGCAGAGGTCCGGATCACTGAATATTAGCCGCCCGCCCTCATCCCGGGCATAACCCATATCGTGGCAGGCGAAGGCTCGTCGGTAAAGCCTATCGTCGTTGGTAACCACACCCCCCCCCTCACCAGCCGTCATGTTCTTGTTCATCTGGAAACTAAAGGCGGCCATATCGCCAAAACTCCCGACTCTTTCGCCATCCACGGTGCCCCCGTTGCATTGGGCACAGTCCTCGAGCAGGAAAAGTCCTCGTTTGCGTGTAATGTCCCGGATGGCCCTGATATTAGCAGGAGCACCACTCATGTGGACAACGATGACTCCCTTCGTTCTGTCAGTGATCTGTCTCTCGAGCTGCGCTGGGGCCATGCAAAAAGTCTCATCGATGTCAGCCAAGACGGGGATCGCGCCTTGATTGACCACCGCCGCCACGACCGAAACCCACATGTAAGCTGGTACTATGATTTCCTGGCCTGGGCCTACCCCCAACGCGGAGAGGGCCGTCTGCAACGCGCCTGTGCCACTGCTAACAGCAAGGGCGTGCTTAACACCTATGAAACTCGCGAACTCGGATTCGAATTGATCCACCTCGTGTCGTAGGTCAATTCCGTAATAGCGAAAAAGCGAGCGGCTCGTAAGGAGGCGCTTGGCCGCATCCAACTCTTCCTCCCCCATATGATGGATTCCCGGAAACTCGAGAGGTAAAGGTTCGGACCGAACCGGGGTTCCTCCGTCTATAGCCAACCGCTCGCGGCTGACCTGTACATCTTCAACGCCCACTTTCTTGTCATTCATTTGAATTCCTCCATTTTCCTTTGTTACTGTTCTAGGTTATTCGTAAGATACGACTCCGCCGGTGACCGGGGCTCAACTCAGATCACTAAAATCGACCATCGTGGGTTCCGTCTGAAAACCACGCGTTTGAATGGCGTCATAGATGAGACCTACCAGGAGCCAGCAGCTTCCCGCAATTTTTGCCGGCAAGGGCAGACTCACCCAGATGGCCAGACAAAATAGAAATCCGGCGATGGGCAGGAGGGCATCCATGAAGAATCGTCGTTCTTGTCCTCCCCTTCGGCGGAGGTAGAACTCACGAAATGCCGCCAGGTTCACTCCCATGAAGCCGAGAAAGGCTCCAAAGTTCAAGCACTCGGCAGCGAGTTCGTAGCTCAACACCATCGCCCCGGCAAAAGCCAGCACACCAATGATCAGGATGTTGTACGCGGGATTCTTCTTTTTCGGGTCAAGATAGGCAAACACCGATCTGGGCAGCACGCTGTCCCGCCCCATACTGAACAACAATCGCGCCGCCCCGATCTGTCCACTTAGGGCGGCGCCGAAATTTGAAACCACCAGGATGACGGCGATGGCGGAAAACAGGATTGGCCCTCCCACTCGCCGTGTCACGTCCATGAACGCGGTCTCCAGGTTCGGGAAGGTCCGCCAGTTTGGCCAGACAAGCTGCCCCAGGTAGATCTGCAAGCCACTAAAAATGCCGGTAAACACGCAAACGATTACCGTAGCCAGCAGGATGTTGCGCCGCGGGTTGTGAACGTCTTCGGCAAGCGTGGTCACGCTATCGAAACCGATATAGGTGAGGGCAGCGAATGACGTGGCGGTGGCAATCGCCGGAAGGTGAAAAGTCCGGGAATTGTAGAAAGGCTCCAAGGAGAAGATTCCTGCCCAACCATGCAGTCGTGAGACGTAACGGATTGCCAGGACGATGAACAAGACGATGACCACGCTCATTATGAAAAGCAGGCCGATATTCGCTTTAGCCGCAGTCCGGACACCGCGAAGGTTCAGCGCCGTTATGGCGGCCGCAAAGAAGGAAGCCAGAAGGGCAAAAAGTAATTGAGGAGGCAGTTTAGGAACGAACGGGGTGAGAAGTCGCTGCACGGTGAGCGAACTGTAAATGATGCCCGTGACTGGGACGATGAGATAATCAAGAAATATCATCCAACCGGTCACAAATCCCAGATGCGCATTCAGACCTCGTCCCACGTACGTGTAGGCAGAACCTGCCACGGGATACAAGCTGGCCATGCGACCATAGCTCGACGCCGTGAGCATCATGGCCAACATGGCAATCAAGATCGTCGTGACCATGTGCCCGTTCGAGAGCTTTTGGCCTATGCCGAAGAGTGGGACGGCTGCGATCGGCTGGATGACCACAATGCCATAGAAGATCAGATCCCAGAGAGTAAGGACTCTCCGCAAGCGCGGTATGGCCGGTTGGTGAACCGCTGTCTCAGTCACGAGGCTATTCCCCACAAACAAAAACAAATTCCATCGGCCGGATTCCCGCGCGAGCGCGAAATCCATCCCGATCCGCTGATCCAGACTCTATATCAGGACCTTTTCCAGCCCGAGGACATCCGCCAGAACAACAAGTTCGTTCACCACGCCGTCGTGAACAAGTGCCCAGTGCTGAGTCATTCCCGTCTTGATAGCCTTCTCGAAGAACTCCGCCAAGGGAGTTGCAATCTTCACGTAGGCGTGAGGGGAGCCAAGCAGTTTCTCTTTGCCGCCCAGACATTCTCCCGAGGTGATCACCATTTTGAACCTGTCAACATCGCAGAAAACGCTCAGCATGGTAACGTGCCCACCTTTTGCCCTGAAGCGCATCCAACAACTGTCGGGTTCCGATTCCACATATTCGCCGTCCGGTTCGAGCAGGACCGCATCGTTACTTTCGGCCAGATGGATATCATGAATCCCGGCATGGCCGGCGAGAAGACAATTCTCGTCCTCGTCATAGGTGAATATTTCCACGTACATCGGAGCTTTCCCCGCGAGTTTTTTGAGCATCATGAGGGCGACGGCGCCACCCACCTCTGCTTCCATACTCACCACGGCCCTCTCGAACAAGGTGGGAACATACAGGCACGGTCGCAGACCCATCACCCGGTGGAGCTCCTCCGACACGTCCTCGAGGGCCAACGCGTCCAGCCGGTACTTTTCCACCAACCTTGCCAGGCCCAGGGAGACTCTCGCGCTCTTGGCCAAACCAGCCTCCGTCACACTCTCCGCCATTCTGAAGTTACCTTTCAGATCGCGAACAAAAGCCTCCACAGCCTCATCGGGAACCCCGGCGCATATCGCGGAGTATTCATTGACCGAGATGTATTTCAGCTCCGGGCCGATCTCCTTCTTGAGCCTGAACTCGTCAACGTAGGTTCCCGTCATCTGGTCGCAGCGGTAAGGGAGAACTCCAATCGTCGCATTTTTCAACTCTCTCGCCGTCTTGCAGGCTCTGCTAAACTCCACGACACTTTTGATGGCAGCCGGGTTTTTGTACGAACCGAAGGCGAAGCCAAACTTCTTGCCCAATCTCTTTAGAGGCGCGCTTGCTTGAAGGGCTCCCACTGGCCCGCTCGCCCGGAAAAGATCGCGCATGCTCATCTGCTCGGGAAGACTTTGGAAGGGCGAATAACACCAGAGCAAAAGAGGCGTATTGGGAAGCTTCTGCACGGAGTCAATGATGAGCCTGTCCTCTCCCCACGTGATCTGGCAGACAACCATTAGATCAACGTTCTCTTTCTTGAAGAGCTCAACCGCTTCATCTACTTGCTGCCGTGTCGCGATTACCCCGGCGTTGACGATCTGGAGTTCTGAGCATAGGGCTTCATCTATCCGCCCCGCATCCTCTTGAAGTTGGTGGGGCAGGCCTTTAAACGAGCCCTGGCTTGCACCTATCTGGGTGAACCATTCCGCTGTCAGTAAGAGCAGCCCAACCTTCGGCTTCTCTCCGCTGGTCGCGCAAGTCTTTGCAGGTTGAACAGAATCAGAATCCACCGCCGTACCCATCCTTGGCCCCTTTTCTAGGTCAGACACACCCATTGATTACGCGCCGGAAGGTAGCCGCTCCTTCGTCCACTGCATCGATGCCATTCCGCATGGTTAGACCCAATGCAAATCTTAAGCCGGTCCGAGCTCCCGCGGACCGATCCGGGCGGTGAGCGACAACTGCCCTATGATTAGGGCGCCTGAATAATGGCCTTCTTCATCGGATCTATGCAGCCCCTCAAGACCGCATTTTTTGCGCCGTACTTGAGCAAGAGCTTCCTACTGATTGGTTCAAGAAAAGAACTAATAGCGGCATCGTCAGTGACGGGGGATCCGCTGCCTAATGCCCTTTTGAGATTGGACATGCTCTCTGTGAACTCCTTGCCTGGCACGATAAGGCTCCCCCAGTTGTTAACATTGATCATCATTCCCCAACCATTCTGGCCTGTCCAGGCGAGAAGTGCATCCAGATAGCTTTCAATTACTCTGGCACTTTCCTTCTTGTCTGTTGTTGGCGTTAGCGTCCGGCACATCACTTCCCGTGCGCCGCGAACTTTCAGTTGCGAAACAAGGTCGCGCGCTACCTGGGCACGGTCCGGGAACAGTTTTCGTCCAAAAACCCCTAACCGGCCTAACTTGTCTTGATTGATCAAATTCTCCAGTTGCACTCGAAGACCATCTATCTTTTGAGGATCGGTCTCGTCGATGGCCGAGAAGCAATCAGCGATCAACTCTTTGTGTTCGGGATACAGGTGTCCCGCCACTTCCAGGAGCACGTCTCTTTGATCTCGATTTCGGTATTCATAGTCCCAGGCGGAGGCAAGAAAATAGTAGGTTCGAGGAAACTGCAAAAGTGGACACTGGTTGTTCCCCATCAGGCCCCGGAGTTCGGGAAAGTCTCGAGGGATGTCAAGGGTTTTCCGAACGGCATTCAGCGGCACGTTTGTAGCCGGGAAGGAGGGCTCTTCCTCGATGGCGTCGTAAGGCAGGTAGACGGTCTTTTCTAGCACCCCTTCCTTTTGGCAGATGGGCAAATAATCCTCGAATCCTGTGATGAGCCACCAGGGTTCCGGGACGTCCCTCTTCATGGCGCGGACGGCTTCCCTCATTAACTCCGCTTGCTTGGCTGGCCCATGCCACTCTGTGATCCCCCAACCCGTCCACATCCAATTGATCAGCTTGGCCTGCGTCCCGTGCACGTTGTAGCGGTCGAGAAGCTCCCTCATCGCCCTGAACACTTTCATCTCGTCGCTGAGCGGGCTATAGGGCCACCCGCCGGGATCCGAGTCGATCATGCAAAAGCCGTCGGCCTTGTTGACGATCCGGTACAGCGCTTCCCGAGACTTCACAATGGCTTCAAACTGGCGCGGGTCCGCAGGATTCAGGTCTAATTGATTCCAGTACACCCAGTAGTACCGTGGCCGGGGATCAGGCATGCCGAGATTAGATTGGGCCACCCTACCGACACTATGCATGATCCAGACTTCCATGCCGTGCCGCCTCTGAGCGTAATCGACGACCCGGTTGACCTCCTGCAGGTAGGCCTCGTCTTCCGGCGAAAGGGGGACTGGAATGATATCCATGAACGGCCAGATGTAGAATAAATTTACGCCCTGATACGCAAGGATATCGATGTATCGCTGCCAGTCCTTTTCTTTCCACACGCGGAAGGTATAAGGATAGTTTATGGGCCAGCCGTTTAAGTGCATGCCCCTTATCGCGAACTTGGGCCGGCTTGTGATATCGACAGGTCCTTCGAGATACGCGGATTGACCTTCGGCCTGAATCATTTTCATCAGGGCCGCCAATCCGAACTTGGTCCCATGAGGAGTCGCTCCGGCCACGATCAGGTGGACTTTGCCATTCTTCACGACTGACTTGATGCCATATCCCTCTGGGCCTAATTCTTTTCCCGCCAGAAAGCCTGTGGCGTCCTCTTCAGCCATTTTTCCCCCCACGACGATCAGCGACGGCGCCGTTTCGCCCAGGGTTGTTTGTATGGGGACCTCCGTGCCAGTAATCTCCTTTAGGTAATTCGCCAAGTCCTTGACGCCGTATTGAACATAAGAAGGCTCGCTGCCATCGACTACGATCCCGCTTTGGTTCAACGAAATCTTCTCATTGCTCCCCCTTGATCCTACCCGTCCCGAAGAGGCTGCTGCGCCCAGAATTCCGGACGCAGAGGTCAGGATGCTCAAGACAGAGAGCCACACCCAAAACTTGGTAGTCATCCCTTGTTTCCCTCCCCTCGGTTTAGTCGTAGCTTGATCCAATCCATAGCTACATCCTGAACGTGCAGCTCACTTTCACAAATCCGACCCCGCAGACTGATCTGAGCGGTAAGCCTCGGATGCCTCCGGGCTAGGGCGCCTGAAGGACAGCCGTTTTCAACGGTTCGACGCAACCGATCATGACCGCATCTTCCCCATATTTCTGTAGGAGCCTTTTGCTAATCGGTTCAGAGAAAGAGGCTATGGCGGCGTAATTCGTGTATCGAGCGCCACCGCCTATCACTCTTTTTAGAATCGAAAAGGCTTCTTCGAATCTCTTATCGCTCGCATAGATCGGAGACCGCCATATGCCGATATTGATCATCTCTTCCCAACCAGTTTGGTGATCCCATGCGAGTAATAAGTCGAAGTAGTCCTCAATCAGCTTTTCACATTCGTCTTTATCGGTCCTCGAGAACAAGGCCTGCAATAATTGTTGGCGCGCAGCCTCAACTCGAACCCCGCCGGGCGCTGCCGGCAATTCTGCCCCAAAAAGATCCTTGGCGGTCTTGTAGTTTTCCAGTGCTACGAGTTCTTCGACGGGTGCTCTTGTAGTGTTGAAAAGAAACCAGGCCGCTTGGCGGCCGAGGATCTGTTTGCCATTCTGCCAATACTCACCCTAATCTGCTTGGGCACATAACTGCGTGTATCGAAAGCTTCCCATACCAGTAAGAATTGGATGTTTTATGGCAGCGACAATGGGGGGACGAACCGCCGTCCTACTCACCAGTTTCACCGCCACTCGCAAGCGCCTCAGCCCCGACCCCTTTGCCTATCTCCGTGATCTGTTCGGTCGCATCGCGCCTCACCCCCAAGCCCGGATCACCGAGCTACTCCCCGACCACTGGACGACACCCCGGCAACCAGCCGCCACATTCTAACCTTGCTTCACGTCATGCCCCGAGCACATCCCCGAGCTCGCCCCAATAGGTCTACGGGACGGACACGGAAAGCCGCACGTATGAATTTGTGAGGGCGAAGCCGGATGGCCGAGCTACTCGACCATCTTCAGAAAACCCTTGACCTCGGAGGTCAGTTCTGACCCGCCTTCACTCGGACTATTAGAGTCTTCACGTCGTATCGAGCCATTGGGAATTGAACCTTATGGGCTGACCAGTGAACTGACCCAGCTCGGTCACCTAAGGGAGAGCCCAAGTACGCATCCTCTAGCTCGGTCACCGGGAACTCCAGTTTTGCTTCAGTCTCTTTTTCCGTAAGGTTTTGGACTCTCAACAAATAGCTCCCTTGACCCGGCCCGGGCCGGATCGTCAACACCACAATGCCTTCCGGTGAGGAGCTGAGAAAGCCGTTGCCTGTGACAGGAAGCGTTTGAGTCCATTCCTTGTGTTCATGTCGGAGGGCCAGTAATGGCGACCGAAACCCCAGTGAAAAAAGCGTCGCGGCTTCCGGAGTCAGATCCGGATCGCTTGTCAGGGCATAGCGAAGCGTGAATTGCCCTCCTTGTTGGGCGGGAGCATCAGTGTACCAGTAGTTGTTCATGGCGTAGGAGAAAACTGTAGCGTTTCGAATCTCGAGCGACGCCGGCCACAGGCCACGGTTGATGTCTTCCAGCGTGATCAGCGGCGCATCGACCGTCACCCAGCCCACACGCTGTCTCGCGCCC
>Ga0187854_10004503_pt1 | contig 10461 bp, 6 predicted proteins | sample June2016WEW_6_15_FD_132445 | JGI IMG/M metagenome (GOLD analysis project Ga0187854, IMG submission 132445) | Peatland microbial communities from SPRUCE experiment site at the Marcell Experimental Forest, Minnesota, USA - June2016WEW_6_150 | ecosystem: Environmental > Terrestrial > Soil >...
AGGTCGAAAATCTTTTCGATCTTCCTCGGCGGAAAACCGCGCTGCGTCGCTCCCTGCACAAAGCGCTCGCGCTGCTTCGCCATTTCCTCGGCGTTCTTCTTGCCCATCGCCCGCCGCAGCAGGTCCGCTTCGCCGAGCGAGTAGCCCGCGAGTTTGTTCGCCGCCTGCATCACCTGTTCCTGATAAACGATGACGCCGAGCGTCTCCTGCAAAATTTCCTTCAGTTCCGGTAACTCGTATTCAATCTTCCGGCGTCCATGCTTGCGCTCGATAAAGTCGTCAATCATGCCGCCCTGGATCGGCCCGGGACGGTACAGCGCATTTAGCGCGGTGAGGTCTTCGATCGAGTTCGGCTGATAGCGGCGCAGAACGTCTCTCATTCCGTGCGATTCAAACTGGAACACGCCGGAGGTCAATCCCTTATGAAAGACTTTCTCGTAAGTCTCCTGATCTTCGAGCGGGATGTCATCCAGCTTCAGATTCGTGCCTTTCTGCGCGATCAGTTTCAACGTGTCGTCGAGAATGGTAAGCGTTGTCAGCCCGAGAAAATCCATTTTCAGCAGGCCCATTTTTTCGATGGCCACCATGTCGAAGGCGGTGACGATTTCGTCGTTCTTCGTCTTGTGCAGCGGCACCAGTTCAATCAGCGGGCGCGGCGAAATCACGACGCCCGCGGCATGCACGCCGGAATTCCGCACCAGGCCTTCGAGCTTCCGCGCCGTGTCGAGCAACTGCCGCACCTGAGGATCTTTCTGGTACGCCTCCTGCAGCGCCACGGACTCTTTCAGCGCGTCGTCGAGCTTGATGTTCAGCGTGGTCGGCACCATCTTCGCGATGCGGTCCACGTCGCTGTACGGCATGTCCATGGCGCGCCCGACGTCCTTGATCGCGGCTTTCGCCGCCATGGTGCCGAACGTGATGATCTGCGCAACATTTTCCCGCCCGTATTTATGGGTGACGTATTCAATCACCTCGCCGCGCCGGTTCATGCAGAAATCGATATCGATGTCCGGCATCGAAATACGTTCGGGGTTCAGGAAACGTTCAAACAGAAGTTCATGCTGCAGCGGATCGATGTTAGTAATCCCGAGCGAATACGCAACCACCGCGCCCGCCGCCGATCCGCGCCCCGGGCCTACCGGAATGCCGCGTTCGCGGGCGTAGCGGATGAAGTCCCAAACGATCAGAAAATATCCCGAGAACTTCATCTGCTGGATGATGCCGATCTCGCGCGCCAATCGCTGTTCATAATCCCCAAGCGAGTGTTTGAGCCGGCCGCTCGCGGCCAAAGTCCGCAGGCTCTCCATCCGCCGGGCGAATCCTTGGCGCGTGATGTGCTCGAAATAACTGTCGAGAGTAAATCCATCCGGAACATCGAAGTGCGGGAACGGGCTGGGAACCTTCTCCAATCGAAGGTTGCAGCGCTCGGCGATATCGAGCGTGCGCGAAAGCACCTGGGGTGCGTCCTTGAACACGCGCAACATCTCGTCGCCGTTCTTGACGTAGAACTGCGTGCCCTCGAACTTCATCCGGTTGGTTTCCTGGATGGACTTCCCGGTTTGAATGCACAACATCACATCCTGGGCGTGCGCGTCGTCTTCGCAAAGATAGTGGCTGTCGTTGGTCGCGACCATGGGCAGCCCGAGATCTTTTTCCAGTCGAAATAAGTCGGAACGGATGCGGCGCTCCATGTCCAGGCCCTGGTCCTGAATCTCAAGGAAGAAATTCTCTTTGCCGAAGAGATCGCGATAGAATCCGGCCGCCGACCGCGCCGCGTCGTAATTCCCTTCCGTCAGCCGCTCGGCCACTTCGCCCTTCAGACATCCGGAAAGCCCAATCAGCCCCTTCGAATGTTCCGCCAGAAATTTCTTGCTCACGCGAGGCTTGTAGTAGAAGCCGTGCAGCGACGCTTCCGAGGTGATCCTCACCAGGTTGCGGTAGCCCTCTTCGTTTTCGGCCAGCACCAGCAGGTGGTTGTAGGTATCGCCGTCGGGCGGAGTGCGGGCAATGTCGTGGTCGTCTTTTTTGCAGATGTAGAGTTCGCAGCCGACGATCGGTTTGACGCCGGCCTTGTGCGCGGCATTTACAAAATGCACTGCGCCAAAAATATTGCCGTGGTCGGTCATAGCGACCGCGGGCATGCCAAGTTCATGAACCCGATCGACAAGTTTCTCGACGTCGCAAGCGCCGTCAAGCAGGGAATAATCGCTATGCAGATGCAGGTGGACGAATTGGTTTTGGCTCATGAAGCTCTTGGCTTTTGGTCCTTAGTGCCGTGTCCCGTAGGTTCGTGGCACACATCAGCGCTGTCATCCTGAGCGAAGCGAAGGACCTATGTATTCGACTGCGCGATGCACAAGTCTTTGCGCTCAAGATGACATCATACTTATGTCGCGATTCATGGGACACGACATTAGCGGATCGGATTAATTCTACCGGGTAGAGGATATCGCGCAACGCCTGAAAGTGGTGCAGTTTGGTTGAGCGCGTTTAGCGCACGATCTGGAGCGAGAGCGCCGGTCCTGGCACCTGAAAATCCACGCCGCGATCGTCATTCATCTTGACCGTGGCAGGAAGATCGAGTTGGGCGAGCGGAATCTTCTTCGCGGCTTGCGCGTTGAGCACCCAGAGCGTTCCACCGGCAATCGCGTAATTGCGGACTTCTTCCACATGCTGGTCGCGGAAAACCAGCGCCGTCGCAGGTTCCTGGTCTGGCTTCGGCCGATTGCGCGCTTCCACATCGGCTTGCAGCCGGTCGATTTTCCCGCTCAGCGCTTCTACATCGCGCTGCAATCCGCCGTTCTGGGGATAGGTCTCAGGGTAGGGAGCAGAATAAGAGGCACCGGCATAAGAGTCCTGATCTTGATCTTGCGTGTCATAGGCGAGAGGATCATCGTACAAGCCGTAGGGATAATACCCCGCGTACGGATAATAGGGGTAGTAACCCTGTCGGCCGTAGAAGCCTCGATGATGGTAAGAGTGATTTCCGCTCTGCACACGAGTGCCGGAACTGCGACCAAAACTTCCGCCGTGAAGCGCGCCGGAGGAGTGTATGGCAGACCCGCCACGCGAGGCGAAATGGGCACCGCCGCCCCCACCGCCGCCGCCGCGCCGTTGTGCCCACATGGGCAGGGCGAGCAGAATCAAGCTAAACGCCGCTATGGACAACCAGCGCCGCATAGCCACATTATAGCGCAATTTTGACTTGTTTTCCTGACAGAAAAAATGTGCTCGGCCGCCGAAGAACAAAGCCCATGGCCGATTTCAGGGCACCCCGCAAGCCCTTATTTGCCCTTCTTTTTGCCCTTCTTCTTGGCCTTAGCGCTGGCTTTTGCCTTCTTTTTAGCGGCCGATTTCGTTGGCTTGGCAGGTTTGCTCGGCTTCTTGACGGCAGGAGCCTTGGCTGGCCTGCTCACCTTGGCAGGCGCGGCAGGCTTCGCAGGCAAAGGCCTTGCGGCGGCCACGGGCTTGGCTGGAACTGCGACCTTCACCGGCATCGCGGCCGCGGCGGACTTCTCTTTGACGGGGGGGACCGCGGTTGCCGTAACCGCCACAACTTTTCCTTTCCCCTTAGCGCCCGGCTTGCCGGCCGCAGCGGGAGCGGCCGCCGCCGCGGCCATCGCAAGCTTGGCTCCTCTGCCCCGCTTGGCGGATGGAGGTGGTGGAGGTGGCGGAGGTGGCGGCGCCAGCGGCTTCAGAAATTTCAGAGTCTCCGTCCGCGAACGCAGCTTGCCATCGAGCAACAGCATAAACACATCATTGGCGATTTTCGGATACGCCGGCATCTGCGGCGTGATGCGGAGTTCCGTCATCTCCGGCAACGGAATCTTCTGCTGCACCTGCCGCCACTTAGTAAAGAAATTCTTGATCTTCTGCGCCACTGCCTGCTTCCGCGCCGTGATGGCAAGAAATAGAATCATCTCGGGACGGGCCGATGACAGCAGTTGCCACGTCCGCGATGGCGTGGCCGCTTCCTTGCCGGTCAACCTCTTTGCGAGGCTGTGGGCATTCGCATCCAGATCCTTCCAGGCTTCGACCAGATCCTTGCGCGGAATCGCCCGGCGCAAATCCGAAATATCTTTTTCGCCCAGCCGCTCGGTGAGGAAATAAAGCACCGCCGGCGCAACCTCCGGCGTGTAACCAAGCTCGTTCATTTGTTGCCGGGTCTTCATCAGCGCGCCCAATCCGGCCGTGTCCACCTTGGCCGTGCTCCAGCGCGGATTCAGTACTTTCAGCCATCCCTCTTTTTCGTACGCCTTCAGGACACCGTAAGGATCGTCTTCGTAAGCCAACTGTTCGATCTCGTATCCGATGCTCGAACTGCGGATGTACTCGATGTAGTTATTTTCTTTCGCCGATTCGTAACGCGCCTGGGTGCGCTCCTCGAGCGGCCAATGGAAGCGCGTGGTAAAGCGCGTGGCGCGGATCATCCGCGACGGATCCTCGAGAAACGCGTAGTTGTGCAACACGCGGATCACTTTGGCTTCGATGTCGGCCGCGCCGTTGAACGGATCCATCAACAACCCGCGCGATCCCTCGTTCAGCGACAGCGCCATCGCGTTCATGGTGAAATCGCGGCGGCGAAGATCTTCGATGATCGTGGCCGGAGCGATCTGCGGAGGCTTGCCTTGCTTGTCGTAGCGCTCCGAGCGCGCCATCGCAATCTCGGCGCGAACCCCGCCGGGCAGCGTCAGCAGCAAGGTCCGCGTCTCGTCATCGGCGTCGCCCACCACCGCTCCCGCGCGCTCCAGATCTTTCTGGAGCTTGAGTGCGTTGCCCTGAACCGTGAAATCCAGATCGCGGATGGGAAAGCCGGTAATGATGTCGCGGACGGCGCCGCCAGTGAGATATAGGTTCATCTCGGCGGCCTTGGCGGCGTTCAGGACGAGTGCGACTGCCTTCTGTTGATCCGGCGAGAGCCGGGTTTCCAGCGTGTATATGTAATCGGCCATGCCTTCCTAGTCGCCTTGCGGTGGCCCTTCGCCGGGTTCGGTCGGGGCGTTATTCACAGGTTTTCCACAGGGGAGCTGCACCGAAAACTGCCGAATCGCCCGTCGGTGGAATCTAACTCCCTCTATACATTAGACTTATACCGCAAACTTACACTTCTGCAAACTACAGAACTTAACACAAGGTTTACCGTTTGGCTACTGTGAAGGCACAAACTGTCCGAATTCATCGGGAAAGTGCGAGAATCCCATCTGAAGCTTCCATTGCCGCGGGCGCCCCATTCATTCGCGTTCTTTGCGAATGAGTGGGATTGCCAACGTCGCTTTGAAGGCCCTAGCCCCATGCCCTCGACCCACAAGAAAGTGATCGTGCGGAAACAGGACCGCGACTCCATCAGCGGTTACGTAGCTCCCGCCAACTTTGTGGTGGAGGGCAAGCTCGAGCTGCTCAACACCTCCGGGAACGTGGTCGCCATCGACCTGCGAGAGATCAAGGCCGTTTATTTTGTCCGAGAGTTTTCCGACACCGACTTAATGCTTCGCAAGACCTTCACCACTCGCCCCCGGACCGAAGGCCTGTGGGTGCGCCTGAAGTTCAAAGACAGCGAAGTGATCGAAGGCATCCTGCCCAACGACCTCACGCAAAATCCCCCCGAAGGATTCCTGATGAACCCTCCCGACCTGCGCTCGAACACGCAGCGTGTCTTCGTGCCCCGCCAGGCGTTGACGTCGGTGACGGTGCTCGCGGTCATAGGTTCAGCCAGCCGCCGCCGCAAAGGCGGCCAACCGGATACAAGGCAAGTCACGCTCTTCGAGCAATAGGACAATACGAACTTTGTCATCCTGAGCGAAGCGAAGGACCTATGCATTCGCCTTCCGCTACAATTCTCCGGGACACACCATGAAACTATCCGACATAGCCCAAGCCCTAAAGGCAAGCCTAGACAACGCCCAACCCGACACCGAAATCACCGGTGTGGCCGGCATAGAACATGCTGGCCCCGGCCAGCTCACCTTCGTGTCGAATCCGAAGTACAATGCCGCCGCGAAGACTACCAAGGCTTCAGCGGTCATCGTCGCCGAGAATTTTCCTGCCATCTCCACGGGAATGCTGCGCAGCAAGAACCCGTATCTAGCCTGGGCGAAGGCCATCGAACTTTTCTACCGCCCGCCGCGCTACGCCCCGGGAATTCATCCCACCGCGGTCATTCATCCCACGGCAGAGAAGAAGCTCGGCAAGAATGCGCACATCGGCCCTTACGTCGTGATCGACGAAGACGCCGTAATCGGAGACAACGCCGTCCTCCTGGCCCACGTAGTCATCTATCGCGGCGTAACCATAGGCAAAAATTTCTTCGCCCACGCCCACGCCGTGGTTCGTGAATTCTGTCAACTCGGAGACAACGTTCTGCTGCAGAATGGCGCCGTTGTAGGCTGCGACGGGTTTGGCTTCGCCAAGGATGAAGACACCATTGACGACAACGCCCGCTGGCACAAGATCGTCCAGTCCGGCAACGTGGTCATCGAGAGCGACGTCGAGGTCCAGGCCAACGCCTGCATCGACCGCGCCAGCATTGGCGAGACCCGGATCGGGCGCGGCGCAAAACTCGACAACCTGGTCCACGTCGGCCACAGTTGCACGATAGGTCACGACACGCTCGTCTGCGCCCAAGTCGGCCTGGCCGGCACCACCGACGTAGGCAACAACGTAATCCTAGCCGGCCAAGTAGGCGTCAGCGGCCACGTAAAAATCGGCGACGGAGCCATAGCCATAGCGCAAAGCGGCATCCCCCACGACGTTCCCGCCGGAGCCATGGTCAGCGGCGCTCCCGCCATCGATCACCGATTGTGGTTGAAGTGCTGCGCCGCCTACGCCAAGCTGCCAGAGATTGCCAAGGCAGTAAGAAAGTTGTCGGAGAGGGAGTGAGCCGCCTCACACTCTATAGTGCTTGTCATCCCGAAAGTGCTTGTCATCCCGAACGAAGTGAGGGATCTGCAGTTTGTCGCCAGCACACCCACGCTCGAAACCTCCCTCAAACCCCTGCCCGGAGAACTACAAATCCCCGCCAACTCCCGGAAGCCACCGTCAAGATCGCCCAGCTTGAGGACGTAAAGAAAACAGCCAAGGTTTGTGTAGAGCGGACACTCCTGTCCGCTGCCTTTGACTCGTGCGCCAAGAAGAGGGAGCGGTCGAGATCGAATCGCACCGGACCGCAGCCAGACGCGAAAAGCAGGGGATCTACTCCACCATCCGGCGCCGCGATCCAGCCTAAGAGCCCCGCCCTTCGCGTCGCGATAGGACGAGCCACCCGCCCGGGGATGTGGACCAAGCCTAACCGTGTACGTGTTATGCTCAGTCCGATGCTGCCTGACATCCCCACTACGAAGGCCGAGATTAGTAGGCATTTGATGAGCACCGCAAAGCGCAAGATAGACGCCGACCATCCCATCCTCGCGTCGATTAAGGGCGTAACCCAGCACGAGGGAGTCGAGCATGAATACGAGCAGGTCGGGTTTGGCATGGTGTCGGAAGGCTACACGGAGATAGCTGTTCCCGTCACTCTCGCGATGGATGAGATCCCAAACCTGGTCGGGGATCACCTCTGGAGCAAGGTGTTCGGGATCGCAGATGAAATTGCGAAACAGCAGATGAAGATGCTTTTCAAGACCATTGAAGAAGCAACGGAAAAAGCGGGCACTCGCATAGACAATAAAGGACGGCCCATCACTGCGGATAGCCTGCTACAAATGATGGAGATGACTGAGGTCGAATTCGATCGAAAGGGTAACCCAACATCCGTTTTCGTAATTCACCCGGACATGCAGGAGACTGCCAGGAAAATCTCTGAGCAGATTGAAAATGACCCCGAACTCAAAGCGAGAGGCGAAGCAATCCGGCGCAAACACTACGAGTCATGGCTTGCTCGGGAGAATAATCGAAAACTGGTTGACTAGCGTAAACGAGCGCCAGTACCAAATACCATTCTGCCAGCTGCTGTCCGCCGAGGGCGAATCCGTTATTGACATCTCCTCCCACCATCCCCATGAGAAGGGGAAGGACATAGTGACAGTCCTGCCCGACCAGACAGTGAAGGCCTACCAGCTCAAGGCCGGTCGAATCGATCTCAGCACATGGCACTCAATCGAGGGCGAGATCAACAACCTAGTGGAGCTACCAGTTGAACATCCATCCATCAAGGTAAAGAAATGGCACCAGCCGGTCTTAGTGACCAACGGGGACATTACACCGCCAGTAATCGACCAAATTCGTTCAAAAAACGAAAGCTTCAGGCGACGCAGACTGCCCAGGCTTGGGCTCATCGTCAAAGGCGAGCTACTCAGGCGTTTTGAGACTCTGCACGGGCATTACCTGCCAAAGGAACCAGAGGACTTCAGCCGCTTTCTGAAGCTTGTCCTACAAGCTGGCAGGGATCCCCTCGATAAAGATCAGTTCTCTGCCTTCCTAGAAACGGTAATCCCCATGCGCGAACCCGGCGTAACTAATCTAAACCTCGGCCGATCCGTGGCAAGTGCGACCTTGCTGGCTAGCTACGCGCTGCATGGCTGTGAAGCGGTTGAAAATCATTGGGGGATTTTCGAGGGCTGGATCGTGGTAGCGGCATATTGCCTCGCGATTGCGGAAAAGGTCCAACTTCCACAGCAATACTGGAAAACCAGTTTCGAACTTTGCGTGCTTGCCGCGCAGCGAGCGCTTCAACGACTCGTCGAAGAGTGCAGAGGCCGTAGCTATTTCGCCGAGGGGGACCTTTTTACTGACGGACACTTCTTTCGCTACCGCATGACTCTCTTGATTGGGCTCCTGAGCGCATGGGGCTTGATTGAACACCACGACGTCCGGACGAGCGCGGACATAGATTTCGTCGATACTTTTGTCGCTAAGCACCTGAAGGAGTCTACCGCCTGGGGAGAAGCCGCAATTCCATTCTATTCTCTTGCTGCGCTGCTCCTCGAGCAGCGGGCTCAGCAGCCCCTTTCCGAGGCGTTGGCTTCCAACTTGATTGCGCTGATGACCCAGCAAAACCGTGACGACCTCAATAGGCGCCCAGGATTCCCAAATACCTACTATTCCCCGGAGGCGGCGGTCAGACTAACCTGTGGCTTGGATCGGAACAATCTGGAGAATTTCGCCGGGTTCCTCTATACCGTACCGCCGCTTGTCGACTTCCTCGCACGCAGATGGAGAAAGTACGATCTGACAGGCCTCTGGTATTCAATAACCCGCATATCGATGCAGCGATTTGAGCCAGGCCAGTGCTGGGAGTGGCTAACCTGGCGATGCCGGACGGGTAAGCTCGTAAGTACGTTCGCCAAGGAACCGCAGAAGTGGAGCGATCTTGTCGCCGAAGCTGAGGGCTTAGACACATCTTCTGTACCCGCACTGGCAAGGAGGAACCCCGCCTTTCTTGCGATGTTTATCCTCGTTTTCCCCCATAGGTATGATCGTGCCGTTCAGAAACTGCTGGAGGACTGGTCCTTCTCCCGAAAGGTCGGTAACGTCGAATCCCCCTGACGCTCCCCCCTTTCCGACCTTTGGCGGGTGGGCCACATTACGCGGGAAGTATAACGTGGGCTGGTTGTCGAACGTTGACCGAAATAACTGTGGGTGCGCCACTTCTCGCGCTTTTCGAGAAGTGGCCTCCCGACTGATTGCAGCGCATTCCTGCTGGTCCCCGATTTTTCATCACATTTACCCAGTGTGCCCCATCACAGACATCGAACCGTCCGTCGCCGACAATGGAGATCGACCTGTGGCAGGGCCGAACTACGCCCGTCAACCAAGACGGCCCTCGAAACTGTCCCAGCCCCACTAGTCGACGCTCTTTGAAAACATGAAGTTCAGGCAGTCAGGCGTCAAGTCCCCCGCGAAAACCTGCGGAAAAGTCAATATCGAGCTAAGTCATTATTCCGGAATATTTTACGTATAACTCCTTTGAAATCAAAGATTTGAAAGGAATTTCGCGCCAAATCTATGATTCTAAAGGAAGGGATTATTATTTTTTTTAGACACCAGATAGGTCGGAGGAAACAGGCGCACCTAAAGTTTGGAGTATATACACCTAAGTCCTTATTCCAGAATACTTTACAAGTAAGTCCTTATTCTTGAATACTTTACGCCAAATTGGGGAGGGGGGGTACCCAAGCGATAACCTGCCCGCTACTCCCGCAACTCCGCCGGAAGCCCGCTGTTGATCGCCGCACGCACTTTGGCCATCAGGCAATCGCGTCCTCCGAAATCGGCGGGCTCGATGGGATCGTGAAACTGCACCGTCACCGTCCCGGGCTGGATCGCGAACCGCGCTTTCGGCATGACTTCCTGGGTACCCGAAATCGTGATCGGCACCACCGGCACGTTGCACTCCTCGGCGAGATAAAACGGGCCTTTCTTGAAGGGCAGCAGCTTGCCATCGAACGAGCGCTTGCCTTCGACGTAGATGCTCATGTTCAGTCCCTGCTCAATGGCTCTGACTGCGTCGCGCACCGCCGCGATGCC
>Ga0187854_10004510_pt1 | contig 10450 bp, 9 predicted proteins | sample June2016WEW_6_15_FD_132445 | JGI IMG/M metagenome (GOLD analysis project Ga0187854, IMG submission 132445) | Peatland microbial communities from SPRUCE experiment site at the Marcell Experimental Forest, Minnesota, USA - June2016WEW_6_150 | ecosystem: Environmental > Terrestrial > Soil >...
GTTCAAAGAATTCAGTATGAACCTAAACGATCGTTCTATGCCCGGGTAGAAAGTCCCTGCGACACAACTCTTGAACAAGTACAAGCGTTGAGGCAGCTTGGAAAACGTTAAAACGAGCGGATCAGTGGTCGTTGAAAAGCCCCCCTTTGTTACAGGTTAATTTCAAAATGGTTCTAATCTCGTTGAGCGCTTTAGCGGGCACTGGTATGTCTCGAGCGTTTAGAGGAGGCAGTCCCAGCTCAGCTCTCAGCGTTGCGAGCTTATTATGATCGACCAGTTTGCTCAACAAGCCAAGGTCGTGCTCGAACAATTCAGGTGAAACGGTCACGCCGTTACTTTCTAGCGATTGAAACAGCAAAGAAGCGTTTTTGTAGATCTTATCCGGTGCCCATCCCTCTTTGAACGCTTTATTTCTCGCGTCGAGTATTATTGACGCGGGTGTGTTGTTCCGAGGACACCTGGAGTTGCAGGTATAACACTGGCCGCACAGCCAGATGAGGGGGTCTTTCGCAAGCTCCTCTTCCGAGCATTCTTGCGCGCGTCGGACGATTTCGCGAGGGCTGTAGTCTTCAAATACTTTTGCAGCCGGACATCCCGCAGTACATCGCCCACATTGGAGACACTTTATCAGATTTTCCTTTTTGTACAAAAACTCAAAAGTGGGCGATTCAGGATTTAAAGCCTCTATTTCTGATTCTTTTTCTTGATTCACGACAATCAAGTAATTTTTTATGAATAATTCTATTTATAATTATGCAAAAATAGAAAAAGATTTCCTACATATACTAAATAATAGCTTTTTTTGTACAATATTACAACAGCGAGGTAGACTTAAATAAAAATAGAGGTTAAATATGTATTTGTGGACATAAATAGTTCGGCGTCGAACCATTATAAAATTATCTGCTTAGGCTGTCACGCTGACGTTTCTGGCGCGGGTTATGCGTTACGCTGCGGTTGCGATCACGCGCTTTTGCGCACCGTTTACCGGGACTCTCGATTGGCAGTTACTGCGGAAGACAGTATGTGGCGGTTTGCTGCCTGGCTGCCAACGGTAGACAAACTGCCGACTCGCGGCCGTTCTGTCACGTACAAAAGCGAGGCTTTTGCGCGCGAGCTTGGACTGAGCGACCTGTTCATTAGTTTCAACGGATACTGGCCTGAGAGAAACGCGTTCTTGGAGACGTGCAGCTTTAAAGAGCTTGAGTCGCCACCGACCGTACAACGCGCTGTCGAAAGCAAGGTGAAAACGCTGGTCGTCTCTTCAGTTGGCAACACAGCTCGCGCTTTTGCGCATACGGTGTCCACGACTTCTACTGATCTTAAGCTGGTTCTCGTCGGGTTGGAAAGCGCAATAGGAAAATTGTGGCTCCCCGAACCACCTTCCGAGAATATTACTCTCGTGGTGCTACAGCGAGGAAATGATTATTCTGACGCCATTGCCCTTGGTGACAGGCTCGTAGCGTTGCCGGGACTTACGCCAGAAGGCGGAGCTATGAACGTCGCGCGGCGTGACGGCATGGGCACGGTAATGCTTGAGGCTGCCGTTGCCATTGGCAGAGCGCCCGATCATTATTTTCAAGCAGTTGGCAGTGGAACGGGTGGAATTGCGGCCTGGGAGGCCTCTTTGCGTTTAAAACACGACGGCCGGTTTTTGGAGGGTCCGCTTCCGAAATTGCATTTATCCCAGAACTTGCCTTTTGCGCCTATGGTCAGTGCATGGAACGCTTGCAGAAGGACTATTGACCCATCGATCGACATGCCTGACGCCAAAAAATCCATCGCAAAAATTCACGCTGACGTCTTGTCGAATAGAAATCCCGCATATTCAGTCAAAGGAGGGGTGTTTGACGCTCTGAAAAGCACGAACGGTCAGATGTACGCGGTGTCAAATAGTGAAGCGCGGCGCGCTGCACGGTTCTTTGAAGATCTTGAAGGTATAGATATTGTGCCGGCAGCAGCAGTTGCTGCTGCGTCGTTGATCCAAGCGGTCGCTCACGGAGGCATTGATGATTCTGATGTGGTGCTTCTCAATGTGACGGGAGGCGGCGCGCAAAAGTTAAAAGAAGACAAATCGTGCTATCAGATAAAACCCGATATTTGCCTAGCAAGCCCAGAGGCGGACCTTAGCGAACTGCGAGAAGTGCTGATATAAGGGGGTACTGCATTGACTCCGGAAGAAGAAACCGTTGAGCTCTTCGCACAAAACAAGATTGACCTTGTCGCCACGTTGCCGTGTGACCGGTTGAAGAACCTGCTGCCCCTCGTAGGCAAGCGCTTTTTCGAGGTGCCGCTTACGAGGGAGGAAGATGGCGTCGGAATCTGCGCCGGCGCGTTCCTAGCTGGAGCTAAACCGCTGATGCTGATTCAAAGCACCGGCATAGGCAACTTGCTGAACGCCCTGTCGTCGCTGAATTTTACGTATGAACTTCCCTTACCGATTGTTGCAAGCTGGCGAGGGGTCTATCAGGAGAGTATACCCGCGCAGGTTTACTGGGGGACGCATATTAAAGCGGTGCTAAACGCTCTAGACGTAACGACCTTTGAGATTCACACCGTACAGGACCTACCGGTTGTGGGTCAGGCCATACAGGAGTCGTTTAGCACAAGTTTGCCGGTAGTTGTGCTTATTTCTCCGGAGTTATGGCAATGCACGCCTCCAGACGCCTTCCAACAACCGGGAGATGAGAGGGCAGACCTCCTGGGAGAATCCGGAAAAGAAAGATCGAAATCTGCTGCGTTGTCCGTGCAAGCCCAAGTTGAATGTCCTGTGATGACTCGCTATGAAGCGATCGAAGCAGCCGTTCCTTACCTTCGAGGGCGGACGGTGGTTTGCAATCTAGGTATACCGTGCAAGGAGCTGTATGCCCTTTGCGATCAACCGAGCAACTTTTACATGCTTGGGAGTATGGGTTTAGCTTCTTCGATCGGACTTGGCATTTCCCTTTATCACAAAAGGGAAGTCGTCGTGCTTGATGGAGATGGAAGCCTCTTGATGAATCCAAATGTTCTGTGTAGCATCGCTCAACAGGCTCGAGACAATCTTACGGTTGTAGCTCTTGATAATGGTACGTACGGCTCTACCGGAGATCAGTGCACGGCGAGTCAACAACTTGACCTTGAGCTTCTGGCGCGGGGTTTTGGAATAGAGCACACAAGTAAGGTAAACACTGCAGAGGAGTTGCTCACAGCATTGCAGCTCCCGATAGGTCCAAAGTTTATTCATGCTGTGATAAAGTCAGGGAACGCTAACGTTCCGGACTTACCCTGTTCGGCAACACAGATCAAAAGACGTTTTTTGGCGCATTTGCGTATTGGTAGCCAAAAAGGCTCTCGTTCTACGCACTCATCTACGCTTTGATTGTTGTGAGTCGCTCTTCGTCAGTGGCTGTGTGCTGAGAGTCCGCAGAATCAGGATAAGCTGGCATATTAGGAATGTGGTGGCAGGCTTTTTGCCAAACTATTACTACGACAGTAAGTATTTCATCCTGCTGCTAAACGCTGCTAAGCAACTAAATTACTTCTCAAACAACTCGACTGCGCCACTGTCTCGTATGGAAAAGCTTTTAACGATTATTTAGTGAATATCTGCTACCTCCGCCATGTCAAGGCGGGGGATTTTGCGCGTATTTTGACTTTGTTCTGATTCCTGTACGCTTTGTTTTGCGGCTTTGCGAGTCGATGAGATAACGACAAGGAAGGCAAGCGTCCCATCATGAACCGTTTGATAGATGCGCGCCGATAGTCCTGCGAGAGATGAGAGATAGTGAGGAAGTCGGACAGTCGGGTAACAGTATCCTGCTCTTGCGTAGTGGAGCGAGATTCTGCTTCGGTGAATCTGCAAGAGTTCAGGTCCTGGCGGGAAAAAATCAGCGCAGAAATTTGAATAAAGTTTAGCAGCTAGCATAGTGCTGAATGAGGCCTGTTCTGCGCACTTAATCGTTGCGATTAGCCTTGAGCGACATTTCGCACTGACAAAAAAGACTATTAGCGCACCGAGCTTGGCATTCGCATCACTTTTTGCTATAACCTGTAAAACGGGATACTTATCACATGCTTAGATAACGTATGGAGAGTGCGCCCAAGTGTGTCAAAATCCGCATTCCTTGAAAAAAGTTGCTTTATTTGGTTTTTATTTAGACCAAGCTCAAAAAGAAGGCAAGTTTGTAACAGTAACTTCATTCTCTCATTCGCGCGCCATAACTCGTCAGACGTAGGAGCTGTGCTGTCCTTCGCTGGTTCCAAGTGGGTAAAGTAGTTCCTCGCGTCTTTCAAAAACTCAGCATATTGTACGTGTTGCCAATATTCAATAATTGGGTGAAGTATGTCCTCATGGATTTTTAAAAGTTCAAGAAGCCTCATAAGCAGCGGCGGGTCAATCCGGTCCTCGAGCTTGCTCGCGTCGTAATTTCTGCTACTTCGGTTAAGAACCTCTTGAACTAGCTGACCTCTCACATCATCTGTCAACTCATATTTGATTGCTAAGCGCCTGTGATATGTCTCAAGCGCTTGAATCAGGCTCAAAAAGGTGTGGATCAAGTAAGTGTCAGGATTATGAATGATGCCAAAGTAGAGATCGTAAACAGGTTTCAATCGGTCGCTGTTAGCCATCCAGTTGGAAAGATAAGTCTCGAAGCGAGCCGAAATATCGGCATATATGAAAAGCATTTGAATAATAGGAAGTCGCTGCTGCTTTTCAGTTAAATGAGGATTTACGACAAAAAACTCAACATCGTTGTGACCCCACTTTCCCGTGAAGCGTGTTTTGATCTCTTGAGGATAGACTGGATGTCCAACACCTAAGCTTAGCAAGTTGCGAAAATGATAATATACCTCTTCAAACGTTTCAAATGATTGCTTTTCCGCAAACTCTATCATTACGTAAACGCGTTGCTTGAAACAGGACTGTTCTTTAGCCCCCCACAGAGGTTCCAACTGCGGTTCTCTTTCAAAGTAAAGTGAGATCGTGTAGTTACTTATTGAAACTTTGATCGGTTCTGGACGTTTGTATATGATTAAGCCATCCACGTCTTCTAACTTGTCTAACGGCACATCGATCCCTGAGGTGATTCCTGAGACATCCACCCACTCAAAGAGATGCGTAAAATCCGCTAGAAACGTGTTAAACTTCAATTCTTGGCTTTTTGTGAAGTGCTTGCCTGCTATTACTGTTTTTACGTAAAAATGGAGTCTCAAAGATCCTTTGTAGAGTGGACGAAACACTGGCCTGTCTGCATAACATTCATAGAGTGTGAAGTGAACTTCATTTGCACTTTCTACAGGAGCAGTTCCTAAAATGATCTCTTGATATCCGGCCGCATTTCGTTTCATTACGGATGCCGAGAGATCGTATATTTCTTTCGCGTGACCGACTAGCTCAAGAGAGGCACCACGCTGCGGGTGATAATGTAGAGTTCCAGGCCATTTTTTGCGTTTACCTGGAAAGCGCCATAAGCCGGCTAAGCTAAATTCTTTCATCATTGGAGATCAAAGTTGAACGTAAAAATTAGCTATTGCTTCAGAGTATTTACTTCATGCGGTGCACTGTTAGTGTCATAGGGCTCCTGGCGGTCGGCATACTTTCGCGCTGTTTTAGCGAATCGTTACAACAGGATAACATCAATTATGCTCTGTGAACAACGATTGCGCAGAGGTCGATGGGCTCCTGCTGGAAATAGAAGACTTTAAGGATGACTTCGCAAACGTGGCTGCCGAAAAACATTTGGGGAAGTGCTCGACCAGTTGGGACGCCAATCATTACCTGCGGGATCGCGTGCACGGAAAAAGGATTCGTCATAGTCTAGCAAATTCAAATCTGTGTTAGAGAGAAACGCATGGCCGGCAACTTGTTTAGTGTCACAGTAGAATAATGCGCTTAGACCGTCATTTTGGGATGAAACCATCTTCTGGACTCCTTTATTTATAATGAAAGAAAAGCTAGGAAACGCAAATAAGGCACCAAATTGTGCAAGGTTTGTTTTACGTGATGCCTGACCAAGCCGGGTTCGAAAGAATATTGCAACAATAGGTGAGAAAATGGAAAAAGAAACACTAACCAAAGCCCAAATCAAGGCCGCTGCTAAAGAAGAACTTAGGAGATGGCAATGCGAGCGCAATGCCGCAAAGTTGCGAGAGATCGAAGACCTTGTCCTAGCGGCTGCTGAGCCCAACTCTATGCGCTGGGGTTTTGAGAAGCCAACGCTTGAAAACACGTTACCCAAGATCTTAGAGATCATTCGAAGGTTCGAAACTTATGAGTAGCGCATGCTAACTTGCAACACAGTGCAAGCCCACGGCAGATCGTGAAACGTCGTGCACTGCTTGATAGATGCGCTTTGACAGTCCAGCAAGCGACGAGAGATAATGAGGCAGCTGAACTGTTGGATAACTGTATCCTGCTTTGGCGTGATGAATTGAGATTCTGCTTCGGTGAATCTGCAATGGCTCACGCTTGGGCAGTGCCACATCGGCAAACTGGCTTGAGTATTGTTCAGCAGCTAGCATAGTGGTGCATGGAATCGATGCTGGACACTTAATCGTTGTGATTGGCCGCAGGCGACTGAGCACTGATCAGCACGTGAAGCACGTTCTCGAGATCATCTCAGTTAGATATACTCGAATTTATCAACGCAAAAGAAGTTTCATAATAGGTATTATGGACGGATCCGCCTCGTCCCTTCCAGTGTTTCTAAGGAGAGAGTCGAGTGGTTGTTATACGAGTCGTAACGCAACATTTTCGCATTTTGAATGCTTAAAAAAAACTGTCAGACGTTGGTACACTGAGCGATATCGATACGAATATCTTTTATGGATGTTGTGCAAAGCAGACAACGTGCCAAAGAAGTAATAAATGGCAATGCAACTGAATTCACGTAAACACAATGTCAAAGAAAAGTAGTCCTAAAAACAAAGCTGATGTCTCCAGCACACAGAAGGGTTTAGACTACGAAGATGATCTACAAAAAGTCTACGAATCGATGCTGAAGCAAAAACTTGTTGATGCCAAAGTCGAGAAGCGCGTTAACCTCATAGACAGCGAAGGAGGGTCTCATGAAATCGACCTATACTGGAAATTCACGCTCGGAAGCGTTCAGCATCAAGTCGCTGTACAAGCTAGAAACTATGCAAGCAAGATCAAGAAGGGCGACCTTATAGAATTTCACAAAATTCTTGAGCTCCTTCCGGGGCAACCTGTTGGCCTATTTATAACTCGCACGGGTTACCAGAGCGGGGCGCTCGAATATGCTGATAAACACGGGATAACATTACTTACATTTCGGAAACCCTCTGATTATGGGCCCGAAAAAAAGCCAGTACCCGACGTAATCGCGACCTTGACGGTGACAGAAACTCAATACAACTGTTCAGTTACATTACATTTGGATCTTGATTCAATAAACAAGGAGAAGCAGAGACCTATTACTGAAGAAGATCTAGAGCTAGCTAAAAGTCTAGTTGAGGGCAATAAAAACAACCTAGACTTCTACGATGAAGAAGGTCGTGTTGTGAACGATTTTCAGAGAGTTAAGCGTATTCTGTATCCTGAACTTGCGCGGAACCCATACGTCGAAGATCTTGTTGGCAGAACTTTTGAATTTGCCACACCTACGTTTGTCCTTACCCGAGAACCCAAAATTCCGCAGCTTAAAATCAACGCAATAACCATTAAGCGAATTGGAAAGAAATCGTCCTATGAGCTTGAAATCACTGCTGATAGCATTATCAAAGGGATACTAGAGGAACTGAAGACTGGCAACAAGACTGGCAACGTATATGTATTTAATAATCAATTCAAGTCAGACGGTTCCTTTACCTTTCGCTTTAAGGTTTCTGATTCGGGTGAGTTCTCTCTCCCATGAACTCTGCAAGCAGAACACCTGTCTTTAACGACAGCCATTCTTTGTCTTCTCTCCTTGATAGCTTACTTCTACTTGACCGTTAACTAGTCTAATAAAAAACGGCTAATTATTCACAGTTTAATAAATTTTTAAATCTCATTCAAATATAGCAGCTGGGCACTTATTCGCTTTGTGACCTTCTTAAAGATGGCAAAGAAAGATCTATTGAATCCATCGGACATCGACAAAGCAATCGCGCGAATTGCAGATGGGTTACCTGAAAATGCAGTCAACGCGTTGGAGAAACTAGCGAAGAGTCCAACCATACAGACACTTATTCAATTCATTCCCGGGGTTTGCCCTGCTTTCGGCGTAGCAGTAGCTACTACATATGACAAAATCCATGAAATACGCTTTCGCACATTTTTCGATGAGCTTGGTAAGGGAAATATCACCTTGACCAAACAGGACGTCTTAAACTACGAATTCCTTCACGCTTTCATAAATACAGTGAAATATGTTCTTGAAACAAGAAGAAGGGACAAGATTAAGCTTTTTGCCAATCTCTTCACCGTTTATTGCCAAAACAACGTTTTGACGAAGATGCAGATGATTATGAAGACTTTTCGAAAATACTTGATGACCTAAGCTACCGTGAATTTCAAGTACTATGCATACTCCACGGCTTTGAAAACGATCCTACATATTATAGACAAGTGGATAAAGATTGGAACAAGCTTCAAATAGCGTCATTATTCTGGGATGACTTTCTTGACGCACTGCAAAATGAATTGAATATAGCTAAAGACCAAGTACCGGGTGTTTTAGAGAGATTGAGCAGAACTGGCCTCTACCAGACTTTTGTAGGTTCATTTATCGATTATGCGGGGGATCGTGGTCATCTGACTCCGCAGTGTTATTCTCTTCTTGATGCAACGAGATTGGGTGAGTTGGAGGGCCGGAACGAACGCCTCCATCTCTTGCTTTAACCACTCCCACACCGCTCTTCGTCAATCCTTATTCAGGCCACGTTTTTACTACACTGTGCTATGCACAATGATTGCGTAGAAGTCGATGAGCTCCTATTAGAATTAGCGGACTACAAGAACGATTACGCAGACGTGGCAGCCGAAAGGCTTTTACGGAAGTGCTCGAACAGCTGGGAGCTTACCAGTACCTACAAGACCGCGTGCACGATGCATGGATCCCAGACCGCGCACGGCTCATTATCGTTTAGATGAGGTAAAAAATGACTGAAGGCATAGATACCAAAAGACAAAATGAATACGAACCGGACGTTACGCCGGGAGAGTTAGCAGCCGACTTTTCGGCAGACCCAGAGATCCACGGACATCATCATCTGGAGTACTTACAGATCGAGAGCGATACGAAGGCGAACGAAAAGAGCTGCGGCGACGAGTTCCTTAACACTTTTGAGAATCTTAAACGTCGATACCTCGTCAGAGGGCACAGAAAGTAATTATGAAGATCAAAACCTGATTCATTTAGCATTTTGCTTGAAAGTTTGAAGACGGCCGTCTCTAATGCACTGGATGGATCATGCATCTGATGCCCATTGCCTCGATTAGAGACGCTGGATGTTTAAAAAGAGGAGAGGTCCGTCAAATTTCAACCGTTCTCCTCATGTCTTTTTTTACGAGTTCGAGCAAGCAATATTGATAAGGCAAACCCTCAGGTTTTTCATAGAATTTGTCCCGCAGACGTCGATAAATGTCTTCTATCAGGTCTTTGTTGTCTGCGTAAAGTCCGATCCGCATCGACGATTCACTCCAGGCCCGGACCACCTGGGCCAGGGTAGCGGCAAGCTTGGACCGTTCCTGTGGGTCGTCCATCTTGTCCTGCGCCTTAGTAAAATAGGCGCACGGGACGGTCAAGGGGTCACAGGCGTTTACGGCAAAACACCTAAGATCGTTTTCATCCAGCAAACGTAACATTTCATGGGGCGAGGCAAAGTAATCCGGTATGAAAATAGCGTTTAACTCAGCTTCGGAAAGCTTTTTCTCCTCACATAACTCTTGGCAAATGTCCCTGAGGTTGTTATATCCAGGCGACGCTGGCCACCGGTCGTCCCCCAGATTGGCAAGGTTGGCAAAAAATAAAGCACCCCCCTTAACCAGCGACTTCGAGCATTCGTGCAGAAACGACCGCCAATCCGCTTTCCATTTTTCCGCAAATTCTCTACGTTCCGAATCTGGCAACTGGTTGGGCTGTATGCAGAGGGGATGCTGAAAATATTCAGGTCCAACCGTTTTGGCATTCAGCCAGTGCAGCGCAGCGGACGAAAAACCGATCCGGAGTTTGCCTGTTATCTCAGGAAATGGTTCATAAAAAGATCGCTGGATGTATTGGGCCTCTACATGCTTTAATTTCGCTAATGCCGAGGTTGCCCAGAAGGTCTCGAAATTCCCCGGATCCGCCAGATCAATATAAACTAATTTGATAGCCAGCGTGGGATTCACCTCGTGAAGCTGGCAGATGACTGCTTCAAACAACTCGCTCGAATTCACGCCGTCTGCGGCGCCGTAATCGGCGATCACAAACACCTCGTCGGCGCTCATGGCGGCGATCTGCGGCGATATACGCCGGATGTA
>Ga0187854_10004511_pt1 | contig 10448 bp, 10 predicted proteins | sample June2016WEW_6_15_FD_132445 | JGI IMG/M metagenome (GOLD analysis project Ga0187854, IMG submission 132445) | Peatland microbial communities from SPRUCE experiment site at the Marcell Experimental Forest, Minnesota, USA - June2016WEW_6_150 | ecosystem: Environmental > Terrestrial > Soil >...
AAATTTTCCCGCCCCGGAGATCTCCAGCACCGCCCCGAAGATCGTAAACAGGATGATAAACGTCGAAGAGACCTCCACGGGCGTTCCGAAGAGGCCGTTTAACGTCATCCACTCCAGGGCGATGATGCGGGTGATGGTATACCCGCGGTGCCCCCACGGGTCCGGCAGGTAAGCCCCCCAGACCGCGTACCCGGCACAGATTAAAACGAGGATAGGCAGCGCCCCGCCCGTGGACCGGCGCGTGGCCTCCAGAACCAGGATGCAGGCCACCACGCCGGCGATCACGTCGAGGGGCAAAGGATTGGCGACGCGGTAGATGAAGGCCTCAAAATCCAGGAAGGGATAGGCAAAGACAGCGAGTGTCAAGAGGGCGAAAAAGACATCCGCCGCAATTCTTCGATCCTTCCAACTGCGAAAGGGTGGATAAAAGAGAAAGGTCAGCATCAGGATCAACATGACATGCATGAACCTGCTAACCTGAGTGATCATCGACCCAAAGGCACCGTATAATGCAAAAAGGGAACAGAAGACAGCCAACGCCGTGGTGATGTATCCCATGATACCCATGAATTTCCGAGTGGGAGCCTCGAATTCTTCGAGGATCTCCTCGGCTTTTTCCATGGATATGGTTTCCCATTTACCCTGTTCCGCCACAGAAAGCCCTCTCGCGATCCAGTTTGAATCCTGCGGGGTAACGGTTAGGGGATTGGGTTATTTCAAAACCCCCTGCTCTCGGTAATACTTGACTGCTCCCGGATGAAAAGGTACTTCCGCAAGAGTACTAGCGCTTACCAGCGTAAGCTTTTGGGCCTCTTTATGAACAGCCACGAGGTCGGATTTCTTCTCAAACAAAGTTTTGGTTATAGCATAAACCAATTTTTCATCCATCGTATCCTGGGTAACGAAGATGACCGGTACGCCGATGGTTTTGACATCCCCTTCCTGTTTCGAATATGTGCCTTTGGGAATTATGGCTTCATTGTAAATGTGACCGTGCTTGCGGATAATAGCCGGAAGGTAGGACTGCATTTCCAGAATCTTAAAGCTCAGGCCGGGGGTTGCGCCTAAATCGAGCATAGAAGCTGCCGGCAGACCGGTGGCAAAGAAAAATCCGTCAATTTTCCGATCTTTGAAGGCATTGGCCGATTCACTTAAGCTGATCCGCTCGCGCTTGAAGTCCTTCAGGGGATTCACCCCGGCTGCCTCGAGGAGTTTCAAGGCCACCATTTCGTGTCCGCTGCCTGGTGCGCTCGTGGAGATTATTTTTCCTTTCATATCCTCCAACTTGTTGATCCCCGAACTCACCACGACCACATGGGCGATATCCGGGTACAGAACTGCGATCGCTCGGACCCGGACCTTTCCCGTGCTGGCAAAGGGGCCAACTCCCTTAATGGCCTCCGCTGCGACATCGCTTTTCGTAAAGGCGAAATCGATGGACTGGTTTTGTAACATTTTTACATTGTCGACGGCACCCGGGGTTACTTCCGCTGTCGCTTGGGTATCAGGGATATTGGCCGAGATGACCTTGGCAATGCCGCCTCCATAAATGTAATAAACCCCTCCGGTATCCGCAGTGCCAATGGATATTCTCCGGTTCTTGGCCTCGGCCCTTGTTGACCAAACGCCGATAAGCACGAAGATGGCCGCTAGGACGATCATGAAATAACCGAAACCTTTTTCTTTTCCCATGGAAAGGCCCCTTCCTTGAATCGAATAAATGATCCGGCAAATGACCAATTTAAGGGAGAAACCCCGCTTCGGTTCCCCCGTTCTGACCGATGGATAAAACGATTCTTTTATTCCAAATCGGGTTCCTCTCAGGAAAGTCCTCCCGATAATGTGTGCCCCTGCTTTCTTCCCTGGTCAGGGCTGCCTTTGCCAGAATAGACCCTAGGATCAAGCGATTTTGCACGATGCGGTTCTGATGTCCGCGGTGGCGGCCGACGAATCGGATTACATCTTGAAGGCCGGCCTTGGTACGGATGATCGTCAGGTTGGAATAATACAGATCCGCACTCTCCTGCAATAGGGCGTCGTCCTCCGCGGAAGAAGATTCGAATTTAAAATCTTTTAACGCAGCAGGATGAATAGACCGTTTTCCTGCATCCGCAGCATAATCGGCTGCAGCCCGCCCGGCACGATAGCCAAAGACCTGCGTGTCAATGAGATTGTTCCCGCCCGGCCGGTCAGCCCCGTGGACGCCTCCGGAGACCTCGCCCGCAGCATAAAGCCCTTCGATTCCGGTAAATCCATGGGCATCGATCAAAATACCACCGTTGAAATTCTGGACTACCAGCCCAATTTCAATTTGTTTTTGGGCTAAATCAATCCCCGCCCTCTTGAGGGTCTCATAGGTGATGGGGGCTCGAGCCAAAAGAGTATCCCGGCCAACCTGGGTAAGATCAAGGAAGACCCCTCCGGAAGCGGTTCCCCTGCCCTCCATAACCTCTTTAAAGATGGCCATGTCCAGGTACTTTGCTATTGTTCGCACTGAGAAGGGATAGGACATTCCCTTGAGAGAAATTACTTCGCCCGGGTCAACCCCGGAAGGACAGTATCGCGGCAAAAACTCTTCACCTGCGGCATTGGTAAGGCGTGGCCGCAAGCGCCACAGGTGACTGTGGATGATGAACATGAGGGGAGCATTGAAAACCGCCGGGCCCACTTGAAAAAATTCCATGTTGATGAGTCGCGCCCCCGCTCGATAGGCCATGGCCCATCCATCTCCTTCGAGGGAAGGCGGATTGACACTATGCCGGAAAATTCTGCCGGCACCGCCGCTCGTCAGAACAACCGCGCCGGCTCTGATCAAGAGAGCCTCCCGCCCGGCCAAGGCCAGGGCACCGCAGACCCGTCCCTTGTCGTCCTGGACCAAGTCGAGCACGCGGATATTCTCGAAAATTTCTGCACCCAGTCTCTGGATCCCTTCTTTCAGAACCCTGACCATTTCCCGGCCGGTAGACCCGCCACAGGTCAGGGACCGAGCCTTGGAACACCCAGAAAGTTTTCGCTGAATAATGCGGCCTTTCTCGCGGTCAAACTTGACTCCTAAAGCAGTGAGTTCGTCTATGCGAACACAGGCTTCGTCGGCTATAATTCTGCACAAAGCCGGATCGCTCAAGCCTGCCCCGGTCTCCAATATGTCCTGATAGAAGATTTCCGGGCTGTCTCCATCCCCCATATGATTAAAGGGGGCGTTGATCCCCAGGCTCTCTGAGGCCATCAGATTTGTGCTGCCGGTTGTGCCAAAACCTCCGGCAACCGCCAGGAAAACTTTCGCCTCTGGATGGGCCCGCTTGGCTTCGTAGGCGGCACGGCCTCCCGCGGCGCCTCCTCCAACAACCAGTACATCGCAGTCAAGCTCTTTCATTCTTGAAAGCTCCCTTTCCCATCTTTCCGATCGGGCATAAACAGGGAAGAAAAATTCAAACTTCCTTCATTCCTTTGGCCTGGAGAATTTTATCAAACCCAAAGAGTTCCAGAGTGGATTTGCCTCTTTTGAGTTCCTCTTTGATTTTTTCCTCTTTTTCGTGGCGAAGTCTACACTGAGTCAGGACCTCGGCGATGTCCTGTCACGCTACGACGACGATCCCGTCAGCGTCTCCCAGGATGAGATCGCCTGGATTTATGGTGACTCCCCCGAGGTTGATGGGATGATTGACCAGCCCTAAGGAATCCTTAGTCGTTCCCTTGATCGATAGCGCCTTCGAAAAAACGGGAAATCGCAGATCCTTGATGGACCTTGAATCACGGACCGACCCATCGATGATTAATCCGGCGATATCTCTGGCCTGCGCGGCCAAGGTCATAATCTCTCCCCACGGGCCTGCTTCCGTGTATCCACCCACGGTAGCCACCAGCACATCCCCCGGTTCGGCCACATAGATGGCCTTATGGAGCATAAGGTTATCCCCGGGCCTGCAGGCCACGGTAACCGCTGGGCCGCAAAGCCGACTCAGGGAGTCAATTGGCTTTATATCGCTTGCCAAAGCCCCTTTCCCACCGTATGCTTCGTGAACGGTGGCGGCCTCAAAGGAGCCGATCTCCTTGATTAGATTCTGCGGGGGGCGTGAAATATTTCTAATGACGTGGGCCTCCATTTCTTTTCCTCCATCCTCTCACAGGGCAACAACAATCCCCAGGCGTTTCGCCGCAACCAACGCCTCCTCACGCGAGGGGAGGGCATCAACGATCGCCAATCTGCCTCCCCCCCGATTGCGGGAATCAACCATCGCACTTCCCTCTTTCGTTTGAAGCCAAATCCGCTGGACCTCCGGTTCGGCAACTTGGATCAGCTCAACCGGGATTCCCCTCTGAAGTACATCGGCCACTACCTTGCGGTAGTTCTCAATATCCTCCGTATTCGCACCGTAGAGTGCCCCCATCAGAATCCCGGGAACATTGATCGCCCGGCGCGAAAAGAGGTCGATGGTCAATTCTATCCGGATATGCGTGATCTCACCTTTTACCATCTCGTGGCAGACCCTACCCATGTTCGTGGGCGAACCGACAGCCATGCTGCTACCACCGAAAACAACATCGCCCAAGGTCCGGGTGATCGAACTGCTCTGGATGACCATCTTGCGCACTTCGTCCCGAGCTTCCTCTAAAACTTTCTCTCGCTCTTGCGCTTCCTGGCTGAGGATGTCCTTAGAGATCAGTTTCTCCACCTCGACATTCTTTTCAAAAAACGGTCGCAAATAACGGATATTGATTGGAGTAATGGCTGGAGCGGCCTCCTTGTGAATCCGCGCTGCCATTGCCAGCATTACGTCCACATCCACCGGCATTGGAAGCGAGGTGCGGAGAACCAGATTAGCCGCCTGGTTACCGAGAAGGATGGCCCCACTGATGTGCAGGGCGCATAGCCCTGGCACCATGACGCGAGGAGTGCAGGGCACGGCGATGGTCGGAGATAGCGCCAGGACTATGGCCTTGCCAACCTGGGAAGGGGTCCCGCCCCTGAGTTCGGTCAAGACCGCCGCGGTGACGGCAGCTCCTGCTCCCAGCCCCTCCATGTTGCACCCAGTGGTTTCCTTCCCCGCCCGGAAGATGCTGCCTATCTTCAAGATGAGGGCGGTTGCCAGGGCAATGCGTTCCCAGGGATAAGGATGTTCTTGGAGCGCCCGTATGAGCCCGGTGTAAGGACAGGAGTCCCCCGTGCCCGCGCAGGGCTGTAGGCCTACCTCGTGATTCCCTACCTCCGTCGCCAGGGTATAGGTCATAGCCCGGTTGATGAATTCATCCTGGATCAGCGTCAGCCCATGGCGATTCTCCCGGGCCAGATCAGAGGCCACCTTTCCCAAAAGAAAACTTTTCCCCTCGGTAAGGCCCAGTTCGCAAACCCTGAGATTATGCTGGAAAGCATCGATGACGCTTTTGAGCAGGGCTTCATAGCTGAGTTTTTCCTGAGCCATGGCCTGAGCGACAACCAGATGGCTCAAGGCCGCCCCCCGGGCTTCGGCCATCTGGATCAACTCACTCAGCGTATAAGGATTCCCCGGGTCAGAACTGAAGCAGGGAAGCAATTTCTCGACTGTCTCCTTTAAAGCAAAATCTGTCATAACAACCTTATCGAAGGCATGCCCTCGGATCTATTTTTTGGACTGAAGGGAGTGATAACGATACTTCTCTCTTGCTTCTTTCAGGGAAATGCCGCTGCGGACGGCTTCTTCGATCTGGTTTTCGGCCGTTTCGATTTCCAGGGCTAACTTCAAGACTTCCTCTGCCCTTTCCCGAGGGACAACCACAACCCCGCTGTCGTCCCCGATCATGATATCCCCTGGCTTCACCTGAGTCCTCCCGATGGAAACCGTCACGTTCATCGCCTCTACCATAACTCGATCTTTCCCCGTCATCATAAATCGGCCCCGGGTAAAGATCGGATACTGTTCCTTCAAGATGTTGGGGACGTCCCGGCAGACGCCCTCGATCACCGTTCCACTGATCCCTTTTCGCTTAGCTACTACAGTGAGGATATCGCCCCAAACCGTACAGTCCGTCCGCCCGTTATTATCCAGGACGATGACATCTCCAGCCTGGGCAATATCGATATAATCTCCGACGGTCCCTTTGACCTGCCCTACGGGCACATACCGAAGCGTGAAGGCCGGCCCAGCCATTTTGACCCCCGAGACAATAGGGAAGATACCTTCACACCCAGCCCGTAACCCGAACCGGTCCAGGGCGTCAGAAATTGTGGAAGTGGAAAGGGGTAAGAAACCCTCGATTAATTTTTTATCCGGCCGCAAGATTTCCATGGGAGTTCTCCCTCTATTTCTTGAGCATCTGTTCGTAGTTATATTTGCTGTCCACTTCGAGAATGTCCATCCCGGAGAGGATATCGGCTTTCATGCGTTCCTCGTTTTCGAGGATCATCTCCGCCGCGGAAAGCACTTCTTCCGCTTTCTCGGGAGGAATCACCACAATCCCGTTCACGTCCCCGACCAGGATATCCCCGGGTCGAACCTGGACGTCTCCCAGGCGGATCGGGCAGTTGAAATCCTCCTGCATGATCCTTCCCCGGGCCGTAATAGGAACGATCCCCCGCGCGAAAACGGGAAATCCAATCTCCTGACAAAAATCCACGTCCCGGGCAGCGCCGTCGATGAACACCCCGGAGACCCCTTTTTTCTGCGCGGCACAGGAAAGAATCTCTCCCCAGCAGTTGTTATAGGTGTCGCCCCGATTATCGATGACGATGACGTCTCCCGGGCTGGCGGAAGCAATGGCATCAATGCCCAGGTGCCTTTTGGATTTCATCATCCCGGCAGCCGTGATCTTGATCGTGACCGCCCGACCGATCACCTTGGGCATACCAAAAAGGGGCCGAATACCGATGACCGCTCCCCGCAACCCAACCTTATCTAAAGCATCGGCTAGATTGGTCGTAGAAAGTTTCTCGAAGCGACTCCGATAACTACGTTCGAAGATTTCAGCATTCATATTTCTTCCGCATCCTTTATATGGATTTGTTCCAACCTTAGGCAGAAACCCTTCGTTCCATCAACCGGCGCAACGCCAACAACGTTCTTGACCATCAACCGTACCAGACCCAGCGACGGATAGCCCATCAGATCAACCGGCAACATCAAACCTCTGCCAATGGCTTCTCATTTATAGAAGAGCTGTGGCGCATAGGATGGGCAGACCTCGGCACACATTCCACATACGTCACATTTCCTCGCGTTGATTACCGCGCCCGCTTTGGTCAGGGTAATCGCATCGTAGAAGCAACTTCTAAGACAGACACCGCAACGAGTGCATTTCGCAGTATCCACCGCCATGGCGACATTTTCTGGCTTGCGGGGCACTTCCGAGGTTTTCAGCACGTTTTTCAGAGCCATGCCCCGGATCTCGTCAATACTTTTATATCCTTTCCCTTCCATCCAGGCTGCCATCTGCTCTTCCCACTTCTTGGAGATCTTGTATCCCTGGAGCATGATGCCCACCGCCGACTGGACCAGAGTCGCCCCCACCATGATATATCGCACGATATCCTGCCAATCCCAGGTGCCCAGCCCGGCGATGATGGGGATCTTCAGCTCTTTGGCCGCCTGGGCCACCATCTTCAGTCCATAGCCGATTAGGTAGGGTCCGCCATAGCCGCCCTGCGATCCAAACGGGAAAGTCTTGGCCGTCTCGATGTCCAGCATGATTCCCGAGAGCCTAGCCGACATATTCACGGCGTAGGCCCCGGCTTTTTCGGCCTGCTTGGCCACCGAGACGGGATCATTGGTCTGGGGTGTAATCTTGACGCTGAAGGGCTTTTTGAGGACATTCTTGCAGGAACTCACAAACTGATAAGTCAAATCGACCGCCCCCGCCCCCATGACCACGCCCATGTCGGCCGCAAACGGGCAGGAATTGTTCAGCTCCACAAAATCGGCCTTGGTCTCATTGACCATCTGGCACATGGTGATCCATTCATCGATCTTCGCCCCGGACAGGCTCGCGATGATCACCCCTTTGTCTCCAACCAAGTCTTTGGCTTGGTTGATGTCTTTCATGTAACTCTCGTAATCTAAGTTGGAGCATTCCTCCAGAGACCGCAGGGTGAAGGCATGGGGAAGCTTCTCCGGGTACCCGGGGTATTCCCGATAATCGAAGAGCTTGAACCTCGGCCGGGGGAATTTTCTCCCCAGCTTGCCGGATTCGGCGAAGCAGGACTTGGCGATCACGGAGCCGGCGCCCCCCTCGATGCCTTTCCTCATGCATACGGCATTCATGGTGGGCGTGGCGGAACCTACAACGATAGGATTTTTGAATCGGACGCCTCCAATTTCTGCTGAAAGATCAACCATCTAAAACCCCCTCTTTAAATATTTTTTTACTTCTTTCCTTTCGGGAATCTTTCGCCGAGCTTCTTTGTCTCACCTCCAAGGTTCTTTGAATCTCCTGAATGTGTCTCAGCATCAAATCCTGGGCCTTTTCTGGATGGTGATTCTTGATCGCGTGATAAATTTCTTCATGAAAATGAAGCGTGCTCTCCACGGGTTCAGCGGAGAGGAGTATGGAAGAAATGTTATTTCCCATGATATCCATGATCGAATCAATCATGAACAGGATGACCGGGTTCTCGGATGCCTGGGCGATGATTCGATGAAATTCAAGGTTCAGAAGCCTGGCATCGTTGGGATGATTCCTCTTCAAATATTCTTTGGTCTCACGTATATTCTGCTTTATTTGTTCCAGAGAACCTTCCTTTATCCGTTCACTGGCCAGCTTGACTGAGTATGGCTCGACAGCCATCCTGGCTTCGGTTAAATCGCCAACCTTAATATTTCCCATGGAAAACATATCTTGAAGGAAATTGTTGACAAATTTAATATTCGGGTCCCGAACGAATGCACCCCCTTGGTTTCCCCGTTTAATTTCTAAAATACCGGAATACTCTAATGTCCTCAAAGCTTCGCGGACCGTTACCCGGCTGGTTTCAAATTGTTCCATCAATTGCCGCTCGGAAGGTAGCTTATCTCCGATGGTAAGCTTCTTTTGAAAGATCACCTCTTTGATCTGATCAATGATCGCCTGGGAAATGCGATCCGTACGTACCGATTTAAACATATGCTTTTTACTTCCTTGCTTCTGGATTGGAATATTGCTCTTTTATTATATTGTTAGTCCATTGTCAAGAAAAAAAGGGGAAACAACATAGCTACACACCTCCATAAACGTTTATTTATCCTGCCACCTATACTCTCTTTTGTGATAATATTCCGGCCATACTTAAGCACCCGAAAGGAGCTCTTTGATGGACCAAACCTTGAAAGAAATCGAAGAGTCTTATCTCTCCATCTCCAAGCGGGTAAAGATGAAACCGGGGGTAGGGATCATCCTGGGAACCGGCCTGGGGAATCTGGTGGATAAGGTCTCCGTAAGAGAATCCCTGCCCTACGAGGATATCCCCCATTTTCCCGTGAGCACGGTAGAGGGGCATGCGAGCCGCCTCCTTTTTGGTCTTCTGGCTGGGAAGAAGGCGGTTATCATGCAGGGGAGGGTTCATTATTACGAAGGCTATTCCCTCGACCGGATAACCTTTCCGGTGAGGGTTATGAAAAGGATGGGAATAGAAATTTTGATCATCTCCAATGCTGCCGGAGGGCTGGATTCTCGTTTTACTCCCGGCGATGTGATGGTCATTAGCGATCATATTAACTTGACCGGTCAAAACCCTCTCATCGGGCCCAACTTCAATTCTTTTGGCCTCCGGTTCCCGGATATGACTGAAGCCTATGACCGGGAGTTGATCCGCTTGGCCGAAGAGGCGGCCGTGGAAAAAAAGATCAAACTCCAGAAAGGGGTTTACGCAGGGGTAACGGGTCCGAGTCTGGAGACCCCGGCAGAAAGACGCTTCTTGCGTTTGATCGGGGCGGATGCCGTTGGGATGTCCACCATCCCGGAAGTGATCGTGGGGGTCCATTGCGGCCTTCGCATCCTGGGCTTTTCGGCCATTTCAAATGTCAATCCACCGGAGTGCATGGAGACCGACACTCTGGAGAAAATCCTGGCCAACGCCGCCCTAGGCGGGAAGAAGATGATCCAGGTCGTGGAAGGGGTATGTCGAAAAATTTGAATTAGGATTGGGGAACGTGGAGTGCGGAATGAGGAATAAAAGCGAGGGGCAAAAGATAGATCTTCTCGTGACCAACGGTATTCTTCTGACTTTGGCGCAAGGTTCGGGTCAGATTCTAAATGGGGCAGTCGCCATCTCAGGGAACAGGATCATTGCCCTGGGGCCTAAATCTGAAATAGAGAAGCGTTTTGAGGCCTCAAAGACCATCGATGCTCGGGAAGGGTTGATCATGCCAGGATTGGTCAATGCCCATACCCATGCACCCATGTCCCTCTTTCGGGGTCTGGCGGATGACCTTCCCTTAACTGCCTGGCTTGAAGACTATATCTTCCCCGCCGAGGGCAAATGCGTCGATGAAGAATTCGTCTAT
>Ga0187854_10004528_pt1 | contig 10421 bp, 9 predicted proteins | sample June2016WEW_6_15_FD_132445 | JGI IMG/M metagenome (GOLD analysis project Ga0187854, IMG submission 132445) | Peatland microbial communities from SPRUCE experiment site at the Marcell Experimental Forest, Minnesota, USA - June2016WEW_6_150 | ecosystem: Environmental > Terrestrial > Soil >...
AAACGCTTGGAACATGTTAGAATATATGTGCTATGAGAACAATTCGTGCTTCCGAGGTTGGTTCCTACCTTTTCTGTGCGCGCGCCTGGTGGTATCGCCAGCAAGGGATTGAGCCTACTAACCAGACCGAAATGATTGCAGGGACGGAGCTCCATCGTAAGCACGGACGGCAGGTCATTGCCTCGGGCCTGACGCGCATCCTGGCTGTGGTCCTGTTATTGGTGGCCCTGGCGCTGCTGGCAGCCTTTTGTAGCGCAAGGTTTATTTAGAGCCCGGAGGTTCCCATGTCTGTCTTGAATAAAATTGCCTTCTTTCAAAACCGGCGGGATGAGATTCCCAACCAGGAAATGGCGCGAGAATTGGCACAAACACGCAGCCAGGCCGATATCCAGGAAATTGCCACAAACTTGTGGAATAAAGTTCCAAACATCCAGAGTGATTGTCTCAAAGTGCTGTATGAACTCGGCTATCTTGCGCCTGAATTGATCGCTGATCGCGTGGATGATTTCCTTAAATTCCTGAGGCACCCCAACAATCGCATGGTCTGGGGCGGAAGGATTGCCCTTTCGACGGTGGCAGATAGTAAAGCCGCCGAAATTTTTCCGCACGTCGATGAGATCGTCCAGGTCATGAAAATGGGCTCAGTCATCACGATGGACAATGGTATCAAAGCCCTGGCGCTGGTTGCCTCCCAAAAAGGCGAATATCGAAAGGCCATCTTCCCAATCTTGCTAGACCATCTCAAGACCTGCCGCCCCAAGGAAGTGCCCCAACACGCCGAAAAGAGCCTTCCTGCCACCACAGTGGATAATAAATCCGATTTGATCCTAGTGCTCGAAAAGCGGTTTGAGGAAATGACCGCCTCCCAGGCAGCCCAGTTGAAGAAAATTATCAAAGTAGCTGAAAAGCGGTAATGGGAAGCCAGTTAATCCCAATCGCGAAATTCTAATACTTGATACCCAAATGTTAATTGCCGGTCTGGTCACCTTACTCCTCGCTTTCACCCTGTTCTTTATTTCAGGACGCCAGCGGCGCGCCAGCGGCTTGCCCAGCGGGCGGGTCATATACACCGACACGCGCGCCTGGGGCAAGCTTGAAAAGCCGCTCTTCGATAAAGACCTCGGCCTGACTGGAAAGCCAGATTACCTGATCGAACATGACAGTAAAATCATCCCGGTGGAGGTCAAGACCGGGCGAACACCGGAATCGCCTTATGACAGCCATATATTTCAGGTGGCGGTCTACTGCCATCTGGTTCAAAAAACTTATGGAAAACGGCCTTCGTATGGTATCATCCACTACCCCGCCCGCGACTTTGCCGTGGATTACACACAGGATCTGGAGAATGCCCTGCTTGATTTGTTGGCGGAAATGCGGATTAATGAGCGCCGTAGCGATGTTGCACGATCCCACGAGGACGAGCAGCGCTGTCGCCGGTGTGGGTTCCGCCAGGTTTGCGATCATAAATTGGTATAATTATATGCCAACTGGACAAGATAATTCCTTTCAGGTATTATTACCTTGCATTTTGCATTATATGTAAGAAGAACCAGGGCTAATTGGGATTTGCTGGAATGGATGTCAGGATGGGGATGCAGGCAGACAACGTCTGCCTGCATCCCCATGACTTCTCATTACTATTGGTAAATTCCAGGGATCCGATTTATTTCATACCGTAGGGATATATCATGGACGCGATTGAAAGCCTTCTCAAAGAATTGACGGAAACCCATGGCGTGCCCGGATACGAATCACCAATCCGGGCGGTCGTGCGTAAATACATGCAACCATTGGGCGAGCTAAGCCAGGATAAGATCGGTAGTGTCATCTGCGAAAAAAGGGGCGCCTTTGAAACCCCGCGCGTGATGTTGGCCGGTCACATGGATGAAATCGGTTTCATGGTGAAACAGATAACCAAGGAAGGGTTCCTCAAATTCCTGCCTCTGGGCGGATGGTTTGATCAGGTGTTGCTTGGACAGCGTGTGCTGATCAAAACGGTCAAAGGCGATGTTACCGGTGTGATTGGTGCCAAGCCTCCGCATTTACTGACATCAGAGGAACGCCAGAAGGTGGTGATGCGCAAGGATATGTACATCGACATCGGTGCACTGAGTGAGTCAGATGTACGCGAGGCCGGCGTGCAGGTGGGCGATCCGATCGTACCACGCGCTGATTTTCAGATTCTGGCGAATGGAAAAACGTACCTGTCCAAAGCCTTCGATGACCGGGTGGGCGTTGCGCTGATGATTTCGACATTGCAGATCCTGAAAGACCGTACCCATCCCAATACCATCCATGCCACTGCCACGGTGATGGAAGAAGTTGGCACACGCGGGGCGATCACCAGTGTGGAAGCCGTCAATCCGGATGTTGCAATTATCCTTGAATCAGATATTGCCGGGGACGTGCCAGGAATAAAGCCCGAAGAGTCATCCATCAAGTTGGGTGACGGACCTTCCGTGGTTGTCTATGACGCCCGCATGATTCCGAATCTGAAATTGCGCGACCTGGCTTTGGAAAGTGGCAAGTCTGTCGGTGTAAATGTACAATTATCCACCATCGAGGGGGGAGCTACCGATGGCAGCGCGATCCATCTTTACAAGACTGGTGTGCCGACAGTAGTGGTATGTGTTCCGGCCCGGCACATTCATTCTCACAGCTCCATTATCCACCGTAATGATTATGATGGCGCGGTGAAGTTACTGGTTGAATTGGTCACTCGCCTGGATAAGAAAAAAGTGGCAGAATTAACGGTTTAGCAACCGGATTAATCGAAGAATAAAGGGTAAACTACGCTGCAATGGCAGGCTTTCCCCTGAAAATTATACACAGCTCCGGCACTGGCCTCTTGAAGCAATTCTTTGGATAGGTTTTATTGCATGTGGAGATGAAATGACAGACATTGTTAAACAGATTGCAAATGATCTGCAAAAGAAAATTGAATCCTTTGAGCCAAAGATGGGAATTGCCGACGTTGGCACAGTACTGGAGGCAGGCGATGGGATTGCGCGTGCCACCGGCCTGGCCAACGTCAGGTCACAGGAACTGGTTCAATTTGCCAATGGTGTCATGGGCATCGCTTTCAACCTGGAGCAGGATGCCGTCGGTATTATCATCATGGGCAACTACTCAGAGATTGCCGAAGGGATGGGCGTGCGCGCCACCGGACGGATTGCCTCGGTCCCGGTGGGGGACGGCTTGATCGGGCGTGTAGTCAATGCCCTGGGCGAACCGGTGGATGGCAAAGGGCCGGTCAAATTCACTGAATACCGACCGGTTGAACGGATCGCGGCGGGCGTGGTGGAACGCCAGGATGTGGATACCCCGGTCCAAACCGGTATCAAGGCCATCGATTCGATGATCCCGATCGGGCGTGGCCAGCGTGAACTTATCATCGGCGACCGCCAGACAGGCAAAACAGCCATCGCGATTGATACCATCATCAACCAGAAGGGCAAAGACCTGATCTGTATTTATGTTGCCATTGGGCAGAAAAAAGCCGCGGTCGCCCGGACGGTCGGCATCCTGGAACAACACGGCGCCATGGCACACACGATTGTGGTGATCGCGGCGGCGGATGAATCGGCTGCGTTGCAATACATTGCCCCCTATGCAGGGTGCGCCATCGGCGAAGAGTTCATGGAATCCGGACGGGATGCTCTGGTTATCTATGATGACCTTTCCAAGCATGCCTGGGCATACCGCCAGGTTTCCCTGCTTTTGCGCCGCCCGCCGGGTCGGGAAGCCTATCCGGGTGATATATTCTACCTGCACTCGCGCCTATTGGAACGCGCCTCCCGCCTGGCAAATAAGTATGTTCTCGTAAAGAAGGATTTCAAGAATGCGCTGGCGGTGGAAAAAGATGCTCTGAACGACAAGGTTTTTACCGGGCCAATGGCCAGGAAGGACGCCGATGAAGCCTGCCGGGCGATGGGGAACCCGGAGGATTGCAAAGTGGTCAAACTGGCCGGTTCCGGCGGCTCGCTGACGGCTTTGCCAATCATCGAGACTCTGCTTGGTGACGTATCGGCCTACATCCCTACCAATGTCATCTCCATCACTGACGGCCAGATTTACCTTGTCAATAACCTGTTCAATGCAGGTATCCGCCCGGCAGTGGATGTGGGTATATCCGTCAGCCGCGTAGGCGGTGCCGCGCAGACCAAAGCAATGAAACAAGTGGCCGGAAAATTACGCATCGATATGGCCACCTACCGGGAACTGGCCGCCTTTGCACTGATGAGCTCCGACCTGGATAAATCCACGCAGGCGCAATTGACGCGCGGCCAGCGCATGCAGGAGATCCTTAAGCAACCACAGTATGAACCCATACCGTTGGAGAATCAGGTCATGGTTATCTTCGCCGGGACGAACGGGTATGCCGATGCTATCCCGTTGGAACGCATGAAGAAATGGGAGAGAGACCTGATCCGCAACTTGATGACTTTAGCCCCGGAACTCGGCAAGGATATTGCTGAAAAGAAGCAGATAAGCCCGGAGACCGAACAAAAGCTACGGGCCGCCCTGGCAGTCTTCCAGAGCACCTGGCATTAGACTAATGGGAATACGGAAATAAGATGGCTTCAGCCCGTGAAATGCGGCTGCGCATTCGCAGCATAAAAAACATCTCGCAGGTAACACATGCCCTGGAGGCGGTCAGCGCCAGCAAAGTCCGCAAGGCAGTGGCGGCAGTCACCACAACGCGACCATATGCCACCAAAGCCTGGCAGGTGCTGATGCACATTACCCGGCAACCGGGGCGGGTCAGCCTGCATCCGCTGTTGGCACACCGGCCCGAGATCCATAATGTGCTCGTTGTGGTCATCAGCGGCGATCGGGGCCTGGCAGGTGCGTACAATTCCAATGTAATCCGTTTTGTCATCCAGCATTTTAATCGTCAAAAGGCACCGGTGCGCTATATTGCAGTCGGGAGCAAAGGGCGCGATATGCTCCTGCGTTATCATAAGCAGGTAGTTGCCGAATTCGCCGGTCTACCGGCTGCGCCGTCCTTCACGAATGTTTCAGCCATTGGCCACATGGCAGTCGACGAGTTTCTCAAAGGCGAGGCGGATGAAGTCTACCTGGCCTATACCAATTTTGTTAATATGGGCAGGCAGGCACCGGTGATCAAAAAGTTGCTCCCGCTGGAAGTCGGCGATGAGGCTGGACGGGTGCAGGATTTTACACACTCGCATTTAACCGCCGCGTACATTTATGAACCCAATGAGGAAGAACTCCTGGATGAGATCATCCCGCGCTTTACGGCTTTGCAGATCTACCAAGCTATTCTTGAATCGCTGGCATCCGAGCATGCTGCCCGGATGGTTGCCATGAGCAATGCCACTGATAATGCGATTGAACTTGTTGGTCATTTACAGTTGCAATATAACAAAGCCCGTCAGCAAACAATCACTAGCGACCTCTTAGACATTGTTGGTGGCTCAGAAGCGCTGAACATTCAGCGATAGATTCATAAATTATTGGAGGCAATAGATGGTGAGAGCAATTGGCCATGTAAGCCAAATTCAAGGGAGTGTTGTAGACGTGGAATTTCCTAAAGGGGAACTTCCCGAAATCTACGAAGTAATTGAAATTCCTCGTGAAGGCAAGGGACCCTTGGTACTGGAGGTAGAGAAAGACCTTGGGGAAAATCGGTTACGCTGCGTCTCGATGGATACAACCGACGGCTTGCAGCGTGGTTTACCCGCCACCGCCACCGGCTCACCAATCATGGTGCCGGTAGGGCCTGAAACCTTGGGGCGCATCTTCAATGTATTGGGCATCCCTGTGGACGGAAAGGGTGCAGTCGTAGCTGACCAGTGTTATCCCATACATCGCCCGGCGCCGCTCTTTACTGAACAGTCCACCCAAACTGAAATTTTCGAGACAGGCATTAAGGTTATTGATTTGATCGCACCCTTTACCAAAGGTGGCAAGACCGGCATCTTTGGCGGGGCGGGTGTGGGGAAAACCATTGTTATCCAGGAGCTCATCCGTTCGGTCGCCACAGTCCACCAGGGCAATTCGGTCTTTGCCGGGGTGGGAGAGCGCAGCCGTGAAGGGACGCAACTCTACCGGGAAATGCTTGAATCGGGCGTGATGAAGGATACTGTCATGGTTTTCGGCCAGATGAACGAGCCGCCGGGTGTGCGTCTGCGCGTGGCGCTTACGGCGCTTTCGATGGCTGAGTACTTCCGTGACCAGGGCCGCGATGTCCTGCTATTCATCGATAACATCTTCCGCTTTTCCATGTCCGGGTCGGAAGTTTCGGCGTTGCTGGGGCGCATGCCCTCGGCAGTGGGGTACCAGCCTACACTCGCGACGGAGATGGGTGAATTACAGGAACGCATCACCTCCACTCATCATGGTTCGATCACTTCGATGCAGGCCGTCTACGTCCCGGCGGATGACTATTCGGACCCCGCCCCGGTGGCGACATTTACGCACCTGGATGCCACTATTGCGTTGGAACGTTCCATTGCCGAAAAGGGTATTTATCCTGCGGTGGATCCATTGGCCTCCACCAGCCGCATCCTCGATCCGAATATCGTCGGAATGGAACACTACAATACCACGCGCGAATGTCAACAGATTCTGCAACGTTTCAAGGACTTGCAGGATATCATCGCCATCCTCGGCATTGACGAACTAAGCGAGGACGACAAACAGGTTGTTTCGCGTGCCCGCAAAATCGAGCGGTTTTTCTCCCAGCCATTTTTTGTTGCAGAAATTTTCACCGGAACACAGGGTAAATACGTCCCCATTAAGGAGACCGTGCGCGGTTTCCGCGAAATACTGGATGGGAAATGCGACGACTTGCCTGAACAGGCTTTCATGATGGCCGGGACGATTGATGATGTTCGTGAAAAAGCGGAAAAACTTGCCAGGAACACGTAACGGGCTATTTTCCTTGATATGTTTTACCAGATATTTTACAATATTTGTGGAATACAAGAAATAAAGGATTAAGGAATGCCCATCCGTTGCGAAATTGTCTCACAAGACCGGACCGTTTTCCAGGGGCTTGCAGATATGGTGCTGCTCCCCGGGACAGACGGGGAGATGGGTATTTTGCCGCATCATGCGCCCCTGCTCACAACTCTAAAATACGGTATTATAAAGGTACGTTCACAGGGACACGAGACCCTTTTCACGGTCGCCGGCGGAATTGCCGAAATCCAACCAGATATCATTACCGTTCTGGCAGATGCAGCAGAAAACGTGGAAGAAATTGATATTTCCCGTGCCCAGGCTGCCCGCAAGCGCGCCGAAGAAAGTCTGGCTAAAGGCGTTCCGGCCGGCTCGGAAAATTATTTGCTGATTGAAGCCGCATTGCGCAAATCCAATTTGCGATTGGATGCGGTCAGGCGTTACCGGCACGGACCTGCCAAGCCAGCCCGCGTCCCCGACGAATCGAGATAACATGCCTTTTTTACCTTCTTTTTCTAAAGACCTGGGAATTGACCTTGGTACAATTCAGACCCGCATTGCCGATTCAACAGGCATTCTGGTGGATGAGCCGACCGTAGTGGCCATTGTTATCGAGGAGCAAAAAATGGTCGAATTCGGCAAAGCGGCTGGTAATATGGCAGGCCGGGTGCAGTCAGAGACTATCGAGGTGGCGCATCCTCTCCAGAATGGTGTGGTGGCGGATTACGAGATTACAGAAGCCTTATTGCACTACCTGCTCCAGCATGTCAGCGGACCGCTGAGCTTTTTTCGCCCGCGCGTGATGATTAGTGTTCCCTACGGGGTTACCAGCGTTGAATCGCGCGCGGTCCACGAGGCAGTGCTGCAGGCGGGCAGCCGGGATGCTTATCTTATCCAGCAACCTCTGGCGGCGGCATTGGGTGTGGATTTACCGATCGGTTCGCCTTCCGGGAACATGGTCATATGTATGGGCGGTGGTGCCACACAGGTGGCTGTAATTTCTATGTATGGAATCGTCGCCGCTGAGACAATGCGTTCCGGTGGCCTCCTACTGGACGAGGCCATAGTCACTTATGTGCGCAGAAAATACGGAGTTATCATTGGCCCGGCTACGGCAGAACAGTTGAAGATCAAGATTGGTGCGGCTGTTCCGCAGGATAAAGAGGACAGCCTGGAAGTGCAAGGGCAGGACCAAGTCAGCGGTCTGCCGCGCCCGGTTACCCTGACCACCGGCGAAGTGGTTGAGGCGCTCCAGGATCCCCTTAAGCGTGTGGTCGAGACCTGCCGCCTTGTGCTCGAAAAGACTCCGCCTGAACTGGTGTCGGATATTATTGACCGGGGTGTTGCTATCTGCGGCGGCGGAGCACTGCTGCGGGGCGTCGATAAATTACTCACAAAAGCGCTCGGAATCCCGGCTTATCTTGTGGACAACCCGACAACCTGTGTAGTGGAGGGGGCAGTCAAGGCGCTGGGAATGTACTCAATCCTGAAGCGCAATCTACCGCCAGTTTAAACAAAAGACTGGGCTCGCCCCGATCCTTTCTTAATGCAACCAGGGGATTTTTTTTGTAAACACCTCTCAATTTCCTAAAAAAAGGGTGATTGGGTTAGCGCGCAGCCAGCGCCTAAGCGTACGTTATCCCCATTCTGAATGTGCTCCTCAATTTTATTCATAGGGTGGTTGGCCTTATCCCCCCGAATGAACGTTGCAGGACTTAAAATCCAACCGGACGCGGCGCCCCAGCCGGACCAGGAGAATACCAATGAACTGTGCCAGAAAAGATCCGGCGCTGGGAACAAGCCAGAAGGTGCAGCTGGTTCCTGAGACCGGCTCAGCTCCTTTAGGTTGGCCTTTTTCCCGAGGTGATGTATTTCACCAATTCCGCCACGACCGATGGGACCAGCAGCAGCGGCAGGACGATTTCCCATTGCCGCCAGCCGAGCGGTACCGTGTTGAAAACGTTGTTCAATCCGGGAATATAAACCACGCCCAGCAGCAGTGCCATGGATGACAGGAAGGCCAGATTCATATTTCGGTTATTGAAAACACCAATTTTAAACAGAGGATAGCGCTCCGAGCGGGAGGTGAAAGCCCGGAAAAGCTCGGAAGCGGACAGGGTCACAAAGGCCATGGTCTCAGCTGCTTCGATGTGCGTGGGGAACCATATTAAACCGATGAAATAAGCTGCCAACGAAACCGAAGCGATCGCAATGGTTTGTGTGAGAATGCCAACCTGCATGAACCGGTTGATGATGGGTTCCCTGGGTGGTCGGGGTGGCTGGGACATAATATCTGGGTCGCCTTTCTCCGTTCCGAGCGCCAGTGCAGGTGCGCCGTCGGTAACCAGGTTAAGCCATAGCAATTGTATGGCCGTTAATGGAGAGTTTTTAGTGATCAGCGTCCCCAGGAAGATGATCAGGATCTCGGCGATGTTGCAGGAGAGCAGGTAATAGACGAATTTGCGGATATTGCTGTAGATTACGCGCCCCTGCTCGACCGCCTCCACAATGCTAGCATAGTTGTCGTCTGTCAACACCATGTCGGCGGTTTCCTTGGCCACGTCCGTGCCGGTGATACCCATGGCTACGCCTATATTGGCTCGCTTGATGGCGGGGGCATCGTTGACACCGTCACCGGTCATGGCGACCACTTCTCCATTGGCCTGGAGAGCATCCACGATGCGCATCTTATGTTCGGGAGAAACACGGGCAAAGACGTCCACCTGCTCGATCTCGTTTTTCAGGATGTCGTCGCTCATCCGGTCCAGGTCCGCGCCGGTCAGGACCGCGTGACCGGGTCGCAACAGCCCGATTTCCTGGGCAACCGCCCGGGCGGTGTTTGGATAATCGCCGGTGATCATGATTGTGCGGATGCCTGCATGTGCGGCCTTTTCCATAGAGTTTTTGACTTCGCTGCGGGGTGGATCAATCATCCCGACCAGGCCCACAAAGACCAGATCCTTTTCCAGAATCTCCACGGCAACGCTCTCGGCCCGGGGGGCCTCTTCCACCACCCGGTAGGCCAGGCCCAACACGCGCAGGGCCGCCTCGGTCATGGCGTCGTTTGCGTCCAGGACGCGTTGCCGGGTGGCCGCGTTCATTTGCTGGGTTTTGTCTTCCATTGTCTGATAGGATGTGCACAGGTCGAGGATCAGGTCGGGAGCGCCTTTGACTGCAATCACATCCCAACCGCGCAATTTGCCATCCTTGAATGGAGACACGTCTTTTGGGTCGGGCTTCGTGATATCGTGAATGGTGACCATGCGTTTGCGTTCCGAGTCAAAAGGGACCTCGTCTTGACGCGGATAGGCTTTGTGTAGATCGACGTGGTAGGCGTCCGCCTTGGCGGCCGCGATCAGCAGTGCGCCTTCGGTCGGGTCGCCCACGATCCGGTAGGATGGATCGTCACCCTCGACCACTTCGAGCTGCGCGTCATTGTTGAGGGCGCCCACCCAGAGAGCGGTCTCGACGCCCGGGTATTTATGCAGATC
>Ga0187854_10004530_pt1 | contig 10420 bp, 7 predicted proteins | sample June2016WEW_6_15_FD_132445 | JGI IMG/M metagenome (GOLD analysis project Ga0187854, IMG submission 132445) | Peatland microbial communities from SPRUCE experiment site at the Marcell Experimental Forest, Minnesota, USA - June2016WEW_6_150 | ecosystem: Environmental > Terrestrial > Soil >...
AAGAGCGGCAACGTCAGCGGTGCCCAGAGGGCATTGCCGGCCATTGTCGGCGCCGCACCCTGCTCGATGGCTCTGCGTTGGTATTCTGCCCCAAACGTGAACCCGAGGTTTGCGGAGGCAGAGAGAAGTCCCGAGGCGATGCAGATTGCCAGTCCGACGCCAAAAGAGCCGTGGACCTCAAGGCCAGAGGTCCCAGTGCCTTCGGCGGCCTTTTTCGCTGGAGCACGAAGTTTGCCTCCCCAGGCACCGAGAGCCAGACCGACCAGAACCAGCGCCAAAGAAACGAGCGTCATCAACCCTTGCGGCTGGGTCAACTTCTCCGGGGAAAGCACGATCATCGGAATCAGCGCACCCGCGGTTGCCGCGAGCCCGATGATGATCGTAAATCCCAGCGCCATGCCGAGCCTCGACACTCCTAAACCAAATGTAAGTGATCCGATGCCCCATCCGATTCCAAACACCTCAACCAGGAACAGAGAGCGGAGGGAGGTTGTGGTCAGGACGTTCAGAGGATGAGGAATGGTCAAGAGCACAAACAGCCAGGGGAAGACCAGATAGCCTGCGGTGCAATAGACAAACCAAGTGTTCTCCCACGCCCATTTCCTCATGGGCTTCATGGGCAGCATAAAGGCGCCTTGCAGAATCCCCGCGAGCATTACGAGTGCGTATCCCATGGTGTGATCCATCCTTTCGAACGTCACTGCAGGTAATCTACTAGAGCTTCCGCGACTTCCCCAAGGTTCCGGTCCCCAAAATGAACCGCGAGCCCCAGGACTTCCCGTCGGCCGGGAGGGTTCGTGGGTGCAACCGCCGTGAGCCGAATCTTGCCCTCGGTATGGGGCGGTATGGTAACGGGGCCGACCGCTCGGACTTTCCACCCCGAAGGAGCGCGCAGCTCAGCCGAGGCTTGGCGGGGACTCGCACCATGGTTATAGATCCTTGCCTCGATGGTCACCAGTTGGCCCGGGAGGATGAACTGTCGGTACGGGTAAGCGCGAATCCAGGAAGGATCCAGGCCAAAATTCGGGTCGTCCCAGGGAAACAGTTTGGAAAAGAGTTCCCTGCGTTCCGTGAACAGGTTAAGCCCCTTCTGCATGTAGTCGTCCGAATAAGGTTGCGGGCCCCAGTGCGACGCAACCAGCAAGTCAGGCTTCAACTTAAGGAGCAGCCGGAAGCATCGCTCATAGCCAGGCTCGTCTTTGCCAAGGAAGTTGCGGTTGTAGCTGCAATAGTCGTCGATGCCGAAGTCGGCAAACGAGTCACCGGTCATGAAAAGGCGAGTGCCGTCGTGCTCAATCAGCAGTCCGTCGTGGTAGATCGTCTGCCCGGGGAAATAGTACCCCGTCAGCTTGTAACCCTTCCAATTGATGACCTCCCCTTCCTGGAGGGGATGATCCACATGAATGCACTCCGGCGTCAAGGCGGGCATCGAGTAAGCATAAGGGTTCTCGAGAACATCCTGGAGTTCTTTCTGCACGTAGAACTTCGCGCCGTACTCGCGCCGCACGGCATTGATCGATTGATCGTGGTCGTCATGATAATGGGTGATCCAGATACCGTCGATCCCCTTGATGGTTCCTTCTTTCTTCAGCCGGGCGAGGGTTTCGAGCAGAGGGTAGTAACCGCAATCAAGAAGGAAAATGTTCCCGTCCTCGGCTTGTATATACCAGGAAGTCGAAGACGCGTAATGGAACCACGAAGGCGCCTTGGGCAAAGGCAGAGGAGGCAGCATCGGCACGGCAAGGTCCGCGGGCGGATGCGAGTTGTCCGGCAGAGTGATGTTCTCGGGAATGTCGTGGAAATCTCCCGAAAAATAAAGCCGCCAGGCAGCCAGCGTCATGTAGCTGGCCATCGCCGCATGCAGGTTCTCCTTCAACTGCGCAACTGCGCCGGCGGGGTCGCGAATGACCACGCCATGTGCGGAAACCAGCATGTCAGGCGCATGCGAAAGGACCAAATCCAAGCTCTTGAGCAAATCCGGCGAGGCCCCGCCAAATCCCCAATAGTCCCCGCGCATTCCGGGGAAGCGCTTCTGCAACATATAGAAGTTCCAAAGCTGTCCCGGGCCGTAAATCAGGTCGCCGGTGAATGCGATTTTTTTGCCGTCAATATCCACAAGGTAGGAAACGCTCCCGTCGGTTGGGCCGGGGGTTGGAACAATTTTAAAGTCCAGGCCTTCCCATCGAAGCACTTCGCCTGCGCTCAGTTCGCGGTCGGGCACGACGGAACTGCGGAGGATGAACAGGTCGGGGCGGAAATCCATGCGGTCGTAAAGAATGGTGTCAGCGCCCTCCCAGACTGCTGTGGCGTTCTTGAAGAACTCGGCTTCACCGGCAGGCACGGCGATCCTCGCGCCTGCCTTCTTAAGCACGGTGGCGCCGGCGCACTGGTCGCGATGATGATCGGTGTAGAGCACCCAGTCAATGGAACTGATTCCCAACTTCTTTGCCGCCGCCAAGACCGTTCCATCACCCGACCCAATCAGCAGGCTTTTGTCGTTGCGCTGGACCACCACCACGTTAGTCGCTTCGCGATAGATACCCACGTGGGGCGTGACGGGCTCGAGTTGGGGACTCGGCGGTTGCCCCGGCGTTTGGCAGAGTAGAGAGGAAGCAAGCGAGAGGCAGAATACGAGCACGAAGGTCGTTCGAAGCTTCATGGCGCGCCTCGACGCAGATGTTTCACAAATGCATGGTTACAAGTCAGAGCCGCCCATTATAACCTGGGAGCCGGGAAAACGCGGGGATGAAACGAAAATGAGGACGTGTCGATTCCGACACCGTTAACCTAAAGACGCGAGGGTTACTGGAGCCGCGGAGCGGCGCCAGAAGGTAGCCCACGGCGTAAGCCGTGGGACCCCGCACGGCGTTCATGTCCGCAGCCCCGGAGGGGCGACAGAGACAGTGCCGAGGAATCTGTCGCCCCTCCGGGGCTTACACAACCCGGGGCCGCTCCTCGATCCCACGGCTTACGCCATGGGCTACTCTCTGTCGGCCCTCCGGGCCTCTGGCAGCGGCCAGTGAGTGCTTCGTAACGCGAACTGAGCCGTTACGTCAACGCCTATGGGCCAACGGTCTCGGCTGTGATAGGCCGCCCCTTCGGGGCTCACATCGGCACCGGCCGGAGCGCGACGAGTGAGGGGTTTGTCGACTGCGCATCAGATGGTGCGCAATGGAGAATCATCACCCAGTCCGGCCTACTCACGCGGTAGAGGCATGGCAGCCGGCATGGGAGCGTCAGGCCGTGGAGTAGGGGCCATCGTCTCAGGCCCGTAATGAAACGTATTGACTCCCGGCATGTCCCGAAGCTTCTTCCATTGATCTACGGTGAGGACGCGGCGGATCGCCAGCAACATCATCGCATCCGACTTTTCCAGGCTGGCGCGGGCCTGGGCGACCTTATCGATCTGGGCGGCCACTTGCGACTCCACCGGCTGGTCGGCCTCCACCAGAGGCTCCAGGATCGCTTCCTGTTTCTCCAAGTCAGCGTGCAGATCGATGAGTTGCAGGCGATGATCCTGGAAGATCTTCTCGATTTTCGTGACCTGATCGTCGCTAACGCCGATTCTCTTCATGAGGCCTGAGTCTTTCCACCACTTTCCGAGATGGTCCGTCCGAATATTTCCGAGATGGTCCATCCGAATAACAGGGCGGTTTGGCCCGGGGCCAAGCTGGACCGCCTTGGGGGGGCCCGCCGGCATCCCCTCAGCCGGGGGAGGCATTTCCTGGGCAACGGCGAATCCGCAAAACAGGATTGCCAAGGCCACGCTTGCGACAGTTGTTTTCATCTCGTTAATCTCCTTTTGCTCAGAATTTCACTTCGTTCCTCGGCGATCAGCACTGCGGGGGCTAGCGCCTGTGGCACGTCGCGGTTGAGGTCTCCTTGAACCGCCTGGAGCAAAGCGTTGTCCGCGTCCTCGCTGGGGTAGCTCTTCGGGACGTTGGGAGTGCGAGTCAGAAGTATGGCGGTAATCAGAACCGCCACCATGGCCACGACCCACCCCCAGTGCAGCGGATACCAATCTTGTGTCGAGAGGCTTTCGCTCACAGCGAGTTGCTGATTCATCCAGAAACTCGGATCGCGCCGGGCGGTCGTATGAACGGCCTCCCGAAAACCGGTCAAAGCGCTCCGCAACTCTTCCGCCTCGCGAAAGCACGCAGCGCAGGTTTCGAGATGGCGAAGGACATTTTCGTCACTCGCGCCAAGCACCCACTCCGTGATTTGATCCTCGCTCAGATGTTTGTTCACGGACATCGCCTTTCTCCATCGCAGGGACAATCCGTCAATTGACGGATTGCCCTAGGGCGGTCACAAGGGCCGCCCTACGCCGTCTTCGTACGTTCCCTACTCTTGCACTGCTGCCGAACCGCATGGACGGCTCGGAACAGATGTGTCTTCACAGTCCCCAGCTTTAAGGAAGTCGCCTCCGCGATTTCTTCCAGGCTCATCTCCTCCACAAAGCGCAGCACGAACACCACGCGCTGTTGCGCGGAGAGCGTCCGAACGGCCGCCCAGACGCCGGCCACCTCTTCGCGCTCCAGAATGACGCGCTCCGGGGAAGCCTGAGGGTCCGCCAAGCTCTGGCCGAGCTCCGTGACTTCCGCGGATGATGACCTCAACCGGTCCCAAAACTCCCTCAGACGGCTGCGCCGGTGATCGCGGGCCAGGTTCACGGCGATCTTCAGCAGCCACACCCCCACATTCACTTCGCCCCTGAAACTAGCGCGCTTCTGGTAAGCTTTCAGAAAGCACTCCTGCGTCAGAGTCTGTGCCGCGTCGGGGTCGCGAACCATGCCCAGAAGTACTCGATAGATGCGTTGCTGGTGTGCCTGGACAAGGGGCGTAAAATCGTCCAGTGCGAACACGCCGAGGCCAACCCTTTCCTGAGTCGGAATCATCATAGCAGCTTGGCCATTCTGCCCCATGTCTGTCCCTCAATTTATCCAGACGGATTTGCGACCGGAAGGTTTACATTCACATTTTCACATTTCGCGATTTTCCGCTTGACAAAACTCGGGGCCTGTGATAGCCTATTGTGATGGTCTTGGTATGGACACTTTGTCGCAGGCGAGCGCCTTGATGGCCGGATGGGGAAGGAAGAGCGGGATGGTCCTGAGGCACTCGAGAGGGAGGGCTTCGCAAAAACAAAAAATAGTACGAACGAAGCCAGTATGTTCTTGAAAACAAATGGTGCCTTGGGAAACGAAGCTAAGAAGTATATGGAAACAAAGGAGTTATACGAGAATACTGGGAATAAAGCTAATAAGTTGCTGAAAACAAATGATATAACTCTATAGTAGGACGCGGATGATGCGCCTCTTTCGCGCAAATTAGCACGATTCGGACCTGAAAAGGAGCAAAAACAGCGCATTTTGCACAGAACGAACCTAAGCCTCGACTGGAAAGGCGAGCCCTGAGCAAGGACAGAGTGTCGGCTAGTAGGGGCGGTTCGCGAACCGCCCCTACATCCGTGCCGGGCGAACGAACGTAGCGCGGGCGTTTGGCCCGGGCATCAAGCCGTGGCCTGAGCCTGTCCTGAGCACTGCGAAGGGATGCTCGGGGCACGTTGCTTGACGAGTCTGCGCTTTCCCCATAGACTAAAAACATGCCCGCATAACTGGGAGCTGATTTCGAAGATTATGACATTCCGAAAGACTGCCGTTGCACTCACACTCGCTTTGGCGCTGAGTCCGTTCGCTTGGTGCCAGAGCAACACAGAACTTTTCCCTCTCAAGGATATCAAACCTGGAATGAAGGGCGTTGGTCGTACGATTTTCCAGGGTGAACAGATTGAAGAATTCCAGGTCGAGATTCTAGGCGTGTTGAAAAACGTCCTGGCGCCGAAGCGCGACCTCATCCTGGCACGGCTTGCAGGAGGGCCGCTGGAGAAGACTGGAGTCATTGCCGGCATGAGCGGCAGCCCGGTTTACATTGATGGCAAGCTGATTGGCGCCGTCGCTATTTCATTTCCATTTTCGAAGGAGCCTTTGGCGGGCATTACGCCCATCGAGCAAATGGTGCAGGTGGTCCCGGAGGAAAAGAGCCAGACGCCAACCCAAGCGGAGCTTCCCCTTGACTTTCGCCTGGCAAGAAGCAGCGACGGCCCTCGCGACAGCGCGCGCTTGATTCCTCAACAGGATTTCAGCCCTGAGACCCTTCGCCGCTTCTTCCCAGCGAGCGAAGCGGGGATCTCATATCCGAAGGTGCAGATACCACTGCGGTTTGGCGGCTTTGCCGCCGAGGCCGTGGAACCGTACCTGCCCCTGTTCCGCCAAATGGGCTTCGAACCGATGATGGGCGGAGCGCTCGCGGGCGGACAGACTTCAACCCCGGTGGATTCGGAACTGAACCCCGGTTCGATGATCAGCATGCTGCTTGTCCGGGGCGATCTTAACATTAATATGGACTGCACAGTTACCTACCGGCAAGGGAATAACCTCTACGCGTGCGGGCATCACCTGCTGGCCGGGGGTCCGATTCAAATCCCATTTGCACCCGCCCACGTTCTAGTCACCGTGCCGAGCCTGGCGTCGTCCTTTAAGCTGGATGTGCCCGGGGACGTGGTAGGGACGATCCGGCAGGACCGCTTTGACACCGTCTACGGCGTGGTGGGGGAGAAAACCCCACCCATGATCCCGGTTACTGTGAACATTCAAAGCACCTTGAATACCCAGGAACAGTATAAGTTCGAGGTTATTCAGGAACCGTTCCTATCGCCTTTGTTAGTAAACCTGGGTTTTGTCTCAACCTTGGGCAACACGGAGAGAACCGTAGGCGCATCCACTTTGGAAGTCGAAGGGAAAATCCGCCTGGCGGGGGCAGACGCGGTGAGCTTTCAAGATATCCTGTCGGGTGAGATCGGGACCAATGCGCTAGCAGGTAACTTAGTGGCGACGCCCCTTACTTACCTGTTGGGCAGCGGCTTTCCTGACTTGCGCGTCGAGGGCGTCGAAATCTCGGTGAGATCACGGAACGAGCGGAGTGTAGCCATGCTCGAGCAGGTTTGGAGTTCGCAGTCAGAGGTTAAACCGCGTGATCACAACGAGGTTTTCGGCCTGCTGCGCCTCCCGGGAGGGCAAATGGTGACCCAGAGAATTCCCGTGGATATACCGGAAAGCGTCAACGATAAAGGTCTGATGCTCGCGGTGGGTGGCGGAGCGGCTCTCAATGTGTTCCAATACCGGTTCACTCAGCCCGGAAGCTCGGCGCGCGATATTCATCAACTGGTCAAGGCTCTGAACCGCATGAGACGGAACAACCGGCTCTACGCGCTGCTCATGGCCCCACAGCGTTCGTTCATGCTGGAAGGGGACGAATACCCCTCCCCGCCCCCTTCCTTGATACAGACCTTCATGTCCGACCCTGCGGCGGCCTCTAGCCTCACCCTCAGCGGTACTTCGGTGGTCGGCGACTTTGAGGGAGCGGCTTCTTCGTTCATGATCCTCGGCCAAAAGACGCTCTTTCTGAAGGTCGTCGGACCGGGCCTCTAGGCCGGTGGGAATGACGCCTCCCGTTGAAGAAGGCAGGAGGAGGCGGAAGCCTCAGTATCGGTGCGCCCCTGGGCCACCCCAACGCCGCGGTGGCAGCGAGGAAAACACGAAAGGTAGGCATGAAACCAAATAAGACGCTCCTGTTCCTAATACTTCCATTGCTTTTTTCTCTGCCCAGCACGGGCACGGAGACTGTGTTTTGGCAGGTCGGCTCCTTTGAGGAGTTCCTTCAGGGAACGCTCGCCAATGTGTCACTGGATACAGAGGGGGAGCTTCATCTGGCTCCCGGGTCGCGCGTGGTCTTCAATCCCGAGGAAGCGCTCGCCCTTTCCTTAGCTCACGACCGGAAAGGCAACGTCTACATCGGCACGGGCCATCAGGGAAAGGTCTTTCGAGTAAATAACGCGCTCCACTCCAACCTTTTGTTTGCGGCCCGCGAGCCCGACATTTTCGCTATGGCCGCCGGCCCCGATGGTTCGCTGTATGTAGGAAGCTCGCCCGAAGGCAAAGTGTATCGGATTACGCCGGATGGTCAGTCGAAAGTATTCTACGACCCCCACACCAAGTACATTTGGGCTCTGGCTCTGGACGAGGCGGGACGGCTGTACGTGGCCACCGGAGACAAGGGCCAGATTTTCCGGGTTGACGCAACAGGGAAGGGCACCCTGTTCTTCGACAGCAAGCAGACCCACATCATGTGCCTCGCCTTCGAGCGGGATGGAAACCTGCTTGCCGGCAGCGTGCCGAACGGACTTATTTACCGCATCACTCCGGCGGGAAAAGGCTTCGTTCTGTATGAGGCCAATCTGCCGGAAATCCATGACTTGGTGACCGACTCGAGTGGGCGCATTTATGCCGCAGCCTTGGGCGGCGCGGGAGGCAAAGGATCCCCCGAACTATTTGTCCCTCCCCCTGCCGGCGCAGTTCCGGGCGGAGTCACCACCGTTACGGTACTGGCTTCTGACGAAGTTCGTCCCGGCGACGAATCTAAGGCGCAAACGCCGCCCAATGAGGGACAAAATCCGCCTAGCTTTAACCGGCAGACCCCTGTAATTAACGCCATTCCCAATTTTCAGATCCCGCAGGGTCGAGGGTCTTTGATCGAAATACTCCCTGACTCGACGGCTGAGACGATCTGGAATTCGAACAGCGAGAGCGTCTTCGGTTTGGCTGTGCGCGGAGACCACATTCTCTTTTCCACGGATTCTAATGGGCGAATTTTCGACATGATTGCGGGTCGCAACGCTGAAAAGCTAAACCTTGTTACCGAAACACATGAGTCCCTTGCGACGCGCCTGTTGACCGAAGGATCTGACCTTTACGCCGCCACTAGCAATATTGCCCAACTGGTGAGGATCGAACAGGGCGTAGCTGCGGAAGGAAGCTACGAGTCTCCCGTGAAAGACACCAAGTTCATCTCGCACTGGGGCGTGCTTGCCTGGCGAGGTGAAGCGGCCGCCGGGACGACGCTTGAATTCTTCACGCGCTCCGGCAACTCCGAGCGCCCCGACCAAACCTGGAGCGACTGGGCAGGCCCGTATCGCAGTTCCAATGGCAGTCCGGTCTCGAGCCCTCCCGCCCGTTACATTCAGTGGAAGGCGGTCTTCCACGCCTCCGGAGCCAACAGCCCCACGTTGAATGACGTCACGGTGTCCTATTTGAACCAGAATCTACCTCCCCAAATCCGGTCGCTGAATGTGAGCACGGCAGGGGAACGCACCAGCCCAGCCGGGAGCGGGTCACCCGGTCTGCCTGGTGGACCGGCTATTTCCGTCGGCACTAACGCTGGAGCAGGTTCCCCCGGCAAGACGCCGGTGACGCTGAGTTGGCAAGCCGATGACCCAAATAACGACCAACTCCTCTACTCGCTCTACATAAAGGCGACAGACGAGCAGGAATGGCACCTCCTGAAAGAAAAACTCCGCCAGACGAATTACACGATAGAGCCTGGCTCCCTGCCGGATGGAAAATACATCGCCAAGCTGGTCGCTTCGGATGAAGAGTCCAACCCGCCCGAATTGGCGCGAAAGTCGGAGTTGCTAAGCGCCCCATTTTGGGTCGACAATACGCCTCCCCAAGTCCGAGTGCTTCGACAGAATGTCACCAACGGCGAGGCAGAAGTCGTGTTCGAGGTCGAGGATAGTACTTCGCCGCTCCGCAGCGCCGAGACTTCGCTGGACGGAAAGGAATGGGGGGACCTTCTGTCCGACGACGGAATCGTTGACTCTCGCAAGGAGACCTTCACGATAAGGCTCTCCAAACTCGACGCCGGCGAACACGTCGTATCGGTGCGGGCCTATGACACGGCGGGGAATCTTGGCGTCGGCAAGGCCGTTCTGCGGGTTGCCCCACGGTAGCACAGGCACTCCTGCCTGTGCCCAGCGTTCCGCAGGCAAGAGTGCCCGCGCCATGCGAGTGCCTGCGCAAAGCGAATCGGGCAAGGGTTAAGACAACTCTCGTTTGGGCCACCGCATCTCACCATTCGAGTCTGGATGCGGCTGGAAGTGGGATTCCTTGAGCCAACAGAAGACGGCGGCGCCCAATGCCGCTTCCGAGACTCAACTGGTTGCACGCGCGCAGCGTGGAGACGAGGAAGCATTTACCGCGCTCTTCGAAATGCACAAGCGGCGTGTTTACTCGCTCTGCTTAAGGATGACCGGTAACACTGCGGAAGCGGAAGACTTGACGCAAGAAGCCTTCCTTCAGCTCTTCCGTAAGATTTCAACCTTTCGAGGTGAATCCGCTTTTTCCACCTGGCTGCATCGGCTGGCTGTCAACGTCGTGCTGATGCACTTGAGAAAGAAGTCATTGCAGCAAGTTTCGCTGGACGAGGTTGACTCCAGCCAGGACGAGCCCGTCAAGCGCGATTACGGCGACAATGATCGGAGGTTGATGGGGTCAGTGGACCGCATCAGCCTGACGCGAGCCAT
>Ga0187854_10004532_pt1 | contig 10417 bp, 9 predicted proteins | sample June2016WEW_6_15_FD_132445 | JGI IMG/M metagenome (GOLD analysis project Ga0187854, IMG submission 132445) | Peatland microbial communities from SPRUCE experiment site at the Marcell Experimental Forest, Minnesota, USA - June2016WEW_6_150 | ecosystem: Environmental > Terrestrial > Soil >...
TCGTTTTTTTCGCCCTTGTCACGCTGGGTGATGGTGCGGCGCAGGAGTTGCTGGTCGGCGTCGTCTCCGATGCGCGGGTAGCTGCTGTGATTGGCGAGGAGCAGTTCCATGTGAGATTAGATTCTCTCGCTTTAATGGAGTTACGCGGCTGCAAACTTTAGCGCGCCTTGCTTATCCTTTGTCCGCGGTCCGTTGTCCGTTGTCAGTCGCCTCTGGTTTGTGCCAGCTCCTGCTCTTCCTTTGTGTTGACCAGAGACGCGCGAAGCCCAAGTAACTGACGGGTCACAACTGGCAACTGACTACGGACAACTGACCGCGGACACTTCTTCACAACTCCACAAATTCCGCTTGCACGTGCTGCGGCAGCACCCCCTTTTCGAAGCCGCGATCGAGGAGCGCCTGCACTGCTTGGCGACCGCGCTCGCCGTAATCAAGCGTCCAGTCGTTCACGTACATGGCCACGAAGCGGTCGGCCGTGGGCGTATCGAGCCCGCGCGCGAACTGCAACGCATAGTCCAGGGCTTTCTCGCGATGGTCGAGCGAATACTGAATGCTTTCTTTCAGCAATCTCGCCACCGCGCGCAACGTACCCCGGTCGAGCGACCGGCGAATGGCATTCCCACCCAGCGGCAACGGCAAGGAGGTCTCCTGGTACCACCACTCACCCAGATCCACAATCTTCGTCAGGCCGGATTCCGCGTAGGTCAACTGGCCTTCGTGGATGACCACGCCCGCGTCCACCCCGCCCCGGGTGACGGCCTCAAGCACCCGATCGAAGGGGGTAAAAACGGGCTCGAAATCGCGCTCGTAGAGCTGCAGCACCAGGTGCGCGGTGGTCATCTTCCCCGGCACCGCCACGCGCTTGCCCCGCAGGCCTTCCGCTCCCAGCGCGGCGCGCGCCACCACGATGGGCCCATAGTGCTCGCCGAAGCTGGCGCCCGAGGGGAGCAGTACATACCGGTCGGCGAGATACGGGTAAGCGTGAAACGATATCGCCGTGATGTCGTAGACGCCCTCCAGGGCTTTCTCGTTCAGGGTTTCGATGTCCTCGAGAATGTGTCCGAAGACCAGGTTGTCGGTCCGCAGCTTCTGGGTTGCCAGCCCGTAGAACATGAAGGCATCGTCGGAGTCGGGGCTATGGGCCAGCTTGAGCTCGACCCTGTGCGGCTTGGGTGCTCCGGCCTTTTGAGCTGATGACGACGACATGGTTTCTCTCCGTCCACCATTCCCCCAGGAGCCCAGAATAGTAATGCTAGCACAGGAGTCGCATGGTCACAACGGCCCCAAGCAGTCACCTTCTACATAGACATATTATTCGATTTAGCCAGTCTAGTAGTTGTAAATGCACCTGAGCATCGACATGAGGCCGCGCGGGACACCTCGACCTGAAACTCGCCGGCTCACAGGGCAGGTTCTTCAGGACTTCGGAGGCGGCGTCTCCGCTTCCAACCGCGCCCGGATGGCGCGCTTGGCACGCAGGGCCTGCGCCGCCACGTCGCTGTCGGGATCGTGCGAGAGCCGGTCGAGCGGCTCCAGGCTGCTTTGATCACCGCTGTACATCAAGATCGTGCACAGGCGTTTCCTCACACCCGCGTCCTGATTTTGCAGGTAGGGGTAAAGCCTGGGAAGGAAGGCGGGATCCCGGGCTAGCTCGGTCAGATACGCCCGCGCCACGTCGCCGCGAGTTTTCGAGCCCAACTCACTCACCAGGGAGCTTAAGTAGTCCTGCTTGCCGAGCGCGGTGATGGCGAATTCGATGGCCAGTTTCACCTCGGCGTCTTTTTCCACGCTGACGGCTTTTTCCAGTTCGCCCAGGCTCTGGGGATCGGCGGCACGCGCCATTCCTTCTGCCGCGGCTTGGCGCAGGTTCTTGTCCTCGCTCCAGAGCGCCTTGGTGAATAGGGGCACGGAAACCTTCTCGCCCAGGTAAGCCAGTCCCTGCATGGCTGCGACCCTGTCTTTTTGATCGGGCGAGCTCTCGAAAATCGACTGCAATTTGGGCAGGGCTTCATTGGTCCGCAGGATGCCGATGGTAACGCACGCGTCGCGTTTCACATCCTTGTTCGGCGAGTCCAGCAAATCGACCAGTTGCGGGCCTGCCGACAGATCCTTGATCTTGGCGAGAGCGTTCAGTGCCTCGCGCGCCAGGTCCGTGTCGGAGGAGTGCGCGGTGGTCACCAGATCCGGCACCGCCGATTTCGCCACCAGGGTACCCAGCCCCCTGGCCGCTTCCCGCGAAGCCTGCATCGAACGCGTGTCCTTGAGCGTGGCGATCAGTGCCGTGATGACCTGCGGGTCCACGGCGACGCCTGGATCGATTTTGGTGTCGTCAGCTTCGAAATGACCCTTGACGCGTTGCACGTTCTTCTTCACAAACCCCGTCAGGCCCGCACTTGGCGTGACACCGGAGTAGTAGCCCGCCAGCGACTGCACGCCCAGCACCCGCACATCACCGTCCAGATCCTTCGTGGCCTGGATCAGCGGCGGCAGAACCTCCGCCTGGTGGAACTGAGCCAGCGCCGACACCACTTCGCGCCGCACTTTGGCGCTGGGGTCGCTGAGCGCCCCGACCAGGGCGGGGATGGTGGCCGGGTTGCCTTCCTTGCCTAAGTCGCGCGCCGCCTTGGCGCGCACGCCGTCGCTGTGTCCTTGCCTGAGGAGCATGACTGTAGGGTTGTTGTCGATGGAGGAGGGCGTGGGCGGAGCAGTGGCAGGCTTCGCCGCCTGTCCCCGCAACGCCGAGACGCTCGACAAGGTCAGGGAAAGAATGATTAAAGCCATGAACCAAGAAGAGTGCTTCATGTTTTCCCTCATGATCTTCGGAGCCAACCAGGCGTCAAGTGCATGGGCGCAGGACTTCTGCGGACGAGCACCGGCTTGGGAGGCACTGGCCGCCCCCCGGCGGGTTGATATCGGCCCGGGAGATCTTGCCGCCGAGGCTGGGGTCTTGCTATTTTCCGACGCGGGTAATCGTGAACTTGGTTTTCCCGGACGCATCGTCGTGGGCGACGGTAATGCTGATCAGACCATTTGATCCCGCCACCTGAACCAGCGCTTTGCCTTCACTCTGCTGCACAACTGCCTTGGATCCCAGCTTGTCCTTGTAGAAGCCCACGACTTTGTCTACCGAGTCGTCGGTCAGGTACTGCTGGACCTTGAAGGCTCCTGCGCCCAACGACATCTCACCACCGCCTGCGGCGGGTGTCGCGTCAGGATAAATGGGAACCTCCAGGTTTACGGCCGGGGTGGTTTCGCGGTCTTGCTTTTGGGCTTCCGGCTCGGAGCGAACTTCCTGCGTCCCCGCCGATGTGGGGAACGTGATCCGGGCCTCATTCCTGAGCTCGTTCACCTTTTGCCTGGCCCGATAAAAGACATAGACGCATGCCCCAACGCCCAGCAGGCTGAAGAAGATCAAGACGGCGACCACCACGAGGATGATCTTGAGGATGGGGCTGCCGGACTTTCCGGCGGGGGCCGCGGCCGCAGGAGCTGCGCCTGTTGGGGCCGGTCCCGCGGGAGCCGCGCTGGGGGGCGGAGCAGTGGCCGCCGCAGCGGGCGGAGCCGCGACCGGCGCTCCACAGCTTATACAGAAGCTCATCCCTTCTGCCATAGGGGTACCGCACTTGGTACAGAATTGAGCCATTTGGATGTTCCTCCTCGTCGGATTCGCGCTCCGTGGAAGCCCCAGGCGAACCACTGCTGCCCGGCGCGAGCAGTGTCAGGCGGAGTTCCGAAATGCTTCCCGGGTAATGCGCGGAGCATAGCACTTTTCACCGTCTGAGTCGAGGTGCAGGGGGCTTCTCGGAGGGACCATCGCGAGCATTTCGGGGCAAAAGGGGCAGAGCTGGACCGGAACCTCTTATCTGCACCTCCACGGCTTCACAGGGCGGGCCAAAGGAGGCCCCGGCGTCTTTGCGTGAGGCTGGGTCGATTCGGCAGAGCACGGCTTAACTACTTGCGTTGCGACATTTTCGCGCTTACCTTTTAGCCCTGGGGGCGTCTAAGCCCGGTGAGAGGTTCGAACCTAACTTGTGATGGATGGCCTCTGCTTGGAGCTAGCCGGCAAAGCTTCTGAACAACCTTCGCGGGTGAGCGAGGTCGATGAGCTCACACTGATCCGCCGCGCGCAAGAAGGCGACCGTTCCGCCTTCGAAGCCCTCGTCCGCCTCTACGATCAGAACGTCTTGCGCCTGGCTCTGCAAGTGGTCGGCTCGCCCGAAGAAGCTCGCGATTTATATCAGGAGGCGTTCTTGAAAGTGTACCGCTCGCTGCGCCATTTCCGCCTGGAGGCTCGTTTCTCCACTTGGCTCTACCGGGTGGTGATGAATGTTTGCCTCGACCACTTGCGCCGCCAGAACACTCGTAAAGAAGTTCCGGTTCCCCAAGCCGACGACGGCGAGCCCGAGTATTTCCAGACCGTGCCCGACGACCGGCCCACGCTCAACCCCGAGCGGGCCACCCACTCCAAGGAGATTGCCCGTCGCATCCAGGCGGCGCTCAACCGGCTGAACCCGCGCGAGCGCATGGTCTTCGAGCTCAAGCATTACCAGGGACTGAAACTGCGGGTGATCGGTGAGATGTGCAAAACCAGCGAGCAGACCGTGAAGAATTGCCTGTTTCGCGCCACGCAGAAACTGCGCACGGAGCTAGGTGACCTGGTTTAGGAGGTTTGCAGTGAGGGAAGTGCCTATGAATTGCCTGGAGTTCGAAGAAAACCTGCCGCAGTTTCTTGATGAGGAGCTTTCCGCGGAGGAGCGGGCGGCTTGCGAAGGGCACCTCGCGGATTGCGCCAGGTGCCGGGCGACGCGCGAGAAGACCGAGCAGCTCCATCGAGTTCTGGCTGGCCGGCCGCGTCGGGAACCAACTGCAGCGCTGCTGGCGGAATCGCGCCACGGGCTCGAGGAGGCCCTCGACGGTGAGCAGCACGGCTGGCGCGCCCTGTTTCAGAATCGGTTGCCAGTTCTTCGCCTGCAACCCGCGTCCAGCTTTGCTCTGGGGGTGACGCTGGTGCTCGGAGGGTTTGGCCTGGGTTGGGCGTTGCGGCCGCACGCCGGGCTGCTCACCTCGAGTTCGGCGGGCGTCAACACAGCCACCGTGACCAACCCCGACCTCGAGAACATGCGGATCAGCGGCATCAGCCGCGTCGCCTTTGATCCCGAGACCGGCGGCGTGCGCATCACCATGGACGCGGAGCGGCGAGTGACGCTGGAAGGCTCCCTCAACGACCCGCAGATTCAGCAGGTGCTGGTCTATGCCGTGAAGAGTTATGACAATCCGGGCATCCGCCGCGACACGCTCGACGCCCTGCGGTCGCACCTGAACAACCCCAACATCCGGCAAGCGCTGCTCTACGCCGTGCGGCACGATCCCAACGCGGGCGTGCGGTTGGAGGCATTGGAAGCCGTGCGCGGGATGGAGTGTGGCGACGATGTGCATCGCACCCTCCTCGACGCGCTCGAGCACGATGCCAATCCGGGCGTGCGGGTGGCGGCGGTGGACGCGCTGATCGATCACGAAGAGAAAGAGGGCCGCGATACCGCTATTCAGCACGCCCTCGACCAGTTGGCCACCACGGATCGGAATCCCTACGTCCGTTTGAAGTGCGCCAACGCCATGATGAGATTAGGAAAGTGAAGGTCCAAGACGAACCATGGGAACGAAGCGGGTATACAGTCTCGCGCTGCTGGTCTTTCTGATCGCCCTGCCCCTTGGGGCGCTCGACGTGGCACCGTTCAAGCGCGGCACGCCGGTGCGGCGCGAGCGCGGCTGGGAGCAGCGGTGGGAGTTTGAAACGCCGGCTAAGGAAGGGGCGCGGCTGCTCCTCCGGGCGGACGGGGGCGCAGTGGACATCCGTCCCGAGCCCGGCAACCGGGTCAGGTGCGTTGTGGTCTTGCGCGTTTACACATCCGACGAGGCCGCGGCGCGCCGCTTGTTCGATCGCGTCGAACTGAGCGCACGCTCGCTCGAAGCCGGCGGCGTCTACATCACCAGCCAAACTTCGGGGCGGGCGCGACACGGCACCAATTTCGGAATCCGATTTCAGCTCAGCGTGCCCCAGCGGTACAACCTGGACGTGGAGACGCAGGGTGGCGACGTCACGGTGCAGGCTCCCCTGCAAGGGGAAGCCCGGCTCACCACGGCGGGCGGCGACGTGCGCGCCACGGACCTGTCGGGTCCGGTGCGGGTTGAGACCGCCGGCGGCAGCATCACCCTCGGGAAGATCGGTAGCCGGCTGGAGGCGCGCACGGCGGGGGGCTCGATCCACGTAGACGACATCAAGGGTGACGCCAACCTCGAGACCAGCGGAGGTGAAATCGCCACCGGTCAGGTCGCGGGCACACTGCGCGCGGAGACGGCCGGCGGGGACGTAGTGATTGGCGGCGCGGCTGGGGAGGTAGTGGCCCAGACCGCCGGCGGGCAGATCCAGATCGGCCCGGCAGGCGGCGGCGTCCGCGCGGAGACCGCGGGCGGCAGCATCCGCCTGCAGGGCGCGCGCGGCCGCGTGGTGGTGGAAACGGCCGGCGGCAGCATTGACCTGTTGCAGGTCGAAAGCGCCGTCAGGGCTTCCACGGCGGCAGGGCGCATCCTGGCGCAGTTCAATGGCACCCAAAAAGCTTTCGCCTCTTCGCAGCTCGAGACCTCCATGGGAGATATTTACGTCTATCTGCCCATTAATCTGCCGCTCACCATCGATGCGGCCATCGACGCGGCGGCCGGCCACAAGATCGTCTCCGACTTTCCCCTGACTATCCAGGGAGAGAAGGAAGAGTTTGTTCCCACCACTATCCGCGGCCATGGAAGCTTGAACGGAGGCGGAGAGGTGCTGAAGATTCGGACCGTGGCGGGCAATATCGAAATCCGGAAACTCAACGAGCAGTCTCTCGTGGATCTTCAACGGCGCGAAGCGAGCACTTGGAAAGGTTGGGAAGAGCGTCGCACGGAGAAGGAGCGTCGCCGCCGCGAGCGTGATCAGGAACGGCAACAACACCAACGGGACAGGAACGAGGACGACGATGACGAGTAGCTGCCCTGTAGTCCACCCCGGGCTGAAGCTTGCCATGGCCCTGGCCATGCTGGTCGGCATGGCAGGTGTGCCCCGGCCCTCCTATGGCGTGGAGCGTGTCTGGGCGAAACGTTTCCCGCTTCCGCCGGGAGGCCGCGTCTCGGTCGAGAACGTACACGGCAGCGTCCTGGTGGAAGGCTGGGACCACGCGGAAGTGGAAGCCATCGTCGCCATGCGCAGCCAGGGTCCCAGCGATCGCCTCGACGATGTGGAGGTGGCCGTGGAAGTTCGTGCCGGCAGCTTGGCGTTCCACACGCTTTATCCTGCGGATCTGGATGAGCCGGTGCGCGTGGACTACCGGTTGCGTGTGCCTCGCCAAGTGCGCCTGGAGCAGCTCAGCACGCTGGAGGGGAACATTGTGGTGCGCGACGTGGAAGGCGCCGTGAAGGCCCGCAGCCTGCATGGGGATATTGAGGAGGTCAACGTGGCGGGCTCCGTGGTGGGACGCGCACTAACGGGGAATATTCTCGTTTCTTTGCGCAGGCTGCCCGATCGCCAGTTCCCGGTCAAGCTCGAAACCCTCAATGGCAACGTGGACCTGCTGATGCCCGCGCAAGCGAACGCCGACCTGGAGCTCACCACCGTGGCGGGAAAGATCCTGGGAAACTACGCCTTTGAAGTGAGTTCGGTGCCCGGCGATTCCACACGCCGCGCGCGCTTGGGCGAGGGCGGCGTGCGCGTCGAGCTTCGAACGGTTCGCGGGAATATTCGGGTCGGCCAGCGCGACGAAGACTTGTGATTTTTGATTCACCGCAAATGGGGTTTTTCATGCCGTCCCATCAACGCTCCATCGCCGGCGCTTTGGAAAATCGTGATGACCGAAGCGAGAGTGCTGCGTCCAATGGAAGAGCGAGCCGTCAGGCCGCCCGGTGAAGACGGGTACTCGAGGCAATTCCGGAATGTTCCGGAGAACGACTCGAACGCGGAGGACAACCATGAACCGCAAGATTCTCTTAGGAATGGCGCTCGCGGTCGCACTATTGCTTGCCGGCGCGGGAGTTTTTCGCAGCCAGGACCTGCCGGAGCCGCCCGAGCCACCCGATCCACCTGACTCGTCGCAGATCTTTTTCGTCAACCACGGGTCCGCGCACTTGGGTGTCACTCTTGGTGAGGTGACGCCGGAAAAGGCTCAGGAATTGAAGCTGCCTGCCGTCGCCGGCGCCATCGTTACCGGCGTCGAAAAGGACAGCGCGGCCGCCAAGGCCGGTCTCGAGAAGGGCGACGTCATTGTGGAATTCGACGGAGCGCGGGTGCGCAGCAGCGCGGAGTTGCGCCGCCTGGTGCGCGAGACGCCGGCGGGGCGTACCGTGGCGATCAAGGTGATGCGCGAGGGGCAGGCTCGCACCCTGAGTGCAAAACTGGAGGCTCCCGGCAATCAACACTTCGACATCGCCGTGCCGGAGATTCACATTCCGTCGATGAACTTTCCGGACTTCAACTTCTCTTTTGGTCCGACGCGCGCCAGCCTGGGGATTTCCGGTGACGACCTCACCTCGCAGCTCGCGCAATACTTCGGTGTGAAGCAGGGGAAAGGCGTGTTGGTGCGCGAAGTGATGGTCGGCAGCGCGGCGGAAAAGGGCGGGCTGAAGGCCGGTGACGTGATTGTGCAGGTGGACGGCAAAGCGGTAGGTGGCGTAAACGAACTCCGCGGGGCACTGAACGACAACTTCGCCGACGACACGCGCAAGGTGAACCTGACCATCGTCCGGGACCGCCATGAGCAGACCGTGACCGTGGAACTGACGCGCTCCACGCCGGGTGCGCGGCACGTGGCCGAAGCAGCACGGCGGGGCCTATACCCGGCGGATCTCCCGCAAGTGCGGGAGCAGGCCGAGCAGATGCGTGGGGCGGCCGATCAGGTGCGGCGCGAGCTGGAGGAGCAGAAGCAGCTCATGCAGGGCGAAGGGCAGCGCCAACTGCACGAACAGATGCGCGAGCTCAGGGAGCAGTTGAAGAACCTGAATAACCTTCGCACTGTACGGCAGGAGAGCGTGGAGATTTGAGGCTTTTCCGCGGCCCTCCGCCTTGCAGGCGAACCTCCCAGTGCAATCACCGTTGCGGCGGCAATCTTCGGGTTGCCGCCTTTTTTTGTCCCCGGCTGGCGCGGATCCGAGATGGAAGGTCTCGGCCAGCCTCAGAGTTTTCCAGTAAACTGCTGGCGCGGCGGGATGACCGGCACGAGGGGTTCCCAAATCATTGTACGGTGGTGTCGGCGTCTGGCGGCGCTCCTACCAGGGGTGTGGTGTGACGATGCACGATGAGCCAGCGGCCGTCGTGGCGTTCGAAAATGTTGGTGGCCTCGACAAGAGCCGTGACGAAGTTGTTCTGGGAGGTGGTGGTCACATTCTCAAGGCAGGAAACCCAGGCGGCCTCTCCCGCCACGTGCACCAGAGGCCGGCTGATGGAAACCATCATCTGTTCGGTCGAATGGAAAATTTCCTCCCAGCTTCCCCGGACTTCGTCCCATCCCATCAGGAGTTCCCATCCCGGGTGCAGGCATTTGACCCAATCCTCGTGCAGCCAGACCTCTTCCATCAGGGGCAGGTCGAGGGCGTGCAGGGCTGCATAAAACGTGCGGTTGGCGATCAGAACCTCGTCTTCATCAGTCTGGAGTTGACGCGGTGCGGGCATCGCAGGCTCGCTTTCCTGAGGGGCAAGTCGGAACGCTGGAGTTCCGTGACGTGTCTGAATTCTGTCCGCGGCCGCAACCCGCGCCAGGTAGCGCTGCTGGTCCCGTGACCGCCTGACGTAGTCCTGAGCCCGTTCTGCCCACCCGGTACTTTGGTTGACTGCGAACGCTTCCGTAACGCACCCAACCAAGCGGGCACAGGACTAGCTGGAGTTGGGCCGAGCCGGCAGATCGTTCTTGTGTGCCTTGGACCGTCGCAGCACGCGTGGCAGGGACAATCCCACCAGCACGATCTTGAGCACATCCGTGACCACGAAGGGATAAAAGCCCAGGAGCCACGCCTGCGAATAGGGTACGTGAAACAAAAGCTGCAACCAGGTGGAACCAACGCTGAGACTCAGCGTGTCCGCGACGACCAGCGCTCCCGCCAATTTCCAGGTGGAGCGCGCGGCACCTTGTTCCACCAACCACCCCAAGCGCTGCGGCCAGCGGAAAGCTCCACAAATAACCGCCCGATGGGCCGACCAGGTGCAGGGCTGTGCCCGTAGCGTCCGCGAAGACGGGCAAGCCGGCGGCGCCCTCGGCCAGGTACACGAGCTGGCTTAGGAAGCCACGGCGGCATCCCAGGACGGCGCCGCTCAGGAGCACGGCGAAGGTCTGGCCCGTGACCGGCACGGGCGTGAACGGAAGGTGAACGCTCAACTGTGCGCAGCCGGCCGTCACCA
>Ga0187854_10004534_pt1 | contig 10415 bp, 4 predicted proteins | sample June2016WEW_6_15_FD_132445 | JGI IMG/M metagenome (GOLD analysis project Ga0187854, IMG submission 132445) | Peatland microbial communities from SPRUCE experiment site at the Marcell Experimental Forest, Minnesota, USA - June2016WEW_6_150 | ecosystem: Environmental > Terrestrial > Soil >...
CAGCCTCTCAACCAACGGCTTCTCACCTCACCACTGACCGCCAGAAGTCAGCCGCCTGAGCTGTTCCCCACAACCAGTCTTCACCCTACGACACAGCCGCCACCCGTCTCAACACGCCCCCACTCCAGCGTCGAATTCCCCTCGTCTCGCCGCTCCTGCCTCCCGCCAGCCTTGCGCCCTCCCCCTACTGTCTGAATCGCAGATGCCGGTAAAGTTATAGTAGACAACTTCTTTGCGAAAGCTCATCATCGGTGCGGGCGCGCGCCCCTCCCGGCCGTGTTACCGGTGGTCAGGCCAGTCTCGTGACAGTGGCGAGCCGGGGGCGCAGGGAATTTGAGGAGAGTGTTATGACCCGGATCTTCCGAATAATTCAAGCTACGGTGGTCGCTCTTGTCGTCATGGGCGGTTTTGCGCACCCCAAGGCAGTGGAGAACGGCCCAGCCGGATTCTACCTCGTCGCCATCGACGATTGTGGCAACTGGGCGCGGGAGCCACACCTGCTGAGAGGTGTGGATAGCGAAGTTGCGGCCACCTCAGCACCCGGGGCGAGCCGCGAAGAAAGGACCTTCTCGCAGGGAGATGAAGTCGTCTACCGGTACGTTGGCCTGCCAGGTTCCGAGCGGTACAAGCTGCGCGTGGTCTATCTCAGTGACAGCGCCGGCCGGGTGGCGAGACTCACGGCGGGCGGAGTGCAACTCCAGGCACGGTTCGAAGAGCCGGAACATAAAGCTGAGAAGCAGGACCTTGGAGTGCCCGCCACGGCAATTCAAAACGGAGTGCTCGAGATAAGGTTCGAAAAGGTTGGCGCAAAGAGTGTCGCCGTCAGCCTGATCGAGTTGTGGAGTACTTCCAGCAGGGTCTCCCAAAACCTGCTGGTGAGTGCAAAAGGGGACAGTCACGGCGGAATCACCGGCACGGTCACGGATTGGCTCTATCAACCCGTACGCAAGGGTTCGATCCAAGTCCATTACAGCCAGGCAAGCGCGGACTTGCCCGGGACGACGGACGCCGTGGGCCGGTTCTCGATTCACGCGCCGGTCACCTGGCGTTCCCTCCCTCCGGAGCTCCTAAGAGTTCGGGCTTCCCACGAAGACTTTTCCGCCTTGACCGAAATTGGTTCGCTTGAAGTTTACCCTCCGGAGATACGGTTGACGCCGCGACCAACCATGGTCGCCGGTCTAAAGACGCTGAAAGTGGATTTGGCCGGGACGTGGAACTTCACCGTGCAACCACCACCGACGTTTTGGGAGGAAGGGGTCGTCGCTCCCGCGCAAGTCGATCATATCCAGGTTCCGGGCGAATGGGGCATGCAGGGGTTTTCCGTGCCTCGGAACGGAGCGGCCGGCTATTGGCGGACGGTCGAGATCCCGGAAGGATGGGCGGGTCAGCGCGTGAAGCTCGAATGCGACGCGGTTTTCAGCTTGGCTGAGGTCTGGGTCAACGGGAAAAAGGTGGGCCAAAATGAGGGTGGTTTCACACCCTTTGAATTTGACGTAACCGGGAATGTCGAACCCGGTAAGGCCGCCACCATCGCACTGCTGGTGAAAGAGGACACCATGGCGGCGGGGCTCTCGGCAATGCCTAAATACGCCCAACACGAAATAGGTGGAATCACGCGAAAGATTTACCTGTTCGCCGTGCCTGAAGTGAATGTATTCCGCCTGCAGACCGAGACACGGTTTGACAGTCAATATCAAGACGCCACGTTGCACCTTACGCTGGGAGTTGGGAATCAAGGCAAATCAATAGCGAATAAGGCGGAAGTGCGGCTTCATCTGACGGATCCGAACGGAAACCCGGTCCCGCTCAAACCCTCATCACTGCCCCTGCCGGTTCTTCAGGCCCGCGAGGACCAGGTGCAGGCCGTCGAGATTCCCATCGTCAGACCGCTGCATTGGGAAAACGAGCACCCGAGGCTTTACCGGTTGGTGGCCGAGCTTGTGGTGCGCAATGCAACCGTCGAAGTCGTGGAGCGCCGAGTGGGATTCCGTCAGGTTGAGATCCGTATGGGCAAGCTTTTCTTAAATGGCCGTGCCATCAAGTTACATGGTATCGAGAGACATGAATCGAATCCCTTGTCCGGGCGTTCGCTGAGTAGCGCGTGGTGGAGCAAGGAGGTCCATCTCCTGCGCGAAGCGAATATGAACTACCTTTTCACCTCGCACTATCCCGTGCCGGAGGAGTTTCTTGATGCCTGTGATGAATTGGGGCTCCTTGTTACCGAAGAGATTCCGAATGTTTGGGTTGGACAGGCGCCGTGGGGAGATCCGGAAGGCAACAGGGACCCTCGCTATTACAATATTGTAGTTTCAATCGCCGCCACGACCCTGGAGAAAGACCGCAGCCACGCTGCCATCATCTTCTGGCAGGCCTGCGATGAGTGTAATTGGGGCAGAAACTCTGAGAGCATTATGGGTTTTTTCAAAGCCGCCGACCCGAGCCGGCCGACGAATTATTCATACGAAGTCGGGACGGTTGATTTCCTCTCGTCACATTACCCTTCCTTGGACGAGACCTTGCAGTTGCCGCGCGAAGGAAATAAACCGCACATTTTCGATCAGTTCGCTTCCGTGCCCAATTACGACTTTCGCGAGCTGATTACGGATCCTGGGGTGCGGGACTACTACGGCAAAGCGATCGCCTCCATGTGGGAGGCCATGTACGCCAATCCGACAATTGCAGGTGGGGCGATTTGGGCGTGGAAGGACGACACATTCTATGTTCCGCCATGCGTGCACGACCAGAGTCGCTTCGAAGGATCTTTTGATCCTGGGCTTGGACTCTGGCGGGTCGGGTACGGAGACTGGGGCCTGATCGACGGATGGCTGCGGAAGAAACCGGAGTATTGGCACGTGAAGAAAGCGTACTCCCCCCTTCGAATTCAGGAGGGCGAACCGCTTTCCATGCCTGTCGATCGAGTCCTGCACATCCCTGCCGACAACCGGTATAACTTCACAAACCTCAACGAGCTGCGAATCGAGTGCAGTGCGAAGGGAGTGAAATGCGCGGCATCGGCCAATGTGCCCCCCCGCACGAGCGGTTCCATCGAGGTTTCACTGCCGCAAAGCGCGGGTGACCTCTGCGACTTGACGCTCAAGTTTTTCAATACGAGCGGGGAACTGGTGGATGCTTACAAATTGGCGGTCGGCAACCGCAGCGTTGAAAGGAAAGCTGAGGCGCCGCTGTCCGGTGTTGCTCCGCATTTGGAGCCGGCCCCGCAGTCAATTCTGGTACGCGCCTCGGACTTCTACTGGATGGTTGATCCAAAAACGAACATGATGGTCGCCGGGCCGTTGCACTCCCCGGCTTCCATGGTCGGCGGGCCTTACCTTGCAGTAACCCCCCTGGAAATACCGCCTTTCGATTATCCGTACATTGGCGCCGACTCGTTTACCGTGTTGCAGCCCATTCCGATGTCCTGGACATCTTCCAAAGTCCAGACGGAAACGGAGGGGGCCGAGGTTCTAATCCGGGCAACGGGACGTTACGAGCAGTTTAACGGCGGCTATACCATCCGCCTCGATAATTCAGGTGGCATGGTTCTGGATTACCGATTTGAATACGACGGTAGTGACATGGATGTACGCGAAATAGGCATCTTGTTCGACATTGCGGCCAACCGCGATGTGCTGAGCTGGAAGCGCAGGTCCCAGTGGAATGTGTACCCGGCCGGACACATCGGCCGGCCAGAAGGCCGCGCGCCTGCCTTCCGCAACCCCAGGGAGTGGCCTCCAGCCGTCTTTGGGCAAGCGCCCCCCTGGCCCTGGGAGCTGGATAGCACGGACGGCGGGACCAATGATTTCCGCAGCACCAAATACAACATCCTTTGGGCGTCCCTCACGGATGCCGGAGGACACGGGGTGCGCGTCGAATCGGATGGACGCCAGAACGTCCGCGCCTGGGTAGACCATTCCCGCATCAAGCTGCTGATTTCCGACTTCTCGAATGGAGGCGGCCAGGGCGTGCTGCGCTTCAAACAGTATGCTCACGAACAGAAAACGCTTCGCAAGGGAGATGTCATCATGGGCAGCGTACGTCTCAATTTGGGGGGCGAGCCGCAACCAGACTAACAGGCTGCAAAAAGACGCGTCGCGGCGGCTTTAGGCCGCCAAATTGTGTTGCACTGATTGAAGCTCTGGCGATGTAAAGTCGCCGCTACCAGGCTGTGAGAAATGGAGACCCTCCTATGCTGAAGATTCCTGACATGAACGATGAAAAGGATGCCCAATCGATCAACACGTCGAGTAATTCCAGCGGTTCACCGTTTTCGGTGTCCCGGCGCGCATTTCTCGGCATGGTGGCTGGGGCTGGGGCCGTGTGTGGGGGGGAGAGTGCAAGCGCCCCCGGCAGATCCCCTGCAGGTCCTGTGGGTGAGAGCAATCCGGTGAATCTGCTTCCGCGCCTTACGCCTCGACCAGAGGGGGTGGCAGGTGTTGCTAGGCCATGGGTGGATCTGACGGGGACTTGGCGGTTCAATCCAAGCCCGGGAGCCGAGTTTTGGAAGGACTCGTCGGATGCGGGCTGGTCCGACATTCAAGTGCCCGGCGAATGGACCATGCAAGGATTCAGTGTCAAGGCACGGCAGCCTGGGTGTTACCGCTTGCGATTCGCGGCGCCGGCAGACTGGGCAGGGCACCGCATCAAAGTTCGCTTTGATGCGGTTTACAGCAAAGCCGAAGTGTGGATGAACGGCTCGCCGGTTGGGTCACACTTAGGTGCGTTCACGCCTTTCGAGGTGGACGTCAGCGAAGCCGTCATGCCTGGTAAAGACAATGTCCTGGCCTTGGCGGTCACCAGCGAGAGCCTCTCCGAAGAACTCGTCTCCGGGTACATCATGGTGGGGCACCAGATGGGCGGAATCATCCGCAAAGCGTCAATCTTTGCCGTCCCGGAGACGCATATCTCGTCCCTACACGTGAATACTACCTTTGATGGCGACTTCAAGAACGCGGTTCTGCACGTGCTGGCGGATATCGCCAACGAGGGCCGAACGGACGTTAACAACGCCGAAATACAATTCCGCCTGCGGGAACTCGGACCCGACGGCAAGTGGGTCAACCTCAATCCCGCAACGTTCAAGCTGCCCGCTATAAAGGCCTGCCAGGTTCTGTCGCATGTGATCCAGCTCCCGGTTGAGTCCCCGAAAAAATGGGACGCTGAGCATCCGAATCTGTACGCGCTTAACTGTGAGTTGAAGGTTGGCGGAAAGCAGTACTCAACCCAGCGACGCTTCGGCTTCCGGCAGGTGGACATCAAAGATGGGCAGTTTCTACTGAACGGTCAGCCGATCCGGCTGCGGGGGGTGGTGCGGCAGGATTCGCATCCGCTGATGGGGCGGACGGTGCCCCCGGAGGTCCAGCGTCAAGACATCGAATGGATGCTTTGGGCGAACTCAAACAACACTTATACCTGCGCGTTTCTTCCCGACGAAGAGGTGCTTAACCTCTGTGACGAAGCGGGGCTCTACGCCATGGATGAGCCGGGGACCTGCTGGGTCGGTTTGCTGGGGGAGGATATGCCGACTTTATGGAAGACCGAGAGCTTCGACGATCCGAAGTATTTCCCCTATTACCTGCAACCTGTTTTGGAGATGATCGAGCGTGACCGCAGCCATCCCAGCGTCATCACCTGGATGCTCGCGGACGAATCGGTGTGTGGGAAAAACTTCCGGGAAGTGCTGAAGATGGTGCGGGCGGTCGATTCCTCTCGACCCGTGCACATCGCCTGGGACCCGGAAAGCGGGGCTGAGCTTGCGGGGTTTGAGCTCGTCCCATCTCCGTTCGACGTGGCGAGCTGGCACTACCCCGGCGTGAAAGAGTTTGCCCATGCCGCGTCGTCTAAGCGCCCTGTCCTCTTCGATCAGTCGGTTCACGTGTATTGCGGTGACGTCTCCGAGGTAATGACCGACCCCGGGTTACGCGACGACTGGGGCCGGCAATACGCCCCCTTCTGGGAGAAGGTTTGGGAGACGCGTTCGATTTTGGGAGCTCAGGTGTTCAATTTCACGGATGACGTATTCCTTCTGCCCTCGGGCCAGGTTCTCGGTTACGGCGACTGGGGGTTGATCGATTATTGGCGCCGCGCCAAACCCGACTTGTGGCACGTTAAGAAGGCGCACACCCCGATCAAAATCCCGGATGGCCCGATCCCGCTACCCGCCGCCGGCCGGTTGGAGGTGCCCGTCGAGAACCGCTATGACTTCACTGATCTCCGTGACGTGCGCATCGAATGGTCCGTGGGGCATGAGTCCGGCACGGTTCAGGCGCACCTTCCCCCGCATGGGAAGGGAACGATTACCATTCCGGCTCGCGGTACGGATCTGAATGGGAAGACGCTCTCGTTGAAGTTTTTTCGCAAGGATCTGATGGTCGACACCTACAAACTGCCGATCGGCAAAGCGGCCGAACCGGCGTCCATGGCCCCCTCCGTTGCAAACTGGAAGATCGAATTGGTGGAGACGAAGGACACGATCGCAGCACGAGGCAACAACGTCGAGTGGGTGATCAGCCGCAAGACGGGGGAGATCATCAAGGCCACGCGGAAGGGCCGAACGGTGCTGGTCGGTGGTCCTGTGCTCATGCTCTTGCCCACCAAGGAAGAGAAGTACACCAGCGGCTACCCGATGCCACGGCCCGTGGCGAGCCCTTTCAACGCCACGTGTGGCGACTGGAAAGCCGCCTCGGTCTCGGCCACTCACTCCCCGGGCGTAATCGAAATCTCTGTGGACGGCCAGTACCGGGAGGCGGCCGGAAGCTATGCGCTTCGAATCAGCGGCGATGGCTCCGCGACGGTCAGTTACCACTTCACTTACGCCGGCCCGGAGAAAATAGATCCGCGCCAGATCGGGGTGGTGTTCTACGTAGCCCGGTCATGCGATACCTTAGCCTGGAAGCGGAAAGCCCAATGGTCTGTCTACCCGGAGGACCACATAGGCCGGGCTGAAGGCGTCGCCCACGCGCTTCGCGACCCAAGCCAGCCGGACGTCGCGTATCGAGAGAAACCCACCTGGCCATGGTCCATGGACGCGAACACACTGGGCACGAGGGATTTTCGCGCCACACGCCGGAACATCTTGCACGCTTCACTGAAGGACCCCTCCGGCACCGGCGTTACCGTGTGGTCCGACGGCACGCATCATACCCGTTCGTTCCTGGACGGCAACCGAATTGGCCTCCTGGTGGCTAGCCACAGTGGGCCGGGAAACTTCTGGGGAATACGCGGGCTATGCGAGGTCGCGCAGGCCGAAAATACACCCTTAGAGAAAGGGGCGGAGATCAAAGACACAGTGCGGCTATCGCTAGCCGGTGCGTAGCTGTGGACGGGTTAGTGGCAACGCCTCCAAGAACAGGCGCGGTGCGCCGTGTGCACTTGCACCGCCACCCGAACATTTTGAAACGCCTGCGGGTGCATGGGGGAGCGTTCAACTTGGGCTTGGTGATGAGGAAAATGCTCGGCAAAGCGAACGCCGCGGGGGTTCCAAGACTGCCGCACCGGCCTCCTGGCGACCTTGGCGCGCTGGTTAAGGCAGCTCGGGGCGCGGCCAGGGGTTCTCTGATCATTCCTGGAGGGTCTCGCTCGGGCTGCTCGCTTGCTCAGGAACTCCGAGCGCCTTCACATGACCATCCCCAATTTCGCCACTTCTACCACGGGCTGCTAGATTCATCGACTGCCTCCGGGCTAGGACGGAAGACAGTCCGATAGTGCCAAAAGAGGGGCGAGAAATTGAAACCGATAAATTGCGCCTTGATCCCTTACTCTTGCCTGATCAATGAATTAGACCCAACTACTCGGACTTTTATTGGACAGTATTGATTTCGCATTGAAATTCTACCTTGGAGAGAAAGAGATGACCGGTCGAGTCACACCCAATACCTTATTTTCCCTCATGGCGGGCCTGTTTCTTCTCCTTCAAGCAGTTCCAGGGGCGCTCGCGGCAATCCCGGTGGAGCAGAAGCTAGCTGCTGATCGTTGGACTTGGTGCGAACTTTACTGGTTCGATCACGACCACATTGCAGACTCCGTCACCCAATACTTGGAAAGGATGGATCCGCTCTACGAACATGCCTCGGGCCAGCATGGGGTGATCGTGAATCTTGCCTGGGTGGTGGACTACATTGCGGAGTGGCAGGGGGACTTGGACCAGCGCATTACACTTCTCCCCCTCGACGTCCTCAGAACGTGGAACCGCCTGAGTTTGAACTTGCAACGCCGGCCCCCGCCGTTTGACAGAGTCGTTTATGCGCCGTGGACCTATCGGGATCTGAAACGCCTGGCAGAGGAGTTTCGTCGCCAGGCGGCTGAGCGGTACGGGATGAAGGACTTCAAGTTCGCGACCACTCTGCTTGGTTACGAGGACTTCTATAACACCCCAATGCCGAATTGGCGTACCGAGCACTCGGAGGCGTATTTCCATGATGAGCGCTTCAAGGTGAACGTGGGGAGACTGAACCCCGGTGCGCCACTCAAGCCCGACCTCCGGCGGTACGCAGCGTTTCCCGAGGGTATTCCAGGTGGGACGCCTTTCTACCGGTTCTTTGCGCGTCAGTGGGGAAGTCTTTCGAAGGTGGTCGGGATTGACGGGCTGATGTTTGAAGACGACATGTTTGGCCCGCCGGAATACTCGAGCTACGGGCCTTGGGGTGAGCGGGGCTCCTGGGATCCAGCGGAGATGGAACGCTGGCATCAGGCGGCGGCCAGTTTGGTGCGCGAGACCAAGCAGGCTAATCCTGCCTGTTTAGTCATTGGTTACTCCTCGGCAGTAGGGGGAGTAGCGGAATGGAGAGTCGGAGGTGTAGACCTGGAGAGGATCGCGCGGGAAGGGTACTTGGATGGTTGGGTCGACCAAACTTGGGGTGGCGCCTGGAATGAGTATTGGAACCAACACCACCTCGGCTACACTTTTCAACTCGCCTTCCTTCTCACCCACGCAGCGCAACTCGCTGGGACAAAGACTCGTCATTACATCACCGTGGAAGGCGGGGATGGTTTCGAGCCCTGGGACGTCCTCCACGCTGTGCCCGAGAAGTTAAGGTGGGAAATCTGGGCGTATTCGCACGCAGCCCTGAAGACTCCGAAGGGTGAGAAATTTCCCGCCGGGATGGTATTTGCGGTGACGACTCGTGGGAGAGACTTGTGGTCGGAAGAGGATGTGCAATTCCTGGCGAAGAATGCCGATGCGGCCACCGCTGATACTTTGAGTATTCAAGAGACGCGCGGGCCGACCCTCGTTTACAATCGCCCGTATCTAGAGTGGCTTCAGCGCGAGCACCCCGACTGGCTGGTGAAAGAGTTCATCGATGACTACGCGGGGATGGTGATGAAGTGGCAAGTGCCAATTATTTCCATCACGCGCGTCGAGTGGCTCCCCCAAGTCCGGTCAGACCTCTTCGTAGTTCAGACACCCGCCCAGCTTGATGCTCAAAGCGCCGGCGCCATGTTGAAACTCATCCACTCGGGCGAACCTCTGGCCATCGTCAGCGATCCGACCTATGGTATTGACCCTCGCCTCAACGAGATTCTTTCCCCGCCTTGCAAGACGGTCCCCCAAGTCTCAGGAGAGAAAGGGATTTGGACCTCGACAACTGTTCCAGACAGATCATTGAAAAACGCCTGGATTATCACCAAGGTGCCCCGAATCACAGATGGCATGTCCCCCTCTTTCGCCCTATGGCAGGGCTTTTACTCCCAGGTGGGATCCCCGCAGGGAACGGTGATTTACAAAACGAGCGCCTGCCCCGATCTCTTGCTTTCAGGCGCTGGAGACCTGCATTGGCTCTTCTGGAACCCTCCCTTTTTCTCGCCGGCAGAGTTCAAGGGTCCAAGCACAATGGATGAGCTGATCGCCAGTCAGGAACCGTACTTGCTTGCAGCGCGCAGCCTCCTGAGACTCCTCTCCGATACCGGACGCTCACCATTTGACTCGCCCAGCCCAGTGGACCTGCCGCTGGCAGTTCACTACTGGAAGACGGGAGATGGCAAGTTCGAATTTCTGGTGGGTAACCTCGAACGGTCACTGCCTGGGGATTCGGACACGCCTAAGATGCTGAAGTTGGACCTTCCATTGGGTTGGGTAGCCAATGGGGTGACACAACTGGTGTTCCGGGAGTTGACCGGCGAGGGCAGAGTCACGGCACACCAAGATCCGGGGCGACGGTGGCAGGCGGAGATCCCCGTGGCAGCAAACGGATCAAGCGTGTGGGTTCTTGATAAAGAGTGAAAGGAGTCTGGAGTCCCGCTCAAGTAAATCACGATGGAATGGATCTTTATCCAATCGCTGTTGCAAAAATCCGGGATTGGCCCTGCCATGCGTGAAAGGGTATGGCAGACCCACAACGCCCCGCAAGCTTCAAAGGGCGGCACTCTACCCCCGAGATCATTCTCTGGGCCGTCCGTTGGTACCGTCGCTATTCCCTTTC
>Ga0187854_10004548_pt1 | contig 10390 bp, 10 predicted proteins | sample June2016WEW_6_15_FD_132445 | JGI IMG/M metagenome (GOLD analysis project Ga0187854, IMG submission 132445) | Peatland microbial communities from SPRUCE experiment site at the Marcell Experimental Forest, Minnesota, USA - June2016WEW_6_150 | ecosystem: Environmental > Terrestrial > Soil >...
CGACCTGCGTTTCGGTCAGGGCGGGCGGGTTCTGGACCAGGTAACGGTCGCCGTGTTTCTGATACAATCCGCGCGCACTGACGGGATCGTTGTTGCGGTAAAAGCGGTGGAACATTTCAATGAAGGCGGCTTTATCCTGTGTGACCGTCTCGTAGGCTGGTAATTCGAGATACCCTTCGCAGGGCTCTTTGGCGATATAACACAGCCCACGGATGGAATGCGGATTTTGCCCATCCCGGAGGGCGGCCGCGAATTCCAGCACGGCTTTTTCAGCCATCCCATACAGGATGTAGTCAGCCTTGGCATCGAACAGAACGGAACGGCGGATGGCATCGTCCCAGAAATCGTAGTGAGCCACGCGCCGCAGGCTGGCTTCGATCCCGCCCAGTACGATCGGAGCGGTGGTGGAGGGCGCTTTGGAAATCCTCCAGGTTTTATTGGTGAACCTCCGGATCAGGTTACTGTATACAATGGTTGCACGGTCGGGACGGCGGGTGTTCACGCCCCCAGGGGTGTAATCATCGCTTTTACGCGGTTTTTTCAGGGCGGTGTAATTTGCCACCATCGAATCGATGCTGCCAGCAGTCACACCCCAGAACAGCCGTGGCATACCCAGGCGGCCAATCTCAGCCACGCCGGAGATATCCGGCTGGGCGATCACGCCGACGCGATAACCGGCATGGGCGAGCACTTTTCCGATCACGGCCGTACCAATAAAGGGGCTGTCGATATAACTGTCGCCTGTCACCAGGATGACATCCAACCCATCCCAGCCCAGGTTTTTGACTTCATCTGATGTTGTTGGGAGGAACATGCGATGATTATACCTGTATGGGATGAGAGTAAGATTTGAATAGGAGTGGATAGATTAGTGGGCTTGCCATCCATATCCCGGACATGAATGTCCGGGCTCAACGCGTAAGCCCCTGCAGGGCTTCGCCAAGGGCGTTTCCCCACAGGGGCTTTAGCGTCCTTCTGCACTGACAAAAACAGCCCACGTAATTCACCACTCGCTGAAATGGCCGAGGGGTTATCCATTTTATGCTATCATATCCGCATGACCATTTCGAGGCCATTCGAAAAGAATAAGCATGCCTGAGATTGACATGCGGCCCATAACCCCTTCTGACCAGCCTTTCCTGTGGGAAATGCTGTACCTGACGCTGTACGTCCAGCCGGGCAAGCCGCCTTTTCCGCGTTCCATCCTGGATGACCCGGATATCGCCTGCTACGTGAAGGGCTGGGGCCGGACGGGAGACTGGGGCCTGCTGGCCTGTGATGGAGAAGCACCCACCGGCGCGATCTGGCTGCGCCAATGGTCGTGGGAGGAAAGGGGCTATGGTTATGTCAGCCCGCTCATCCCGGAAGTATCGATCGCCTTGCTGCCGGAATATCGCAATATGGGCCTGGGGAGGCGCATGTTCGAGAAAGTGATCGAAACGGCCCAAACCAACCATCCCGGCCTGTCTTTGAGCGTGGTCGAGAGCAGTCCCGCCCGCCGGCTGTACGAACGGCTGGGATTCCGCAAAGTGGGCAAGGTAATGGATTCCCTGGTAATGCTGCTGGAGTGGAAAAACAATGCCTGATATTCATCTTTCCCCCATCGCTTATGTTCACAATACCCGCGTGAGACCCACTGACGACAACTGGGGCGGATTGGTATCGGAGATCCGCCTCGGCCCGACCCTGCCGGAAGAAAGCCTGACCGGGCTGGAGACGTTCTCGCACGCCGAAATCATCTTCCAGTTCCACCTGGTCGGGGAAAGCGAAATCGTCATGGGAGCCCGCCACCCGCGCGAAAACCCGGATTGGCCAAAGGTCGGCATCTTTGCCCAACGCGGCCGACTGCGTCCCAACCGGTTGGGCCTGACAGTTGTCCGCATCCTGCGACGGGAGGGGCGCAGCCTGTTTGTCGAGGGACTGGACGCGGTAGACGGCACGCCCGTGTTGGATATCAAGCCGGTCATGCAGGAATTCCTGCCGCGCGGTCCGATAAGCCAACCGGACTGGTCACATGAAATCATGAAAGCATATTGGAATCCATCCAAGGAGAGCCCAGATGACAATCAATAATCCGCCTGCTTCCAGCGAGGCCAACGAAGAGACCCGCCAGGTCTGGGATGCCAATGCGGCCTTCTGGGACGAGAAGATGGGCGAAGGCAACGACTTCGTGAACCTGCTGGAGTGGCCGGCCATGCTGCGCCTGCTGGACCCACAGCCCGGCCAACGCATCCTGGATATTGCCACCGGCAATGGCCTGACTGCCCGCCGGCTGGCTGCCTTGGGTGTGCAGGTCAGCGCCTTCGATTTCTCGGAAGAACTCATCAAATTAGCGCTAGCCCGTACCGCTTCGGGTTTACCCATTAAGTATTACGTTTTGGATGCCACCGACGAATCCTCTCTGCTGGCCAGGCTTGCCCCTTCCGCGCCTTTCGACTCCGCTCTTTGCAACATGGCGCTCTTTGACATGGCCGATATCGAACCACTCTTTCACGCCCTGCCGAAGCTGCTCAAACCTGGCGGTGGATTTGTCTTTTCATTGACACATCCGGCCTTCAACAATACTTCTTCTGTGCATGTGGCCGAAGAGATGGATGTGGAGGGCCAGATCAAGTTGGTCTACTCTTTGAAAGTTTCGCGTTACATGACCCCTCATCAGGAGCACGGCGCGGCTCTGCGGAACCAGCCCAGACCGCAGCTCTACTTTGAACGCCCCCTGCAAACCTATTTAAACCTGGGTTTCCGGAACGGTTTCGTGCTGGATGGCTTCGAGGAGCAGGCCTTCCCACCCGGGCAGCCCCAATCCAATCCGCTCAGCTGGGGCGGCAACTTCAGCGAAATCCCGCCCGTCCTGGTTGCCCGCCTGCATCTGCCTGCCTGATCCCTTATCCCCTGCTCTCGATGAACTATTCGCTCTACTTCCACATCCCCTTCTGCAGCCATCGCTGCGCTTATTGCGACTTCAACACCTACGCCGGGCAGGAGCGGCTGATTCCCGCGTATGTGGAAGCATTATGCAATGAAATCCGCGGCGTGGCCGCCTGTGCGCCGGAACGTCTGCCTGTTCATACTATTTTCTTTGGCGGTGGCACCCCTTCCCTGCTCACTCCCGTACAATTCGAACAGATCCTCCAGACCGTCCGCGACCTGTTCGACCTGCCGGAGCAATCAGAGATGGAACTCTCCCTCGAAGCCAACCCCGGCACCGTCACGCTTGATTCCCTGCATGGGCTGCGCCAGGCAGGTTTCAACCGGATCAGTTTCGGAGTCCAATCGTTCCAGCCCGGGGAACTGTGCCAGCTGGAACGCATCCATGACCCTCTTGATGTGCTGAACGCAGTCCGCTGGGCGCGTCAGGCCGGCTTCGCCAACCTTAACCTCGACCTGATCTACGGCCTGCCCGAGCAGCCCCTGGAGCGCTGGCAGGCGAATGTCAAACTAGCCGTGGAACTGGCCCCGCAACATCTCTCGCTGTATGCTCTGACCATCGAACACGGCACGCCTTATGGGCGCTGGGCCGGGCATGGCCTCTTGCCGTTGCCTGACCCTGACCTGGCTGCCGACATGTATGAATGGGCCTCGGAATATTTGGAAGGACAGGGCTACGAACAGTATGAGATCTCCAACTGGTCGAAACCCGGCTACCAGTGCCGGCATAACCTGCAGTACTGGCGCAACCTGCCTTATCTCGGCTTCGGCGCGGGCGCGCATGGCTGCGCCAATGGCATGCGAATATCGGATGTCCTGAGGATCAAGACTTACATCGATCGCATCAATCCTGAGTATGCAATCCCTGGTAGCCTTTTTCCGCTTTCTCCTGCCACCATCACCCAGACTCGCCTGTCCCGATTCGTCGAAATGCAGGAAACCATGATGCTGGGTCTGCGCCTGACGCGGGAGGGAGTTTCGGACGACACTTTTCGAGCGCGCTTCGGGCAGGATCTAATGGCTGTCTTCGGCAAGGAAATTAACGAACTGGTCGGACTGGGGCTGCTGGAAAGGGTCCTCACCCCCATGCTGGGGGCTTCCCCCGGCCCCTCTCCTGCTACGCGGGAGAGGGGGGAGGGGATGAGGCTGCGCCTCACCCGGCGCGGCCGCCTGCTTGGGAACCAGGTTTTTATGCGCTTTGTAGGGGATTGAGCTGAAAATTGGAATGGCTTTCCGATGGCTTATTGACAATAAACCCTGCATGGGTGCATCATTACGTTTCCTAAAGTCCGCCTTGGGCGGAGCAGCCTGTGAAGGATAAAAACAATATGAACGGACTCATTGCGCTGGTCGGTTCGGGGGAGTATTTGCCGGTGATGGATGAAGTGGACCGCACCCTGCTGGCGAATTGTGAGGCGCAGGCACGAGTTGCGCGGGTGGTCTGCCTGCCGACCGCGGCCGGACAGGAAGGGCAGTCATCCTGGGGTCACTGGATGCAAATGGGGGAAGAGCATTTCCGCCGGTTGGGCGCAAACGTAACTGCCCTGCCCATTATCGATCGCAGCTCCGCGGACGATCCGCAGTATGTCCCCCTCCTGGAATCGGCTGATTTGGTCTACTTTTCGGGCGGTAATCCACTCTACCTGTTCGAGACATTGAATGGGTCACGCGCCTGGCAGGCAATGCAGAAGGCCTGGGAGCGTAGTGCAGTCTATGCCGGCTGTTCGGCCGGGGCCATGATCCTCGGGCAGGAGATCCCCAATTTCCGCGCCGTTACGATGAAGAGCGTGCGCGCCTTCGGTCTCCTGCCGGCCTGCATGATCTTCCCGCACTTCGACCGCTGGAAGGTGGCGCGCGCCGCGTTGCTCAGACCGCTGCGGCGCCGCCTCAAAGCAGATGAATATGCCCTGGGTGTGGATGAAGAGACTGCGCTGGTGGGCCGGCTGGACACCCCGGAGTGGACCGTGCTGGGGCGGCAGACCGTCTCGGTCATCAAGAAAGATGGAGTGCGCGTTTATAAAAGCGGGGAAAAGGTTATATTGTAATTGGTTATGAAGAATTTTTTCACCACGATCCCGCGGGAGAGCACCGCGGGACAGGCGGTCACGAAGTATCACTAAGTACCACGAAGGAACTCTTCTTTTCTTATCCCTATCTTCGTGCTTCCTAATGCCCTTAGAGTGCCTGACAAAACATTGCTCCAAGCGGGGTCTTCGCCGCCGGGGGGCGGGGGCCAGGGGAGGAATCATGGTCTTTCGAATTTGTGAAGACCGTGGCGTGTGCACTGTTCAATATTAGCCGTTGGTTTGTTTTGTTGTAAAATAGAATAACTTGCCTCATCAATAGTTCCATTAAAGTTAAGGAGTTGAAATGAAAACCATAAAAATTCCCAACAGTGATTTGAACGTATCGGAAATCGCGCTGGGCTGCATGCGCCTCTCGCAATTGACCAACCCGCAGATTTGGACCCTGGTCCATACCGCTCTCGACCAGGGAATAAATTTTTTTGACCATGCCGATGTTTACGGGGGTGGAAAGTGTGAAGAGAAATTTTCTGAGGCGCTCGGCATGGATCCGGCTTTGCGGGAACGTATGCTGCTTCAGACTAAAGTTGGTATTCGCGAGCAAAGTTATGATTTTTCAGAAGCACACATCCTGGAAGCGGTGGATGGCAGTCTCAAGCGGCTGAGGACTGACCACCTGGACGTGCTACTCCTGCACCGCCCGGATGCCCTGGTAGAACCGGAACAGGTCGCCAAAGCCTTTGATAGGTTGGAAAGCAGTGGCAAGGTCCGCTATTTTGGGGTCAGTAACCAGAATCCCATGCAAATTGAGTTGTTGAAAAAATTCGTCAAGCAGAAGCTCCTTTTCAACCAACTTCAGTTCAGTATCACCAACACCGGCATGATCGATGCAGGCATCAACGTCAACATGCAGGTTGACCGCTCCGTCGACCGGGCTGGCGGCATCCTGGATTATTGCCGTCTGCATGACATTACCATCCAGCCCTGGTCGCCGTTCCAATATGGCTTCTTCGATGGTGTATTCCTGGATAATGACAAGTTCCCTGAACTCAACCGTACGATCGATGCCATTGCCACCTCCCGAGGCGTGACGAATACGGCCATCGCGGTTGCCTGGATCCTGCGCCATCCGGCCCGCATGCAGCCCATCCTCGGCACCACCAACGCTGGCCGTCTGAAGGACGCCTGCCAGGCATCCGGCGTAGCACTTACCCACCAGGAGTGGTACGACATCTACCTGGCCGCCGGCAATAAACTACCCTAGTCGTTATATACTTCCTCCTGGAACAAACAAGACCGAAAAGAAGTGGGACAAATCCCACTTCTTTCTTGTTCTGCCTGGCTCCTGATCCTTTACTTCCCTATGCGACAATTTCCCTATCGAGTTTGCCTACGGGGGATGCTACCCTACCGGTACTTTTGGCCTGGTATTGGTTTGAAGGATACTTTAATGGCTGACAATTACGAATAAGACCTGGTCGTGATCGGCTCCGGCCCGGCCGGTGAAAAAGGCGCGGTGCAAGGAGGAGGGGATTTTAATCAACCAAGCACCTTGCGTGTTTCGCATTGCCCCTTCAAATTTCATACCGCCTCCCCTATGGGCACGAATACGTATGAGCCAGCGCGTCTGTATCGATATCCACCGAAACGCCTTCTTTCAGCGTGATGGATTGCACCTGGATGGATTGCGGCTGGGGAGTTCCCGGGGGTGTAGGGGTGGCCAGGCTGCCTTGATCGAAAGCGGTGTACGCGCCCGGCATGAACTGTTTTTTGTTGTTGACCGTGTCCGTTTGAGGTCGCAATAATACGTTGCCTGGCTGGATCATCATCAGGTCGAAGGTGCAATTGCGAATATAAGCCGGTACCGCCGGATCAACCGTCCGGATTGGCAGGGATTTGACGTTACCCGTGACGATGGAATAAACCGAGCCGTCATAGGCCCAGCCGTGCACGGATGGATAATCCGGAACGGGGATGTACAGCCACGTGCCGTCGCTGTTGCGGGCGGTGGCGGTGGAGCTTTGCCCGTTCTTTAAATATCCCAGGATGTCGTAATACAGGCTGGTACCGCGCAGGATGCCAATACTGCCGTTATGGATGGCCTTAATGACTACTCCGTTGGGCGTGGCCGTGTCAGCAGACAGGCTGGTGTTGGTGGCTGCCAGGCTGGGAGTGCCCGTCGCTACCGTTGGCGTGGCAGCAGCCGTTATTGCGCTGGTGGGAGGAACTGTTGCGGTGGAGGCGGCCGTCCCGGTGGGCGTGGCTGATCCGTTATATATGATGGTGACGTTTCCAAGACTGCATGCTACAACGGCTAGAAGGATGGCGGAAATGCCGATCAGAAACCTTTTCGTGGGCCTGGTATTCATATAAGTCTCCTTGATTATTAATTATCATTACATAATTTATCATTATAATCCAATCCCCTGGTGGATGGCCCCCATATCTTCTTCCTTATCACTACGATATCCAGTGAACCTGTGCCTTGAGGCAATGCAGGCAGGCGGTTCGAGCAAGTTTTCCCCATTTGTACAGCAGCGGCCGCTTGATTACTCTCTAATCGCCCTTTACCAGGACCTGCTCACGCGTGGACAGATAGACCTCACCTCTTTAGTAAGACAGGATTGTTTTACAATTTCCGGCAGCCAATTGACCTTCCCTCCTGCATTAGATGAGACCGAAACCTGGAAACAGCGCACTGCCTTGCTCTTCCTGCAGCAAGCCCACCACGTCTCCCGTCGCATCCTGCGTGAAGATGCCCACGACCACCCGCGTGCCTTCCCTCATTTTCGTTTCCAGCCCTTCTCTCCCCTGTCCCCTTCCCCCTGATCCCTTTTTGCCTGATTGCCTGATCCTTTTTCTCTTCGCTCGCCTCTCTAATTTCTTCCCTCCATGGAATTAAGGTATAATCAGCCCGCTGGAAGCATCCCATCTCACCATGAGGTTTGCACATGAAAGAATATTCTACCTAGTTCATCCGAAACATCGCCCTCGTCTCGCATGGTTCGGGCGGTAAGACCATGCTGGCAGAGGCCTTCCTGCATGTCACGGGCGCCACCTCCCGCCTGGGGAAGATCGAAGATGGTACGACTGTTTCAGATTTTGAAGACGAAGAGATCCGCCGCAAGCTTTCTCTTTCCACCGCAGTGCTCCCTGTTGAATACAAAGACTATAAGATAAACGTGCTGGACACCCCCGGATATACCGATTTCGTCGGGGAAGTGGTCTCGGCCTTGCGTGTGGCCGATGGCGCCGTCATCCTGGTCGATTCGGTCGCCGGGCTCGAGGTTGGCACCGAGATTGTCTGGAGCTACTGCGACACCTTCAAGCTGCCGCGTTTCCTGTTGGTCAACAAGCTGGACCGCGACAACGCCGATTTTAACAAGGCCATCCAATCCGTCCAGGAATATTCTCCCACCCGGCTGGTGCCGGCGCAGTTGCCCTGGGGCGAAAAAGCCGCCTTCAAAGGCGTGATCGACCTGATCTCGATGAAAGCCTATGCCAACGAGGGCAAAACCCCCGAAGAGATTCCCGCCGATATGAAAGCGGCGGCCGAAGAAGCCCGCATGAAACTAGTCGAAGCGGCTGCCGAAGGCGAGGACGCCCTGCTGGAAAAGTACCTGGAAAGCGGCGAGCTGACCAACGAGGAATTGATACGCGGCCTGAAGGCCATCCTGCGTTCCCAGGCCTATATCCTGGTCTTCGCGGCGGCTGGCGGGCATGAAAAAGGCCTCCTGCCTCTGCTGGATGCAGTCATTAACCTGATGCCCTCGCCGAAAGATACCCCGGCGGTGGTGGCCAAAGGCAAGGATGGCGATGAGCAGCTTACCGCCGTCGATTCCGACCCGCTGGCTTTGTACGTCTGGAAAACCACCGCCGACCCGTTCGTCGGTAAACTGACCTACTTCCGGATCTATTCCGGCACCCTGCACGGTGATACCCGCATCTGGAACCAGAACAAGAGCGCCGAAGAACGCATGGCCGGCCTGTCGATCATGCGCGGCAAGGAGACCATGCCCTTCAAGACGGTCCACAGCGGCGATATCGGGATCGTTGCCAAGCTGACCTCCACCACCACCGGCGATACGCTGTGCGACAAGGGCCATCCGCTGACCCTGCCGATGCCGGTCTACCCGCACGCGCTTTTCCGCGTGGCCATCCATCCCAAGACCCAGGCGGATGCCGCCAAGATTTCGCCCACGCTCACCCGCCTGTGCGAGGAAGACATGACCCTTTCCTGGAACCAGGAACCGGCCACCGGCCAGACCATCCTGCAAGGGATGGGCGACCAGCATATCGACGTGGCCATCCGGCGCGCCGAAGGCAAACTCCAGGTGGGCCTGACCACGGCCGAGCCGAAGGTACCGTACCGCGAAGGCATCACCAAGAAAGCCGACGCCATGTACCGCCATAAGAAGCAATCCGGCGGTTCGGGCCAGTTCGGCGAAGTCTGGCTGAGGATCGAACCTTGCCCGGAGCAGGATTTCGATTTCACCGACGAACTGGTCGGTATGAACCTCTCGAAATCCTACCTGCCGGCGATTGAAAAAGGCATCCATGCCACCCTGCAGACCGGCGTTGTGGCGGGCTTCCCGCTCAGCAACGTGCGTGTCATTGTTTACGATGGCAAGGAGCATCCGGTCGACTCCAAACCGGTCGCCTTCGAAATTGCCGGGCGCGAGGCCTTCAAGCTGGCAGTCAAGGACGCCGGCCCGGTGCTGTTCGAGCCGATCATGAATGTCCGCATTGTCGTCCCGGATGCCAACATGGGCGACGTAATGGGCGACCTGAACAGCCGGCGCGGCCGTGTCCAGGGCACCGAATCCGAGCGCGGCCGCACGGTAGTTGTGGCCCAGGTGCCGCTGGCCGAGATGCTGCGCTACACCACCCAGCTGCGCTCCATCACCGGCGGCCGGGGTGTCTTTACGATGGAATTCGACCGCTACGAGATCATCCCGAACCATCTGGCGCAGGGGATCATTTCCGCCCACCAGAAGGAAATGGAAGCAAAGAAGGAAGAATAGACTTTTTTTTAGAGCGGCTGCCAGGCCGCTCTAAATTTCCCTATTTCCTTGACAAATGCCTGAAATCCCGTATAATTTATATAAGTTTCGTCATAAATATTCTGGAGATAATCGAAATGTACCATTGCATGTGTCTGCGGCGGGGATCGTAACCACCGCCTCTTCGTAAAACCAATCCAGCCAACGGAAGAAGGACGGTGGGCGAGCCCCCGCATGCGATTGAAGATTTTCGCATGGCGCCCCGCGCCGTCCTTTTTGATTGCCCGTTGGCTGAATTATTTAATAATCATCTCAAATAAACAGGATAGGTTATGTGCTGGGGCAGAGCCGCCCAACTCAACCGGCCTGCTCAACGTATTGAGATGAACGACATGGAGTTCAAGATGAAAATCGCAAACAATGTAACCGAATTGA
>Ga0187854_10004553_pt1 | contig 10378 bp, 5 predicted proteins | sample June2016WEW_6_15_FD_132445 | JGI IMG/M metagenome (GOLD analysis project Ga0187854, IMG submission 132445) | Peatland microbial communities from SPRUCE experiment site at the Marcell Experimental Forest, Minnesota, USA - June2016WEW_6_150 | ecosystem: Environmental > Terrestrial > Soil >...
CGCCTCATGGAACAGATGCTTGACTCTGATGCGTTGCCGTACGATTCTCCGTTGCGGTTTCTTGGCTATTTTGCAATCTTGGAATCGATGCTAACGCACCAACCAAAGAAGACAGATACAATCGACTCGATTACGCGACAGGTCAAACAGAAAGTTGTGCTTCTGAACAATCGGTGGCAGACGCCCATCGATTACAGTCCGTTCGAGGACAAGAAACCAGAGACTATTTGGTCGGCTATGTATTCCTACAGGAGTACTCTCGCGCACGGCGGAAAGCCAGATTTTAAAGATGAGTTGCGGTTGCTGAAGGACCATGACCGCGCGTTAGAACTATTGACACGGACGGTGAAGAGCATCTTGCGTCAAGCCGTGATTGAGCCGCAGCTACTTTTCGACCTCCGCAACTGCTAGCTACTCCATTCCCTTGCGAATCGCCTCTTACAGGCGATAACGCTGTCTCCTAACTTCATGCTGCATAGCGACTTCTCTCATATCGCGTGAACGCGGTTACGCTCTGGTCACGCGAATCCATCTAGATTAAGACTTTTTCCCTTTATGAATTCGTATGCAGCAATTACGCCCGGATTCCGCCCGGCCATTGGCAGCGCTGGGTGATGAATGTCACTGACAGACTCGCCACGTTCATATAGACAGAAGATGCTTGCATAGTCCTTCGCAGGAAAAGCCGAACCAGGGAGCAAGAACTGGGGATCCTGGTTCGGCTTTTCTGCTAGCCGAGCCCAAGCTGTGGTGCCGGGATCCCGCCCGGCGCGGCTGGCGCGTTTGAAGAACGGCCCGCCAAAGGCCGCTTGATGCCCACAGTGACCATCTCTTCCGGTGTTCCGCGACCGGTGCTGGACACGAACCCCGTTTCTTGCGAGGAAAGGAATGCACTCTCCGCCCTCGGTGACGCTTGGCATGGACATTTTGATCCGGGAGGAATGCAGCCTTGTGTCACCAACCTGAGAAGAGACACAATAGACGTAATACAAGCGCCAAAACAGAATTGAAACGCATCGAGCTACTGCGGGTCTTCGGGTTTCGGGCGCGCGACTTTCTCGACCACCGGCATCTTCTTGTCTTTACCGTAATCGTCTAGAATATGCGCGTTATTGCCGTCGAGGGCAACCTTAGTCGATCCGTGCAACGTCACGTTCAACAACTGGCTCTTGGTGAGAACAGGGCCAAGAACGTAGATCGTGTCGGCGGTTTGTATCCAATAAAAGGTCTTTGTTATAGGCACTCCAACAAGCGCTGCGATGGGAACAACTATTGCCCCGCGTCTCTCGGAAGTGATGTCGATGACCTTCGCGTCTTTCCACTGACGATCTTTGGCTAGTGCTACGGAGGCACATAGAACGGCAAGAATCAAGGCGGCGCTTCTCATGGAGCCCTCCGCTCTCCGTTCTACGCGAACGGACATCGGCAGCAAAGATTCCGAAAGGCGCTCGTCTTAAGGGTTGGGTTTGTCCTGTTGCGTACGATGGCGCTACGCCGTTTGCGGTCATAAGCTGGCGATGGACTGCATGTCCTCCTTCGTGCGCAATGACTCGGCTGCCCCTTGGCGTTCGCAAACGGCAAGCCGAACGCATTGGATGCCACCGAAGACGGTAGTCCCAGATTGCGAGATGCGGACTGGTACCGACTTGTCGGCCTAGGGGAAGTTTCCCGCTGCCTTGCATCGCTCATTCCTCATTGCTCATTGCTGTGCGCGGAAGTGGCGCTTCGTCTGGCAGGAACGGCGGAACAACAGTCGGTAAAAGTGGCTTGTATAGTGAACTTATGAATCCAAGACTGAGACTTCCCGGCTTTGCTGCGTATCTACTTTCTCTGGTAACCGCGGTTGCGGCGCAGACGCCGCCGGAGGCTGCCCGCGCGTACACGGCCGCACATCGGACGGAACTCGTGCAGCAGTTTAGCGAATTGCTGTCGGTACCGAATGTTGCCGCCGATCCGGCAAATCTGAAGCGCAATGCTGACCTGCTCCTCGCTGAGCTCCGGCAACGCGGCATCGATTCCCGGCTGCTCTCGCTCCCCGGCGCGCCTTCGGTAGTCTTCGGGCAGATCGATATGCCGGGTGCCGAACATACGATTGTCTTCTATGCGCATTACGACGGTCAGCCGGTTACTCCGTCGGAATGGGGTGGCGGCTCGCCCTTCACGCCGATAGTGCGGGAAGTGAACGGCGAACAGCGCATCTACGCTCGATCGGCCGGCGATGATAAGGCGGCCATCTTCGCGCAGCTTACGGCACTCGATGCGTTAAAGGCGGCCGGGATCCCGTTGCGGGCGAATCTTCGCTTCGTGTGGGAGGGTGAGGAGGAAGCGGGATCACCGCATCTGGAGCAGATCCTCAATGCCAACCGCGAACTGGTCCACGGCGATGTGTGGCTGGTGTGTGACGGGCCGGTCGATCAGAGCGGCCAACAGACGGTGGTCTTTGGAGCGCGAGGCGACGCGCATTTGGCGATCACTGTTTATGGGCCGCATCACGGGTTGCACAGCGGCCACTACGGAAACTGGGCACCGAACCCGGCGATGATGCTGGCGCAGTTGCTCGCCGGGATGAAAGATGAAGACGGCCGCGTTCTGGTGCCGCATTTCTACGACGGAATTGAGCCGCTCTCAGCGGCTGAGAAAGAAGCGCTGGCCCGCGCGCCGGTGAACGACCGGATGTTGATGAACGCCTTTTGGCTGGGGCACGTCGAGGGCGCAGGCGCGCATCTGCTGGAGCTGATCAACCAGCCTTCGCTGAACATCAACGGCTTCTCATCGGGCCAAACTGGAGCCAGGGCCGCCAACGTCATTCCGCCTACTGCGACCGCCGATTTGGACCTGCGCCTGGTGGTCGGGATCGACTGGCGCGAGCAGCAGCAGCGCGTCGTAGACTACATTCGCTCCCGTGGTTACTTCATCGTGGACCGCGAACCCACGCAGCAAATCCTCCTGGAGCATCCGCGGGTTGCTATGGTTCTGCGTGATGAGGCGAGCTACAACGCCGTGCGCACGCCGATGGATCTGCCCATTGCGCGGGAGGTTATCGACGCCGTGAAGAGCGCGCGCAAGGATAAGGATAAAGATGTGGTCCTGCTGCCCACCATGGGAGGGAGCGTGCCGCTCGGAGCGATGGAACGCGCCGCGCGGACTCGCACCATCACCGTACCCATCGCCAACTACGACGACAATCAACATGCCGCCAATGAGAATCTGCGCTTGCAGAATCTGTGGGACGGGGTGGAAACGATGGCTGCGCTGCTCGCGATGCGGTAGCACGGAAGTGCACGCTCCGCCAACAGAATTTCGATTTTCAGATCCACAGATTTCGGAACTGCAGCCCGCTAGGGCGTTTGTCGGGACCAGCGGCGAACCGGAAATGGCCGGAACGCAGGCAAAGGGCAATGTAATAAACCTAATTTGAGTAGAACCGACGTTTGTCGATCTTCAGGGCGCGGATCTTGGAGTCCAGCGTCGAAAGTGGCAGGCCAAACTTTACGGCGGCGCCGCAGGTGCCAGAGAATCGGCCTTTACATTCAGCGAGTGCCTCTTCGATGTGGGTAGGCTCTACCACACTCCATACGTGGTTGACAAAACAGTGGCCATGGCGCAAAATTTCGCACTTCACAAAAGCAACACACGGAAGGCTTCCCCAATGCGACCCTGGACCCTAAGGCTAAAACACTTATTGACAGCAGCAGCGGTTGTTATGTTCATGGCCATGTGCATGGCCCTGTTGTTGACCGACGCAACCGCACAACAGGCGACCGCAAAGATTGTGGGCACGATCACCGATCAGCAAGGGGCGGTGATGCCCGGCGTCAACGTCACGGTCACGAATACGGCGACGAACGCTTCCACCCAAACCACCACCGACAAAGGGGGTTTTTATCAGGTCCTGAACCTGCCAATCGGCACCTACAGGATTGTCGCCCGCCACGAAGGTTTTCGCTCCCTGGAAGTGACCACGGCTCCGTTGGAGATCAACCAGTCGTTGCGGGCCGACCTGAAGCTGGAAGTGGGCGCCCCTAACGAACAAGTGTTGGTGGAGTCGCAAGCATCGGGAGTGGAGACGATCAACGCCACGCTCGGCCAGTCCGTCACCAGCCGTCCCATCGTCAATCTGCCCTTAAACGGACGCAACGTGCTGAGTCTCGCTCTCCTCCAGCCCGGCGTCACTGAGGACAATCCGGATGACACCAGTTCTGGCCAGGGATTCAACGTGGGTGGTGGACGCACCGATTCCATAACCTACTTGCTGGATGGCGGCCTCAACAACGATCTTGTGACTAACGGCGTGGTTTACAACCCGAATCCGGACGCCATCGCCGAGTTCCGCATTTTGACCAGCAACTATACGGCAGAGTATGGCCGCAGCGGCGCGGGAGTCATCAGTGTCGTAACCAAGTCAGGCTCCAACCAATTCCACGGCAGCGCCTTCGACTTCGTGCGCAATACCGACTTCGACGCCAACGCTTATTTCAACATCCAGCAAGGCATACCCAGGAACAATCTCAAGCGCAATCAGTTTGGCGGGACATTTGGCGGCCCCATCCTCAAGAACCGGCTTTTCTTTTTTACCGCCTACCAGGGACAGCGCCAGATAGAGACCGACGTCCTCCCCGAACAACAGACCTTCACGACCGCTGAACTGGGCGGAGATTTTTCGCACGCGATACCCTACTTGCAAACCCCGGTTGACAGTTCGGGTAATCCCGACGGACCGGAATGCGAGGTCGCGGCCGGGTGCGTGGATGCCAACGTTGCCTCCTTTCTCCAGGCCAACCCCTACTTTCAACCGAATCCCACTCTTGCCGCCCAAGCCAAGATTGCTTCGGCTTCATTCGACCCTGCGGCTCAAGCTTACCTCAGTGCGAAGCTCGCCAATGGCCAACCCATGATTCCGTCGACTGCGAGCGGGGAATTTCTCCCCGCAGGGGGCAGCACGAACAACGCCAATGAGATCACCGCTAAGATCGATTTCGATATCACCTCGAAAGACAGGCTGACGGGTACCATCGGCGGTAATCGAAATCCCGTGGTTTCTCCCTTCGGGGGTTTTGTCTCTAACACGGCGCCCGGCTTCCCCAGCACAACCACGGACCGCAGCTACTTTCTCAATATCGCTTACACTCGGACCTTTTCGCCCACCATGCTGAACGAACTGCGTGGGACCGCGCAGCGCCACAGCAACCTGCAGGATAAGCCAGTTACCAACTTTCCCGCGATTACCCAGTTCGGGATCGCGTCGGACGTTGCCACCGGTCCCCCAATCCTGGCGTTCGACAATGGTTTAACGCTGGGGCCAGACCCGTACGGTCCGACTACCTTTGCCGGCAACACGTTTGCGTTCGCGGATACGTTCAGCTGGGTGCAGGGACACAACACGTGGAAGTTCGGCGCGGGATTTTCCGCCTATCAACAAAATACCCTCTATGCTTTTTTTACCGACAGCGAGTACTTTTTTGCCGGATATGCCGCTGGCGGAGACGGCACGGGCAACAGTTTGGCCGACTTTCTGGTGGGCGCTCCCAACAACTTGTTTGAGGGGCCCAATGCCGCCAACGATATCCGCAGCAAAACAACCTACGCTTTCGCGCAAGACGAATGGCGGGTAAGACCCAACCTGACCTTGACCTTGGGGCTTCGCTATGAGTACAGCACACCCAAGCTCGACACCGCGGGGAGAACTTTTAACATCGTCCCCGACGATCAATCTGTGAAATTTCCTAATGCGCCGGCGGGCCTGGTTTTCCCGGGAGACCCGGGCGCGCCTCGCGGCGTCAACTTTCCCGATAGGAAGAACTTTGGGCCGCGAATCGGGTTTGCCTGGAGTCCCCGGAGCAACGGCAAGATGAGCATCCGCGGAGGCTTTGGTATCTTTTACGACGTCCTAAAGGGCGAAGACAACCTGCAATTCAACGGCGCTCCGCCCTTCTACAGCGAACCCTTCGTCGTTTTCTACTGCACTCCATCCGCGCTCAATGCCGATTGCCCCACCGGCCAAGGCAACATACCCTATAACTCGCCCCTCCCCTTTTACAGCGCGCCGTGGCAGAACAACTACACTCCCTTTCAGGGCAACCCCTTTCCATCCACGCCGGCCAATCCCGCTACCGCATTCAATACTTGCGCTAGCTCCGGCTACATCTGCCCTTACTACAATTTTCTTCCGGCTGCGGGGGGCTCGGTGTTCTTCGTCAACCCGCATCTGCACACTCCCTATACCTACCAGTACAACTTGAGTATCCAGCAGGAGGTGGCACGAAACACAATATTCGAGCTCAGCTATGTGGGCAGCAGTTCGAAAGGTCTTACGTCGCTGGAGGATATCAACCCGTTCGATCTGAGTACGGTGACCGGTCCCAACCCTGCCCGAATTCTGAACGAGCGGCAGGGTAACCCTAACCTGGTCATCTATTGTGCGAGTCAAGGTGGCCCTTCCGATTGTCCTTTTGAAAACGTGGACGAATTTGACAATGCCAGCTTCGCCAATTTCAACAGCATGGAAGCTTCCTTGACCAAACAAAATGGCAATAACCGCATCATCGGCAACACTTACTTCACTTTGGCCTATACCTGGGGGCACAGCATCGATAACGCATCCGGATTCCGCAATCGGGATTCACAGGTGCCCTATTACGAACCGGGCGAGTTCCGCGGCGCCTCCAACTTCGACATTACGCAGCGGATCACTTTCAGTGGGGGATGGGATTTGCCTTTTGATCAGGCCTGGGCCTCGGGACCAAAGCGCCTGGTGAAAGGATGGAGCCTCTACCCCATCTTCAGCTGGCGGACTGGGTTTCCGCTCAGCATCAATTCGCAACTGCTCGACTCCTTCGGCCCCTCCGATCCAGGACCCTCGGGAGCGGGCGACGGCTACCTCGCCAATGTCGATTTCGCGCCCGGATTCAACAGCATTACAATCATGAACCCCAAAAAGAATGGCAATTATTACTTCAATCCCGCTGCGTTCCAGCCGATCCCGGATGTCTATAATCCAAGCGATCCCTACGGCACAACCAAGCGAGACTTCTTCCGCGGGCCGGGGCGCATCAACCTCGACATGGCTCTGGCCAAAACCACCGCGATCACCGAGCGCGTGAACGTCGAACTTCGTATGGAGGCCTTCAATGTATTCAACCACACGCAGTTCGCCAATCCGGACACGAACATTGACGATAATACGTTTGGCCAAATTACCAGCACCACGATTGGAACCCTGCAAACCCAGCGCATCCTGCAGCTCGCCGGGCGCCTGACGTTCTAAACGACGTTCTAAACTAGGTCGATGGAATTGATATAACCGGCAAGGGTCAAACCCGACGTTGCACTTGATTTTGGGTGGCGCAGCGGTTCACCGCTGCGATAACCGCCTTGTTTTGAATGCGGCTTTAGCCGCTGAGGGACGGATTTTTCAAACTGCACGACTATTCAATATCTTCACTCCATCTCAAACGCCAGCCACTGCAATCCCCCGCCCCGCTCCACCTGCAGCACAACCGGATCATGCGGCTTGATCTGCCGCAGCGCCGCACGGAGAGAAGTCAACGAGTCGATCGGAGTCTGATTCACGCTGTGGATAACATCTCCCGTCTCCAGACCGCTCGCCGAACTCAGAAAATTCGCGACTCGCGCCACCACCACCACGCCGGAGGGATTGCGCAGCGTGCCCAACACGGAACGCAACTCATCGTTCAAATCGAGTGCCAGGATGCCCAGCCGATTCACCAGATTGTCGCGAGGATTGGCGAGATCAGGCAGAGAGTCCATGGCATCTTTCATCTCCAGCGCGGCGATGTAAAGTGTTTTTCGCTCCGTCCCGCGGAGAACCTCAAGCTTCAGCGATTCATCCAGAGGATGCAGGTAGAGAGCCGCGGTGAAGGCGGGCAGCGTACCGATGAGACGGCCATCGGCGCGCAGCACAATGTCCCCGATTTTCAGGCCACCAGCTTCCGCCGGACCTCCCGGCGTCACGTCATCGATCACCACCCCCCAATTTTGCGCAAGCCCCAATCCTTTGGCGAGGTTCTCGGTGATGGTTTGCGCTCCCGCTTTGACCTCGATGCGATGCACGTGCCCGTATTTGCGCAGGCTCTCGTACACGAAATTCACGACTCGTGCCGGAATGGCAAACCCCAGTCCCTCGCTTCCACCCGCTGACGACAAAATGAAAGTGTTAATCCCGATTACATAACCATCGGTATCCACCAGCGGGCCGCCGCTGTTGCCGGGGTTGATGGGAGCGTCGGTTTGAATGTAGACCATGGGACGACTCGGATCTGCCTGCCTTGCCACCGAACTCACGACGCCCATCGTCACAGAGTTTTCCAGGCCTTCGGGACTGCCCAAGGCAAACACCAGTTCTCCTTGATGCACCGGCCGGCGGCTGCCGAGCGAAAGGGTGGGCAAGCCAGTCTCATCAATCTTGATCAGGGCAAGGTCAGTGTCTTTGTGGACGCCGATAAGTCGCGCTTCAACGATCCGTTGCTTTCCCACGGGCGCAATCTGATCGGGAAAATTGACCGAAGCCATAGGCAGAGCTACGTGGATGCGCTGCGCCGCCTCGACCACGTGAGCATTGGTCATGATGTAGCCGTCAGAGTCCACGATCACGCCCGAACCGATCGCATTCTCGCGGGTTATGAGCGCCGTTTGACTGTGATCTTTCTCGTCCACGGCCCCATAGCCAGTGACCAGAATCTGAACCACTGCGGGAGAAATTCGCGCGGTCAGCTGCTCGATCGCGGAATTAAGTTGCTGCAGCACCGCTGGCGCTTCCGCCGGCCGGGCTCCCTTTGCTTTTGCCTTGTCGGTTTTGTCTTTATCGACACTTGCTTTGTCGACGCTTGCTTTGTTGACGTTAGGCTTCGCGTTCTCAATACCGGCAGCCGGAGCCTGCGGCTCCGCTTGTTGGCCAAAGCCCGGCACTGCCCACAGGGAGCAAAAACCAGCAGCCAGAATAAGAAGCGAAATGCGGAATTGGCTTTTCCAACTGCAAGCTGAGAAGAACATTAGCGAGAGACTCCTTGGACACATCCGGATCATGTTAATACTCAGATGATGATTATGGAGGAAAGGGAACAAAACGAGGGTCAGTCAGAGTCGGTTGCCCGGACTAGGCTCGGGGCATAAATGCAGCCAAACTTATGTCGCGAATCACCGGACATCCCACAAGCGGGACCGCGTAAAGCTCTACTTCTTTTTCGCGGGCAAATACTTCTTCTCGATCGAGGCGACCACTACGTAGTTTGGATCCACCATTTCGTTGAGATGAATCTTCGCCACTTTCGACAGCAGCTCATACGCATCGAGTTCCGACAGACCGTAATCCTTGTGGATCCAATGCACCAGTTCGGTGAAGGCGATGCGCACGGCATCATCCAGAGGACGATAAGCACCAACCGTCATAATGGCGTCGTCGTTCTCAAACTGCGGCCAGGCGATGGTGCGCCCCTTGATCACGCTCAATTGCACGCGCGCCTTCAGCGGAACCTCTATAGCGGTGCCGGCGACTTCTCCATCGCCCATGGCGGCATGGCCGTCGCCGATGTAGAACAGTCCTCCCTTGACGTTGACAGGGAAGTAAACGGTATTGCCGACGCTCGCTTCTGGCGAATCCATGTTGCCGCCGAATTCCGCGGGCACCACGGAACTGCGCGCCTCGCCATTGGCGGGCGCGACTCCGATGCAGCCGAAGAAAGGATGCATGGGAATCTTCACCGTGAAATCGGAATCGAGCGCCTTGAACAGCGCCGTGTTCGCGGCGTGATCGATGTGGTAAAACCAGACGCGCTCGGGAAGCGGCGGATGCAGCATGGGCGTGTAGTTTGTCTCGTTAATGGCGCCAAATCCGGGAGCGAACGCGCCCACGCCCGTGTCGCCATCGACCTGCAAGTCGAGAATCTTGACGGCCAGCGTGTCGCCGGGCTCCGCACCCTCTACGAAAAATGGCCCGGCCAGCGGATTGTCGCCTTTGGACATGCTGAGCGTGTCGCCGGGTTTCCGGAGCGCGTTCCCGAAGCAGTCGAGCGTGTTGGTATCGAGGATGTCGCCCGACTTCAGACGAGCCACAGGCTCGGCCGTGGCGAAAAGATACTTCACGTTGTTGATGGTGGTGGTGTAGTGGACGACGTTGCCCGTCTGCCCGTGAAGCGCGCCCGAAGCCGCCAACAGCAAGCCCGCCAGCGCAATACCGCCGCCTTTCAGCTGCATGGAGTCAGCCTCATTCTGCCCTATGAATGGTGGAGCGACGGGCGTACTCGCGAGCCTGCCCTGAGCGAAGCCGAAGGGTCCACCGCGAACTCAGGGTCCAGCCAAGCCGGGACGTCCGGCTCTCCACCAGCACGACACTTCAGAACGAATACATCAGAACGAATACTTC
>Ga0187854_10004558_pt1 | contig 10371 bp, 9 predicted proteins | sample June2016WEW_6_15_FD_132445 | JGI IMG/M metagenome (GOLD analysis project Ga0187854, IMG submission 132445) | Peatland microbial communities from SPRUCE experiment site at the Marcell Experimental Forest, Minnesota, USA - June2016WEW_6_150 | ecosystem: Environmental > Terrestrial > Soil >...
GGAGACGTGTTCCGGTTCGTGGCGGAGAAAGGGCTCGGCGCTGTCGTCCACCACTTCGAGTCCGTGGATACCGAGACGCTGGTCGGGTTATACGCCACCGCAGCGGCCTTCGTCTTTCCCTCGCTCTTCGAGGGATTCGGCATGCCCGTGCTCGAGGCGATGAGCTGCGGGTGCCCCGTCGTCTGCTCCAACGCGTCGGCACTGCCCGAGGTGTACGGCGACGCGGCGCTCCCGTTCGACCCGAACGCGCCGGAGGAGCTGGCTGCGCAGCTCGAGCGCGTGCTCGATGACAGCACCCTGAGAGGCGACCTCGTGCGGCGTGGCTTCGCCAACGCCGCGCGGTTCTCCTGGGAGCGGACCGCCTCCATCGTGGACCGGGTGTATCACGCATGACGAAACGCGTCGCGCTGTACTATCCATGGGTGCACCTGCGGTCTGGGGCCGAGCGGTGCATCCTCGAGATGGCGACGCGCAGCCGCCACGAGTACGTGATCTACACCAGCCACGTGGACTACGACGGGACGTTCCCGGAGTTTCGGAACCTGGAACGAGTGGTCGAGCTGCACCGCGTCTCGGTGAAGCGCACGCTCGGCAAGGCGCTCGCCGGAGCCGCGACCATCGCCGCGGAGAAGCTCGATCCTTCGACGTTCGACGCACTCGTCGTCTCCTCGGAGGGCCTGGGCGACTTCATCACGTTCCGCAATCACGCCAAACCCGTCATCTGCTACTGCCACACGCTCGTGCGGCCCGTCTACGACCCCGTGTACCGGGAGACGCTCCTGGAGCAGCACCCGCTCTATCGCCTGCCTCTGGCGCTGTACCGGGGCATTTACCACCGGGCCACGCGGCGTGCGTGGCGGCACTACCAGCACGTGTTCGTGAATGGCGAGGAGGTCCGCCGCCAGGTCGTCAGTGCGGGCCTCTGCGCGCTCGACCGGGTGGAGGTCCTGCATCCGGGAGTGGATCCCGCGCGCGTGCGGCCGACGCTGACGTCGGAGCCGTATTTCCTCTTCTTGAGTCGCGTGAAGTGGACCAAGAACGCGGAGCTGGCGATCGGGGCGTTCCTCGAGTTCCGGCGTCTGAACCCGGACACGCCCTGGCGGCTGGTCATCGCCGGCGACGTGGACCGCATGGACGGCGCTTACCTGCGCTCGCTGCGTGCGCTCGCGTCCAGGGAGCCCGCGATCGAGTTCCGGCTCGACCCGGGCGCTGCCGAGATCGAGCGCCTGTACGAGCGCTGCTATGCGCTCGTGTTCCCGTCGCTGAGCGAGCCGTGGGGAATGGTCCCCGTCGAGGCGATGGCATACGGGAAGCCGGTGCTCGCCGTGAACCGGGCCGGTCCGACCGAGACGGTGCAGGACGGCGTCACCGGATTCCTGCTCGAACCCAAGGTGGAGGCGTTCGCCGAGCGGATGGCGTGGCTCGCGGATAACCCCGAGGCCGCGCGGCGGATGGGAGCCGCCGGGATCGAGCGCTCGCGGCTCTACTCGTGGGACGCGTTCGTCACGCGCCTGGATGACTACGTCGAGCAGCACTGCTGAGCACGGCCGCGCCCTCGCGCGGAACACCCTCTACAACCTGCTGGGCCAGGCCATCCCCCTCCTGGTAGGTGTCGCGGCGATCCCCATCGCCACGCGCTACCTCGGCGCACCCCGGTTCGGCCTGCTCGGCCTGATCTGGGCGATCCTGGGCTCCGCCGTGGCGCTCGACCTCGGCCTGGGCCGTGCGACCACCAAGTACGTGGCCGAATATCTGTCCCTGGGGAAGCACGCCGAGCTGCGGCGCGTGGCCGGCCTCACGGTCGCGAGCCAGACCGGGCTCGGGGTGATCGGCGGGGTCGCTCTCGCGCTGGTGAGCGGATGGCTCACGAGCGCCCTCGGCATCCCGGCCGCGCTGCATCGCGAGGCGCGCCTCGCGCTGATCGCGCTCGCCGCCTCGGTCCCGTTCGTGGTGCTCTCCGCGAGCCTCAGGGGGATCCTCGAGGGGGCGCAGCGGTTCGATCTCGGCAACCTGGTTCGGGGCCCGCTGGCCGTGGCGGGGTTCGCCATACCCGCCATCGCCGCGCCGCTCGGCGCCAGCCTCGCCACGATCGTGCTCCTGCTGCTCGCCGCCCGCATCGCGGCGTGCTGGGCGCTGGCCGTGGCCATCCGGCGCTCGCTGCCGGAGTTCCGCTGGGAGCTGCGGCCCAGCTGGGCGGTGCTTCGGCCCTTGCTGGCCTACGGTGGCTGGGTGAGCGTTTCGAACGCCATCGCGCCAGTCCTGGGCTACCTCGAGCGGTTCCTCCTCGCGTCGCTCGCGGGCGTGGCGGCGGTGGCCTACTACACCGCGCCGTTCGAGGCCATCATCCGGATCTCGATCGTCCCGGCCAGCCTGGCGGGCGCGCTCTTCCCGCTCGTGAGCGCGAGTGCCGCGCAGAGCGGAGCGGGCCGCGAGAGCGAGCGGCTGGTCGGACGGGCGCTCTGGTACCTGCTTCCCGCCCTGGCGCTCCCCACCGGCCTCGCCGCTCTCTTCGCGCATCCGCTGCTCAGCGTGTGGCTGGGCGGCGCCTACGCCGCGAATGGGGCGACGGCGCTGGCGATCCTGGCCGGCGGCGTGCTCGTCAACGGGCTCGCGTACCTCCCCTCGGCGTATCTCCTCGCCAGGGGCCGCCCCGACATCCCGGCGATGTTCCACCTGATCGAGCTGCCGCTGTACGCAGCGGCGGCATGGGTGCTGATCGAAGCGTACGGCGTCGCGGGCGCCGCCCTGGCCTGGACGCTCAGGGTCACGCTCGACGCGGTCCTCCTCGGCGCGGCGATGTGGTGGGTGGGGCACCCGGTGCGTGAGAGGGCGATCGCGTGAGGCGACTCGCTCGGCTGCTCCTGCTCGCGGCGATCACGTCCGGCTGCCGCCTCGGCACGGAGGCGCGGATCCCGCCGAACCGGGCGCCGCGGCTGATCGTCACGCCCGAGAGCCTGGCGTTCCATGGCCGCGTCGGCGCGACGCTGCTTCCGGACCAGTACATCAGCATCGGCCTCGACACGGTCGTTTCGGCCCGATGGCACGCGTACGTCAGCGCAAACTGGTTTCTGCTCGCCGCGACAGGCGATACCGTGCCCTTCTTCCTGCACGTGGGCGGGCGGCCTGCCGGCCTCGCGCCGGGGAGCTACAGCGCGAGCATCTGGATCGTCGTGCCGACGGACAGCTTGCGCATTCCGGTGACGCTCCAGCTCGATTCCGCCGCCTCGCTGGCGGGGAGGTGGGCGGCATCTCGGGATTCTGCGCGGATCACCCTGGATCTCACCGACAGCAACGGCTCCGTGGCCGGAACCGGCAGCATCGCTCCACCTGCCAGTCCCGTCTCGGTCACCGGCACGCGATCGGACACGACGGTGGCGCTGACGCTTACCGCGGGCAGCGCGACGTACCGCTTCAGCGCTCTACTGGTGGGGGACACCACCCTGGTCGGGACGTTGACTGGCGGCACGGCCGGCCTGGCCCTGACCTTCTACCGCCAATAGCCCGGCCCAGGTACCGCGATACGCCGTCCAGGCGCGGGCAGGGCGCCCGCGGAGCGTCCTGAGCGCGGCCTTGGCGAAGCCGACCAGGATCAGGTAGGCGAGCGCGCTCCACCTGACTGGGCCGCGCAAGTTGCGGCGCGCGAACAGGGCGCGCGATCTGGCGAAGCGATATTCCCCCAGGCCGGCCTGGACGGCACCGCGCTCGACGGTGCCTGCCACTCGATGGTTGACCACGGCCCTGGGAGCGTACGCCACGCCGAGGCCCGCCGCGGCCGCTCGCAGGCAGTACTCCGCGTCCTCGAAGTACATGAAGTAGCACTCCGGGAGCGGGCCCAGCGCGGCCCATGCGGTCCGCGAGATCAGCATCGCGCAGCCGCTGACGTATTCCGTGGGCACCAGTGGACGGCCGTCGCGCGGCACCTTCCGGAGGTTCCGTCCGAACGCCCGCCACCGTGCCACCCGGCCTCCGGCGTACCAGGGGCGCCGACTTCCGGCTTCCAGGATCGTCACGCCCAGGATCCCCGTCGCCGGCGCCCCCGACGATGCAGCCTCGATCTCGGCGAAGCACCGCGGATCCACGGTCGCGTCGTTGTTCAGCAGGAAGAAGTGCTTCAGGTCGGCGACGGCGCCGAGGCGATCCAGCGCGAGATTGCAGGCCGCCGCGAAGCCGACGTTGGAGCCGGCAGCGAACACGTCGAATCCGGCCACCCCGTGGCCCCCGATCCAGTCGGAAATCGCCGCGGCCGAGCCGTCGCTGGAGGCGTTGTCCACGACGACGACGCGCGCCGGACGAGGGTCGGCCACGAGAAGCGACTCCAGGCACGCGAGCGTGTCGTCCCGCCCGTTCCAGTTGACGACGGCGACCCCGATGGGGACGAGCCTCACGCGCCTACCGCACCCCTGTGAGGTCGAACACCACGGTGGTGTTCACGGTCACGGTCCCGCCGTTGACCTGGTAGCTGCAGGGCACGGAGGGGCCGACGGTGGCGCGGACCGTGTCGCCGGCAAGCGCGCCCCGGATGGGCGGAAGCCCGAGGAGGGCCCAATCGCACCAGGGGTAGAGCGCCCGGATGGACTGGACGGCGGCGATCGGCTTGGGCGGGGGCCCGAAGGTGGCGATGATGAACGTGCCGTCGAAGGACTCGGTGCCGGCGACCGTTCCCGAATCGCCCGGCGGGATCGCGTACGTTCCCGTGAACAGCCCGCGGTATCCGAGGCCCCTGAGAGTGAGCCTCGCGGTCAGGGTATCGGTCCGGGTCTCGAACTCGTTGCTCAACGTGAGGCTGATCGTCGTCGCGTAGGTGCCGGCGATGTCCGGCACCGGCTGGCCGGAAGGGTCGAAGCTCGTGCACCCGGCGGCCAGCAGGAGCGCGGCGAGCGCCGCGACCGCCTCAGGCCAGGGCCGCATCATAGACCGCGACGGTCGCGTGCGCGGCGCGATCCCAGGTGAAGCTCCGGGCCCGCTCGAGGCCGCGGCGGACCAAGTCCGCGCGCACCTGGTCGCCGCTCCACACGGACGCAATGCTCGCGGCGATGTCCTCCACCGATTCCGGGTCCACGAGGAGCGCTGCTCCGCCGGCCACCTCGGGGATGGACCCCACGCCCGAGGCCACGACCGGACAGCCGCAGGCCATCGCTTCGAGCACGGGGATCCCGAACCCCTCCCAGAGCGACGGGTACACGAAGGCGCGCGCGGCGCCGAACAGCACGCGCAGGTCCGCGGCCGGGACGTGGCCGAGGAAGCGCACGGCGCCGTCCAGCGACAGCCTTCGCACCGCCGCCGAGATCTCCTCCGTCCGCCACCCCTCGGGACCCGCGTGCACGAGCCGGACATCGCGAGTCCCGGGGCGGTCTCGGAGGAGGTGCACGGCCTCCAGCAGGCGCTCGAGGTTCTTCCGGGGCTCCACCGACCCTACCGCGAGGATGAAATCCGCCGGGAGGTCATGCCGCTGCCTCACCTGGGCGGCCTGCGGATCGCCGGCCGCGAGCGGCACGAACGCCGGGTCTATGCCGTGGGGGATCACGGTGATCCGCTCGGGCGCGACGCGGAACCACTCGACGATCTCCTGCTTCGCGGCCTCGGAGACGGTGATGACGGCACGCGCCCGGCGCGCCAGTCGTGGCATCACCACGCCCGCATACCACCGGTACCACGGACGGAACAGCTTCGCGAAGCGGATCGGCATCACGTCGTGGACGGTGGTGACGATTGGCAGACTGCCCGCGAGGGGCCCCAACCCGACGGGCATGTGCAGCAGCGCGGCGCCTCGCCGCCGCGCGGCGACCTCGGCGCCCGCCTGGTGCCACCAGAGGTCCCTCATCACCGTGTCGAATTGCTCGCGGGGCGTGCGCCGTGCGCTCTTGGGCCGCCGCGCGAACCGGCTCCGCACACGCACGAACCGCTGGCCCACGAGGGACTCGAGCGCCGCGGACAGGCTCCGGATGTAGACGCCCGTGCCGATCGCCACGAGCCGGCCATAGGAATCGTCGAAGGCCACGCGCGACCCGCTCACACCCGGTCCCGGATCGTGCTCACCGCCGTGCCGGCGAGCCAGAAGAAGGTGTACGAGAGGAACGCATTCGAGATCAGGTCCGTGGTGATCCCATTGATCGCGATGCCCAAGGCCGCGACCGCGACCAGCGCGCCGTAATCCCGGGCGCTCGCCGTGGCGGCCGTCCGGAACGCCCGCAACCCCGCCGCGAGAAGCGTGACGAGAACGGCGGCGTACAGGAGCATCCCCGGCAGGCCCAGCGTCGTGGAGTAGGTCAGGTACTGATTGTCGCCGGCGATGACGGGAAGGCCGAAGCGGGCGGCCGTCAGGCTGCCCGCCCCGAGCCCCAGGCCGAGCGGGTGCTCGAGGAGCTGCGAGAGCCCCATGCCCCAGATCTCGAGATGGGAGATGCTGCTCGCGCTCTGCCACGTCAGCGTCTCCAGGACCAGGGTGGCGAAGCCGGGGACGGCGACGAGGGCGGCCGCCAGAACCACCGTGACGATGGCGGCGCCACGCACCACCGTGCCCCAGCGGTCGTACAGCGCCGCCAGCACGAACAGCTGGATCACGCACGCGAGCGTCGTCACCCTGGTGATCGAGAGCAACAGGCCCGCCCAGAGGACGGCACAGACGGCGAGCGCCCATCCCCGGCGCCGCTGCGCCGTGAACAGGGCGATCGTGGCCGCCGGGAGTATGACCAGGAACTGCACGGCGAAGCCCTGGCTCGACAGGTAGGTCGAGCCGGCCCGCTGGACGAGGTGGCTGCCGAGGATGGTCCAGTAGCTGTCCGGGAGCCCGTACGGGTTGTGGCTGGTCGTGATCCCGAGCCCCAGGAAGTCCTTGATGTACCGCGTCGCGCCCAGGAGCACGAGCGCCTGAGGAGTCACGAGCAGGCGCTCGAATATCGCGATGACGCTCGTCACGACACCCACCGCGACGATGGCGCGCAGGTAGCGAGGGTCGTCCGCGATCCGGGGGGCGCAGCGCCCGACGAAGTAGAGCAGGCAGAATCCCGCCGCGTCCCTCAGCCCGAGGGCCTGCGCGCCGAGCGGGATATCGTATCCGAACCACACTCCCGCGCCGAGGAAGTACACCAGCGCCAGGAGCCCGAGCGCGGCAAGGACCGGATCGGCTGCCCGGACCGTGAGCCTCGGCCTGCTTCCCGCGAGTGCCCGCACGACCACGAACGCGATGAGCGCGGCCGCGAGCATCTCCTTCCACGCCGAGAGCACGCGCACCACGGTCGCGCTGACCCCGAACGCGCCGAACAGCAGGGCCATCGTGAGGATGTGGAAGGGGAGGAGCCAGATGAACGCACCCAGCGCCCAGCCGAGCCCGTCGGCCCCGGCCCCTGGTGCCGGCGCCGATCCGGCGGTGAGGGTGGAGGCCGTCATCCGGACGTCACGGCGTGAAGCGCACCTCGAGCGTGGTGTTCCGCGCGTCGAGGATGAGGTTCTGGTTGGGGTTCGGGTCGCACTGCGTGAGGTTGTCGAAGAAGAGGTTCAGCCGCTCGCCCCGCGTGACGGACACGCTCCACCGGCCCCAGGGGCTCTGGACCGCCGCTCGGGCTCCGCCGTAGAGCGACACGTCGTGCGCGCACCACTTGTTGACGTCGGTGGCCGTGATCGGCGTGGGGAACGAGTACAGCGCATCGTCGTCCCAGCGGATCCGCCCGCCGAAGACGCCGACGAGCCACTTCGGGGCGATGTAGTCGATCCCGAGCCACTGGCCGGAAGCGCCTTGCCCGATCGCGGCCCCGATCACCTTTCCGTCCTGCGTGTAGCCCTGCGGCACCGCGCTGCTGGTGTAGAAGCTCGCCTCCGGCCGGTCGCGGTACGCCGGGCTCTTCTCCAGGTACGTCTCCTCCGCCTGCACGCGCACCATGTCGCGGCCGCGCCGGACCGGCGCGCCCCATTCGAGGCCCAGCGTGTACCCCTGCGAGTAGTTGGGGTCGGTGAGCAGGTCGGCGAGGGATGCGGGCAACGCCGTGCGGGCCCACTCGACGTGCACGGCGAGGTGGTCCTTCGGAAAGACCCAGCGCCCGAAGAGGGCGAAGATCTGGTCCCGGGCGGCGACGTAGCCCGTGTCGGGGGACGGGGCCGCGCGCCGGCCGCTGCCCAGGAGCACGTCGAAGATGCGCCCGGGGAGCTGGGTCCAGGTATCGAGCGGCGCGTACACCGTGCGCTCGATGCCGAGCGACAGGTCTCTCTCGAAGCGGGGATGCCAGAGGAGGGCGATCCCCGAGATCGAGCGCCAGCCGCTGGAGTGCTGCGTGTCGAAATAGCGGGACTCCGCGAGGCCCCCCAGGAACCAGTCGCCTTCCACGTCGCCGATGGGCGTGCGGAGCGGGCGCGTGGTGCGCACGAACAGCCGCGGGATGCCGGCGGCGTTGTCGCTCAGGACGATCGCGTTCTGAATGCCGGGGCCCCACCACTCGTTCTCGGTGCCGGCGCCGACCGTGAGGGCGCCCGCGTGCAGCCCGAGCGCGGTCTGGCCCGGGTCCACCAACCAGAAGCCCGTGTATCCGAAGCGCAGCGGCGCGTCAATGGACGGATCGAGGTGCCAGGGGTTGGCCAGCGCGTTCCGATCCGGCGGCTGACGAGGGATCGTGGCCGGATCGGGCATCGGGTAGGGGAGGTTCTGGCTGGCGACGACCTCCGGTGCGACGATCAGGAAGAAGCTCCCCGACTCGAGTCGGAATCCGAAGCGAACCCGCTCGTTCCACCCGCGACCCGCCCACAGCGAGCCGTCGTTGAGGGAGAAGGGGATCGTCGAGTTGGCGATGGTCGTGAGCTCGGGGACCAGCAGCGCCCAGCGCGGCCTCGTGGTATCGCCCGGCAGCGCGGGGGTGAGCGTCGAGGGGCTGCGCAACAGGTAGCCCGGCGTCGTATCGCCGAGGAGCTGAGCGGCGCGGGCGCGATCGTCGGCCTCGCCGCCGATGGTGACGAGGCGGCCCCACGGGATGCCCTGAGCGTCGGCGCGCGGCGCGGCGAGCACGGTCGCGCCGGCGAGAAGGAGCGCCCGGGGGGTGAGCGGCATGGGAACGGCGCTGCAGCGGCTACGCGTGCCGCCGGCGCACCGTCTCGCCGGCTTCGCGCCACGTGCGGGCCGTCGCATCGCGGAGGGACGAGGCGTCCGCCGGGTGGCTCGCCGCCCAGTGGCCCGCGAGCACGCGCAGCGCCACCCAGAGCAGCCCGAGCCAGAGCCCCGCGAAAGCGGCCGTGACGACGATGGCGACACGGCGGGGCCACAGCGGCTGGTGCGACGGCACGGCGGCATCCACGACGGTGATCACCGGCGTGGTGTTGACCTCGTCGATGCGGGCACCCTCGAACTGCTGCCGGATCGAGAGGTACAGCTCGCCGGCCATCTCCACCTGCCGCCGGAGGCTCGCCTCCCGGACGATGAGCGCGGGCGAGCTGCGCCACAGCCGGTTCCGCTCGTAGAAATCGCTCAGCCCCCGCTCGGCCGCGCTCACCTCGGCCTGCGCGCTGTCGACGCGGCCCGCGAGGAAGATCCGCCGCGCCCGGGCGCGCGACTGCCGTTGCGCACCGTTGAACGCGCTGACCAGGTCCACGATCCGGTTCGCCACCTCGGCGCTGAGCGGCGCCCACGGGGTGCTGACGGTGACGGAGACGAAACTCGTCCGCGGATCCACGCCGACCTTCATCGCCCGCTTGGCGCGCTTGATCCCGATCTCGATCGCGCGCTCGCGATCCTCGTTCCTGATCCGCAGGATGGAGAGGAGATCGGAGCTGTCCGCCGTCGTCTTTCGCGGGTCCGGGAACGGTGACAGCACCAGCCGCGTCAGCAATTCGCGGCTGCCCAGGAGCTGCTCGTAGAACGCCGGGGAGGTTGAAGGGTCCCTGCTTCCGCCCAGGCCCAGCTGCGAGACGATGCCCGACACTCCGGGCCCGCTCGCCAGGTCGGAGAGGCCGTTGGGGAGCTGGATCTGGGTGTCGCTCGTGACGAACGTGGCCTGGCTCTCGTAGCCGGGCGGCAGGACGAACGAGAGGACCAATGCGAGCACGGCGATCGCGAGGGTCACCCTGACCACGGTGCGCCAGCGGGAGAGGATGCCGGCCACCAGCGCCGGCAGGGTGAGCTTGTCGGGGTCCATGCGCGAGTCAAGATGTTGACGCGCCTCTGGGGGGTCAAGTAAGCTCACGCCGTGATTCGTCCAGTTCCCGCCGCGATTCTCCTCAGCCTCGCGATCGCAGCTGCCGCGCGCTCCGCCGCTGCCCAAGGCGCACCGGGCGTGGGGGGGCGCTCCGAGATCTTCGCCGGCGGCGAGCTGGAGAATTACCTCCGCTATCTCCAGACCCTGGGCGAGGTCGCGCCGTATCCATGGGGCATGCGGGCGTTCTCACCGGCCGAAC
>Ga0187854_10004560_pt1 | contig 10369 bp, 9 predicted proteins | sample June2016WEW_6_15_FD_132445 | JGI IMG/M metagenome (GOLD analysis project Ga0187854, IMG submission 132445) | Peatland microbial communities from SPRUCE experiment site at the Marcell Experimental Forest, Minnesota, USA - June2016WEW_6_150 | ecosystem: Environmental > Terrestrial > Soil >...
ACTCGTTTTCCTAAACCGTAGGTCAGATGTTCGAGTCATCCCTGGGGCAACATCCGAATCCTTGCGGTGCAAGGAATTACTGAAAAGACTACCGGAAAACCGGCGTCGCAAAACTTCAATGTGACCAGTTTTGTCACTGGTCCGCGGAGGTTTCCATGCGCGTCGGTGTTCGGGACTTCTCCCTTTACAAGAGGCCGCGAAAGGGCGGCCGACCCGTCTACTACGCTCGATTCCACAACGATGATGGCAGTTGGACTGCTGGCTGTTCGACTGGGCAGACTGTCCGCTCCCTCGCCGAGGGTTGGGCAACCGCAGAGGTAAGGCGACGGCAGGCTGAAGTGCAGGAAGGAGAGCAGGCGCCTCCGGCCGATACCGGCTTCGCCGCGTTCGCCAGCAAAGACTTTTTCAGCTACGAGGGTCGGTGGGCTCTGGACAAGCGCGCAAGCGGAAAAAGGCTTTCACCCCGTCAGTGCCTGGAGAAGCGGCGGACGTTCGACAAGCACGTCATCCCCATTCTGGGGCAAATGAAACTTCACGAAATCAACCGCGCCGTGCTGAAGGACTTTCGAAACGCCATGTATCAGGACGGCTATTCGGGCTCCACGATCAACCGCGCATTGGATTGCATTCGGGCAGTACTTGAAGCCGCTGAGGATGAGAACCGTATCGATGCCGTGCCGCGCATCGACCGCGCAGCGAGCAGGCCTACTGAGCGCGGCATCCCCACTACAAACGAGTTCCACGGGATCTTTGCTGCGCGGTGGGAGGATCCCCGCGCCTACTACGCTTCCGCGTTGGCGGCGGTCACCGGCTGCCGGATGGGTGAAATCCTCGCGCTGCGTCTTTCGAATATTGACTCAGTGCGACTCTTGGTTTCCGTGGAAAGATCGTACGACAGCGCCGAGCGCGTCATCTGCGCGACGACAAAGAACGGCAAGTCCCGTATGGTCACGATCCCCCCGATGGTCTGTCACGGGCTGGAGATGTTGGCCACGGCGAATCCGCACACTGGTGTGGATCCTCTGGTCTTCTGGTCGGAAAAGACCCCGGACAGGCCGTGCGACTACAAGCTGGTCACGCGTGGGCTTTACAGAGCCCTAACACAGATCGGCATCGATGCGGCGGAACGAAGACGACGCCATCTGTCGTTTCATTCTTGGCGCCATTGGCTCAACTCGCAACTAGTCGAGGCACATGTGCCGCCTGAGAAGATCCGCATGCTAACCGGCCACTCCAGTAGCGAGATGACACTGCTCTACTACCACACGCAGCTAGAGGCTATGGCTGACGTACAGGACGTGCAGGCACGGATGCTGAAGAACTGCCTGGTACCACAGGCGGCAACAACGAGTGGTGAGGCAGCTATTGGCGCTACCAATCGATCTCTCCCGACGGCCTCCTAACGAGACCACGAGAGTTGCTCTCGAAGAAATCATGATAGGAGACCATATGTCGGATAGCGATTTTTCCCTCGACTTCGAAAAGATCGAAAGCTATGAAGTGTCCCTGGACTTGACTGCGAGGGGCCAGATCTGCCTCCTTTGCGTCCAGTTCATAGGGGAAGCAAGACTGTACCACAGAGCTCCACCATTCGATGCCGAGGCCGCCAGGAGCAAAGCACGTACGATCAACAGGAAGGCCACGGCGGCCAAGAAAGCCCTGCGCGAGCTCAGCGTTTGCTCGCACGACGCTGCCGAACATGACTTTTATCTTTTCTATCCCGACGACAGCAACTCCTACCTGTTCTCGGTGAAAAAAGCGATACGGCTCGTTAGGAGGATCGCTCAAGCGGCCGAGAAAAAAGCCTCTGAGTCCTACCCTGTTGGGCGTCCAGAACTACAGAACTTCAAGAATCTGGTACGTGAGCTGTATCGCATCTATCTGGGCAGCGGAGGCAAAGGAAAGATCACCTGGGACAAAAATCGCAAGTGCTACAGAGGGTATCCCATCTTCTTCATCAAGAGGGTCATCGAGCAGATACGTCCGTATATGCCTGAGCCGGTCTTGAAGAAGTTTCTTCCCGAGAAGGAAAGCGCCGTAAGTCGTACAGCAGCAGAATCAATCAGGAACTTTGAAAAGGAGGAAAGCAAAAATGGGGGAGAAAAACAGCTAAAAATAGCCGTATTTATGCCTTACGCGAAATTCGACACCTCGCTCGACCCAGTGATACGGTGCCCTCATGAACACAAAAGAAACATTTGTCCCGTCCACTAGCATCAACCTGATCGACTACAGCACGGCTGCGGATCTGCTGGGCATCAGGCCTCAAAGTCTGAGAAGGTTGGTATCACAACGCCGCGTACCACACCTTCACGTCGGAAGACTGGTCCGATTTGATCTGAAGGATCTCGAGGAATTCCTGAACTCCCAGAAGGTGCCCGTAGGCATGCCCAGGACGCCACGGGCATGAGCGCGGACACTTTCGTTCTGGCACGGCGTGCGGTTTCCGTCCCACTCATCGAACAGATGTTTGGTCGCGAAGGCTCGCGGTGGGAGGGGGACGAGTACAAGACCCTATCGCCCCTTCGCGCCGACGCGCATACCGGGTCGTTCGCGATAAAGAGAGATGGCTCGCTGATCGCCGAACGGGCGGTGCGGCCGGGGCGCTACCGGCTGAGCATCGCGGGCAGGCAGCCCGACGCGCGCAGCGCATCGCTGTCTGGCGCTGCCATTCTGGACGCGGACCTGGAGATTACCGGGGCGGCATTCCCGATCCGGGGCTGAAAAGCCACCCTTTCCGGGTCCCGCATCGGGCATTTGACCGATGCCCGCACGGTGCAGTGGCCGAACCGGCGAACCGCTCTTCCGCCGGTTTCGCTGTCCGTGGAAAAGGTCTACCCTCCCGGGATCCATGAGCAGGGCCTCTCCCAAGCTGCTGGGCGTCTTTATCGCCCAGCTCGATGACGCATACCAGATCGCCGTGTGGCGGGGGATCGACTCCCGGGCCCGCGAGCGAGGTATCGGCGTGGTCTGCTTCGTCGGGCACCGCGTTTCCTTCCCGATCGAGTCGGAAGCAGCGGCGAACATCGCTTACCGTATCGGGGATCCCCGGGCAGTGGACGGCCTCATAGTCGTCTCTTCCGCGATCGCCACTTTCCTCGGCCCGGAGGAGACGACGGGCCTCTTCGCCACCCGCAAGGGGATCCCCCAGGTGTCCGTCGGCCTGCCGGTGCCGGGAGTGCCCACCGTCACGGCGAGCGGCGCGGAGGGCGTCTCGACCGTCGTGCGCCACCTCGTGCGCGAGCACGGGCTGCGGCGCTTCGCGCTCATCTGCGGCCCCGTGGGTCACCCCGAGGCGGAGGAGCGAGAGCGCGCCTTTCGCGCCACCCTGCGCATCGAGCGCCTGGAACCGGGCACCCGCGTCTCGTACCGCGTCGATTGTTCCCAGAGAGAACCTTGATGCAAAAACCAGTGACATTCCTCGTCGTCGACGACCACCCCGTGTTCCGCCAGGGCCTCGTGGCCCTGATCCGCAGCAACGAACGCTACCAGGTGTGCGCCGAGGCCGGCACCGCCGCCGAGTCCCTGGCCGCGCTGGAGAAGGGCGTGCCGGACATCGCCCTCATCGACATCTCCCTCGTGGGGCAGAGCGGCCTCGACCTGGTGAAGACGCTGAAGGCGGCCCACCCCGAGATGACCGTCCTCATCATCTCGATGCACGACGAGGTGGTCTACGCGGAACGGGCGCTGAAGGCCGGCGCCCGGGGCTACGTGATGAAGCAGGAAGCGGCCTCCGTGATGCTCGACGCCATCGAGACGGTGCTCTCGGGGAGGATCTTCGTCTCGGCGGTCATGCGCGACCGTCTGCTGGAAACGATGTTCACGCGGCGCGAGGAGACCGAGGCGCCATCGGTGGAGCGGTTGAGCGACAGGGAGCTGGAAGTGCTCGAGCTGATCGGGCAGGGATACGGCGTCGCGGAAACCGCCAAGGTGATGAACCTCTCGGGGAAGACGGTGAACGCCCACCGGGACCACATCAAGGAAAAGCTGCGCATCGTGGGAGCCGGGGCGCTGCGCAGGTTCGCCGTGAAGTGGGTGCAGAACCGGGACACCTGAGCGCCCCTGCGGGAGCCGGGACGGGCGGGTGCCCCCGTCACCTCAGGGATAGGTAATACTGCCTATTCCCGAATTCGATCTTTGTCCGATGTCGTACCGAACAGGCAGGGGGTAGACTCCCATGGGGCAGGCGAGCGGAGCGCGCCGAGCACCGACAGATCGAGGAGAGGAGGTCTTTGAATGAAGCGAAAATGGGGTTTTGGGGTTGCTCTTCTTCTGCTGTGCGCCTTCAGCATGCCGCTGTTCGCGCAGAAGAAGGTAATCAATCTCTGGAGCTTCACCGACGAAGTTCCCAAGATGCTCGCGAAGTACATGGAGCTGAATCCGAAGGTCGATGCGGCGTATGAGATTAAGACGACCATCATCGCCACGACGAACGGCGCCTACCAGCCCGCCCTTGATCAGGCGCTGATGGGCGGCGGCAAGGACACACCCGATATCTACACGGCGGAGTCGGCGTTCGTGCTCAAGTACACGCAGGGCGACGCCGGCCAGTTCGCCGCTCCGTACAAGGACCTGGGGATCGACGTGACCAACCTTCTGAAGAAGGCCGACATCGCCCAGTACACGATCGACATCGGCACCAACCCGGCGACGAAGCAGCTCGTTGGTCTCGGTTATCAGGCCACCGGCGGAGCGTTCATCTATCGCCGCTCCATCGCGAAGGACGTCTTCGGCACGGACAATCCGGCCGTGATCAAGACCAAGGTCGGACCGGGGTGGGACAAGTTCTTCCAGGCGGCTGCGGCGCTGAAGGCCAAGGGCTACGGCATTGTCTCCGGTGACGGGGATATCTGGCACGCCATCGAAGGCGGCTCCAAGAAGGGCTGGATCGTCAACGGCAAGCTTTTCCTCGACAAGGACCGCGAGGCCTTCCTGGATCTCTCCAAGAAGCTGAAGGACAACGGCTATCACAACGATACCCAGGACTGGACAGACGCCTGGTTCGCCGACATGAAGGATGGCGGTCCCAAGAAGATTTTCGGCTACTTCGGCCCCGCGTGGCTCATCAACTACGTCATGGCCGGAAACTCCGGTGGCAAGAACCCCGGCGAAGGCACGTATGGTGACTGGGCCGTGTGCGAACCGCCCGTCGGCTTCTTCTGGGGCGGCACCTGGGTCATCGCCAACAAGAACAGCAAGTTGAAGAGCGTCATCGGCGACATGATCAAATGGATCACCCTCGACAGCTCCGAGACTGGTCTGCAGTACTTCTGGGCGAACGGCACCCTCAACGGACCCGGCGGCACCAAGGATACGGTCGCTTCGGGGACCGTCATGAAAGTCTCCAACGGCACGCTGCCATTCCTGGGCGGACAGAACATGTTCGACGTGTTCGTTCCCGCAGGCAAGTTCGCAACGGGTAGGAACAAGAACCAGTACGATGAGACTATCAACAACATCTGGCGCGGTCAGGTACGCGAGTACACCGCTGGCAACAAGACCCGCGCCCAGGCCATCGATGACTTCAAGCAGCAGGTCAAGGACCAGCTTGACGTCGACTCCAACTGATCTGCATGCCGGTGTGGGCGGACGCTGTCCGCCCACAGCTTTTCTATGCCGCCCGAAAAATCATCCGTGCTTCCTGATCTTTCGCAATAAGATGAAACACTCGCTCTATGACGGGGAGGTGAACGCTCATGCGGCGCAAAAGCGTAAGCTACGCAAAGTACGGCTACCTGTTTTCCCTGCCTTTTGTGCTGGCTTTCCTGGTCTTTTCGCTCTACCCCCTGATCTACACCCTCATTATAGGCTTCACGGACCTTCGCGGCCTTTCCAAGACGACCTTCGCGTTCCTGGCAGATCCGTTTCTGAACTACAAGACAATGCTTCAGACCGCAGCGTTCAGGCTCTCCTTGTCGAATACGGCCATTATCTGGGTTGTCAACTTCATTCCGCAAGTCCTTCTCGCACTTCTGCTCGCTGCCTGGTTCACGAACCGGCGTCTCAAGGTAAAGGGTCAGGGTGCTTTCAAGGTCCTGATCTACATGCCCAACATCATAACGGCAGCAACGATCGCCGTCCTTTTCAACACTTTGTTCGGCTACCCCAAAGGGCCGGTGAACGACATTCTCCAGAGCTTGGGCTTGATCCACACTCCGCTCAATTTTACCCTCCAGAAATGGACGTCTCGCTATGTCGTGTCCTTCATCCAATTCTGGCTCTGGTACGGGAACACCATGATCGTGTTGATCGCCGGCATCCTGGGCATCAGTCCTACGCTCTTTGAGAGCGCTGAAATAGACGGGGCCAGCTCGTTCCAGACCTTCCTCAGAATAACGCTGCCGAGCATACGGACCATCATTCTGTATACCCTGGTCACGAGCCTCATCGGCGGCCTGCAGATGTTCGACATCCCCTGGCTCTACCAGTTCGGCGGTCCCGACCAGGCGACCATGACGGCCGCCGTGTTCATCTACCGACAGGCTTTCAGCGGCAGCTACCTGTACAACCGCGCGGCCGCCGCGAGCATGATGCTGTTTGTCATCATCTCGATTTTCGCAGGCATACTCTTCTACATTCTGCGTGACAAGGACGCTATAGTGCTGAACAAGCAGAGAAAGGCCCTGATACGGGAGGCCAGGGCGGCGGCGAAACTGGCCGGAGAAGGTGCGGCAACATGAGACGCGAAACCAGCATTTCCCGGGGCGCCACGAAAACCGTCATCTATGTCGCCTGCGTTTTTCTGTCGCTTCTGAGCATCTTCCCATTCCTGGTCATGTTCATCAACGCGACTCGAGGCACCTACGAGATCCAGCAGAGTTCCATTGCCTTGCTGCCATCGTCACATTTGCTGGACAATGTCAGGATCCTCCTTGGCAAGAGCTTCAACCCTTTGACCGGGCTGATGAACTCTTTGATAATATCCTGCAGCGCGACACTCTGTGCGGTCTATTTCTCTTCCCTTACCGCCTATGGCCTGGCAGCCTACAGCTGGAAAATGCGCCAGCCCTTTTTTACCTTCATCATGGCGGTTCTCATGATTCCTGCCCAGGTTGCGGCCATCGGCTTTTACAAGTTCATCTATGCGATCCATTTGACGAACACCTTCTGGCCGTTGATATTGCCCGCCATAGCCTCTCCGGCAATGGTTTTCTTCATGCGGCAATACTTGCTAGGAACGCTGTCTCTGGATATCGTCAATTCGGCAAGAATTGACGGCGCCAGGGAGCTTTATACATTCAACCGGATCATTTTGCCGATCATGAAGCCGGCCCTGGCAACGCAGGCCATCTTCTCGTTCGTGTTCAGTTGGAACAACTTTTTCATCCCCCTCATCCTCCTTACGGATAGCAAGAAGTACACCATGCCGATCATGGTGAGTCTTCTCAGGGGAGATATCTACAGGACCGAATACGGTTCTGTGTACCTGGCACTGTCGCTCACCGTTCTGCCCTTGTTCGTCTTCTACTTCGTTCTCTCCAAATACATCATTGGCGGCGTCGCACTTGGAGCGCTCAAGGAATAGACGGGCAACGGTATTCCAGAGTCGGCGGCTCCTTCATCCTCGGCTACCGCCGCGCGACGCTCCAGAAGGAAGCCTTCGGACGCTTCCTGGTGTCGAAGAGGAGCGGCCCGTGACCTCAAGAAGAGCTGAAGCCAATAAAAAAGCGATACGTGGAGCTTGACGTATTTCCTTCTAAGTTCTATAGATAGTCACAGAGAGCTACGCCGACGAACAAGGCGACGGTGACTCTGCCTAGATTCACACGGTAGAAGTCACTGGTGCCGATCTTCGCCTGAATGCCGGCGGGAGCGGACCCGCCCCAAGTGTGACTGGAATTGTGACTGACAACCCTGCTCTGTCACGCTTCGAAGCGCCACAGAAAGAAACGCAAAGCTACACTCCGCTTGCGCTAAGTCCCTTGGCGATATACAGTAAAGCACAGAAAGCTTTAGGCGGCTACAAACCGCCACGCGACGATCGGCGCATAGCCCGGATTCCTAAACCGTAGGTCAGATGTTCGAGTCATCCCTGGGGCATACGTAACTCCTTAATATACAAGGAGTTGTGTCAGATCGCTACCAGAAAACTGGCGCGTTCTCAACTCACTGTCAGATGGACTGTAGGAAAGTCCTCGGGGAGAATGAGCATGCGCCAAGATCGGTTTTCCTTGTATCGCCGCGGCAGCGTCTGGTATGTCCAATTCTATAATCCCCACACGCGGAAGTACTTGTCCGGGCGCTCCACGGGAGAATCAAACCGTAATGCCGCCCTCCTAATAGTAGCTGAGTGGCTGCGCGATGGTTTGCCTGAACCGGCACGCGGATCCAGGCGCCTTCGTGAACTGCTTGATCTCGACTTGGCCTTATCGATCATCCGCAGAGCTCCCCTTACCCCTGACGACGCCGAACGGCTCGTTCGCATTTTGGAGGATCGCCAGTTGATAGAAGACACTGTCATCAAGGCCGGTCCAGGTTCAGAACCCTTCACCGGCTTCCTTGAGCGCTTCTGGGACTACGAGCAATCGCCGTATGTACGCGAAAGACTCGCCCACGGCCAGCGGATAAGCCGCCGCCATTGCTATGATGCCCGTAACCGTCTTGATTTCTACTGGAGGCCATACTTCGGGAAGGAAAAGAGGTTGTCAGAGATCCACAAGTCAGACCTCGGTGCGTTCTCCCTCTGGCTCAAGGAAGAAAAGGAACTAAAGGCCAATACAATCAACAACGTAATATCTGTCGGGACAGTGGCCCTGCGTTGGGCCGCAATAAACGAGTTGATCCCTGCGAATCCTGCCGAGGGCCTCATGACCTTTTCGGGCAAGCCCGCGAAACGTGGTGTCTTGTCCGATTCCGAAGTGAAGAAGCTCTTTGCGCTTTGCTGGCCTGATGAACACTCCAAGATCGGGAATATGCTGGCAATGAGCACAGGTCTCCGTGCGGGCCGAGGTAGTTGCCCTCCAGGTCCGTGATATCGGGGAGGACCGCCTCTGCATTCGCCATTCGTGGAACAAGTGGGATGAATTGAAAGGAACGAAAACTGACACCGAACGGAGCGTGCCTATCATTCCCTCGATACGAGAGTCCCTTCGCGATCTAGCTCGACGGAATCCCCATGGTGTTGGCCCAACGACGTTCGTTTTCTGGAGCTCCGGCAAACCTTCGCGCCCCATGGAAGCAGATCGCCTCATCAACGGGCTCCAGGCTGCCCTTTTGCGCCTGACTCTCAGTGAAGACGAAATGAAGGACTTTTCGAAGCTCCGTCCAGCGCGTGAGTACTGGAAGAGCCGTCGCGTGGTTTTCCATTCGTGGCGGCACTACTTCGCAGCGCGGATGGCGGACCGACTGGAGAAGAGGAAAGTCATGCTCGCTACGGGTCACGCTACTGGCGCGGTATTCGATGCTTACGCCGACCACGGCACTGAGGAAACCTTCCGCGAAGTTGAACAGGCCGCGCAGGATGCATTTGGGAGACTTCTGCAATTCCCCGGTTTTGAAGCGCGAACTCGCTAACACATTTCTGGAAGCCTCGAACTGATCTAGGCTACTTGGCCCGAAACCTCATATTCTGGTATTGCCGAAAGGCCAACCGAACAAGACGTTTCTCTTCCCTTGATCCATGCCTCTCCACGTATAGCACTTGTTCGCGTGCTTGCGCCAAGTCACTAAACGCCTTTTCAGCTGTGAGCTTTTCGTTTGTTGGTTTGCCGCTCACGATCTTGAGGACCGTGCCGGTGATTTTCTTGCCCTTCGATTCCTCTTTTGGTTTACGCGCCGCTGGTTTTTTTGTTGACTTTGATGCCCTCTTCGCCAGTCCCTTCTTAGTCTTTGCCATGCCGTCTATCATAGCGGCACAGCGGAGTCGTCGTCAATGTGCACTGTATGTGCACTGTATACAAGGGCGAACGCGTCTATCTCGCAGCCTCAATCCAGCCACAGGGCTTTCCCTACGGCGTCATACGTATCTTCGTAAGCTAACCGCATGATAGATCAAATGACGACTACGAAATCGACCTTGCAAAAGAACTGTCTATCGCATAAAGCATATTTCATATTAGACTGAATGAAATCCGTTCCCAGGCGAGAAGCCTTTCATCTGCCAGGTGATTGTGGATTGCGCCGTTTTCGGCAGCGGATCTCTGACACTCTTCGTAATAGAAACGGCCCAGCAAGACGCAGGATCTGAACCTACGACCTCCGGGTTATGAGAACGCTCCGCCGTCAAATTGGCGCGCGTCCTTCCAAACCAATACAAGCTGTTACAAGGCCAATTATATTGCCCGAAAGAAGATAGGGCAAGCGCGTTGTTCAGGCTTGTTTTTATAGTGTTTTTCCATAGACGTAAATGGAGGAAAAATCTTACACTTTC
>Ga0187854_10004561_pt1 | contig 10368 bp, 5 predicted proteins | sample June2016WEW_6_15_FD_132445 | JGI IMG/M metagenome (GOLD analysis project Ga0187854, IMG submission 132445) | Peatland microbial communities from SPRUCE experiment site at the Marcell Experimental Forest, Minnesota, USA - June2016WEW_6_150 | ecosystem: Environmental > Terrestrial > Soil >...
GCATAAGTCCAAGATTCCGGAATTTCTTTCTGCGTTTCCGAGAGATATTCACACTGACTGTTGAGGTCTTTGGCAATCCCAAAGCACGCGCACGCTGTCGCATCGGGGTCAGGCAGCATACCCAAAATCGCATCCCCCATGAAGCCAATCACCTCACCATTTTCTTTTTCAATTGCGGAAATCGCACCAGAAAGGACATCGCGCGTAAATTGGGCAATCAAAGACTCTTGGCATTCTTTCACCATTTTAGCAAAACGATTAATGTCTACCAGGATGACAAAAGCCCTTATTGATCCAAGTTCGGGGATGATCATTCGCATTGATTATTTTTCTAGAGCTAACAGTTATTATTACATCTATGTAGAAGTATCAGATCACTTAGGTTTCTCCTTGTAGGAGGGGACGTGGGGGGCAGGTAGTTTCGTTGGTTCCCCAAACACGATCATGTTAATAACGGAACCAGCGGAACTACGTCTCAACCCAAGTTATATAGTTCGACCAGGATGCCGAGTCGCAGCTTCCCGACCCCTTGCTCCCATACCTATTTAAAAATCCTGAACCGATATTAATAAAACCCAAGGCCTTATATCATCAAAGGTGTCGGGTACCTATTCTCTACGTTACTCCTTCTCGAACCCCTGGCTTGTGAATTTTAGCGTCCGACTGTTCTCAGTGACGGTACGAACAACGTGGTCCGGGGCGCCGGAAGGAATCTCGGCTTCTATCTCGAGCGTGACAGTCACCGTCGCGCCGACTAGACCGGAGAGATGCGCGATGACCTCATCGGCGATGCGGCTGGCGTCGCGCCCAACGCGGGTGGCGTCTAGGGTGACCGTGCCGTGGAAGCGCTTTGGCTGTGCCGCCGAAGGCGCGGGCGGTCCGGGTTGGCCGGTGAGCGGCCCTGATGCCTTCGGTCCGTCGCGCTCTACGGTCGGCCCGATAGGCGGTCCCCCAACGGGCGGCTTCACGCTTTCGGCATCCATCTGCTTGCGTGCTATAACTCCCTTCACCAGCAGCCCTGGCGCGTCACTGTCAGCAAGCGCCACGATCTGCCCACCGCGCAAGCCCCGGTAACGGCCGGCGGTTTCATCGAAGCTGTCGGCATAGGCAAAGGCGTCTTGCTCCCATGTTAATAGGCCGAAGCCGTCGCGGATCGCGCCGAGCAACACGGTTGAGTCCCTGAGCCGCGGCAGATAGAGATAGCGGGCGAAGTCCTCGACAATTTGCTTAATGGCTACATGATCCCCGCGCCAGAGCGGAACGCGGTCCAGCTCCATTCGTAGCCGCGTGGCGGCAAAGCTGGTGATAAGCAATTCGTCGCCCTTGAGCTTCTTGCTCGCCCGCACGGCCAGGGCATCCTGTCCCGAGAGCCGCATGGGCTGCCACTCAATCGCTGCCTGCGGGGTCTTCTGCAGGGGCACCAGCAGCCACTGGTACGTCTCCGGCAGGCGAGCGGTCACGGTACCATCGGCGGCGACCTTTTGGGTCTCGGCCTGCTTCACCTGTTGCGGATCAAGATTCAGCGTCACCTTCTCAGCCAGGATCGACTCCCATGCAAGATACTTCCGTGCCGCTTCGTCGAGGTCCTGCAGCCGTATCTTGTCGGCCGCAAGGAAGACAAGCGTGTTTCGGTAGAGCCGGGGGGTGTTGCCGCGCATCTCGAGAATGGCCTTCGCGGCAGCCTCGGCCGCACTTCCCGGTTCCTTGCTGTATGGGTGATCGACCCCAAGCACGACCAGCCGTGCATCCAGGTCGTCGGGCACGTCCTGCCCCGATTGCGGCATGGGATGGATACGGCTGAAGTCGCCCTTGCGCTCCAGGTCCTTGCGCAGGCGCATGTTCAGTTCATGTACGACCTTGTCCGGGTCACGCTTGAGCTGCTCGGCGCGGTCCTCTGCCAGTTTGGTGACCGTGGGCTGGGTCGAGTACCAGTAGCGGGGGCCGTCCTGATAGAGGTAGGTCGCCGCACCGGCCAGCCGCCGCAGGGCATCGCCAAAGATTGCCGGCGACTCGCCCGGCATCACGCAGCCGAGCTTGATCCGCCGGTCCTCGATTCCGCGATGGGCCGCCGTCGTCGTGGGTGCCGAGCCCATGTAGATGGCACGCGCTACCCGCCGGCACGCCGCGAACTTCCCGAGATTGGGCACCTCGCCATCCAGCCGCAGAGGCAGCGAACTCGGGCCGTCCACATCCTTTTCGATCACCGGAACCCAGTTGTCCGAGAGGTACCGGGTCAGCTCGAACTGTACCCGCGGGTCGTCAATCGATACGTTCGCGGGCAGGATTAGCGGGTTCTTGTCCCCCTTCTCCCACAAGCTGTGAATAACCGCGGCCATGAGTCGCAGCACACCACGGGTGCGCTGAAACTTGACCAGGGTGGACCAGTCTGTGTAGAGCCGGTCAAAGATCTCCGGGTGGATCGGGTAGGCTGCTTTGATGCGCTTCTCGTAATCGGCGTCGCGGCATTCCGGCGGGAACTCCTGGTGCTGCGTTCGGTAGAGGTCCGCGAAGGCTCGCGCCACTACGTCGCGGTCCTTGAACTGGGAGGGATCGGCCAGCGGCTCGAAAAGCCGCCGGCGCACGATCTCGAAGCCTTCCTCGGCGCTGGCCGGACGCCACGAGGATTCCACCCGCCCAACCACGTTCCTTAACCGGTCGAGCGCCTCGCGCCCTCGCTGGCCGCCTACCTCTACGTCATCCGCCTGGGTGTGCGGCGAGCCTGTTGTGTCCGAAGCCGGGAGGCTGATCACCAAAAGACAGTTCTTTGCCAGTTTCGCCGACTCGGTAAGCACCTGGGCAAAGGTGAACTGGGTTTCGAACCCGCCTGCCGGCAGGTCACCCTGGTCGTGGAGCTGACGTGCGTAGGCCACCCATTCATCAATAAGGACCAGGCAAGGCCCGTACTCCTTAAACAATTCCCGCAAGGCATCGCCAGGGCTGGTCGCCTTCTGATCGTCAGCTTTGATCCGGGAAAAGGCCTTCTTGCCGTCGAGTTGCCACGCCAACTCGCCCCAGAGGGTTCGCACAACCGTCCCGTCAGGCTTGATAACAGGATTGCCCGGCGAGATCTTGTTTCCTACAAGCACAATGCGACGGGAGCTGGGCAGCTTTTTTATCCCAGCCTCGTGCATCACGGCATCAATGCCCTCCAACTCGCTTGGCGAGATGCCGGAAAAGAGGTGGTACAATGCCAGCATAGAGTGCGTTTTTCCGCCCCCGAAATTGGTCTGAAGCTGCACTACCGGGTCGCCCCCCTGTCCGGCAAGGCGCTGAACCGCGCCCACCAGCATGCGCTTTAGACTTTCGGTCAAATAAGTGCGCCGGAAGAACTCGACGGGCTCCCGGTATTCATCTGTTCCCTCACCCAAATGAACCTGCCAGAGGTCTGCGGCGAATTCAGCCTGCTGGTAATGGCCGCTGGCCACATCTCTATGGGGAGTAACCACCTCGCGCCAGGCCTTGAGATTCCCGGTTGCAGCGCTCTCGATTGCCGTGCCTGCGCTCTTACGCTTTTCACTGCGCACCTGCTCGTCGAACCGCAGGCGGAGCAGCTCCGTCTTCATCTTCTCGATCTCTTCGGCTTGCGGTGCAGAGACGGCTGTCAAGAGCCGCCCTGCCGAATCGAGGGCGCGATAGGTGTCGTCTCCAGAAAAGGTTTCCTGGTGCGCCCACTTGTTGCGGTGATCACGTAGCTCGCTCAGGAGGCTGCGCTCGGCAGGCCCGAGGGTGTTGCGGAAAACATCGTTCCAAGCATCCCACATCAGCTTCAACAGAGCGGCCGCGTCCCAATCCGCAATCGGCTTTTTGGCGTTCAGACGATCATCGCCCAAAAACCGGTTTGCCTTGGCGAGAGCACCATCTTTAAATATATTTGCAAATTCGCGCTCAACGAATGGCCCCAGGCCACTTTTCAAGAGTTCCAACGCTCTCCCGATACGTTCGTAATTTGTGATAGCCATCGTGCGAACTCCTTATTCGAGATGCGAGATGGTCACATCGCCCCAATGCTGTTTGAGGTACTCGGCAACGAGGCGGCGGTGGCAGAAGGTCGGCTTGTCCTCACTACACAGCAGGCAGCCATCGGCGATTACCTCTTTTGGAACCGTCTCCTCAATGCGTCTCTGTTTCATAAGCGTAAAGAATCGGGTCTCGTATGTCTTCCAGTCGCCGCTTTGCTTCTTGTATTCGTCCAATATATCCTGCGTCGGCGCCAGCTCCGGTAAATGGATGTACTCAATCCCGCAGATCTCCTTGAGAAAGTAGGCGAGGTCATCCTTCTTCGCAAAACCAGCAAGTTGCGATACATTATTGAGCCGGACATCAACGACACGCTTGGCGCCTGACTTTCGCAAAATCTCAAAGAATCGGCGGGCAGACTTCTTCGTGAACCCGATCGTGAATACTTTCATTACATTTCTCTCGGTTTATTAGCTTTCAGTTTTTCGTCAACGTACGCCACTCGTTCTTCCTGCCTGGCCAGTGCCTCCGCGATCAATTCCGCCTTCGAGCGAAGCAGATCTTGATACGGGAGTCCAAACACATCAAGCAATCGCTCCATTGTGGCCTCGTGCGGTTCGAGGCGGCCGTCAAATAGGATATGCTCAACAATGACCCCTCGTTCAGCCAGCGCGCGGCCTACAAGAAGAGTGCGGTGACACTCCAGCGGCTCCTTCTCCGCGCACATCAATGCTATATGGTAATCGTTCGTGCCACGGATGACGCGCTCAATCCCACTGCGGAACAAATCCGTTCGCGCCAGACGCGCGTATTGAACGCGTCCATTTTCGTAACATGAGTCATCATGCGATCGTGCACCGAGCTCCCGCCCCAGGAATACATACTTTATTCCGTACACCTTCAGGTTACGCTTGAGGGACTCCTTGTTGAACTGCGGGTTGACGCGGCTGAAGGGCACCGACCGAACGTCGGCCAGCGCCGTCACGCCATGTTGCCGAAGCACCGCCATGAAAGTTTCCAGAGAGTGCATGGAGTACCCGATGGTCAGAACCGAATGCTGGACCGTGATCATGCCGCAACCCCTCGTCTACGCTCGATTATGGCTGCAATGAGCTTGTAGCAGAAGTCGTTATATGGCTCCCCGAGACTTACAGTAATGAAGCTCTCGCCGATGTCGTAGTCGCCGTCTGGCTTAGCCAGATAGGCCCGCTCGTAACCGGGATCTGTTACCCAGAGCCAATAATCCCTCTCCTCAAGCCTAAAACGCCCCTGGACCCGACGCTTGGGGTTACCAAAGAACTCACCGGGTTTCGACACGCAGAGAGTGAGGTGAGCCACCCGGACGAGTTGCAACGAACTCTCCAATCCACCGGCTGAAGAGAGTGGGATTTTGTCGTTCAGTCCGCTGTATGTGCTGTGGCCGTCGATCCAGAGGGGCGCGACGGGATCGGCGAGTCGCTGCAGGTCGCTCCAGGTAGCCTGGCCCACCTTCACCCAATACTGGTCAGGGTCAAGCAACCAGTTTTCTTGCTGATAGCCCCTCGGTCGAGCATCAAGGAGCGGCGCATCCATAATGTCGAGGACACGCGGGTCGCTCCCGTCCTCGTACTGACGCTCGTACTCCGAAACTTCCTCGTGTTCCCGAGCGCTCACTGGTCGAATCCACCCGCCCGGTCTGCTTCCTGACAGTTCTTTGCCAGCAACGCACCGGCCGCTGAGCTTGCGTGAGTTGGCGAGACACACGATGCGCTTAATAGTAGGCATTGCTTACTCCTGGGTTTCCCTGAACAGGCCACTTTGTTCGACTATCGGCTTGCCGCCTTCGCGGGCCAGTCTCGTGATCTCGGGCCAGCTCTGTACCAGGGCGTTGTAAGATAGCGCCTCCGCGGCGCGCTTTTTGCGTTCGCAGAGCATGTAGAGCCGGTAGGCCAGCTCGCGGGCGATCTCGGCCTTCGATCCCAGTTTGGCGACAAGCGCTGCCGCCGCGCCTTCGCCGCCTGCCTCGAGCACGCGGATGAGTTGGTGTACCACTTCCCAAGCGGTCAAACGCTTGTCCGTGGCCGGGTCCCAGTCCGCCGGCAACTCGTCAGGCTTGAACAGCCGCACCTTGCCGCGGCTCGAAGCCAGGATGCCTGCCTCCACCATGCCGGCTACGCTGGTGTTCTTCGCCGTGGAGAGCGTCTCGGCCACGCCATACTCGCCATCGGTAAAACCCGACTGTTCGAACCACGCGAGCGCCCAGCGGCTGTCGGCGTCGAAGTCGCCCTCCTGTTCGGCCAGAGCTTCATCGAGGGTCTGGTTAATAAGCGCCAGCGCCTCGCGCACCGATAATGGCTTGCCCTCGGCATCGAGCACCTTGGCGTAGCGGGTGTAGACCGCCATACCGGGGCCGATGGCCGCCTGCGCCAGGTCCACCGGGGCGATGTTCCCGCGCTGGAGGTGGGCAAGAGCCACGGGCAGCTCAGTCTTGAGCGCGGTGACGAAATCCCGGCGCGTAGCAATGGGCGCGTCGGCTGCGAGTGGGCGGCAGACAAGGACGATACTGGATGCGAGGGCGTTGGTACCGCCTCTCTCGAGAACACGTCCCTTCATTTCCGTTCTCACCGGCCAAGTACCACTGATGGCGAAGCCGGCGCGGATCACCGCGTCGAGGAAAGTCTCCCAGCCAGTGCTGGCAGTGCCCTCGTCACTCTGCCTCTCAGACTGCTTGAAGGCGTAGTAGATGGTGACCGGAAAGGCCGGGTGCGCCTGCTCGGCAAGCCGGTGCATCGCCTCCGTCATGCCATCGAGGAAGAACGCCTCCGCTTTCTCCTTGCTGCCGTGGCGGTAAGGTGTGGCTACCAGCTCCTCGGCCTTCGGTACCGCGAGCGTGACGAACAGCTCGGGGAAGACGGGTTTTAGTGAGCGGCGCAGCCAGACGTAGAAGAAGTCTGAGAGGTCAGCGTAACCAATGTTGTCGTAGTACGGAGGATCAGTGGAAATGATTTTCCCCGCTGATACGGACTGGATGCACGCATCTGCCTGATAAGAAGCACCTGCACTCCCGGATGTTACGAAGGATGAATGCACCTCAACGATTGCTTCGTAAGTATCCCGGAAGTTCCCAGTTGCAGAGCTGAAGGGATTGCCTTCGCAGTAATCCCAAACCATTGGAATAGCCTGTCTCCCGAAGGCGTTTTGGATTTTTTGGTAGGCACTGTCCCAAGATGCTTGAGATGAACACCTCATTGTCAGGCGAGATACCGCAAACGCTAGATAACCTGCCACGGCGTCGGCGTATGCCGTGAGGGCGGTGCCACCGGCGGTGAGGGGCTTGCCGTCATCGGGCAGGCTTGCGGCTAGCGCGTCGCGCTTCACCCGCTCTCGCGCCTCCTGCACCAAATCGGAGAGTGTCGTTAGCGCTACGAGTTGGCGTGGGGTAAAGAGGTCGCTGTAGGTTTTCAGGCCGTAGAGCGGCGGCGAGAACCACCGCGGGTTCTCGGGCATCGCGCCCTCCGGTTTCCACTCCGGCTTCGCCTGCCGCGCGACGGCCTCCATCGCCTCTGTAGGTGGCAGGTAGACCCGCCCGCGGTCGCCTTTGGCGACGATGACCATCAGCCGGGCGCCCATGCGTCCGGCGTTAGCCTCGCCATAGATGTGTTCGCTCGCGATCGGCGCCCCCGACATCAGACACTGGAAATTCGCCCCGCGCGAGAGCTTGGTGCCGTTTTTCGCCGCCTCGGCGTCTTTGGGCTTGCCCACCTTTACCGTAAAGCGGTAGCCGTCGTCCTCGATCAGCGGCTCGACGTAAGCCTCCTTGCCCGCCTTGGTGGAAAGCATGAAGGTGGAGATGAGCGGGACGTCCACCTGTGCGAATGCGGGGTTCGGACTCTTCACCGTGCGCGCCCAGAGCCAGGCGATCACGGTGAGCTTCTTGCCTACGAGCGGTTTCAGATCTGGCCGCCCCTTCGCTATCTCCGCCGTAATCTCAACCTTGGGGTAGAGATGGCCGATGCGCTTCTCGGCTTCATCACGCATCCATTTTCCGTAGTAACGCACGTCCTCGGCCAGGCCTTGAGCGCCTTTCCACTCGCGGTCGACCAAGTTCTGCTGTCCTCGCGATTCCCCCTCACCCCGCCCTCTCCCGCCAGTGGAGAGGGTGCGATAGTTGGGGTTCACCGGCGCCTTGCCAGCGAACTTCGGCGGGATCTCGATCATTGCCTTGTTGATCAGAACCGCCACCGGGTTCAGGTCGCTGGCGTAGGCTTCAAGTCCCAGCCGCTGCGCCTCCAGCGGTAGCGACCCTCCGCCGGCGAAGGGGTCGTGGAATGCGGGCAGTTTGTATCTGTCGAACAGTTCCTTCGCGCGCGGGTGATCTGCATTCTCCGCGCAGGTATAACGCCAGCTCTGCCAGATCTCGTCTCGCGCCTGCTGCAGTATCTTTTCGTTGGTGGTGTTCTCCCATAGCACCAGGTCTTCGATGATCCGGAATAGCCGCTGGCGTTCCTTTTCTTGCTTCTTATCGGTTGGAAAGAGATCCGGATGCGCCGATGGGTCGTCCACCATTTGGCCGAAGATCACCGCCCGCGCCGCCGCCAGGGGCCGCCGCGCCCACCAGAGGTGCAGGGTGCTCGGATGCCCGTGGCGGATGGATTTCTCCCGCGCCGAGGCTTTGTTTATGGCTTCCAGCGGCAAGGCGACTTCGATGAGTTTCTTCTTGTACGTAGCTGACATTTCAGTCCTCATGTGCCCCCGCTTGCACACAGCGTCGTCATTGCTGCATGGATCAAAGATGCACGTACCTGCAAGAATTCTTGATAGTCGCCTGCAACCATCTCGTCGTAGGGAATGAGGTGGGTCGCCAAGCGGGCCTTCACTTCAGTCTCTCTGAGGTCCGTCCCATCGCGCCGTTCCGCGAGATAGCGCTCTGGGTCTTTGTCCGAGATGTTTCTATTGGTGCGCCACGTCACCAGGGCGCAATTGAGCGACAGATAGATTTGATTATCAGGAATACCGAGCCGGGTCAGGTGCGCATCCGGGAAAAGGTGGTGATACTCCCGTTTTCCCAAGTTGGCACGTGTAGCCGTGCTGCCGTCCGCAAGATCGACGCCTCCCTGCTTCAACGCCAACGCGAGGATTGCTCTCGCTAGGCGGTCCTTTCGCACTGGCCAGCCAGCGTCGGCTAGTTCCTGCGCCTGCGGGAGCGGATGCAATTCATCATCAAAAATGCTCGGCTTGGAACTGCCGGCACCGGTGACCAATGGCTTCAATTCGTTGAAGTCGGCCAATGCGCGCGAATTGGTGGACTTTTCGTACCTGCTTGAGAAAAAGGCCCGCCACAGATATTTACGAAAGACTGTGCGGGCGTGCCCCTCGGCGTCCAAACCTTTGGGCGCGAGCCCCCACAAGGCGACCAGCACCGGAATGACCACATCCGTAGGCAATCGGGTTGCGTCAAAGACTCGCTCCTGTTCAAGAAAGTCCACTGCCCTGGACACTCCGTTGAGGAACGTCTCCCAGTTCGCCAGCAACTGCGCTCCGAAGTCCTTCGCCATGTAGGTGGCATTTGTCGGCGCTCGCCCTTGGAGCAAGGCGCTGCCGTACAGGGAAAGGTCTTCCGTCGAGTAGTAGGACGAGATCGCGGGACAAACCTTGCGCGTATCCGCCACCAGATCGTGCAACGACTTGCCCATGCCCGCTTCGACTTGGGCGACAACAATGTCGTAGATCGACAAGGGGGCCGCGGACGTGTTCATCTTGATGAAGACGTCCAAGGCAGTCTGTTTATTGGTAGTGACGGGAAGAGACATGAACGGCAGGTTGAAAGACGCGAACTTTTGTCGCAGGAGGGATACCTGGTCGGATATTTCGTCCCGTTCTTCCTGGTTGTCAACTGCTTCCTTTGCCCATTCCCGAAAATTTTGTTGCGCGCTGATGTCGGGGGCAAAAAGGTGAAGTGGAATCATGTGTCGCTTCCACTGCTCTTTGGGCTGATTAGCCCAGAAAGGTCGAAACTCCAAGTCGCCCTCCTTCTTCCAACGGGCGATGGAATCCACATAGAACGGCAAACCAGTCTCTTCGTCGGTCGCGAGGAACAAGAAAAACGTCCGGTCATCGTAGTTGTTGTGCAGACCACGCCACAGGCCTGTGAGTCTTTGCTGTCCGTCGAGCAGATGCTCCGTAACGCGCTCCCCCGTCTCGGGAGCGCCCTTAAGTGTGCGTGAAATAAATGGCTCCTCATTGCCGATCTCAAGAACCAAGGCGGCACCCACCGGTAGATCCTGAAGTATCGTGTTGAACATCTGGGTAACTCGGGGATGGTCCCACGCCTCGAACCTTTGGAAACGCGGCAGCACGGTCTGGTGCGTTCGGATGCGCGTGAACCAATCCGGAAGCAAGCGGTTTCTGGCTTCAATCGACATGTGTGCACGC
>Ga0187854_10004572_pt1 | contig 10340 bp, 8 predicted proteins | sample June2016WEW_6_15_FD_132445 | JGI IMG/M metagenome (GOLD analysis project Ga0187854, IMG submission 132445) | Peatland microbial communities from SPRUCE experiment site at the Marcell Experimental Forest, Minnesota, USA - June2016WEW_6_150 | ecosystem: Environmental > Terrestrial > Soil >...
CCGCATCGGCGGCGTCAACGGCGACCTCAACCACGAGTTCATGAGCCGCCTCGGCGACTGGATGAGCCGGGCCGCAAAGCAGACCGAGGCCAACGCCGGGCTGCTCAACGAGAACGAGATCTTCGTCCGGCGAACGCGCGGCGTCGGCGTCATGGACCGGGAGATGGCCCTCCGCTACGGCGTCACGGGCGGCAACCTGCGCGCCTCGGGCGTTCCGTTCGACCTGAGGCGCGCCCATCCGTACAGCGTCTATCCCGAGCTGGACTTCAACATCCCGACGCGCCAGGAGGGCGACTCGCTGGCCCGCTACCTGATCCGCATCGATGAAGTCCGCGAGTCGATCAAGATCATCGACCAGTGCCTCCACAACATGCCCGACGGCCCGATCATGGCCAGGCTGCCGCGCCTGCTCCGGCCGCGACCGGGTCGCGCCTGGGGCGCCTGTGAAGGGCCGCGCGGGATGATGGGCGTGTACTCGATCAGCGACGGCTCGGACCAGCCGTTCCGTTTCCGGATCCACGACCCCAGCTTCGTCAACCTGCAGGTCGTGCCGACGCTCCTTCCGGGCAACTTGCTGGCCGACACGATGGCCATCGTCGCCTCGTTGGACCCGGTCATGGGCGGGATCGACAAGTGAGAGCCACCATGCGGGCCACGTTGCGGTCGTCGGTGGTGTCGGTGCTTGGCTTCGCGAAGGGCTTGCCGGCCGGCATCCTGGCGCGCCTCTCCATCCAGGAGCGGATCGCCATCATCTTCACGGTGCTGGCGATCGGCGGCGCGGTCACGACCGTGATCGCGATCGTCTGGCTGGGGCCGCCGCTTACGGACTTCCTCGGCGCCAACCTGCCGCTCGTCCGCTTCGCCGTCGCGGCCACCGCCATCCTGCTGCTGACCGTGCCGACGGCCTTCGTCCTGATCTACCTCGAGCTCAAGGTCATCGCCCGCATGAACCTGCGGGTCGGGCCGAACCGGGTCGGGCCGTGGGGCGCGGCGATGAGCGTCATCCACGGGCTCAAGGTCCTCGCCAAGGAGGACTTCACCCCGACCGGCGCCGACTTCGCCGTCTTCACCCTGGCCCCGGTCGTGACCTACATGGCCAGCGTCATGACACTGCTGGTCATCCCGTTCGCGCCGGGCTTGATGGGCCAGGATCTCAACATCGGCCTCCTGTACTTCTTCGCCATGGGCGGCCTGACGGTCGTGGGCCTGCTGATGGCCGGCTGGTCGAGCTTCAACAAGTACTCGCTCCTGGGTGGCCTGCGCTCGGCGGCCCAGATGATCAGCTACGAGGTCCCGCTGACCCTCTCGGTCGTGGGCGTGATCCTCCTGGCCGGAACCATGAGCCTGAACAACATCGTCCTGGCCCAGTCGGGCTCGTTCCTGGACTGGTTCGTCTTCAAGCAGCCCCTGGCCTGGCTCATCTTCTTCATCGCCGCCACTGCCGAGGCCAACCGGACCCCCTTCGACATGACCGAGGCGGACTCGGAGATCGTGGCCGGCTTCGCGACCGAGTACTCGGGCATGCGCTTCGGCTTCTTCTTCTTCGCCGAGTACGTCAACGTCTTCATCGTCTCGGCCCTGGCCGCGACCCTCTTCTTCGGCGGCTGGACGGCCCCGTTCAAGTGGCCCTGGGCCTACAACCTGAACTGGTTCCACCCGCTGACCTTCGGCTTCTTCGGCTGGCTCGGCATCGGCCTGGCCGTGCTGGTATTCGGCACGTACTTCTTCGGCCTCGTTGCCAGACTCGTCGGCGGACGAACCTGGGGCCTGTGGCCCTCCGTGACGATGGGCTTGCTGCTCACGACCCTGGTCGTGGCCGGTCTGGTCGGCCTGGCCGGGTTCATCGCCTTCGACTGGCTGACCGGCCTGGTCTGGTTCATGGCCAAGACCTACGTCTTCGTCATCGTCTTCGTGTGGATGCGGGCGACCCTGCCGCGCGTCCGCGTGGACCAGCTGATGGGCTTTGCCTGGAAATGGCTGCTGCCCGCCTCGCTTCTCAACCTATTCGTAACGGCGACCGCCGTCGTCCTCCTGAACCGGTGAGCGCGCAATGAGCTTGATTCCGGGCCTCGGCATAGCGAAGGGGATGGCGCTGACGATGCGCCGCTTCTTCGCGCCGAAGGCCACCATCCAGTACCCCGAGGCGCAGCCGGACGTCGCCGTCCGGTTCCGTGGCCGGCTGCAGCTGCTCTACGACGAGCTGGGCAATATCAAGTGCGAGACGTGCTTCCAGTGCGCCATGGCCTGCCCGGTTGAGTGCATCGACATGGGCGGCTTCGACACCCTGGGCCGCTTCCACGTCCACTGGGGCCAGGCCGAGCAGTACGCCGAGCGGCGCGAGAAGTCCGCCCTGCGAAAGTCGGGCCGGCCGGTTCCGGACCCGGCGTACACGCATTTCGAAGCGATAGACACGGCCCCAATCGATGCCATCCTGGAGAAGTACGACTACGACCGCGGCCAGATGCTGGCCATCCTCGAGTCGATCCAGGCGGCCTACGGCTACCTGCCGGTTGCCGCACTCAAGCGGGTCAGCCAGGTCTCCGGCGCCCCGTATGCCCTCATCTACGGGACCGCCAGCTACTACCGCCACCTTCGCTTCGACCAGCCCGGGCATACGGTCGAGGTCTGCCACTGCGCCGCCTGCCTGGTTGCCGGATCGCGCCGGATCGTCGGCGCCCTCGCCGCCGAGCTCGGAACGGAGGTCGGCCGCCGACCGGCCCAGGGCGGAGTGGCCCTGGAGCACCTCCCGGCCCACCTGCCCGGCGCGGCGTCGCCGCTGGTGACGCTGGACGGCAGGCGGCAAGTCGTGACCATCTCCGGCGCCGCGGCCTGGGCTCGAGCGCTCACCGGGAGGACGGTGGCATGACCTCCACGGCCATCCTCGCGACGCCTGCCCGGTTCCCGCGCCTGCTGCTGCCGGCGACGCCGACGGCCGATCCGCTGGACCTCGATGCGGCCGTCGCGGCCGGCGCCTTCGGCGCGCTGCGGCTCGCGGTAGAGAAGCTCAAGGCGGACGGCGTCATCAACGCCCTGACCGAATCCGGGATGCGCGGCCGCGGCAGCGGCGGCCACGCGATCGGCGAGAAGTGGCGCGCCTGCGCCCGCGCCGGGATCCCGGCCGGAGCCGGGGCGGCCCCGGGGACGGTGGCGCCCACGCGGTACGTCGTCGTCAACGCCTACGGAGCCGACCCGGCCGTCATGACAGACCGCGTCCTGCTCGAGTCCAACCCGTACGCGGCGATCGAGGGGGCGGCCATCGCCGCCTTCGCCGTCGGCGCGCGCGAGGTCATCGTTGCTCTGCGGGCCGAGGCGGCTGGCGCCATCCGGGCGGTCGAGGCGGCAGTGGCGGCCGCGGAGTCGGCCGGATACCTCGGCGAGAACGTCCTCGATAGCGGGGCAGAGATCCGCTTCTCGGTCAGGCCGCTCCCGGGCTAGTACATGCTCGGCGAGGAGACGGTCCTGCTCAAGGGTCTCGAGGGCAAGCGCGGCCAGCCCGAGCAGCAACCGCCCTACACCACGACCCGCGGCCTCAATGGGGCGCCCACACTGATCCACGGTCCGCAGACGTTCGCGTCCGTGCCGACCATCCTGTCGGGCGGCATCGCCGGCTTCGCCGAAACCGATGCCCGGACATTCGCCGGCACGATCCTCGTCCAGATCTCGGGAGCCGTCGCCCACCCGGGCGTCGCCGAGGTGCCGTTCGGCGTCACGCTCCGAGAGGTCCTCGACGTCGCCGGCGGCGTGCCCGGTCCGCGCCGGCTCAAGGCCGTCCTCGTCGGCGGTCCCTCTGGCGGCATCCTGCCGGCCGGTGAGCTCGGCGTCGGCTTCGATCACGACTCCCTCGAGAAGGCCGGCGCCCACGTCGGCTCGGGCTCGATAGTCGTCCTGGACCAGCACAGCTGCGTGGTTGACCTGGCCGCGGTCCTGACGCGCTTCTGCGCGGACGAAGCCTGCGGCAAGACGATCCCGTGCCGGATCGGGCTGCGCCGCCTGGCCGAGATCGGGGCCCGCATCTGCGAAGGTCAGCCGCGCGGCGACGAGATCGCGCGCCTGACGGACCTTTCCGTCGACATCGTCGGCAGCGCCCTATGCGACCACGAGCGTCGCGCCACCCTCGCCCTCCTGAGCGTCGTCCGGTACTTCCGCGACGAGCTCGATGCCCACCTCCTCCGCAACACCTGCCCCGCCGGGATCTGCCAGCCAAAGGCCGATGCCCGCGCCGGGGCCGTTTCCTGAGGCGTCCTATGCGAGAACCGACCCTTCGCCCCAGCCCCAGCTCCCCGCCCTCGGCCACGCCCACCAGGTCCGGAAAGTCTCGTAAACAGGGCAAGGCCGCCGACTGGGCTCCGGTCGAAGCCGCGTCCACTGCAATCGCCGCCGATGCGACGGCTTCGGAGACATCGGCCCTGACGATCCACGCGCAGGATGCGGCGGACGCGCTGCGCCGGCTGCGCCCGGCGCCGGAACAGAAGGGGGCGTGGAACAAGCGCGCCGGGCGGCCGGACAGCCGGCCCGACGCGAAGACGCCGTTCGATACGATCGAGCCGTTCGACAACTCGCTCCCCGAGCGCCTCATAACCGCCCAGGCCCCGCAGCGCCCGCTCTCCACGCCAACCTTCCGGATCGAGGTGGACGGCCGCATCGTCGAAGGCACCGAAGGCCAGACGATCCTCGAAGTGTGCCGGGCGAACGGCATCGAGATCCCGACCCTCTGCTACGAGCCGAAGCTGCCCGGGTTCGGGGCGTGCCGGATGTGCGTGGTCGAAGTCGAGGGCGAGGAACACCCGCCCATCTCGTGCTCGCGCACGGCCGAGGCCGGCATGGTCGTCAGGACCCAGACCGAGCAACTCCGCCGCCTGCGCCGGACGAACCTTGAGCTGATCTTCAGCGACCACAACGCCTACTGCCTGCCGCCTTGCCAGAACAAGTGCCCGAGCCACATCGATATCCCGGGCTTCCTCAAGGCCAACGCCGAGGGCCAGTTCCGCGAGTCGGCCCGCATCTTCAAGCGGACCATTCCGTTCCCGTCGATCCTCGGTCGCGTCTGCCCGGCCCCGTGCGAAGACCATTGCCGCCGCGACGAGGTCGACGAGGCGATCGCCATCCGCGACAGCCATCGCTACGCCGGCGACCAGGTCCTCAAGGCGCAGAAGGAAGGCATCGAGCCGCCGCTGCCGTTCGAGACCCAGCCCAAGACCGGCAAGCGCGTGGCCGTGATCGGTTCGGGTCCGGCCGGCATGTCGTCGGCCTACTACCTGCTCCTGGCCGGCCACGACGTGACGGTCTTAGAGCGCGACCCGGCGCCGGGCGGCATGCTCCGCTACGGCATCCCGGAGTATCGCCTGCCCAAGAAGGAAGTCCTGGAGCCCGAATACGAGGCGGTCTGGCGCCTGGGCGGCAAGATCGAGTGCAACAAGGGACTCGGCCGCGACTTCACGCTCGACGACCTGGCGAAGCAGGGCTTCGACTCCACCGTCGTCGCCATCGGCTGCTACGACACCAACAAGCTCGGGGTTCCCAACGAGAACGCCGACGGCGTGATCGACGGCCTCGAGTACCTGCGGACGGCCGCCCTCGGCTTGCCCTACCCGGGCCACAAGGGTCGCCGCGTGGTGGTAATCGGCGGCGGGTTCACGGCGATGGACTGCACACGAACTTCCGTCCGCCAGGGCGTCAAGGACGTCACGCTCGTCTACCGCCGCGACATGAAGGACATGCCCGCAGAGAGCGAGGCGCACGAGGCCATGGAAGAGGGCGCCCGGATGATCTTCCAGGCCGGCCCGACGCGCGTCCTCGTCGATGAGAACAACAAGGTGACCGGCGTCGAATTCATCCGCATGCAGCCTGGCGCCCCGGACGCGAGCGGCCGCCGCCGGCCCGAGCCGGCCCCCGGCACCGAGTTCGTGATCGAGTGCGACCGAGTTCTGCTGGCCATCGGCCAGGGCCCGGACCTCACGTGGATCGGTTCCGGCAATGAAGGCGTGACCGCGAACCGCTCCAGGCTGACCGCCGACGCCGTCACGTTCGAGACCGGCCGTCCCGGCGTCTTCGGCACCGGCGACGTCCGCATCGGCGCGGCCACGGTGGTGCAGGCTATCGCCGAAGGCCGCCGCTGCGCCTACGCGGTGGACGCGTTCCTGCGCGGTAACGACCTGTCCGAGCTGCGCAACCGCCAGACCCTCGCCGAAGTGGAGCCGACCTTCCTCTCGATCACTCCGTACACGGACGAGCCGAAGGAAGCGCGCCACCGCCTCAAGGCGATACCAGCCAAGGAACGGTCCAAAAGCTACGTCGAGTACGAGATCCCGTACACGGCGGCCGAGGTCATGGCCGAGTCCACCCGGTGCCTGCAATGCACCTGCGAGGCGCTGGGCAACTGCGACCTGCGCCGGCTCGGCATCGAGTACGGGACCACACTCCAGACCCTGGAGCCGGGCCACGACTCCGGCGCCGGCTTCCGCAGCGTGACTGAGAACCGGTTCACAGGCACCAATCACGACTACATCCGCGACGACAGCCACGCGTTCATCCTGCGCGAGCCGTCGCGCTGCATCGATTGCGGACGCTGCGCGGCGGTATGCGCCGACGTCGTCGGGGCGGCCTGCTATGACTTCATGCGAACCGGCTTCGACACGCTGGTGACGACGCCGCTCGACATGAGCCTGAACGACACGCCGTGCGTCTCCTGCGGCCGCTGCGCCGAGACGTGCCCGACGGGCGCGCTCATGCCCAAGCCGCGCGTTCTCGAGAAGTACGACGTCGACGAGAGCCGCTGCATCTTGTGCGGCATCTGCGTCGACGCCTGCCCTTACGATGCGCTTCGTGGCGGCCAGGACAACGAGCTGGCCCACGACGACCGCTCCAACCCCCAGATCGATCTCATCGGGCTGGCGGCGGTGGATCGAGAGACAGAGGTGACGTATATCCGGCGCGAGCGCGATTGGATGGCCCACGCCCTCGCCGAAGGTCGAATCGACAGGTCGTCCGAGGCGTTGCCGGCCTTGCCTGCCGCCCTGGCCGGTCAGCCGGCCGGTCGCGGCGGGCCAGTCAGCAGTGATCGATAGGGTGATCCGGGCCGGCGAGCCGGCCCGGAGTCCCGGCAAGCCTGGACTTGCGGAGGAGGGAAACAGGGTATGCCGATAGGCGACTCGATCCCGCTGGTCGGGATCCGCTGGGACGACGTGCTGTTCGTTGTCCTCGCGGGCACGCTCCTCGTCTCGGCTCTGCTGGTCGTCACCATGCGTGACATCATCCGCTGCGGCCTCTCGCTGACGGTCTCGTTCGCCTCGCTGGCCGGCATCTACGCCCTGCTCGGCAACCCACTCATCGCCGCTACCCAGGTCCTCGTCTACATCGGCGCGATCAGCGTCCTGATCCTCTTCGCCATCATGCTGACCCAGACCAAGAACGCCCCGGCCCGGCTCGTCTTCCAGACACAGGCCTGGTTCGCGGCCGCCGCGGCGATGGTCATCGGCAACGTCATCGCGGTCACGGCCCTGACCAGCACCTGGCCGAACCTCGGTGACCGGGTCGCGACCGGCACGGCGGACGTAGCCCACCTTCTCTTCCACGACTACGTCCTGCCGTTCGAGATCGTGAGCGTCCTGCTGACCGCGGCGGTGGTCGGCGCGGTCTACCTGGCCCGCCGCGACTCCGGCCGGCGCGAGGAGGATCGGTCGTGAGCAACTCGCTCGACTCCTACCTGGTCCTCTCGGGCCTTCTCTTCGCCATCGGCACGTTCGGCTTCCTGGCCCGCCGCAACGCCATCAGCATGCTGATGTCGATCGAGCTGATGATCAACGCGGTGAACCTGACGATCCTCGCCTTCGGCGCCTTCATCACCCCCCTTAGGACGCACGCCGCCGTCATCGCCCTGATCGTGATCGCCGTCGCCGCGGCCGAGGCCACGGTTGGGCTGGCGATCATCATCGCCATTTACCGCAACAAGAAGACTCCGCTCGTCGACGAGTACGACGCGATGAAGGACTAGGAGGATGAACTTCCTGATCCCGCTCATCCCGGCGCTGCCGCTGGCCGGCTTCGTCATCACGGGGCTTCTCGGTCGCAGCATGGGCCGGGACTCGCACCGGCTTGCCGTCTGGGCCGTCGTGGCTTCGTGGGTGGTTGCGATGGTGGTCGTCGCGGGCGCCCTGACCCACAACCTGGGGTTCGGCGAGGGCGGCTTCGGCGTGACGCTGTGGAACTGGATACCGGCGACGGGTTTCCAGGCGGACATGGGCTTCTACGTGGACACGCTGACCGCCTGCCTGCTGATAGTGGTCACGACGATCGGCATGCTCGTCCACGTCTACTCGATCGGCTACATGGCCCACGACGACGGCAAGTGGCGCTTCTTCTCCTACCTGAACCTGTTCATGTTCTCGATGCTGATCCTGGTCCTGGCGGACAACCTGCTGCTGGTCTTTGCCGGGTGGGAGCTGGTCGGCCTGTCGAGCTATCTGCTGATCGGCTTCTGGTACCCACGCCGTTCCGCGGCCGAGGCGGCCAAGAAGGCTTTCCTGGTCAACCGCGTCGGCGACATGGGCTTCGCCCTCGGCATCATGGCCATCTGGACCCAGCTCGGCACCCTGAACCTCCAGAAGGTCTTCGCGGCATTCGCCGGCGTGCCCCACGAGTGGCAGATCGCCATCGCCCTGCTGATCTTCTGCGGAGCGGTCGGCAAGAGCGCCCAGTTCCCGCTCCACGTTTGGCTGCCGGACGCGATGGAAGGTCCCACCCCGGTCTCCGCCCTGATCCACGCCGCCACGATGGTCAACGCGGGCGTCTACCTCGTGGCTCGCTGCAACCCGATCTTCGGGGCCGCGCCGGAAGTCATGACGGTGGTGGCCGCGATCGGCATCTTCACCGCCATCCTGGCCGCCTCGATCGCCTTCACCCAGACGGACATCAAGCGCGTGCTGGCCTACTCCACGCTCTCGCAGCTGGGCTACATGTTCGCCTCGCTGGGCGTGGGGGCGTGGACCGCGGCCATCTTCCACCTCATGAGCCACGGCTTCTTCAAGGGCCTGCTCTTCCTGGGCTCAGGCTCCGTCATCCACGCCGTGGACGGCGAGCAGGACATGCGCAAGATGGGCGGCCTGGCGAAGAAGATCCCAACCACGTACGTGACGATGCTCATCGGCTCGGTCGCCATCGCCGGCGTCCCGCCGCTGGCCGGGTTCTTCTCGAAGGATGAGATCCTCGGCGGCGCCTTCAAGAACGGCTTCCTGTGGGTCTGGGCCATCGGCTTCGCCGTCGCCGGAATGACCGCCTTCTACATGTTTCGGTTGATGGGCATGACCTTCTGGGGCGAGAGCCGCGTGGATCCGGAGACGGAGCACCACATCCACGAGTCGCCGCCGTCGATGACGCGGCCGCTCATCCTGCTGGCGATCCCGGCCGTCTTCCTGGGCATGCTGATCGGCTTGCCGCCGGAATCGGGGCTGCTCCACCAGTGGCTGGCGCCGATCTTCGAACACACGATCGCCGCGAGCGGCCGAACCGAGGCCGCCTACACGTTCTTCGGCATCGACGGCGCCCTGGCGATAGTCACGACAGGTCTGGTGGCCGCCGCGATCGTCCTGGCCTGGCGCCTCTTCGGCGTTAACATGCCGGCCCTCGGCCTGCGGGCCGAGCCGCGCCCGGATCGAGTCCGCGAGCTCAGCGCCCAGCCCGCGATGGCCGCTCTCTACCGCGGCTCCTCGAACAAGTGGTGGTTCGACGACCTCAACAACCTGCTCTTCGTGGTTTGGGGCGGCAGGCTCGCCGCGGCCGCGTTCTGGTTCGACCGCACAGTGATCGACGGAACGGTCAACGGCATCGGCGTCGTGACGACCGGCGCGGGCACCGCGCTCCGCCGCGTCCAGACCGGGCGGGTCCAGAACTACGCCCTGGGCATCGCCCTCGGCCTGATCGCGATGGCCATCGGCTACATCCTCATCGCGGTTCGGTAGGAGGACGACACGATGAGCCTGCCGATCCTGAGCCTGATCACGTTCACGCCACTAGTCGGGGCGCTCGTCCTGACGGTTCTGCCGTCGAACCATCCCGACCTCATCCGGCGGACCGCGCTCCTCTTCGCACTGCTGGCGTGGGTCATGTCGCTGGGCCTGCTCGCGGCCTTTGCGTTCAGCAACGCGCCGCAGCTAGGCCCGACGCCGGCCGGGTTCCCAACGAACCCTCACCTCACCGCGGCCACCGTCTTCGCTACGAACTTCCAGTTCACGGAGGCGCTCGACTGGATCCCCACGTTCGGCATCCAGTACAAGCTCGGCGTCGACGGCCTCTCCGTCCTGATGGTCGTTCTGACTACGACCCTGACGTGGATCAGCGTCCTGGCC
>Ga0187854_10004574_pt1 | contig 10333 bp, 9 predicted proteins | sample June2016WEW_6_15_FD_132445 | JGI IMG/M metagenome (GOLD analysis project Ga0187854, IMG submission 132445) | Peatland microbial communities from SPRUCE experiment site at the Marcell Experimental Forest, Minnesota, USA - June2016WEW_6_150 | ecosystem: Environmental > Terrestrial > Soil >...
CGGTGGAAAACACGCCCGGGGCCGAAAAGACGTCGATGAAGGATTCGGAAGGCACGATTCGTCAGGATAGCGACACCGGGAAAAGAGCGAAGGAAGCTGCGGGGACCGCTACTACGGGAGCGGTGATCGGTGCGATAACCAACGGGGGAAAAGGAGCCGGAATCGGAGCGGGAGTTGGAGGCGTCGCTGGGCTGGCGGTAGGAATGCTGTCGCGCGGCGCCGACGTGAGGCTGGAGCCGGGAACTTCGATCGAGATGGAGATCCAGCGCGAAGTGACGGTGGATGCGAGCCGGATTTCCTCGAGGCGTGAGGTTATTGTTCGCAACGACTAGAGCAGATCCAGCGTCGCTGTACCCCGCTCGTGTGGGGACGGGCGTCTCGCGAGCCTGCCCTGAGCGCAGCCGAAGGGTCCAGCCGGGCGGGGACGCCCGGCTCTCCACCTGCCATCTTCTATTTCAATACAAACATGGCGTTCACGTGCGCGGTCACCGTCACGTTGTGGGGAGAGAATTCCTCGGTCGGGGCGGGGCTTTGCCCAGCCGCCTTCATTGCCATCGCAACGCGCGGCATGGGCGCGAAAACGCGAATGTTCTCGAAGGTATCGACGGAAGCATAGGAGAGTTCGCCGAGGGTGCGTCCGCTGACAGTGGCGAGAGACTGAGCGGAAGCGCGGGCGCGCCGGTAGGCGTCGGCGACGGCTTTGCTCTTGGCCTCTTCGGTCGAGTCCAGCGTGTAGCTGAGAGATAAAGACTGGCTTTCACCGACGACGCTGGCGTCGGCAAGCTGCTGGGTGACTGGGCCGATCTTGGAAAAATCCTTGAGCTTCAAGCTGACGCTGGTCGAGACCTGGTAGCCGATGACTTTGTGCTTCGGGTTTTTCCAGTCGTACTGCGGATTCACCGAGAAGAAGCCGATTTCCGCAGACTTGGGATCGATGCCGTTGGCGCGCAGAACCTGGCGCGTGGCCTCGGCTTGTTTAGCCGCCTGGTCGTATGCGTCCTTGGCGCTGTCGGCTTGGGCCGAGATGTTGAACTGGATGAGCGCGATATCCGGCGCGGTTTCAAATTTGCCATCGCCGCCGACGAAAATCGTGCTGGGCAGCGGATTGAGCGTGGGACCCTGCGCAATCGAGAGAACACTTAGAACGAGCATGGCGCAAAGCGTGACAAAGATAGTTTTCATCGGATTTCTCCTGGACCTTGATGGATATTGAGAATTGCAGAACCGTCGCTTCGCTTGATTTGATAAACTCTCAAAGTTTTTCATCAAGCTCCTGAAACTCCCCTTATACACCTCTGTCATTAGAACGCGACGAGCTTCCCGAATTGCAATCGAAAGAAGTGAAAACGAGGAAAATTGCGGGACAAGAAGGACGCCGCCGAGGGAGACGCGGCGGCGAGCCGCGTCTCTACCGGGAAAGTTGAGCAGCAACGAGCGTCAGTGCGAGGGAATCTGCAGCGCGCGATCGAGGCGTACCTCGAGGGTGGTTCCTTTTTCGAGCCGGAGGTTGCGATTGGCTAGCAGGCTGGCCATGGCTCCGGCCGCAGCGCCAGTTCCTCCTCCGGCGCCGGCTCCTTTCTCACCTCCCGCGGCTGCGCCAACCCCGGAGCCGATGACTGCGCCGACGGCCGCGTCTTCGACCGTGTGCTTCACACTCGGTCCCTCGCGTTCGATTTCACCCTCGGAGCCGGGCGCCTTGAGACCGCGTTCGCCGGGCACTCCGGTGACGGTCGCGATCACCGCGACCCACCCGTGGTTGGTTTCGATTTCGTCGAAGCTGAGCAGCAGGCGTGCGTGCAGGCCCTGCTCCAGGGAACTGACGTGACCCTTAATTTTCTTGCCACGCGGAATCACGTTGCCATTGGCGGAGACGAGATCTTCGTCCAGCTGAGCTTTGAAATGTTGACCCGCATGCAGTTCGGTGGTGTCGAGTTTGTCTTGCAGACGGACGAGGAAGCTCGTACCTTCCGGGACAGCGTTCGGCGGAGCAATGGGCGCAACGGCCGGATCGATTGCCTGGGCCAGCAGTGACGTTGTAGCGGTCAAAAAGAGTATTCCGACCCACGATGAAAGTTTGTTCACGATGACCTCGCAAAGTTTCTGGCGCAGCGATATAAAACCTGCCCGCCAGATGTGAAACAGGCACATTCTGGCGGGCACAGGCCCTTTACCCCAGAATGGCGGGACACGCCCGTGGTGGGGGCCGTATGGATTGACTTCACTGTCTCTGTTGGATGAGCGGATCGGGGCAAAACGATGCCTGTCTGTCTGGCGGGAAATGCCGGTCTGAGTGGGACGGTCAGCGTTGCAAGCTCAGCCAGCGTTGTCCGTGGTTAGACCTTCGGGAAAGACTGGTTCGGCTCATTCGGGTTCTTCTCATTGATGTCTTTCCGCAGGTCTTCCCAGATATTATCGGGCATTTCGAGGAAAACCTTGACGATCTTGGGATCGAACTGGCGGCCGGACCAGAGTTTGATTTCCTCGCGGGCGGCCTGAAATGATTGTGCGGGGCGGTAGGGGCGATCCATAGTCATGGCGTCGAGCGTGTCGGCGATCGAGAAAATGCGCGCGCCAAGCGGGATCTCATCGCCCTTCAGGCGACGGGGATAGCCCGATCCGTCATAGTGCTCCTGGTGGGCGTAAACGATTTCCGCAGCCTCACCCAGAAAAGGGATCTTGGAGAGAATCTTGTAGCCGCGGTAGCAGTGCTCCTTCATCTCGTCCATTTCCTCGACCGTGAGCTTGCCTGGCTTGTTCAGGATCTTGTCCGGAATGGCCATCTTGCCGATATCGTGCAGGAAAGCGCCGCGTGCGATCACTCTGATTTCTTCTCTTGACAGGCCCATTTTGCGTGCAATGGCGATGGTGAATGCGGTAACGCGTTTGGAATGGTCCTCGGTCTCGGCGTCCTTGGCGTCGAGCGCACCGCCCAGGGCTTCGAGCATCATGTCGTAGGACTGCTCCAGGTCGGAGAGCGCCGTTTTCCATTGCTGGGTGCGGGCGGCAACCAGCGACTCGAGGTTGGTGCGATAGGCATCGTTTTCGCGCTTGAGGCGGCGATTCTCCAGCGCACGGCGCACCGTGTGCAGCAACTGCTCTCGCTCGAAAGGCTTAAGCACGTAGTCGTACGCCCCATGGCGCAGGGCCTGCAGAGCAACCTGAATGTCGTGCACCGCAGTGACCATGACGATCGGCATGTCGGGGTAACGTTCCTTGGCGCGTTCCAAAAGGCCCATCCCATCCATTTCGGCCATCATCAGGTCGGAGAGGACGAGATCGAATTGGTCACCCGATTCCAGAATCGCGAGGGCTTCGACGCCACTGGCGGCCTGCCGCGTCTGATAATGGGCTCCGCCAAGCATGGAGGAAACAATCTCCCGGATTGTTTCCTCGTCGTCCACCACGAGGATGCGGTCATTTGGCATGGCGCTGAGTGTATATATCGCTCATTTTAGGCCACGACTTCACATTCCGAAAGTAACCAACGGGAGACGGAAATCCGGTAACGCGAGGCGGCGAGCGTGATATTTAAAAAGGTTAGGTGTACGTGCGTTCATTTATGGCTCCTGCCCTGCTATTTGGGAAATCGGTTGGTTTAGTGACCGTCCCCTGGTTCACCGTTCACTGGTTGACGGCGCGGGAAACGGCCGCCCTGATCATGGTGGTGGTCAGTCTGCTTTTCTTCCGGGTTTTTCGGGAACAATGTCTGTTGGCGTGGGGAGCGGGCTGGCTCGCCTACGGGGCGTTTCTTTGGGCGGGAGCGGCCGAGTTGCACGGCGCGTCGAAGTCGGTGGCGGCATTCGCGCAAGCCGACTTTGTGCTGGCGATAGGGTTGTTTGCGGCGGCGGCGCTGATCTCGGCGCAGGCGCGGCGAGCGCTGACCGTGTTTGTGGCCGTCTCCTGGGTGCTGATGGTCTGCTTCGCCATGCGGTCGCTGTATTTTCCGGATTCGAAGACTCTCGGGCTGGGGTTGGAAATATCATGCCGGTTGATTGCGGCCGGGGCCGCTGTCGAACTGCTGCGCTACCGATTCGGGCGTATTGGGTTGGGGCCTTTCCTGTTCGGCGCTGGCCTGCTGACCTTGAATCTGCACTGGCCTCCATTTACCAGTCGCGTTCCGAGTGAGGGTTACCTGTGGGCGGAAGTGCTGTTTGGTTCGAGCATCTTGCTGGTAGTGCTGGATGACTCGTGGCTGCGCACGCGCCGGCTCGCGGTCCTGAACGAGTTGGCGGCTACGATTGCGCGCGGCCAGAATCATGCCCCGATGATGCAGACTGCGCTGGAGAAATTGAAAGCCGTCGTGGGAGCGAAGGCAGCGTGGTTCCAGTTGATGGAAGACGACCATCTGGTGCCAACGCAGCACACCGGCCTGTCGCCGGAATTTCTGCGAGTTATCGGGCAAGCCGAGACGGGGCAAGCCGAGACGGGACAATCCGGGACGGATGAAACCGAGGCCCGCATCCTCCAGGACAACCGGGCGGCGGTGATGAAACTTTCGCAGATCCCGGAGCCGGAGCGGGAACAACTGCGGAAGCGCGGCATTCATCACGTGGTGCTGCTGCCCGTGCTGGGCAAGAAGTCAGTAATCGGCATGCTGTCGCTGGGCTGCTCGGGAAGCCCACACCACACTCGGGAAGAACTGGAGTTTCTGGAAACGGCCGCGCAGAAGCTGGGTATTGCGGTAGAGAATCTGCGCTTGCTGGAACAGGTGCTGCGCTCGCAGCGGCAGTGGATGAATACCTTCGATTCCATCCAGGATCTGATTCTGGCGCACGACGCCGACTTCCGCATCCTCAAGACCAATCAGGCCCTGCTGCAGCGGCTGGAACAGGCGCCGGCCGATGTATTGGGCAATCTTTGTGAAGAGGTTCTGCCGCAATTGCGCGCCTGGAGCGGATGCCCGTATTGCGAACGCGGCTCGGGACTGACCGAAGGAATGGATCCCTGTTTCGGCGGCCAGTCGGTGGTTTCGACTTCATCGTATGCCGAGCAGGGAGGCCAGCAAAAGGGCACCATCCACGTGGTGCACGATACGACCGCGCGTCAAGTGGCGGAAGAAAAGTACCGCATGCTGTTTGAGCAGGCGCAGGAAGGCGTGTTCGTAGCCACGCCGGATGGCAAGTTGCTCGACTGCAACGACGCCTTTGTCACCATGCTCGGTTACGGCAGCCGCGAGGAATTGATGGCGCTCGACATGGGCAGCGTGCTGCACGCGGTTCCCGAGGAGCGGGAGGCTTTTCGCAAGGAGATTGAGGCGCACAACTACGTGCGCAACTTTGAAATCACGGTGCGGCGTAAGGATGGCACGCTGTTGGCGGTGGCGCAGAGCTGCTTTGCCACGCGCGATTCAGGCGGAAACATTGAGCGCTATCAGGGCTTCGTTCTCGACATCACCGAAAAGAAACGCTCGGAAGATGAGATGCGGCGGCGCAATCGCGAGTTGAACGCGCTCAACGCGATGGCCGTCATCGCGACCCAGTCGTTCGATCTGGATGAAATTTTGAACTTGACGCTGCGCCAGGTGATCTCGCTGTTTGGCGCGGAGACCGGCTCGGTCTATCTGGCAGCGGAACCCGATGGCACCTACCGGCGCCGCGCGGGTTGGGGCCCGCGCAGCGAGGCGCGCGTGCGCATGGCCGAAGTCGTCTTCCCCGAAGGTCTGGGCGATCTGGTAATGCGCTCGCGAGCGGAAGTGGTGACCCAGGATTTTCTGCCCCACCTGCCCGCGGCGGTGGTCGAGTTTGTGTGCGCGGACCGGTTGCCCTTCTGGATCTGGGTTGTGCTCTGGAGCAAGGACAAACCCATCGGCATCATGGGTATTGCCAGCAGGGAAGACCGGCACTATTCGAGTAACGATGAAAATCTGCTGGTCGCCATCAGCCGGCAACTGGCCACCACGATAGAAAAAGTCCAGCTCTACGAGGAGACTTGCCGGGCCTACGAAGACTTGCGGCGGACACAGGAACAACTGCTGCAGAGCGAGAAGATGTCGGCGGTCGGCCAATTGATTTCCGGTGTGGCGCATGAGTTGAACAATCCGCTGACCGCAATCCTCGGTTACGCGCAACTGCTGGAAGGCGCGGGCCTTGATCATCAGTCGGCCGACTATGTGCGCAAGCTGTTCAAGCAGGCCCAGCGAACCCACCGTGTAGTACAGAATCTGCTTTCTTTTGCCCGCCAGCGCAAGCCGCAGAAGCAGGAAGTGGACTTGCGCAAGGTGCTGGAAGAGTCCCTCACGCTGCGCGAATACGATTTGAAGGTCAACAACGTTTCGCTGGAACGCGAAATTCCCGATGACTTGCCCTCGGTCGTGGCCGATCCGCACCAGTTGGAGCAGGTCTTCCTGAACGTGATCAACAACGCGCTCGATGCCATGGTAGAAGGCAGCGGCAGCGGTGTCTTGAAAGTGCGCGTGTTCAAGAAGGACGCTTACGTGTGCGTGGAGTTCGATGACAGTGGTCCGGGTATCAAGGACCCAAGCCGGATTTTCGATCCTTTCTATACCACCAAGTCAGTGGGCAAAGGAACCGGTCTTGGCTTGAGCATCTGCTATGGGATCGTCAAGGAACATGGCGGGGAAATCGTGGCGCGCAACCGGGAAGAGGGCGGAGCGACGATTGAAGTCCGTTTGCTCGCGAGCGAGAAACCAGCGTTGCCGGACACGGTGGCGTCCACGCGGCGAGAGTCGGTGCTGCGAGGGCAAGTGCTGCTGGTCGAAGACGAAGAAGCGGTGCTGGAATTTGAACGAGACGTGTTGGTCGGTGCGGGTGCCGAAGTCACTGCCTCCATGAGCGTTGAGGACACGCAGCGGCGGCTCCGTAATGGCTCTTTCGACGTGATCGTGATGAACGGTCGCATGCCGGGCGGGTGCAGCGCGCAGGAAATGTATGAGTGGATCGCGAAAAACTGCTCCGGTCTGGAGAAAGGGTTGCTGTTGACGTTTTCCACTGTGACTGACCAGCAGACTCGAAGTTTCCTCCAGGAACATGGCGTGCCGTCGCTGGCGAAGCCGTTTGAAGTGGCAGACCTGATTTCACAGGTGCGGGGGCTGATCCAGAGGGAAGGGAAGCCTGCCATGAAGACGGAGGAGAAGAACGAAGAAAAATCCTCCGTCGCCAGCGCGGGCGCATAACCGCAAATAGCTGTCAGCTGTCAGTTATCAGTTTTGTGCACTGACGACCGAAAACTGATAACTGACAACTGACAACTGAAAACCACTTCAAAGTTGTCCCTTCAATCCCCGCATCATTTCTGCAATCAATGTTTCGTTGCGCCGGTACCAGCGCCAGTGCCCTTCTCTCTTGGCTTCAACCACGCCGGCTTTTTCCAGGATTCGCATGTGATGCGAAATAGTAGGCTGCGCCAGCTTCACGCGCTGCTCGATATCGCCGGCACAGAGCCCGGTTTCCTTGTCGAGCGAGCATCCGCCTTTTTCTTTGAGCACGCCAAGAATTCGGCGGCGAGTGGGGTCGGCAATGGCGTGCAGAAAGCGATCAAGATTGGGAGCGACGTAAGCCATGATCAGGAAGGGTAACAGAAGAGCGACGAGCGCTTCGAGCTACGAGCTACGACCCACGAGCTGCGGGCTCGCGGTCTGGTCGAAGCTCGCGGCTCGAAGCTCGTAGCTCATTTTTTCACAATCGGATTGTAGCCGTCGCTGATGAGGCGGGCGCGCATGGCCTCGGCGTCCTTCAGTTCGGCGTAAGGTCCGACCTGAACGTGATAGAACTTGTCGGCGGAGGCATTGTTCGCACTAAATGCTGGATACTGCTTCTTCTTCAGCGCCTCGACTAGCGATTCGGCGTCTTCCTGCCGGCTAACCGCTGCGACCTGCACGTAGTAACCGCCGCCCGCGGACGCAGCGGTTGCAGCGTCTGTCGCGGCCGTTGACGGCGCTTCCGCGGTTGCGGTCGCTGCGATTGAGGCCGCCGGTTGCGCCTTCGAATCCGGAGGCGTGAGCGCGGCATTAGCGTTCTTCTCGCCTACGGCCTTGTAAAAGCTAAAATCGTTGGACGAAGGCGAGGACGAAGACTGCGGCGTTGCCTGGGTGGTAGCGCCGTTTTTTGCCGCCGAGGGCCGGACGATGGTCGCCGGAGTCGCCGTGGGAGCGCTCAGCGAACTGCCCGCGCCCGCGATGGCCGTTCTTCTGCCCAGCGAAAAGCCGATCGAAAAGAAGAAAGCGCACACCAGGACAAAGCTGAAAAAAATGGCCAGCATGCGGCCGGTGCCAAGCGTGATCTCCGTATCCTGCTCCGCCGTGGGCATGGGAAATAGCGTTGACCTCTAGCTTCCTGCCGGTGCGGCGGGTGTTTTCGGGCTTGCGAGCAAGTTCTGCAAACCGGAGAAGAAATCGATCGGCACGGGGAACACCACCGTCGTGTTTTTCTCGACCCCGATTTCCGTGAGCGTCTGCAAATACCGCAACTGAATGCTGGCCGGTTCAGTCGACAGCAGGTGTGCGGCATCCACCAGTCGCTGGGCGGCCGAGAACTCGCCTTCGGCGTGGATGATCTTCGAGCGCTTTTCGCGTTCCGCCTCCGCCTGCTTGGCCATGGCCCGCAACATCGACTCGGGCATATCCACCTGCTTGACTTCCACGTTAGCGACCTTCACGCCCCAGGGCGCGGTGTGCGTATCGAGGATGCTCTGCAGGCGCAGGTTAATTTTGTCGCGATGCGCCAGAAGTTCGTCGAGTTCCTGTTCGCCGAGCACCGAGCGCAGCGTGGTCTGCGCGAACTGCGAAGTCTGGTACACGTAGTTTGAAACCTCGACCACCGCTTTGTTCGGATCGACTACGCGCAGGAAAATAACCGCATTGACTTTCAGCGTGACGTTGTCGCGCGTGATGATGTCCTGTGGCGGCACTTCAAGCGCTTCCTGCCGCAGCGAAATGCGCACCATGCGGTCGACCGGGCTGAAGACCAGAATGATGCCCGGGCCCTTGGCCGTACCCAACAGGCGGCCCAGCCGGAAGATGACGCCGCGCTCATATTCAGCCAGAATCTTGATCGAACTCAGCAGGTAGATAACGACGATAACGATAGCAACGGTGCCCACGGGGAACCCCATACATGCCTCCAGACAATTCGCGATTCAGAGTCTAAGCGGATTGTAGCGCAAGCCGGCGGTTATCGGCGGTGACGCCCGCTCGCGCAGTTGTTGAGGAAGATGCGGAGTGGCGAGTGCCCCACTCATCGCAAAGGGCCTGAGGAGACCATCAGCTTTATTGACACTATAGAAAGGTGTAGCTATAATCCGCCGCATTCTCGTCATCATTTATTCCTCCGGCCATCGGTGAATTGCCAGCGCTACTCAGGAGGATTTCCCCATGCGCGAGCGTGGCTCTTTCACGTTCACCGTCTCGTCTTGTCTTCTGGCAGGGCTGGTTGTCGTTGCTTCCATTCCCTTGGCTTCGTGCGGCCAAGGCTCGGCCTCGGACCCACAGAGATCTTTTAGCTTCACGACCTTCGATTTCCCAGGGTCTACTGAAACAGTACCCTTCAAACTCAACGCTAGCGGGGAGATCGTGGGCGCTTATTTTGATGGCCCCAATGTCGAGCACGGTTTCCTGCTGCAAGGAGGAAGTTTCAGCACGTTCGATGTTCCGGGTGGAGTCGGCGGTACGCAACCGGAGGGGATCAACGATCGTACCGAGATCACGGGAACGTATTATGACGTCAGTAGCGGGCTGGAGCCTGGTTTTCTGCGGCAGCCCGACGGGAGCGTGGTTACTATCGTTCCGCCCGCTTCTACAGGCTATACCGAGGCAAACGGGATCAACAATTCCGGCACCATCGTGGGCCGATATTTCGGGATTAGCCCGGGCTTCCAGGGCTTCCAGCTCAGCAATGGGAACTACACCACGATCAATGTGCCGGCGGCTACCGCTACCTCCGTGTTCGGAATCAACAATCCCGGCGACATCGTGGGAGACTACATAGACGCGAGCGGAGTAACGCATGGATTTTTAATGAGTAATGGAAGCATCACCACAGTCGACTTCCCCGGCGCTACGAATACGAATGCCCAAGGCATCAACGATAACGGGGAAATCGTGGGTAGTACGGTCGTCGCTGATGTGAGGCACGGCTATCTGTTTAGCAAAGGTAATTTCACCCAGATCGATGCTCCTGGGGCCAGTATGGCCAAATCAGGTGCACCTCTTTCTGGCACTGACGTTCATGGGATCAATGCGAGCGGTGTGATCGTCGGTAGCTACCAGGATAGCGCCGGCATCGTACACGGCTTCGTAGCCAGCAGGTAGTCCAGGGACGGTGGCGTTGTCCGTACTGTCCCCCCCCCCCCCCCCCCCCCCCCCCCCCCCCCCCCCCCC
>Ga0187854_10004605_pt1 | contig 10282 bp, 7 predicted proteins | sample June2016WEW_6_15_FD_132445 | JGI IMG/M metagenome (GOLD analysis project Ga0187854, IMG submission 132445) | Peatland microbial communities from SPRUCE experiment site at the Marcell Experimental Forest, Minnesota, USA - June2016WEW_6_150 | ecosystem: Environmental > Terrestrial > Soil >...
TGTCATACGAGTTTTCCCATCATTCTCTTTTGTTGCTAGAAGATCTCTGCACCTATTATTGAAGACAAAATAGATTGTGTCAAGCAATGAATCCGTAGTAAAGTCTGGTTAATGAGGAGTAGGCTGAGACCTGGATGAATAAAATGCTTTCTTAATGAAACAGACCATGAAAAGAGCCAAATCTTTCTTTTTCTTCTTTCTCTTGATTTCTATCCTAACCCTCAGCGGTGGATGTGCGACCCTGCCGAACGTCTCTGAAATGATGAATGAGGCGCCGACAACCCAGGAACCGCGTCAAATCGCTTCGGTCAAAGGGCTATTATCCCCCACACAGAGCAAGACCCTCGTGGAACGCCTTAAACGCTCCGTCGAGGCGACGGACATTCTGGAGCGCTATAGCACCGTAATAGAATCGGTGAGTGGAAGCCCGTTGACGAAGGGAAATAGAGTCACCTTGCTCGTTAACGGTCCGGCCACCTACGCTGCCATGTTCAAAGCGGTGGAGAATGCCAAAAACCATATCAACATTGAAACCTTTACGATGGAAGATATCGAAGATGAGACGGGCCGCAAACTTGCCGATCTGTTGCTGCAAAAACAGGCTAAGGGCGTTCAGGTGAATCTCATCTACGACAGCGTAGGCAGTTACACTACCCCCGCTTCATTCTTTCAGCGCCTGCGTGATGGAGGGATAGAGGTCGTCGAGTTTAACCCGATAAATCCACTCAAGGCCCGTGGAAAATGGCGCTTGGCCAAATCGGATCACCGCAAGATTATGATTGTCGACGGCAAGGTCGCCTTCACGGGGGGCGTCAACATCAGCCAGGTTTATTCGAGCAGCCTTTCCGCAAGGAGAGAAGGGAAAGATGCACAGATGCCATGGCGGGACACGGACGTTCAAATCGGAGGCCCTGCCGTCGCCGAGTTTCAAAAACTGTTTCTCGACACGTGGGAGAAACAGGGGGAGCGAAACTATCAGCACGAAACTATTTCCCCGATCTCAAGGAAGAGGGAAATGCCCTGGTCGGGGTATTGGGGAGTACCCCCGGAGAGGCCAACAGGATCACTTTTATTATGTATGTGGCCGCCATCACGTTCGCGGAAAACTCGCTTCATATGACGAATGCCTATTTTGTCCCCGACCACCAGACGGCAAAAGCCCTCGCCAATGCTGCAAAACGCGGAGTTGACGTGAAGATCATTCTTCCGGGAACAACCGATTCTTCTCTGGCCCAATTTGCGGGAGAATACTTCTATTCCCGACTTTTAAAATCGGGGGTGAAGCTCTACAAGCGGCGCAATGCCCTGCTCCATGCAAAGACCCTGGTGATTGACGGCGTCTGGTCGACAGTGGGCTCCACCAACATGGACTTCTGGAGCTTTTCAAGCGATGACGAGGTGAACGCGGTCATTCTGAGCCGTGAGTTCGCTGTTGAGATGGAAAAGATGTTCGCCAGGGATATCGCCGAGTCCGACGAGGTCCGATGGCAAGAGTGGAAAAAGAGACCTTTGTCCCTCAAGGTCAAGGAATGGTTTTCACACCTCCTTGCCCACTGGCTATAGGCTGTTCTGCAAAATGGGTCTATTTGCACTACCGTTGACGGCAAATCGGAACCACGCGAAAGAGACATAGATAGAGTTTGTTAAAATGCATAGACCCCCAATCGTAGCCTATGAATAGGGAAAACTTCGATTAAACAAAGAAAGCTTAGGAGGCCCCCATGGATGATAACGGGAAACACAGGGCGAAAGTGCCCGTCATCCTGATCCTGGCCAGTTTTATCGTCGTGGTGGCAGGCATGAAGGCGGCCAGCCCCATCCTGGTTCCTTTTTTTCTGGCGGTGTTCATTGCGGTCATTTGCGCTCCGCCCCTATTCTGGCTGCACCGCAAAGGTGTGCCGAAGGTCATCGCGCTTCTTTCCATTCTGACGGGTATCCTGATTGTAGGACTGCTCTTTGGAGCATTGATCGGTCCGCCGCTGAATCATTTCTTGAGATCCCTCCCCAGCTATCAGGAGCGATTATCGACCATTATCGGTACTTCAATAAGCTGGCTGCACGAAAAGGGCATTAACATTCCGGTAGACGAGGTGCCCCGAACGTTCAATCCGGGGTGGGTGATGAGCCTGGCAGGTGATGTGTTCTCGGCCCTGAGCAGTGTTCTCACCAATGCCTTTCTGATCCTGCTTACGGTCGTGTTCATCCTTCTGGAGGCAGCAGATTTGCCAAAGAAATTGCAGATGGTGCTCAAGAACCCGGAAAGGTCGCTGTCTACCATTGAAAAATTCAGCCAGAACGCCAAGCGCTATTTGGTCATCAAAACCCTGATCAGCGCCGCCGTTGGCCTGGTGATCTGGCTTTGGCTCTTAATTCTCGGGGTCGATTATCCGGTGCTCTGGGGATCGCTCTCGTTTCTGCTGAACTACGTGCCTACTATTGGTGCAATCCTTGCCGCCCTTCCTGTCGCCCTCCTCGCCCTCGTCCAGTTGGGGGTTGGGTCTGCCCTTCTCGCCATCCTTGGCTTTGCTGTTGTGCATATTGTTGTGGGTAATCTGATAGAACCTAAATTGACGGGTAAAGGCCTGAGCTTATCGACGCTCGTTGTCTTCCTTTCGTTGGTCTTCTGGGGATGGGTTCTGGGACCGGTCGGTATGATCCTCTCGGTACCCATGACGAGCCTTGTCAAGATCGCGCTGGAAAGTTATGAAGGGACACGGGGGATCGCCTTCATGCTGGGATCCGGCACCGAGATTGAGTGGATGGACTTGAAACCTCGGAAGAGATTAGGGCGCAAAGAAAAGATAGACCTATGAACATCAAACCCGTCGGGGTCCATCTTCCCGGCCGCGCCTGATCGTCGTGGCTCCGAATTCACGTGAAGACTCTGAATGTGAGAACCAGCATTGGAACCGTCGAAACTCGGAATAGGCGCCGCCGGATTGTTCGAGGCGCCGACCTATATCATACATGGAAGCCTGGTTTCTGGGACTGAAGGGTTTTTAAGACACGGATAGAGTCGCTCAGAGGAGAAGAAGAAGCGCATGACCCTTGAATATCTGATAGCGCAATATGGGTACGTCGCGTTGTTTATCGGCGTATTTTTAGAGGGAGAAACAGTTTTGATAGCGGCGGGCTTTGCGGCTCACCTTGGACATCTCAGTCTCATGTGGGTCATGCTTATCGCCTTTGCGGGGAGCCTAGCAGGGGATCAGTTCTACTTTTTTCTCGGAAGGATCAGGGGCAAGGCTTTCTTGCAGAGGCGACCCCGTTGGGAGGCAAAGGTTAAAAGGGTATGGACGCTTTTCGAGCACTACCGGACACTCTTGATGCTGGGATTTCGTTTCTTGTATGGTCTTCGCACGGTGACACCCTTTGCAATCGGCTTGAGTGGTGTCAGCGGGATCCGTTTTTTTGTCTGTAATATTATCGGGGGAGCCGTCTGGTCGGTAGCAGTGGCTTTTGTAGGCTACCTTTTCGGAGCCATAGCAGAGGCTATCTTGGTCGATGTGAAGAAGTACGAACACTGGATTATTCCCGGACTGCTTTGTGCGGGCGCCTTCGTCTGGATCATTTATTTTTTGCACAAACGGGCAAAGAGCCGGCTCGAACCATAACGTTACGTTCATTATAGGCGCTCAGGCACCCATAGAGGCAGAGAATCTCTCGGGTGGGCTGAGAACTTCCGAGTATTAAACGTGCGCGCAGGCCTAAAAGGGCTTCACAGAGACCTGCCGGTAATATATGTCAGATAGGAGTAACATCGATTCCAACGCCAGAAACAACATACCTTATTGACGATTACCAATACAACTGTGGCATGGAACCGAGGTCTAACAGAAACGCTCTTTCAGGAAGCTATACGTAACATATCCTGCTTTCTCTTGTGATATTATATAGTTACGTATCATTTCTCATTATCACTTTTCTGCTGCATTTCTGTCAAGACAATTCGTTGTCCTTTTTTGAGATTATAACCATCTTCCGCCGCCGTAATGTGCAAATGTGGGAAGGCGGCACGGCTTTCCATATTTGCACATTTTCCTTTTCTTGTCGACAAAGGCTCCTATTCATGCCAGACTTCTCCCTCCTTCACGTCCGAGAGCTCGGAGCGCACGCCCTGGTTGCCGGTAGGGTTGAGCCAGAGCATACGGGTAAATAAAAGTAACGATAGCGATGAGGAGCTGTCGAGCACTGCTTCCTGAAAGCGAGCGGACGAATGTTTTTCTTGCAATACACCATTACTGGTGGCTATGATTAACGCATGTGGTGGGAGCGGAGAAGGCGAGCACGGACCGAAAACGTAGCCTGCCCCCTTTTTCTTTCCGGGGGTCGGAGTTATTTACCTGTTTACGGTCCTCCCCCTTCCTGCCGTAAGTCCTTATATGATCTAAGGTAACCGGCGGCGTCAAAACGGCCTTCAAAAAAACGCAGGACGGACAGGCATGAGCATACTTGCGCAACAAGCGGATAAGTTTATTCGCCTCAACAAAGATACGTTCGAAAAACTGACGAGCGAAAAACTGAGGCCCCAGTATAATTTTGACGGTCTCCGACTTCTTGCTCTGCAAGCCGCACGTGAAAGGGATTTACGTGAACTTTACAGAGAAAGGGCTCCTTATGAGCTGCTCCAGAATGCTGATGATGTCGGCGCGGTTAATGCCGCCTTTATACTCACAAACGATGGCCTTGCCTTCATCCATGATGGAGCATGGTTCACGGTTGACAATTTTTATAGCCTCGCTATAGGCTGGAGCGACAAGGATCCCAAGGAGTGCATAGGTCATAAAGGCCTGGGTTTCAGATCCGTTTTGGATATTACCCCAGCGCCTCATGTGATAAAGATAGACACGAAAGAATTTTTTGCGTCGAAGTTCACTTACCAACTGAACAAGGGCCATATCGATCAGGTTTTGTTACGTCATCCAGATCTCCGGATTGACCACGACAAAATGACCAAGGGGGGAAGGCGCGTCTGTCCGGTTATGTCTATCCCTGGCTTTGCAAAAAAACAGAGTCTCGGGACTGCATCAGTGCTTTACGACCACGTTCTTGCCGGTGCATACCACACTTCCTACAGCACCATGTTCTGGTTCCCAAAAGACGATCCTGAGATCCCATTCTCGGTTAAGGAGGAGTTGTCCATCATGCCCTTGATAGCAAATGATCAAGGTCTTGAGTTCCTCCTACATTTCCTCAAGGATGAAGTAGCCAAGCTTATCCCGTTTCTCAAATCTTTGAGCAGAGTGCAAGTTTACAGCGGCAAGAGAATTCAAGGCACAGTTAAGTTGGATGGTGCTAGTCAGCGGCGACAAAGATCGGGCGAAATCAGCATTTCTACAATGATTGGGAGCAACAATGAATCCATCTCTTTTTTTCAAGTAAGAACCGACTTCCCTATTCCACAGGACAAGCGTTCACTTCCCGACACACCTCACGCACTGAAGACACTCGACCGCGCAGCCACCACTCTTTTGATGAAGCTTTCAAATGGACAGCCAGTATTTGATCGATACTCGTTCTTTCATGTCTACTTCCCGACTCAAGACTCGACCGGAGTTGGTTTCACCATACACGGTGATTTCTATGTCAAACCAGATCGAACCAGATTGATGCCGGGCGGGTACAATGAATGGCTTATAGGAATTGCTGCCAAGAAGGCCGCGAACGAATTCCTGACCGCATTGCTTGAGAGATATGATTCCCGGTGTGTTTATGCGGCCTTACGAAAGATCGGAGAACAGACCACAGAGGGTGGTCAGAAATTCGTTTCTCTCTATTCAAAGGAACTGCGGGACCGTGTGATACCATTCATTACCAGCCGCGCTGGAAAGCTACAACCTCGCGAAATAATTCTTCCTCATGCGATGGACAAAGGTTTTTGTGATGAGCATTTTTCAGATGTCATAAACGGGGTTATCCCAACCGTAAAAGCTTTCCTTGCCCCTGCTGTAGACTGCAGGGATACTAGAGAATTCCTAAGACTCGTCAATGCTACCGTCGCCAAACCCAGCATGATCATTGATTGCATGGAGCAGGCCGGACAAGAATCAAAGTCTCCAGGTTGGTGGTACGATTGCTACGAGTTCCTGGCGAATGACAATGAGACTGAGCGACTGAATCAAAAAGAGTTTTTGGGGAAAAGGATTATACCTTGTTCAGATGGAACTGTTCGAAGCCCCGCTGGTGAATCCGGAACAGTGCTATGTCTACCACCTTTTGACGAGGAATCGGCTATGAAGGTTCCCGCATGCTTTTCCGGAGTGTTTGTCTTCATCGATAAAGGCTTTGCCGAGCGCGTTCAAGCGGGCGATGAAAAGACCGGAAAGTGGATTTTGGACCGACTTGGACTTGTTCGGTTTGAGGCATCTGAACTCCTTCCGAAAGCTATAAGATCGGTAGTAGTCGAGATTTTTGACGGATCTTTTCGCACAACATGGCAAGACCTTATCACGACCTGGTGTTTTATTTACAATATGATCAGACATTCGAGAGCATTTGTATCGCCATCCTTTTGGCAAGAAATAGGCAGATTTCCGGTCCCTATCAACGAGAGTCCGAATGAGGCGAATGACGCGCCCGATAAGCGAGATCTTTGCCCTGCGTTTCTCGCTTACTGGCCGGATTCTTTCCTCGACGTTCAGAATGTCCTCATAGGTGTACAAGGACTCAGGAGGGTGAGTGCGAACTTTGTGGAGAAGGTCGTAAAAGAGAGCGGAGGCTCCATCGACGCATGGAAGGAGTTTTTCAATCATTGCGGCATCTCCGGTGCTCCAAAAGTCCTCAAATATATGCGCATCATTGGAAGCCAACAAGAAATCGAAATAAGAGGGTCTCTCTCGGCTCATTCATCTCTCCCCTCTTTTACAGGCGAGCGACAGAGAGACCAAAACTCGGTTGTTTTACATATCATGGAGTCCGAGGGTATTTGGGACAGGTCTGATTGGCGAAAACTGACCTGCGAACATAATTCGAAGAAGCTTCTTCAACAGGTCACAGTGGTAGAAGGTCTTCAATCCTGTGCGGCCGAGGCTGGCTCTCTGTTTGAAGCGGGTGATCCTTCCTGGTTTGAAAGGCTATGGTCTCTGGTCCGCGTTTTGCCTGCCGACCCCTTTGGCCCAGACTCTGTCTACTGTCTTGCGGCAGGCGGTCATTCCGTGCCGATGCCTGGTTGCTTCAAACAGCAACTCCAATTGGTCAAATGCCTTCCTTCGACTTGGGGCCCTGCTTCGATTGATATGTGCTACTTAAGACACACTACCAGACGTCTTGTGTCTTTGGGACGGAGCGAAGTAGACCTTGGGGATATGTTGCTGCCCTATGTGGTTACAGACAACGTAAACGATTACGCCAAGCTGCAGCAACTAGGTGTCGAGCTATTGGAGGACGCTGCATACGCGAAACCCCAGGTTCTTTTCAGGGCTCTGACGGAGCTAGGAGAGGTACTCAATTCTGACTGGGGGCGATCTGAGATTCTCTCTGTGAAGAGCCGATGGAGGTTAGTGCGAGGAGCTATTCAACAAATATATACTTCACTGAACAGAAGCGATAGCAATGCTACAGTTCCTGAAAACATGAAAGTGGCCGTGACCTCAGGTGGGCAGGTTCGATTCGAAGTCTTCCCGGTTTACTATGCTGATCCTGGTTCGCCCATTGAACAAGCCTTCCAATCGGTACTCCCTCTTATCGATGCCGACAGGTCGTATAGGGGACTTTTTGAAAAGTTACACGTTCTCCGGTTGGTTAGTGGTGAAACCGTCGCGGAAGAGTTACTTGGATCAGACACAGCAACGGACTTACCAGATCTGAGGAAAGAGATTATTGATGAATTCGCCCCGTACGCGCTTGCCGTTCTGAGAGCAAAATCCGATGTGCCAAAACACGAAGAACTGGTGTTGAGGAGACTTCGAGAGCGGTTTCGCGTGCAACGCATGGACGGGATTGATGTTTCATTTACGCTCCTTTCTAAAACCGATGCGAGCAGTGTCCTCTCCTTTCCGCAATTCTATCTCAGCCGCTGGCTAGAAAAAGGAGTGGGGGCGATTGAAGAATACCACTATACACTTTTCGTTGTCGCCCAAGGATCAGTATCTATCAAGACCCTTGATCCTGATGCTCTGGGATCGGTCCTCTCCCCTATCTTTTCAGATGGCTCTAATGAGGACTTTGAAAGTTTACTACCGAGACTTATGTCGAGATACCAGTATTATCAAGGCGACCCGGAGAAAATGGCTGATTTTCTATACAGGGAGCTCAACGTACCTCTTGATGCCCTCGATTGGGTTACAGAAGAGCTTGGATCTGAAGGCACCAATGAAACAGCTGCTCAAGAGGCACCAGCCCCCATTCGGATTAATCAAGATGCCTTAGGATCGTCGCTCGGCATAGCCGATAGACTCAAGGAAAGAATTCAGCCGCATCTTGCCGATGTCCGTGACAAAACCATAGAAATAGTTCGATCCATAGTAATTCGCAGAGTGTCACCGAGTCCCGGGAAACATCTGCAGGTAACGCGCCAGCAGCAAGACCAAGGAGTACGTGGTGAAAACGAGGTGAAGAGAAGGCTTGAACTGCCAGGCGGATGGGAGGGGTTTTCATTGCTGTACGACAGGAGAGCCGAGTATTGCGGCTATGATTTTCTATGCAAAATTGCCGAAGCGGAGGCCAAACTTGAGATAAAAACGTTTTCACCCAACGGAAGAGTATTTGTTTCAAGCAATGAACTTCAGGCGGCAGCGGAGGATTCAGAGAACTATTACTTGATTGGGGTGCTCTTCGACGAGTCAAAGAGTCCACGAGAATGGTTAACTTACATTGTTCACAATCCGCTAGAACTCTTGCTCATTAAGGGTGAGTTCGATGTCGAGGCCAGACTTAAAGTAGAAGCTATGAACCTTTTCGAAAATATTGCGTGAATGGTATGGTGAACCAAGCTAAAAAGTAAAATTTGCTGTATATGCTATTTTTCTGCCTTCGAGCATCCAATATCCTATCTGCTCTGTTTTAAGTGGCAATGCTGACTGGCAAAGATCCACGGGATCTGGTGCTTTGCAGGTGAAGCCGGTATCTTTTTCCACCCAAGAGGGGGAGGTAGGGACGTTGTTTCATTCTGTACCTTTTCATTCACCGGAGCAGCGTGTAAGCCTTTCCGACTGCTGTCTCCTTATCCTCCATTATCAGAGAAATGCCGCAAGATTGCAACAACTATTTCAGCCACAGCGGTATCGACAACACCTACAAAGCATCACGTCTGATTCGGTTTCGATGTTCGAACATTACCAGTTCAAAGCCATAAGGATATCTTTAACGGCTCGGAAAGTGAAAGCGGTGGAGATGTCCCCTTCATGCTTATCCTATATCGGAATTGGAGAATGCTTCAAAACCTTCGCTGGGTCATGCCTCCTCTTATAGTCTACCTGATCTAATATAATCGAGAAATCCATTTTCCCCTATGAACCTTACCGGTCCAGCCAAATGCCTGAATCTTTGTTCTAGGTCGTCCAACTGGACCCTGTCACCTCTGGTGATTATGTTGACCGGCACGTTTGCCCTGTTCTTATTTCCCATGAGACCCTTTATTAGAAGACTCTTAAAGTCGAAATCATAGGCCGGCATGGAGTATCCTACCACGGTGATCTCATCTGCATTTTGCAACACGTCATCTATGCACAAGTCAACATATCGGCGGTACCATTCAATCACGCCCCCGTCCAAAAGCCTCCGGCCTCGCTTCGACTCGTGAACCGCCATTCTCTTTGATTCCTTCGCGTACGATTCCTTCATATAGAGGGGTGGAATAATTAACGGTACGACAGGATGGCCGTACATCCCATACTGCTGAATGGGACATGTTCTTCGCTCACCTCGCACGATCTCAGCCGCACTAGCCTTCTCTGAATAATGAAAAAAGGTTCCTTCCGCATGTCCAGTACAGAACGAAAGATTTAAAGAACCGTGCGGCTTCAGTAGAAAAACCCCATCTTCTCTACAGTCTCTTCCATCGGCAAGCGTGTAAAGCGAAACCCCATAATAAAAATCTTCTATTAAGCCTTCTTTGACGCAAGTCAATAATATCGTATCGATCAGCAGATCGTAATTCAGCGAAATAATAGAAATGCGGTCCTTTTTAAACCCCAGAGATTTAGGACTTATCCGTAATTAACTTGCTTTAAATTCGTAGCCATACTACACTTTGACGAGGAGGTGGGGTATGGCAAAGATCCGCTCATGGGAAGTGTCCGACGAGTTCTGGAAACGTGTAGCGCCGTTCATACCGAAGAGGGAA
>Ga0187854_10004607_pt1 | contig 10279 bp, 8 predicted proteins | sample June2016WEW_6_15_FD_132445 | JGI IMG/M metagenome (GOLD analysis project Ga0187854, IMG submission 132445) | Peatland microbial communities from SPRUCE experiment site at the Marcell Experimental Forest, Minnesota, USA - June2016WEW_6_150 | ecosystem: Environmental > Terrestrial > Soil >...
AGCTCGCGGTAGCTCTGGAAGACGAGGTCGGAGAGGTTCTTCTTCCGCATCGTCTCGTTCTTGAACTGCAGCTCCCGCGGCAGGATCGCGTTGAACAGCACGCGGCCCACCGTGGTGTCCAGCCACTGCCCCTTCCCCTCCGCGCTCGTCCACCAGAAGCGGATCGGCGTGTGGTAGCCGAGGCGCTGGTGCAGCAGCGCCATCTCGACCTCGGCGACGTCACCGTACGCCGGGGCCCCGGCCGCGACCGTCTCCGCGAAGCCCGCGGGCTCCTTGGTCAGGAAGTAGCACCCCAGCACCATGTCCTGGCTCGGCTCGGCCACCGGCCGGCCGTCGGACGGCTTCAGGATGTTGTTGCTCGAGATCATCAGCAGGCGCGACTCGAGCTGCGCCTCGAACGACAGCGGCACGTGCACCGCCATCTGGTCGCCGTCGAAGTCGGCGTTGAACGCCGCGCACACCAGCGGGTGGATGCGGATGGCCTTGCCTTCCACCAGCACCGGCTCGAACGCCTGGATGCCCAGGCGGTGCAGCGTCGGCGCGCGGTTCAAGAGCACCGGGTGGTCCTGGATGATCTCCTCCAGGATCTCGTACACCTCCGGGCTCTCCCGCTCGACGATCTTCTTCGCCCGCTTGACCGTCTCGGCGATCCCCTTCTCGACGAGGCGGTGGATGATGAACGGCTTGAACAGCTCGACCGCCATCGTCTTGGGCAGGCCGCACTGGTGCAGGCGCAGCTCCGGGCCCACCACGATGACCGAGCGGCCCGAGTAGTCCACGCGCTTGCCGAGCAGGTTCTGCCGGAACCGCCCCTGCTTGCCCTTCAGCATGTCGGAGAGCGACTTCAGCGGGCGCTTGCCGCGGCCCCGGATCGCCTTGCTGCGGCGCCCGTTGTCGAACAGCGCGTCCACGGCCTCCTGCAGCATCCGCTTCTCGTTCCGGAGGATGACCTCCGGCGCGCGGTGCTGCATCAGCTTCTGGAGCCGGTTGTTGCGGTTGATCACCCGCCGGTACAGGTCGTTGAGGTCCGACGTGGCGAAGCGCCCGCCGTCGAGCGGCACCAGCGGCCTGAGGTCGGGCGGGATCACCGGGATGACGTCGAGGATCATCCACGCCGGGTTGTTGCGGACGTCGCCGCTCTCGCCCGAGTTGCGGAACGCATCCACGACCTTGAGCCGCTTCAGCAGCTGCTTCTTGCGGTGCTGGCTGGTCTCGGTCCCGACCTCGGAGCGGAGCCGCTCGGAGACCTTGTCCACGTCCAGCCGCTCGAGCAGGTGCCGCAGGGCCGGGGCGCCGATGTCCGCCTTGAAGGCGGTGTCCCCGGTCTCGCGCGCCTTCTGCCGCAGCGCCAGGTACTCGTCCTCGTCCAGCAGCTGCTTCTCCTCGACGTCCTGCTGGCCGGGGTCCAGGACCACGTAGTTCGTGTAGTAGATCACCCGCTCGAGGTCGCGCAGCGTGACGTCGAGCAGGTTCGCCATCGGGCTCGGCAGGGTCTTGAAGAACCAGATGTGCGCGACGGGCACCGCCAGCTCGATGTGCCCCATCCGCTCGCGCCGCACCTTCGACAGCGTCACCTCGACGCCGCAGCGGTCGCAGATCACGCCGCGATAGCGGATCCGCTTGTACTTCCCGCAGTGGCACTCCCAGTCCTTCACCGGGCCGAAGATGCGCTCGCAGAAGAGCCCGTCCCGCTCCGGCTTGAAAGAGCGGTAGTTGATCGTCTCGGGCTTGGTGACCTCGCCCCACGACCACCAGGTGCGCTGGCCCTGCATCTCGAGGCGCTCGCGCTCCTTCGGGTCCTTGGGCCCCCGGATCTCCTCGGGGGAGGCGATCCGCACCTGGATGAAGTCGAAGCTGGACCCGGTCCGCTCGCGCGGGCTGCGGAAGTCGATCATCGGCTACTCCTCACCGTCTTCGGTGGTGCCCAGCATCACGCGGATGCCGAGCGCCTGCAATTCCTTCACGAGGACGTTGAACGACTCGGGGATGCCGGGCTCGGGCAGGTTCTGCCCCTTCACGATCGCCTCGTACACCCGGCTCCGGCCGTTCACGTCGTCGGACTTGACCGTCAGGATCTCCTGCAGCGTGTGCGCCGCGCCGTACGCCTCGAGCGCCCACACTTCCATCTCGCCGAACCGCTGGCCGCCGAACTGCGCCTTGCCGGCGAGCGGCTGCTGCGTGACCAGCGAATACGGGCCGATCGAGCGCGCGTGGATCTTGTCGTCCACCAGGTGCGAGAGCTTCATCATGTAGATGGAGCCCACCGTCACCTCGCTCTGGAACGGCTGGCCGCTCCGCCCGTCGCGCAGGCGCGCCTTCCCGCCCGGCGTGAGGCCCGCCAGCGCGAGCAGCTCGATCGCGGCGGCGTCGGCGTCGGCCTCCGACTTCTTGCCGAGCATCGCCGCGAGCGCCGGATGTCCGGCGGCCTCGAGCGCGGCTTCGGCGCTGCCGTGCTTCGACAGCTGGGCCTCGACCGCCTTCAGCCCCTTCTTCAGCTCCGCCTTCTGGGCCTTGGTGGTCTCCTCGTCCTCGAGCAGCTTCTCCTGCACGTCGGCTTCGGCTTTCCAGCGGGCGATTTCGCGCTCGCCGATATCCTCCGCCGCGGCGGTCAGGAACTCGCGCACGCCGTGGAACAGGTCGCGCGTTTCCTGGGACGCGGCGCGGCCGCCCAGCGCGCCGAGCTTCACGCTGGTCAGGTCGGGCCGGTCGCCGTTGGTGCCGGCCACGCGGCGCACGTCGTCCAGGAGGCGCTTGATCCTCTCCGGCGGGAGCGCCGGCGCCTGCGCGTCGAGCCGCAGCGCCTGCGCGGCCCAGTGCAGGCCGGTGAGCCGGAGCAGGAGGCCGATCTCGTTCTCGTTCGCCCCCTGGAAGACCGGCGTCTTGGCCGTGAAGCCCAGGAGCGCGGCGCACCACCCCAGGTGGGTCTCGAGGATCTGGCCGACGTTCATGCGGCTCGGCACGCCGAGCGGGTTGAGGACGATGTCCACCGGGCGACCGTCGGGGAGGAACGGCATGTCCTCCTCCGGCACGATGCGTGCGATGATGCCCTTGTTCCCGTGGCGGCCCGCCATCTTGTCGCCGACCGAGATCTTGCGCTTCTCCGCGATGTAGACCTTCACCAGCTGGATGACTCCCGGCGGGAGCTCGTCCGGCTGGAGGATGTTGTCGATCTGCCCTTCGGCCTTCTCCTCGAGCTTGGCGCGCTCGTTCCCCGCGGCCTCGATGATCTGCCGCACGCTCTCGTTGGCCGTCTTCGACGAGACCCGCAGCGTCTTGAGGTCCACGTCGGCGAGGTTGATCCCCTCCAGCACCGGCTTGGTCAGCTTCGTGCCGGCCGGGAGGTACTCCTCGACCGTGCCCGCCTTGAGGCAGAGGGCGACGTCCTGGCCGAGCAGCTCCTGGAGCAGGTCTTCGTGCAGCGCGGCCGTGACGCGCGCCTTCTCTTCCGCCTCGAGCCGGCGCACCTCGCCGATCCGCTCGCCGCGGTCCTTCTCGACGACCTGGTCCTCGACGCGCGAGAAGATCTTGACGTCGATGACCACGCCTTCCATCCCCGGCGGCACCTTCAAGGACGAGTCCTTCACGTCCTTGGCCTTCTCGCCGAAGATGGCCGTCAGCAGCTTCTCCTCCGGGCTCAGCTCGGTCTCGCCCTTGGGCGTGATCTTGCCGACGAGGATGTCGCCCGGCTTGACGTGCGCGCCGATGCGGACGATGCCGCGCTCGTCGAGGTCCACCAGCGATTCCTCGGCGACGTTCGGGATCTCGCGGGTGATCTCCTCCTGGCCCCGCTTGGTGTCCCGGACGTGCAGCTCCAGCTCCTGGATGTGGATGGACGAGTAGACGTCCTCCTTCACCAGACGCTCCGAGAGCACGATGGCGTCCTCGAAGTTGTGCCCGTACCACGGCATGAAGGCGACCACGACGTTGGCGCCCAGCGCCAGCTCGCCGCCCTCCGTGCCGGCGCCGTCGGCGATGACCTGTCCCGCGGCGACCTTCTGCCCCTGCCGCACCACGGGCCGCTGGTTGATCGCGGTGTCCTGGTTGGTGCGCCAGAACTTCTTGAGGCGGTACCGGTCGTGCTGGGTGAGCCGCGCGAGCGGGTGCTCGATGCGGCGCCCGTCCTCGGAGCCGGTGTCCACGATGATCTCGTCGGCGGTCACGCGCTTGACGACGCCCGCGCGCTTGGCCACCACCACCGCGCCGGAGTCCGCGGCCACCTTCGCCTCGAGCCCGGTGCCGACGACCGGCGCCTGCGGCGAGAGGAGCGGCACCGACTGCCGCTGCATGTTCGAGCCCATCAGGGCGCGGTTGGCGTCGTCGTGCTCCAGGAACGGGATCAGGGCCGCGGCGATGGAGACGAGCTGCTCCGGGGCCACGTCCATGTAGTCCACCCGCTCCGGTGTGAGCATCGGGTAATCGTCCCGCTTGCGGCACAGGATCAGCGCGTCGCGGAAGGTGCCGTCGGGGTTCACGGCCGTGTTGGCCTGCGCGACGGCGAAGTCCTCCTCTTCGGAGGCCGAGAGCCAGCGGATCTCTTCCGTGACCTTCCCGTCCTTCACCACCCGGAGCGGCGTCTCGATGAAGCCGAGGTCGTTGACGCGCGCGAAGGTCGAGAGGCTGGTGATGAGCCCGATGTTCGGGCCTTCCGGCGTCTCGATCGGGCACATCCGGCCGTACTGCGAGTAGTGGACGTCGCGCACCTCGAAGCCGGCGCGCTCGCGGGTCAGGCCGCCCGGGCCCAGGGCGCTGAGCCGGCGCTTGTGCGTCAGCTCGGCGAGCGGGTTGGTCTGGTCCATGAACTGCGACAGCTGCGACGACCCGAAGAACGCCTGGATCACCGCGCTGACCGTCCGCGCGTTGACCAGGTCGTCGAGAGTGATCTTCTCCGGGTCGTTGTTGATGCTCATCCGCTCCTTGATGAGCCGCGCCATGCGCGAGAGGCCCACCGAGAGCTGGTTCGCGATCAGCTCGCCGACCGAGCGCACCCGGCGGTTGCCGAGGTGGTCGATGTCGTCGGTGTGGCCGCGGCCCTCGTGCAGCTCGATGAGGTAGCGGACGATCGCGATGAAGTCGTCCTGCGTCAGGACCGTGTGGCCGGGGGGCAGGTTCACGCCCAGCCGCTGGTTGATCTTGTAGCGGCCCACCCGCCCGAGGTCGTAGCGCTTGGGCGAGAAGAAGAGCCGCTCGAGCGCGCTGCGCGCCGTCTCGACGTTGGGCGCTTCGCCGGGACGGAGCAGCGAGTAGATCTGCTGCAGCGCCTCGGCCTCGTTGGCCGTCGGGTCCTTGGCCAGCGTGTTCTTGATCAGGGGCGACTCGCCGCGCCCGGGCGGCAGGAAGACGTCCACGCGCAGGACGCCCGCCTTGCGGAGCTTCTTGCGCATCGCGTCCGAGAGCTCCTTGCCCCGCTCGGCCAGCACTTCGCCGGTCGAGGGATCGGCCACGTCGAAGGCGAGGATGTGCTTCTGCTCGCGCTCGCGCAGGGCCTGCGGGATCTCGTCCTCGTCGCGCAAGTTGAGCTGGGTGTAGCCGGCGAAGACGCTCACCGTGCCGACCCCGGCGCGCCGCAGGACGTGCAGCGTCTCGAGCGTCAGCTCGTCGCCTTCCTTCGCCAGCGGTTCGCCCTTCGGCTCCTCGGGGTTCGCGACGTCCGAGGCGAGCAGGGTGCCGAGGATCTCCCGGCGCTGGCTGCGCGCCTGGAGGTTCCCGGTGATGTCCAGCTCCTTCTTCGCGAAGAACAGCCCTAGGATGTCCGAGTTGCTCGAGTAGCCGAACGCCCGGAGCAGCGCGGTGGCCGGGAACTTCTTCTTCTTGTCGATGTGGACGAACACCACGTCGTGGATGTCGATGGTGAACTCGACCCACGAGCCGCGGAACGGGATGATGCGCGCCGAGAAGAGCCGTTGCCCGTTGGGGTGGATGGTCTCCTCGAACACCACGCCCGGCGAGCGGTGCAGCTGCGACACGATCACGCGCTCGGCGCCGTTGATGACGAAGGTCCCGAGCGGGGTGAGCAGGGGCAGCTCCCCGAGATAGACTTCCTTCTCGAGGATGTTCTTCGGCCGCCGGACCCCGCTGACCTCTTCCATGATCACGAGGCGCAGCGTGGCCTTGAGCGGGGCGGAGTACGTCATGTCCCGCTCGATGCACTCTTCGACGGTGTACTTCGGCTCGCCGATCGCGTACTTCACGAACTCGAGCGAGTAGTTCTCGTTGACGTCGGTGATCGGGAACAGGTCGCGGAAGACCCGCTCCAGACCGACGTCCTCCTTCTCACCCTTGTCGTCCTGCGCGAGCAGCGCCTGGAAGGCCTGGGTCTGGATGTCGAGGAGATGGGGCATCGGCATGCCCTCCTCCAGCTTGGCGAACGAGATCTCGGGCAGCGTCTCAGACATGATCCGTCCTTCGGGCAGCGCAAAAGGCCCCGGTGCGGTGGGGCATCGACCTGCGATTGCGAACGTCGTGCGTAGCCAGACCTACTTCAACTCGACCGTGGCGCCTTGCTCTTCCAGCTTCGCCTTCATGGCCTGGGCTTCGGCCTTGGGCACGCCGTCCTTCACGGTGCTCGGCGCGCCGTCCACCAGGTCCTTGGCTTCCTTCAGGCCGAGGCTGGTGAGCTCGCGGACGACCTTGATGACCTGGATCTTCTTCGCGCCGGTCTCCTTGAGCATGACCGTGAACTCGGTCTGCTCTTCGGCGGCCGGGGCCGCGGCGGCGGCCGGAGCGGCCGCGACGGGCGCGGCGATCGTCACGTTGAACTTGGTCTTGAACGCCTCGATGAGGTCGGCCAGCTCGACCACCGACATGCGGCCGATCGCCTCGAGGATCTCGTCCTTCGACAGGGTCGTGGTTGCCATCGTGGTGCGTTCCCCTTCAGTGGTCAGGCAGCGGTATCGCGCTGCGCCTTGAGCGCCTCGACGGCGCCAACGAAAGTGGACAGGAGCCCCGACAGGACTCCGACGAATCCGGACAGCGGCGCGTTGAGGGCGCCGGCCAGCTCGGACAGCAGGACCTCGCGCGGCGGGAGCTGGGCCAGCCGCTTGACCTGGGCGGGCGAGACTTCCTGCCCGTCCACGACCGCGGCCTTGACCGCCGGCTTCTGGAACTCCCTGGCGAACTCGGTCAGCACCTTGGCGGCGGCGGCGGCGTCCGCGGCGGTGAGCGCCACGGCGGTCGGGCCGGCGAAGTGCGCGTCGAGGCCGGAGATCCTGGCGCCCGCCAGGGCCCGGAGGGCCAGGGTGTTCTTGACGACCAGGTACTCGACGCCGGCGCGGCGCAGGCGGCGCCGCAGCTCCGTGACGTTGTGCACGTTGAGCCCGGCGTAGTCGGTCACGTAGATCGAGCTGGCGCCGGACAGCTTCGCGGTGAGCGCGTCGATCTGGGTCTGCTTCTCGGTGCGGTTCATCGATAGATCGCCGGGTCAATGCGGACGCCGGGCCCCATCGTGCTCGAGAGGGCGACCGTCTGGATGTACGTGCCCTTGGCCGCCGACGGCTTCGAGCGCACGATGGTGTCCATGAACGCCGTGAAGTTCGCTTCGAGCTGTTCCACGGTGAAACTCACCTTGCCGATCGGCGCATGGACGTTGCCCGACTTGTCCACGCGGAACTCGATCTTGCCCGCCTTGATGTCGCCTACCGCCTTGGTGACGTCCATCGTGACGGTGCCCGCCTTCGGGTTCGGCATCAGGCCGCGCGGGCCGAGGATCCGGCCCAGCGGTCCGAGCTGGCCCATGACGTCGGGCGTCGCGACGATCGCGTCCACGTCGAGCCAGCCTTCCTTGATCTTGGCCACGTACTCGACGCCGACGAAGTCGGCGCCCGCGGCCTCGGCCTCCTTCGCCTTGTCCCCCTGCGTGATGACCAGCACGCGCACCTTCTTGCCGGTGCCGTGCGGGAGGACGACGGTGCCGCGCACGATCTGGTCGGCGTGGCGCGGGTCCACGCCCAGGCGGAGCGCGATGTCCACCGTCTCGTCGAACTTCGCGTAGGCCGACTGCTTGACGTGCTCGATCGCCTTGCGCGGCTCGAACCGGGCTTGCGGATCGAACCGCTCGACCGCGGCGCGGTACTTCTTGCCCCGGGTGGCCATCAGTCGGTCACCTCGATTCCCATGGACCGCGCGGTCCCGGCGATCATCGCCATCGCCTGCTCGACGGTGTTGGCGTTGAGGTCCGGCATCTTGAGCTCGGCGATCTTCTTCACCGCCGCGCGCGACACCTTCCCCACCTTGTCGCGGTTCGGCGCGCCCGAACCCTTCTCGATCCCGGCCTCCTTGAGCAGCAACGCCGCCGCCGGCGGGGTCTTCGTGACGAAGGTGAACGACCGGTCCTGGTAGATCGTGACCACGGCCGGGATCACCACGCCCGCCTGGGCCGCGGTGCGCGCGTTGAACTGCTTGACGAACTCCATGATGTTGATGCCGTGCGGCCCCAGCGCCGACCCGACGGGTTGCGCCGGTGTCGCCGCTCCCGCCGGGACCTGGAGCTTGACGACCGCTTGGACCTTCTTGGGTGGCATGCGAACCTCACCTCTCGCTGCGGCTCGTGAGCCGGCCGCCAGCTGCCGCGATCACCCGCGCGGTCGCGGGACCACTGGGGATTGGGGATTCGGAATTGGGGATCGGGAAGCCGCCCCATGGCGCCTCTCCCTAACCCCTAATCCCCAATCCCTAATCCCTGCTCTTAGTGCGCCCTCAGCTGCAAGTAATCCAGCTCCACGCTCGTCGGCCTCCCGAACAGGCTCACCGACACGCGCACCTTCCCCTTGTCCGGCAGGACCTCCTCCACCGTACCGCTGAAATCGGAGAACGGTCCCTCGATGATCTCGACCACCTGTCCCATCAGGAACGGGATCTCTTCCTTCGGCTCCGTCTCGCTCACCGCCTCGGCCACGCCGAGCAGGCGGTTGACCTCTTCCTGGCGGAGCGGCATCGGGTCGCGCCCGGTGCCCACGAACTTGATCACGCCCTGGATGTTGTTGATCACGTGGAGGGTCTCCTGGTTGGCGACCATCTCCACGAGCACGTACCCCGGGTACAGCTTCCGCTCGACGTTGACCTTCTTGCCGTTCTTGATCTCGACCACTTCCTGGGTCGGCACCAGCGCCTGGCGGATCGGCTTCTCCCCGGTCGGGCGCGGGTCCTCCTGGATGCGGCGGTCGATCAGCGAGCGCACCTTGTTCTCGTGGCCCGCGGTCGTCTGGATCGCGTACCAGCGGTGCTCCATGGTCGTCCCCGCGCCCGTCACCGCAGCCACGCCGGGAGCCACGTCACGAGGATCCCCTGGAGGATCACGTCCATCAGCCCGATGATGATCGCGACGATCACCACGAACAGGATGATGACGCCGGTCGCGCTCCGGAGCTGCGTCCGGTCGGGCCAGGTGACCTTCCGGATCTCGCCGTTGACCTCGCCGACGAACGTCACGGTCTGCCGCGCCATGTCGCGCACCTGGGCGCGCCAGACGAGGACGGCGGCGAACGCCGCGAGCGCCACCACGGCGATGGCGATCGTGGTGAAGCTCACTTCGTCTCCTTGTGCAGCGTGTGCTTGTGGCACCGCGGGCAGTACTTCTTCCACTCGACCCGCTCGGGATGCTTCCGGCGGTTCTTGGTGGTGAAGTAGTTCCGCTCCTTACAGTCGCCGCACGCCAGGATGATCTTGTCGCGAGCCATTATGGATGCCCGTCTTTCACGTCGTCAGTTGTGAGGGCGGCGACGGCTCACCTCTCACGCCTTCGCCCTCTCACGTCTCACCTGAACGTCTCACCTCTCACGTCTCACTTCTCACGCCTTCGTCTTTCCAGCAGAGCTCGCGAGCGGGATTGAACCGCTGACCTCGTCCTTACCAAGGACGCGCTCTACCGACTGAGCTACGCGAGCAAGCGGGCGACGGGGCTCGAACCCGCGACCCTCAGCTTGGAAGGCTGACGCTCTACCAACTGAGCTACGCCCGCAGTGGTGGGGGAAGGATTCGAACCTTCGTAGGCGTACGCCGGCAGATTTACAGTCTGCTCCCTTTAGCCACTCGGGCACCCCACCCTGCTGCCCGTATCCGTTAGGGCGCTGAACAGACCACCCCGCGTGCGGTTGCGCGGGGTGGCGTGTTGGTCGGCCCGGATCTCCTCTCCTTAACCACTGGAGCTGACGAAGGGACTCGAACCCTTAACCTGCTGATTACAAATCAGCTGCTCTACCTATTGAGCTACGTCAGCGCGTCAAACAGTCGAGTTTGCGCGAGCCTTGAAGCATAATGCGTGCCACGGAAGGGGTCAAGCGGGGCG
>Ga0187854_10004611_pt1 | contig 10273 bp, 8 predicted proteins | sample June2016WEW_6_15_FD_132445 | JGI IMG/M metagenome (GOLD analysis project Ga0187854, IMG submission 132445) | Peatland microbial communities from SPRUCE experiment site at the Marcell Experimental Forest, Minnesota, USA - June2016WEW_6_150 | ecosystem: Environmental > Terrestrial > Soil >...
GGCCGGCGGTGATGGTGTGTCCGGTGACACAGCCGGGCGCGACCAACCGGAGCGTTTATCTGCCGGGACAAAATGCATGGTACGATTTCTGGACCGGCAAACGCGAAGCCGGCAGCCAACGTGTGGACGCAGCGGCCCCGATTGAAACGATGCCGCTGTTCCTGCGCGCCGGCGCGATTTTGCCGATGGGTCCCATCGTGCAATATGCCGTCGAAAAACCGGATGCACCTCTGGAAGTCCGCATTTATCGCGGTGCGGACGGCGCGTTCACGTTGTATGACGACGAAGGTGACAACTATAATTACGAAAAAGGAAAATACTCGACCATTTTGCTGGCGTGGAATGATACGGCGGGAACGCTGACCATCGGGCCCCGCCAGGGAAAGTTTTCCGGCATGGTGAAGGAGCGGGCCTTCCGCATCGTGTTTGTGGACGAGGGACACGGAAGCGGCGTCGCCGAAACCGAATCCGCCGATCAGATTGTGAAATACACCGGAAAGACGTTGGTTGTGAAAGCTGACAAATGACGGAGCGGTTTCGCCGGATGTTCCGCGTCTTTGCAATGCGAGCCATGAGAATCCGCGTATGACGCGAGGAGTTTGGAGCGCGGAATTTATTCCGGTTCAAGGCCCGGCTGTTTCAACACGTTGCTGTCTTCCCGGCTGCCGTGCCGCGACGAAGGTCGAAGCTCCTCTTGCGTTGCGGCTTTGCGTTAAAAGATTGCGTCAGCCGATGAACGCCGCGTGGACGGCCTTCATGGCCTGTTCGCCTTTGGCCAAATCAATCACCACGGAAATTTTGATTTCGCTGGTGGAGATCATGTCAATGTTCACGCCTTCCTGCGCCAGCGTTTCAAACAATTTCCCCGCCACGCCGGTATGACTCTTCATGCCGACACCGACGATGGACAGCTTGCCGACTTTTTCGGCGGTGATCACGTCACGCAGGCCGAGTTCTTTTTTCAGGCCGTCAATGACCTTTTGTGCCTTGAGCAAATCCGGCTTGTCCACGGTAAACGAAATGTCCGTCTGAGGCGTGCCGGCGCCGTGGCTGATGTTTTGGACGATCATATCCACGTTCACCGCCGCGTCGCCGAGCGCATTGAAGATACGCGCGGCCACGCCGGGCTTGTCAGGCACGCCAATGAGTGTGACTTTGGCCTGGTTTTTGTCGAGTGAGACGCCGCGCACGACGACGCCTTCCATGCTTTTGGTTTCTTCTTTCACAATGGTTCCGGGGTTGTCATTCAAGCTGGAGCGGACTTCAAAAACGACTCCAAATTTTTTCGCAAATTCAACCGAGCGGCTCTGCATCACCTTCGCGCCGAGGCTGGCCAGTTCGAGCATTTCGTCGTAGGAAATTTCCTGAAGTTTCTTCGCGTCAGGCACAATGCGCGGGTCGGCGGTGTAAACGCCGTCCACGTCCGTATAAATCTGGCAGAGGTCAGCCTTGAGCGCCGCCGCCAGCGCGATGGCCGTCAAATCCGAACCGCCACGGCCCAGCGTCGTGATCTGACCTTCGGGCGTCTTACCTTGGAAACCAGCGACGATGACGACGTTGCCTTGTTTCAAGAGCTCGTGAACTTTTTTCGGCGAAATGTCGTGGATTTTCGCTTTCGTGTGAACTACGTCGGTGACGATGCCCGCCTGCGGGCCGGTAAGCGAAACCGCGGGAACGTTGAGCGCGTGCAGGGCAATCGCCGTGAGCGCGATCGTTTGCTGTTCGCCGGTAGCCAGCAGCACGTCCATTTCACGCTCGCTGGGCAACGGCATGATTTCCTTGGCCAACTTGATCAAATTGTCGGTCACGCCGCTCATCGCCGAAACGACGACGACAACTTGATCGCCTTTGGCGCGATATTTTGCCACGCGCGCCGCGACATGTTTGATGCGCTCAGTGTTGCCCACTGAAGTGCCGCCGTATTTTTGGACAATCAGAGCCATGGCGTTTCTTCTCGACTTTCGGCGTCATTCAAAATTTTCCACGCGCAGCATGACCGGCTTGCTTTTGACGACCGGCAGTTTGCCGATTTTCTTCAACGCGCCCGTTACCGCGCCGTTAGTGGCATAGTGCAACATGAAAATCAACGGCACGCTTTTGCCTTCGTGGCCTTCGGGCTGGATAACAGATGAAATCCCGATTTTCGCCGCGCCGAAAATGGCCGCGATTTTGGCCAGCACACCCGGACGGTCAACGACGTTGAGCCGGACGAAGTACTGCGACACGACGTCGGCAATCGGTACGACCGCGCCGTCGCATTCGTGCGGCACGAACGGCGGCACTCGATGCTTCGTGCCGAATTTCAAATCCAAGGCCGCATCGGCCAAATCACTCAACACTGCGCTGGCCGTGGCGTCCTTGCCCGCGCCGCGCCCGTAAAACAGCGTGTCGCCGACCACATCGCCGCGGACAAACACGGCGTTGAAAACATGGTTCACGCTGGCCAGCACGTGCGAATTCGGAATCAGCGTCGGATAAACGGAAACCTGCACGCGGCAGCCGCCGACAAGTTTTTTGACGATGCCGAGCAGTTTGACCGTATATCCAAGTTGTTCGGCGAATTTAATGTCCAGCGCGCTGACGTGGCGGATGCCTTCGACGTGAATTTTTTTCGGGTTCACCCAAAAGCCGTGCGCCAGGGAGGCCAGAATGCCGATTTTGTGTTGCGAATCAAAACCGTCAATATCGAGGTCGGGCGGCGTCTCGGCGTAGCCATGCTTTTGCGCGTCCTTGAGCACTACGTCGAAGTCCACACCTTCCAGTTTCATCCGGGTGAGGATGTAATTGCAGGTGCCGTTGACGATGCCGTAAAGGGCATTGATGCGGTTGCCGACAAAGCCTTCGCGCAGCGATTTGATGATGGGAATCCCGCCGCAGACGCTGGCCTCGTAATAAAGATTCGCGCCGTATTTTTTAGCTGCGGCAAACAACTCCTCGCCGTGCGCGGACAGCAATGCCTTGTTGGCCGTAATGACCGGTTTGCCGAGCTTGAGCGCAGCCAGAATCATCGTCCGGGCAATGGTTGTGCCGCCGACGAGTTCGGTGACGATGTCCACCTGCGGGTCGGCGACGATGCTCTGCCAGTCGGTGGTCAGCAGTGAATGCGGAATGGGATATGGACGTGGTTCGTCCAACGCCTTGGCCGCCACCTTGCGGACGTTGATTCGCACGCCAATGCGCGAGGCCACGAGGCCGCCGTTGAGCTGGAGGGCGTGAAACACGCCGCTGCCCACGGTGCCGCCGCCAATCATGCCGAGATTTACCTGCTGCATAGGAGCGCACAGGTTGGCGCAAAATTGGCGCGCGGACAATGCAATTTTGAGATATCGCGCGAAGGACGTAAAGATTCCGAAGGAAAATTATTTCCGTTGCCCATATTTAAAATCGGCGTATAATCAGAAGAACTCGAAAGGCATCATGAAACGACTCATTGTTTTTCTTGGCCTGACGGCACTGGCTTTGCGAGGAATGGCGCAGGTGAACGGCCCTCCACAGCATGATCCTTTTTCTCCCGACATGGACTTTACCATCACTTTTTCCGCGTTGTCCAATTCCCCGCCGCCGTCTTCTGTCATGGTGGGCAATGCGCGATATTTTCGCTATTTTCCGACTCCGTTTCCTCCTTTTGTAATTACCAACCGATTCGAACTTATCTTCGGTTCGCCTGTACCGGCTGAAGATGCATGGATTTTGGAAGAGCAAGGGGACGGTTCTTTCATGCTGGTAACAAATTTGAATCAGGTCGGCGGGCCAGACGTGTATTATTTAGGGCAGGCATGGAATCTGACAACGAATCAAATTTATAGTTTGATTACCAGCAACTGGTATGTGGAAGTGGATTTTGGAGATAGCAATTATTTAGCGAATATTGCTCCCTTGGGCGGTCAAGGACCATTCATTGGATATCCTGTTATTTACGGTGTGCATAGTTTGTGGGGCGTCTACCCGATTTCTCCCAACAATCGCAACGCCAAGGTGATTTTCGACGGTTCAAATTGCTCGGATGAATTTTATCTTCCCATTCAATGTGTTTGGACCGCACAGGCAGCCGGTTCATCCGGTGCGTTTACGGTCACGAATTTGATGACGACAAATACTTTCAGCCTCGGCACTCATACCGTCACACTCCAATTGAGCGACGGCGTGCTGACGCCTCCGCCGATTGATGTCAATTTTCAGGTTATTACCGCCGGACAGGCAGTGGATTGGCTGATTGGGGCGCTGCCGGTGAATGGAATTCCATCAAAAAACCGGCAAGTTATGGTCAAGATTTTGTCAACCGCCGCCGCGCAGTTTAAACGGGGGCGAATGGCTCAGGGGTGTGCTGATCTGGAAACCTATAAACGATTCGTGAAAGCGTCGCACTTAGACAGCTATATTACTACCCAACTTCTGCAACCCGTGCAGGATATAATTAACGCCTTCAAAGAAAAATTATGAAGGTTCATTTTGCCGTATTCCTCGCCATCACAAAAAACGGCAACGCTGACAGTTCCGCCGCCAATCATGCCGAGATTCACTGGGTGCATAGGAGCGTATAGCTTGCCCCGAAGCGGAGCTCGGGACAATTCAATTCTTGCCGCCTTTGGGTGCCCAGGGCGGCTCACGGAATAATCCGGCGGAATGCGGGCTTTACATGGGCCGGGCCATCCTGTTCGCTGATGCTCATGCAACTTGTGACGCGGTCCGCCGTGAAGCGGCTCGTCGTTCTGTTTTCCGTCCTGTTTGTGCTGGTGGCCGGTTGTTGGTGGAGCATGATCCGAATGCCCTTGAAAAGTTTCCGCGGTCCGTTGCTGCCGCTGAGTCCGCAACAAACCGCGTTGCGTGATGAGTTGCGCCGGCACGTCAAAAAGCTCGGCGGCGAGATCGGCGAACGGAACGTTTATCAGCCGCGCCGCCTGCGCGCCGCCGCTGAATACGTGGAGACCCAGTTCACCGACGCCGGATTCAAGGTCACGCGGCAAGGTTTCACGGCTCTGGGCGAAACCTGCTACAACCTGGAAGTCGAACTCACCGGAAAAATCCGGGGCGGGGAAATCGTCGTCATCGGCGCGTATTACGATACGGTATTCGGCAGCCCCGGCGCCAACGACAACGGGACTGGTATCGCGGGCGTGCTGGCGCTGGCGCGCATGTGGGCTGGACGCGAGCCGGAACGCACCATGCGCTTCGTCGCCTTCGTCAACGAGGAACCACCTTTTTTCCAGACCAACCAGATGGGAAGCCTGGTTTACGCGAAAAGCTGTCGGGAACGCGGCGACAAAATCGTTGCAATGCTGAGCCTCGAAACCATGGGCTGCTTCAGCACTGAAAAGGGAAGCCAGAACTACCCGTTCCCCTTCGGTTTGTTCTATCCGTCACGGGGCGATTTCATCGGTTTTGTCGGCAACACCGCGAGCGCCAGCCTGGTGCGGCAGTGCGTCAAGGTGTTCCGCGAGCAAGCGTCATTTCCCTCTGAAGGCGGCGCGCTGCCCGGCGTGTTGCCCGGCATCGGTTGGTCGGATCACTGGTCGTTCTGGCAGGCCGGTTATCCGGCGTTGATGGTCACGGACACCGCGCCCTTCCGCTACGCACATTACCACACGGCGGCGGACATGCCGGACAAGGTGGACTACGACCGCTTGGCGCGCGTGGTGGACGGACTCGACAAGGTTATCACCGACCTCGCCAATCCCTGAGCGTTGTGGAGTACCGCCGTTTTGTGCCGTTAAACTCCCCGTAGTTACGTTGCCGGCTGCGAGCCGTACGGCGGCGGCACGGCGGCAGCAGGCGGGAACACGTCGTATTCCGGCCCGAACTGCGCGAGATAATAAAGCGAATAGCATCGTTTGAACATCAAGACCGGCAGGAGTATCACCGTGCCGATGTATGGCAGGAGCATCAAACAACAGAAACAGCACGTCGCGAGCATGACCGCCAGGACGATCATGCCGATCACCATGGCCAGTACGATCGAGAACAGAAGATACAGGATGAACTGACCCGGGTTGGACGCCAGCAGCCCGTTCAACTCGCGCCAGGCCGCCAGACACCGGTTGCGCCGCAGAAACATGATCGGCACGACGAAATCCGTCGTAAGTTTACCAATCAGCGCCAACACCATGGCCAGCCCGATCAAGGCCAGCCCAAGACCGACCGCGCCGAGTATGCCGGCGACGTCAGGCCCGCCGTGTTGCACCATCCGGTAAATCATCACGGCGATCAGCGCCACGATTGGCAGGGTGAGCACACCGCCGAGCAACCCCAGCCCCAGGCGGAACCGGAACAGACTGTTTCCCTCGTGCGCGAAACGGCGCCACGGTTCCGAAACCTCGGCCTTGTTAAGCGCGACACAATGCAGGAACATGAATTTGCCCCGGCTGCTGAGCCAGAGAAAGAGCAGCCAAAGCCCCAGACAAATGACCACCAGAAAGGCCGCCAGGGGAATGATCCATTCAAGATTGCCGAGGATGAAGTTTTTGGCTTGTTCGAAATCGTGGCGGAAATTTTCACCACCGTGTCCGCCGCCGCTCGGGCCGTGAAAACCCGCGCTTCCTCCGCCTTTCCCCAGATAAGCCAGCCACGCGCAGAAACCGATGACAAACCATTTGCCGAGGTCAAACGGGTTGAAAAGCATCAGTTTCACCCGCTCCAGCGCCGGGCTGACGGGTTCGACCACGTTGATTTCCCGCGGCCGGGGTGTGATGGGTTGAATGGGGTTCACTGATGTTGAACCCTATTCCTTCCCGAATGCGTGGGGAAGTATATTTTGAAGCGGAAATTGTAACGAGCACCAACCTCCCCATTGAGAAACAAATGGGAAGCCAAAATTCCGAGGGACCGCTGCTTCAATGAACTGTAGAAAAAACAGAACGCCGGCGTTTTATTCACCGGCGTGCTTCGACAACCGCAAAATGCGGTAGATTTTCAGGCTTACGCGCGAAGCTTTTCTTGACGGCGCCTGGCAACCACCCTTCCGCCAAGCAACAGACCACCAACCATCAGGAGACTGAACGTGCCCGGTTCAGGAACCGGAGTCACGCTCTCCGTCAAACTGTATGACGTCAGCCCGCTGAAAGTCACTTTATAGGCAAAGTCAAACTCGTTGTTGGGGTCGCTATTGACGGGCGAAACCGGCGTTCCACCGACGTAATCAATCGTCCCCGTCCATAGTCCGCTGCCCGAATCAAAATGAACCGCGGTGACAACGCTGGCCGACCAACCGGATGGATTGGACACGGGCACGGCTGGAAAAGAAATGGAAAAATTCGTGTTCAGAAACACCTGCACGTTGTAACCGGTCCACGCGAACCCGGAGTCGTTGTTAATGCTATTGTTAATTGTAAGCGTCGGATCCAGCGGGTCGGACGTGGTAATCGTTCCCCCCATTTGTCCCGGCCCGGATTGATATCCATCTATCCCAATGCTGCCGGTACTGTCCCATACAGGAGAATAGCAATAAATGCCTCCGCTATAGCCCCAATCTGTCACACCGGTCACGCTTGCATTGCCAAGCGACCACCCCAAAAGGCTCGCTGCGACAACGAGAAAAAAGCTTTTCGTCTTCATAGGTTTTACAAAAAACTAAACGTTTTAAATCGGCGCAAACATAAGATGAACCAAAACCGATTTTGTTCCCCAATTTTCCGGTTTCTGCGGGCTGATGTCATCTCAGCAAAAGCCCCCACCCAATCATTGGATTCGTGAACTTTATCCCATGTATTAGACAGGTTGTCAAGCCTTTTTTCAGGTTTTTTTACGGGCAAGGAACGCATTCCTTGACTCGGTGGCGGTTGCTTTTATCATGCCCGTTCAATTTGTATGACGAACATTCAAAACATTCAGGCGCGCGAAATCCTCGATTCGCGCGGTAATCCAACGGTGGAAGCGGACGTGACCCTCTGTGGCGGCGCCTTCGGGCGGGCGGCAGTGCCCAGTGGCGCCAGCACCGGCGAGCATGAAGCCATCGAACTGCGCGACGGTGACAAAAAACGTTTTCTCGGCAAAGGCGTCCTAAAGGCGGTCAAAAACGTCACCACCGTCATCGCGCCGAGGCTCCTTGGGCTTGATGCGCTCGACCAACTGACCGTTGACGGCACGATGCTCAAGGCCGATGGCACCGAGACCAAGTCCAAACTTGGCGCGAACGCCATCCTTGCTGTTTCGCTCGCGAATGCCAAGGCCGCTGCCGCCGCCTTGGGTCAGCCATTGTTTCGTTATCTTGGCGGGCCGAACGCGAAGGTGTTGCCCGTGCCGATGGCCAACGTCATCAACGGCGGCGCACACTCGGACGCCCCGATTGATTTCCAGGAATTCATGATCATGCCGCTGGGCCTGCCGACGTTCAGCGAAGGCTTGCGCGCCATCACCGAGACGTTTCATGCACTTAAGGCTGTGCTGAAGAAGCGCGGCCTCTCCACCGCCGTTGGCGACGAAGGCGGGTTCGCGCCCAGACTCAAAAGTGTGGAAGACGCGCTGGAGACCATCGTCCAGGCCATCAAAGACGCCGGTTACAAGCCGGGCAAGGACATTTACCTGACGCTCGACCCGGCTGCTTCCGAATTTTACAGCGGCAACGCGAGATATACCTTCAAGAAGAGCACCGGTGAAACTGTGACCGGTGACGACCTCGTGAGCTTTTACGCCAAGCTGGTGGCGAAATATCCCATCGTGAGCATTGAAGACGGCTGCGGCGAAAGCGATTGGGCGACGTGGAAAAAACTCACGGACAAACTCGGCGACAAAATTCAACTCGTCGGCGACGATATATTCGTGACCAACCCGAAATTCCTGCGCAAAGGCATTGACATGGGCGTGGCCAATTCGATTCTCGTGAAAGTGAACCAAATCGGCTCGCTCACCGAAACTTTGGATTGCGTCGAGCTGGCCAAAACCAACGCCTACACCGCCGTCATCAGCCATCGTTCCGGCGAAACCGAGGACGCGACCATCGCCGACATCGCCGTGGCGACGAACTGCGGCCAGATCAAGACCGGTTCACTCAGCCGTTCGGACCGGTTGGCGAAGTACAATCAACTCCTGCGCATCGAACAGATGCTCGGTAAGAATGCGGTTTTCGCTGGCACGAGCGCGCTGCCGAAAGACAGGTAGGGTCGGCTCGCCGAGCCGACCGCCGGCGCCTCGGGAAAATTTTCCAAACCGTCTTGCGGACGCCTCGGCGAGGCGTCCCTACCAGAATTCAAAACCGGAAGTCAGGCGGCTGGCTTCCGCGTTTTTATTTCCGGATTTTCCCGCAAAGGACCTGTAGCGAATGGAATGAGTTTGGCAGAAGGCGCTTTTCCATACAGAATTCTTTGTCGAAATGACCCGGAGCTGTCAGCAGTGGCCAGCTTGCGTCAGACACGCGTGCCCATTCTTTTTGAGGGCTGCGATTCTGGCTGCAGCCCTTGTCGTACTTCTGCATGAATCGCTCTTCGGCGGCAAGGGATTGGTGCCGGCTGATGGGATTCTAAACTTTCCCCCTTGGAACGAAACGACACGGCCGTCCAATTACTTGCTGAGTGATCAATACTGCACCTTCATTCCCCAACATGAGTTCGTGCATCAACAGCTCCTGCGGGGACATTTTCCTCTATGGAATCCTTACTTGGACTGCGGCGTGCCCAATCTGGGCTCAATCCAAGGCGCGTTGCTCTTTCCCATCAATTTACTCCTGACACCGCTCAATCCCTTTTACGCCAGCGGCCCGGCGGCCTTTTTGAAGCTTTTCCTTGCCGGCGTGTTCACCATGCTTTACCTCCGGCTGCTGGGGGCGTCGCACACGGCGGCCTTGCTTTCCGGACTGGTCTTCAGCCTGTGCGGATTTATGATCGTCTGGCTGGGACATCCGCATGTAAACTGCGCAATGTGGCTTCCCCTGTTACTCTATTTCGTCGAGAAGTCATTCCAGCTCACGTCCGGCCAGGCCGCGAATCTCTTCTCCGGACCAAACCTCCGGGTCTGGATTGGCTTTGCGATGACCTACGCTTTAATGCTGTTGGGGGGCCATCCGCCCACCGCGATCCATATCACCATCGGGATCGTGATTTATTTCATGTTCCGTTTGATGGAACATCGCCGGGCGCAATCATTCCGGCGGTTAGAGCTGTTGGCGGGTTCTTTGGCGGTCGGTTTTTTCCTGGCTGCGCCGCAGATGCTCCCGTACCTCGAATATTACAGCCAAAGTTCCACTGGTGCCGCTTCAACCGCGGTCCAACGATGGTCCACATCGTTGACTCCCAACACGTCCATCTTTTTCCTGCTGCCCCATCTCGCGGGCAGTCCCGCGGAGGGA
>Ga0187854_10004616_pt1 | contig 10264 bp, 9 predicted proteins | sample June2016WEW_6_15_FD_132445 | JGI IMG/M metagenome (GOLD analysis project Ga0187854, IMG submission 132445) | Peatland microbial communities from SPRUCE experiment site at the Marcell Experimental Forest, Minnesota, USA - June2016WEW_6_150 | ecosystem: Environmental > Terrestrial > Soil >...
CCACGGGGAAACGATCTACTGGTCGTTTACTGATCCCGTATCATCAACCCGCGATCCGGTCATCATCTCGGTCACAGCACGGAATAAATCGTCAGGCCGGGTTTGGGGAAGTTCGGAATTGACACTGGGCTGGGAAGGGAATTTTACTGTTATTGTGCAGGAACCGGGTGACTCCTGACCCGTGTTTTATCCAATAATCCGGCCGAAAACCTTTTTTTATAATGATAAAGAACGGTGATCGCGAATCTTGGCGCTCTTTTTTCCGGGATGGCAATAACAATTAACGGGTGTGGGTCAGGATCCGGCGTATTGTCCTCCCGTATTACCGTCCGGCAGAAAAAGCAACCCAAGGCGATTCATTGGATAAGTGATGGGCAGCCTGAAACGTATTCACCGCCGTTATTTTGCAGTTATGGTTACTTTTAACAAGATCATCTGCTCTAATACATCACCATGGCACTCAAGGAGAAGATTCTTGAAGTAGTCGGAGGCCCCCACCCGGCTGCCGTGGCTACCCTTGCCGGGGGTTTACCTGCAGTACGATTTATGGTGCTCAACGGATTTCCGGATATGACCTTTGTCGGGGGAACCATGAAGAGTTCGAAAAAAGTCGAACAGCTCAGTAAGAATCCCAATACTGCTATCGCGATCTGGTCGGGTAAAGAGTTCTCCGATCCTTACGTTGAGATCCGGGCAAAAGCGGAAATTCATGAAGATCTGGCAACGAAAAAGAAATACTGGAACCCGATGTTTGAGCAGTATTTCAGGTCAGTGGATAATCCGGATTTCGTAGTCTTGAAATTTATTGCCGCAGAAATCGTGTATCATGGGCAAAACATGATGAGCATGGACGTCTGGAAAAGATAATTCCACAATTCTCTCATAATTTCAGATTATCCGTACTTATCATCGGTATCGATTATCATACGGGATAGTTGGTTTTGAGGAACAGATATAACCAGAATCCCTGTGGCAGACAATCACCAGTGATGCATGCCTCATGAAGTGATGATATACTGATCGAGGAGAAGAAACATGCTCCTTTATCAGGACACCGCTCGGATCAGCAGAGACAGGGGTGGTTCATTCTTTACCAATGACCGGTGTTCCAGCGGGTGTTCACCCGATGAATTACTTCTCTACTAAAACAGCCTTGCCTTCGATTTTTACCGGGTAGGTACCGAGTGGTCGTGGTGGTCGCTGGTTCTTTGCCGCGGCTAATACAATACCGGCAAGATCCGTCCATCGCAGGACATGCCCATCAGAGATATCAAATTGTGAATGGTGCAGCGGACAGGTAAGGATTGTCCCGGCAAGTGTGCCCTCTGAAAGATCCCCGCCGAGATGAGGACAAAATGCGTCCATGCAGTAGTACCTGTCCCCGACTCTGGCGAGCAGGAGATCCTGCCCTCCGGCACGGATCTTTTTCATGCTGCCATTTTTCAGGTCAGTTATTGCTGCGACCTGAATAAATTCTCTCATATCGGCATCCTCCGGAACGCATTTCTTTTTGGTATCTTTGGATTTGGGGATTCTTGTATAAAAAGAAACCATGATTATTCTCATGGAGCCAGTCAAGGCTCTGTCCAAGGATCACAATGAACAGGACAATGGACAGCTGGTGTTTTTACGCTGGAGCGATTAATGTCTCCTGAGTAGTACTACAGTGAACAGATGGAGTGCCTGTGGTGCTGAAGCGAGGGTGACGGGATTGAGAGGAATCATCGCGGGGTGTGCAATCGTCATGGTGTTATGGTTCATACTTCCGGTGACCGCAGCCATATGTGACGGGCCGCCTGCCAGCCAGTCTTTTGTCCTGTTCAGCGGCGGGTGCGACCGCTCTCCCTATGGTTTACCCTGCACACAGGGATTCATCATCCCTGCAATCCCTTCACCCGGCGGGGATTTTCCGACCCAGTATTACCTAGATTTCGGGGACGGTTCACAACCCTACTATGGGACGGTGGACGGGGTCACCCATACCTACACTTCTTCAGGATTCTTTACCCTGAAATATATGGCAGGAACGCAATGCGATCTGTGGCACCAGGGCACCTATGGACTGGTTATTCCGGCCCCGGAAAATTATACGCCGGTGACTCCTGTATGTGAGCCCGCACACCCGTCAGCAGGGTTCACTGGTACCCCCACTTCCGGTTTTGCACCCCTCACTGTCCAGTTCACGAGTACATCGAGCGGTGGGGATGCCTACGCTTGGAAATTTGGTGACGGCGGGACATCCCCGGCAGAGAATCCCGTTCATACCTACATGACGCCGGGGACCTATTCCGTTTCCCTTCAGGCACGTGATTCCTGCACGGGTAGTGTCAACCGGGCGGACAAGCTCAGTTTTGTCACGGTTACTGCCACCGCGGGAACACTTGCAGTCTCGTCAACTCCCCCGGATGCTATAGTATTTGTTGATAATATCGTTAAGGGGATAACACCCGTGACGCTGACGGATACTTCGGTCGGCAGCCACACACTCCTGCTCACAAAGCCGGGTTATGATGACTATACCAGGAATTTCATTATAGAACCCTTTACCCCGGCAACGATTGGCGCGACACTCACAAAGAGCGTTACGGAACCAACAACCCGGCCATCCCTTTCGTATGGATCGATCGCCATCACCTCGATCCCTTCAGGAGCGATAGTGAATCTTGATGGCGAGCAGACGGGCGCGGCACCCACCGTCATCCCTGACCTGCTGCCGGGTAACCATAAAGTGACCCTTTCGCTTGCAGGATATGATGACTGGAACCAGGTGGTGTCTGTCGGATCAGGACAAACAGCCGCTATCAATGCCATCCTGGTTGTGACAGGGGAGAATCCTGCCAGCACAGGTTCGCTTGCGGTAACTTCAGATCCCCCGGGTGCTGAGATATATATTGATGATGGCTTCAAAGGGGTGAGTCCGTTAACCATCTCCGGACTTTCTGCAGGGACACATATCATCTCAGTAAAGCTGCAGGATTATACAGATAATACGACCAATGTCACCATCACGGCAGGGCAGGCAGGGAAGTTTCCTGCGGTATTGCAGAAGGTTCACACGCTGTCTGCGATGGATATTATACTGGCTGCAGGTGTAGTGCTGATGATTGTTATGATTGCGGTTGTGGTAATGTTCCGTCAGGATACAAAAAAGAAATAGAATTATCCCAAAAGTCCGCCGTTAATATAAAAAATTGGACAGTTTCTGGTTATCGCTCAATAAAAACCACCATGCGATATTTTTTCCGGGGAAAAAATCAAGAAACAGCGCTTATTTTACCGTGGAGACGTTCATGATACTTCACCCCCGCAACTAGGGGTATTTCCTGTGTTGCGATAGTGCTGTGTTACCAAACCTCTTGTATAATCCGGTTTTTTATGGTCAAAAACGAAATTTCATGTAATATCTCATCTGGATGAAAATAACTGGTGGCAATAAATGAGGAATTTACGTATTTTTTCCTCCTTCGGTTATCTCGCGTTCTGCGCATCCAGCTTCTCCTTAGTGTGGCATCGCGGGCATTGTACTTTGACCAGTCTGCCTGTCCGTTGCAGGCAGGCAACCCGGGAACCAAAGTATACCCATGCATGGTTGCAGTGATGGCAGATAGCAAAACAGCTGGAGAGCTCCATGCACGATTAACAGGAAATCCGTGAATATGAACGCTAGTTAAGCGAAGCGTGAAAGTGCAGGGATCACGATCATGCGAACCATGTCCAGGCGGAGGATATTCATCCGCCTTTTAAAGCGGGAACTCCGGGTTGATTCTGCCAACCCGGCCGGTAAACATGTTGTACAGAAATGCGTGGATCGCTCCCATAATATAACCCTGTTATTGCCCCAAGAACCCGCATGAGAGATAATATAGCGATGCCACCGGCTGTTCCCGATCCCCAATGGCGGCAGTTTTATCATGGATGCTGTGATAATCCCAGAAAAAATCCCCCGCAACCAGTCGCATGACAATACCGAATAGTGCACCAATCTTTGCCATCGAAAGTACATATGCCATCCGAGTTCAATAAAAATAAATCCTTATAACTAACACTCCTGTTTATCCGGAGGGATACACCGTGGCAGAATTCCAAAAACCCTATTGCGATAACAATCATGACGGGATACAGATGATACGTGTCTGGACTGATGGGCATGGCAATTCGGTATACCAATGCCCAACGTGCGGAAGAAAAATGCAGGTAAAAGATGGCAACCTTTGATGGTACTTACTCTTGGTGACTTTTCTCAATCCACGTTCTGCCGGCATCCCCGCGTTAATAATAAAAATCGATATAAGATACTTGGATATGCCTGCACTGCTGGCAAATAGTCTTAGGTATTTACCTCATCTCCAGGATCAGCTCCGGGGTGAGTAACCATTGAGGATCACCGGACAGATGGGTCATAAAGGAATAATTCCTGATCTTAGCCAGACCGCCTCCCGGATAAGACAATTGAACCGTTCAGATCGCCAGAGATAATTTTACTTATAAGAACGGATAATGCCGGTTTGTGCCCGATGATAAGCACCGCTGTGTTGTTTCCCTGCTGTGAAGCATTAGAGCATACCGTATCGGGATCCCCGCCAGGGAGCAAGCTCATCCCATACGGTGATTTGTCTTTTTGGCCAGGCACAGAAGCAACAATCGTTGTGGTCTTTTGAGCGCGTTGCAGGGGGCTTGTGGCAATTACGTCAAACCTGAATTTTATTATTTTTATCCGCTGTGCTACTTTGTTTAATCTCTTCCTTTCCATCGCGGGTAAGTCCCCGTGCTGCATTATCAGGCCAGCCGGAAGACATCCCCGCCGTTCCATACCGAAGAATGAAGAGATCCATTAAGGGAGAACCCGTTGTAAGAATATGAGTATTTTCATCCTGTCAACAGGAGTATTGATTATTCAACCGGTTTTTGCACGTGATCTGGTGGGCAAGTCTGTTCTGGACGGAGCAGCAGGATTTAAAATGCAGTATTTTAAGGTCCCCAAGTCACCGGACAGTTTCGGGATCCGGGGAATTTTTTGGGGTTCCAAAGAGTACCTGGCAGGTCGATCCCGGACCTAGATAGGGGAAAGAATATTATCTGCAAGGATCGTTGGCGGGGCAACCCTTCGTATGGTCAGTGAACGACTGTTGGCAGGTTTTACGTTAATGGTTATGAACTGGTTCGGGACGAGGAACGCACTGGGGTTGATACGGATGACGAACCGCTCTTCATAATCGAGCCGGTTATTTGGGTTGCCCACCTCGTTTTCCACGCGGAGGATACCCCAGTGGCCCTTTGACGGATCTCCGCGGTAACCCTCAACCGGCAGGAGGGTTTCTGTGCTGGCTGCATCCGCATAAACGATAGTAAGGTTTTCCATATCCACTGAATCGCGGCTGTTGACGAGACCGACCGTAAACGTGATGGTGTCGATTGTTCCACCTGGTATGCCCTGCCCCGTCACGTCGCCGAAGGTCTGCAGGATCTGGCCCGGTTGCTCGGTGCCCCGGGGGACCGGCAGGGTACTCATGGTCGGCAGTGGCTGGTTCCCGGCGGAACTATCGGTGCAGCCGGCTGCAAGGACGAGGAGGATGAACACAGATGTAAGGAAAATACAATGCCATGATGCCATGGATAGACTGCCCCGCCGAGTTGTAATAAAAACACTGTAGTCCGTGACTAGAAAAACAATTGGGTCAGCGAGTACGGGCGGATGCAAATATTGTATTTTTTACCGGGTCCTGTTCAGTACGATCATGCACCGGTGATCCGCCCAATACATGCCCTTCACGCGGAAGTTATCGTGTGTTATAATCACATCCCGGTTATGGCAATGCTGCAGGGACACAGCTGGCATCAGGTATTCATAAAAAAATCATTTTATACTGACAGTTTTTCGTTGGTTCCCGGGGTAACAGGAGCGTTGCTGGCCTACAAGTGTCTATCTTTGAATATGTCAAGCAGCCCTTTTTTTGATGCCTGCTTTTTTTGATGTAATGAAGGAGGCTCGCGAATATCTGTTGAATAAAATCCTCCCGGGGGGGAATCCTTTACTTTCAGCTCATCAGCAATCAGCGGGAGATGAGCATACTTTTTAAAGGGGGGTGTATCCCTGGAACTTTCATCGGCCACCAGCGGAAGACGGGCGTACTTTTTCTGCGTCTGTGAATCCGGTGGAGCCTGCCTGGTATCGTGCGAACGATCCGATAGGGGGCCCTGAGGGTCCTGTGGTACGTAAGCAACACCTTGTGCAGGCGAAGGAGAAGAATGCTTTTTCTTCGTGATAATAATCGATTCCACCGCCTTTTTCTGAATTTTTGCAGCATCGGCAGGCTTAGAAAAAGGCGTCCCACAGCGATTACAAAAGAGCGTCTGGTCATCTACCGCAGGAACACCACACGAAGCACAGACCGGTGGGGTGCGAACGGGCTCCGATGGTATTTTTTTGCCGCAGCGGTTACAAAAAATGGCATGTTCATCAGCGACGATGGATCCACAGGAAGTGCAGACCGGGTATCGGTTTTCCGGCTCAGGTACTAACTTCAGACCGCAGCGGGTGCAGAAGACTGACTGTTCATCAGGAGCAGGAATACCGCAGGCCCGGCAGACGGGAAAAGTAGTTTCCGGTTCATCCCGCACGTACCCCCCGCAGAGATTGCAAAAAAGTGACTGTGCATCGACGGCAGGAGAACCGCATTGTTCACATTTTTTTATCATTGTAAACTCATAACATCGTATCACAGGAAATTGTATAAACACTGTGGTCTTTTTTCCCTGCCGCGTTTTGTCCAAAGCTTACCAGATTTGGATGCGACAGGGTAAAAGGCAGGGGGACCTCGGGAGTGAATTTTGCCCGGAACCTTACGACTACCACCATTCCTGTTGAGTGCCTGCAGACACCGGGGATCGTATCCCCACAAAACCGGGAAAACATTTGCTTTTAGACAATGAGGGACTTCTTCAAGGTTACCTTTTTCACTTCATCCCCCACGGGAGTTATTTTGATAGTTTAGATATAATCAGTACACATGACTTCTTGTGTCCACCGGATAGAAGTTCACTATAAACTCGATCCCCGGTTAACGACCAGAACCGACCGGATACGCTCTTTAGGTTTCCCGGTCGATAAATTACATCTCATCGATGTCTATACCCTGGCCACCAGCTCCCGGGATTTTAATCCCGGGGAGCTTTCGCAGATTGGCGGTCAGCTTATCAATCCAGTGGTCCAGGAATACACGGTAGACAAGGCGACTAATGGCGTCTTTGATTATGCAATAGAAGTCGGTTTTCTCCCGGGTGTTACCGATAACGTCGGCATGACTGCCCGCCAGACCATCGAGGATTATTTTTCGATGAAGTTCTGTGAAGGGGAAGCAGTCTATACATCACAGCTTTTTCTTGTGTGCGGGAACCTATCACCATCCACCCTGCAGAAGCTTGCGTCAACGCTGGCAAATCCTCTTGTGAACCGGGTAATTATCATGACCCGGCAGGAATACGGGACGAAGGGCATGGATCCGGTCTTGCCTTCTGTCTGCCTGCATGAACTGCCTACTGCCGAAACCGTTAATCTCGACCTGGATGACAGGGAACTCGCCCGGCTCGGAAAAGAAGGGATCATCAGTCGTCTGACCGGCCAACGGCAGGGGCCACTCGCGCTTGATCTTGCCCAGCTGCACGTGATTCGCGACTATTTCCAAAAAAACGGCAGGAAACCGACCGACGTGGAGCTCGAGTCTCTTGCCCAGACATGGAGCGAGCACTGCAAGCACACGATCTTTGCGTCTGCCATGGATGACGACGTCCCTGGCGGCCTCTATAAGACCTACATTCAGGCAGCTACCAATAAAATCCGAAAAGAGAAAGGGGACAAAGATATCTGCGTGACGGTGTTTACCGATAACTCCGGCTCTATCATCTTTGATGATCACTACCTGGTGACCCATAAGGTCGAGACCCATAACTCACCCTCGGCCCTTGACCCGTTTGGCGGGGCACTGACCGGAATTGTCGGGGTGAACCGGGATACGATCGGTTTTGGGCTCGGGGCAAAACCCTGCATCAATTTCTATGGCTATTGTGTGGGCGATCCGGACACAGACCCGACATTGTATCGGGGAAAAAATCGCGCCAACCCGATCCTCTCACCCCGCCAGATCCTTGATGGCGTAGTACGGGGGGTCGGGGTTGGTGGCAACTGTTCGGGCATTCCAACGCCGCAGGGGTGGTGCTTGTTTGACAACCGCTACAGCGGAAAACCACTTGTATTTGCCGGCACGGTCGGCGTGATGCCACTCGAACACGACAGCAGGAAACTCTACGAGAAACAGGCGAGGCCCGGTGACCTTGTGGTGATGGCGGGAGGACGCGTGGGCAAGGACGGCATCCACGGTGCTACGTTTTCATCAGAAGCCCTCGATCCCCAGAGCCCGGTGACGGCAGTCCAGATCGGCGACCCGATCACCCAGAAGAAGTTCTCGGATGTGATCGTCAGGGAAGCCCGGGACTTGCGGCTCTACCACAGCATCACGGATAACGGGGCTGGCGGGATCTCCTGTTCCGTTGCCGAGATGGCAAAAGAGTGCAACGGGTGTCACGTGTATCTCGACAGGGTGCCCCTGAAATATCCCGGCATGGCTCCCTGGGAGATCTGGATCTCTGAATCACAGGAGCGGATGACCTTAGCTGTCCCACCGGAGAAACTCGACGCGTTCATGGAGCTGATGCAGAGGCGGGAGGTTGAGGCAACGGTCATTGGTACATTCACGGACTCCGGCAGGTGCGTGGTCGAGAGCCGTGGCAGTGTGGTGATGGATGTCGGGCTTGATTTCCTCCACGACGGCCTGCCAAAGAAACACTTAAAAACCATATATACGAAAAAAACGTATCCTGAACCCTGCACTCCCTGTCCGGAGCGGCTTGATGCAACGCTGCTTGCGATGCTGCAGAGGAAAAATCTCTGCTCCAAGGAGTTCATCTCAATCCAGTATGACCACACAGTACAGGGCGGTCATGTGCTTGGCCCGGTACAGGGTGCCGGACGGGTGCAGGCAGATGCCACGCTGACCAGGGTCGTACCCGGCTCAAAGAAAGGTGTCGGGTTGTCGCAGGGACTTTTTCCCTCTTACTCGGAGATTGATCCCTGCCTGATGGCGGGTGCAGGGATCGATACGGCGATCCGGGGTTTGATTGCAATTGGCGTCCCGCTCGATACCATCGCGATTCTCGATAATTTCTGCTGGTGCTCCTCTGACGAACCCGAACGACTGGGGCAGCTGAAACTTGCAGCGAGAGGGTGCTATGAGTTTGCCACTGCATTTGGAACACCGTTTATATCGGGTAAGGACAGCATGTTCAATGATTTCTCCGGGTATGACGCACAGAACAACCGGGTGAAGATCTCCGTTCCCCCGACTCTTCTCATCTCCTCCATCGGGATTCACCAGGACATCTCAAAGGCAGTGTCACTGGATGCCAAGATCGCCGGTGACCTGGTATATGTCATCGGGGAGACATCTGAGGAACTGGGCGGGTCTGAGTATTTCGCGCATCTCGGGTATATCGGAAATACGGTCCCGGGACTGAATGCCACGGTATTACGGGTACGGTACAGGAAGCTGACGGATGCAATCTCTCGCGAACTCATTGCATCGGCCTACCCGGTCAGTCACGGCGGACTCGGGACTGCCATTGCCAAAGTCGCAATCGCGGGACGGCTCGGCATGGATCTTACCATTCCTGCAGGCACGCGCCCGGATTATTACCTTTTTTCTGAGTCGCTCGGCAGGTTTGTGGTCACGGTTGCACCGGACAACAAGCGGGCGTTTGAACGAATAATCGCGCCTGATGCGACACTGCTCGGTCGGGTCGGCGGTGGAACCCTGCGGATCACATCCCAAAAATTCCTCCTGGACCTAACGTTGAGTGAATTAGAAACAGCCTACAAGGCACCCTTCCGGGGGTACTGATATGGTTGTTGCACGCAGGACCCCACAACGAACTGCCTCGTCAAAGGTAATGACCACCCGGAACATGATCCCGGAAAAAGCCATTATCATGAGTGGCTTTGGAATAAACTCCGAGATGGAGACTCAGGAGGTGCTTGTCCGGGCCGGCATGGCCTCAGACATTGTCCACATCAACGACCTGATAACAGGAAGGAACCGGCTCCCGGACTACCGGCTGCTCGTCTTCCCCGGTGGTTTTTCCTATGGGGACGACACTGGAGCTGGCAATGCATATGCAAACCGGGTGCGCAACAACGTATGGGAAGATCTTACGG
>Ga0187854_10004617_pt1 | contig 10264 bp, 7 predicted proteins | sample June2016WEW_6_15_FD_132445 | JGI IMG/M metagenome (GOLD analysis project Ga0187854, IMG submission 132445) | Peatland microbial communities from SPRUCE experiment site at the Marcell Experimental Forest, Minnesota, USA - June2016WEW_6_150 | ecosystem: Environmental > Terrestrial > Soil >...
ACCCAACCACCGACATCGCCGTCCTGCGCGCGACCCAGCCTCCGGCCAAGATCCAGCCGGCCGTGCTCGGCAACCTCAGGAGCGTCCAGGTGGGCAGCGAGGCCTACGTTGTCGGCAACCCGTTCGGCCTCACCGGCTCGTTCACCTCCGGGGTCATCTCCGGCTTCAATCGTTCCTACCAGCTCCCCAACAACGGGCCCGCGCTGCAGGGCCTGATCCAGTTCGATGCCGCGGTGAACCCCGGCAACTCGGGCGGTCCCCTGGTCAATCGCTACGGCCAGGTGATCGGCATCGTGGACGCGCTCATCAATCCCACCAACCAGGACGTCTTCATCGGCATCGGCCTCGCCGTGCCGATCACCACGGCCGGCGGAGCCGCCGGCCTGCCGCCGGACTAGGCGCCGACACAGGAGGTACTCCCCAGTGACCACAAAGGTCGAGACGGTGCCCGCGGCGCCGACGGAACGACTCCTATACGAAGTCAAGAAGGTGATCGTCGGCCAGGACCACCTCCTTGAGAGGCTGGCCGTGGCGCTGCTCGCCAGGGGCCACCTGCTCGTCGAAGGCGTGCCGGGTCTGGCCAAGACGATGGCCATCAAGACCCTGGCCGAGGCGATCGGCGGCGAGTTCAGGCGCATCCAGTTCACGCCGGACCTCGTTCCCGCGGACCTGATCGGCACGCGGATCTACAACCAGAAGACCGGCGAGTTCAACACGTCGCTCGGCCCGGTCTTCACGAACCTGCTACTCGCGGACGAGATCAGCCGGGCCCCGGCCAAGGTCCAGAGCGCGCTCCTGGAGGTAATGCAAGAGCGGCAGGTCACGATCGGCCACGAAACCCACAAGGTGCCGGACCCGTTCCTGGTCCTCGCAACGCAGAACCCGATCGAGACCGAAGGCACCTACGCCCTGCCGGAAGCCCAGGTGGACCGCTTCATGCTCAAGATCCTGATCGGCTATCCGAGCGCGACCGAGGAGTTCGTGATCGTCGAGCGGATGACCGGCAAGCTCGATCCCGTTCAGAAGGTTCTATCGACCGGCGACTTGCTCGACCTCCAGCAGCAGGCCGACCGCGTCTACGTCGACCCGGCGTTGATGGAGTACGCCGTGCGGCTGGCGGCGGCGACCCGATCTCCGGGCACGCACGGCATGCCGGAGCTGGACAAGTACATCACCTACGGCGCGAGTCCCCGAGCGTCGATCAACCTGATCCTCACCGCCCGCGCCCTCGCCTTCGTCCGCGGACGCGACTACGCGCTGCCGCAGGACGTGCTCGACATGGCCCGCGACGTGATGCGCCACCGGCTCGTGCTCTCGTTCGAAGCCCTGTCGGACAACGTGACCGCCGACGACGTCCTCTCCACGGTCCTCAAGCGGGTTCCGGTGCCTGTGGTGCCGCTCCGGGAGCGTTCCCACGTCCGCGGAGCCTGAGGGCCTCGTCTGGTCCCCACAGCCGGACGCCGGCAGCGACGCCGGCGTCGATGCCGCGGCGCCGGCTATCCGGCGCGAGGAGCGTCCGCGCCCCGCGCGCAGCCTGAACCGGCCGGTCCGGCCGCTCTTCGTCCCGACCCAGCCCTTCGTGCCCCAGGGCGAGCCGATCGGGCCGAACGTGCCCCGGCCCACCGGGGTCGCCGCCCCGGCGAGGTCTCTTACCGCCCCTGAGAAGATCCTCCAGCGCCTCGACTGGAAGGTCATTCGCCGTCTCGACGGCGTCCTGCAGGGCGACTACCGGAGCCTCTTTCGCGGCAACGGTGTCGACCTGGTGGACCTGCGCGAGTACCAGCCCGGCGACGACGTGCGGTCGATCGACTGGAACGTCACCGCCCGGATGGACACACCGTACGTTCGCGAGTACGTGGAAGATCGCGAGGTCACGGCCTGGTTCCTGCTGGACCTGAGCCCATCGGTCGACTTCGGCAGCGTCGATTCCGAGCGCGCCAAGCGGACCGTCCTGATCGACTTCGTCGCCACGCTGGCCCGGCTCCTGACCCGGCGCGGCAACCGGGTCGGCGCGATCTTCTACGACACCAGGATCGAGCGGACCATCCCCGCCCGGGGCGGACGCGACCAGGTGCTCCGCATGATCGACGACCTGCTCCGCCAGCCGCGCCTCACGCACGCGCCCTTCACGGACCTGACCCCGTTGCTCCAGGCCGGACACCGGACCGTCAGGCGCCGCTCCCTGATCTTCATCATCTCGGACTTCATCAGCGTCCCGGGCTGGGAGCGGCAGCTGAGCCTGCTCAACCGCCGCCACGAGGTCGTGGCCGTCCGGCTGCTCGACCCGCGCGAGGTTGAGCTGCCCGACGTCGGCTCGCTGATTATGGAGGACGCCGAGACCGGCGAGCAGCTCTACGTCGACACCCACGACGCCGGCTTCCGGCGCCGCTTTCAGGCGGCGGCGGCCCGGCGCGAAGCCGAGGTTAATGGCGCCTTCAAGCGGGCCGGGGTCGAGGCGCTGTCGCTCTCCACGGAAGACGACCTCGTTCGCGCGATCGTGCGCATGGCCACGATCCGCCGCCGGCGCCGGAGGTAACCATGTCGTTCATCTGGCCGCCGATGCTCCTCACGCTGGCTCTCATCCCGCTCGGCCTCCTCCTCTACCGGTACCTGGACGTCAGGCGCCGCCGGCGGCTGGCCGCCTACGGCGGATCCGGGCTCGCGAGCGGCGTCACCCGACGGCGGGGCGGAGTCCGCGGCCGGGTCCCGGCCGTCCTGCTGCTCCTCGGGTTGGTGGTCATGTCGTTGGCGATGGCTCGACCGCAGGCGGTCGTGAGCCTGCCGAGGCAGGAAGGCACGGTGATCCTGGCCTTCGACGTCTCCGCCAGCATGGGGGCCACGGACCTGCAGCCGACGCGAATAGACGCCGCAAAGGCGGCCGCGAAGGACTTCGTGGCGCGCCAGCCCCGCAGCATCACCATCGGCGTCGTGGCATTCAGCGACTCCGGCATCTCGGTCCAGCAGCCGACGAACGATCAGGCGACCGTGATCGCCGCCATCGACCGCCTGACACCGGAGCGCGGCACATCGGTCGCCGAGGGCATCCTCGGCTCGCTCAAGGTCATCGCCATCGCGGAAGCGGGTCCCTACGCCAACGACTACTACACGAACGCGTCGCCCGCGCCGACGGCCACGCCCACTCCAACGCCGGTACCCGCCGGGACGCATGCGCCGGCCGCCATCGTCCTACTCAGCGACGGCGAGAACAACGAATCGCCCGATCCGATGGCCGCCGCCCAGGCGGCCGCGAACCAGGGGGTCCGGATCTATACGGTCGGCCTCGGCAGCGCCGCCGGCACGACCGTCACAGTGAACGGCTTCCAGCTCCACACGCAGCTCGACGCAGCCACGCTCCAGGGGATCTCGCAGCTCACCGACGGCACGTACTACGGCGCCACCGACGCGCAGCAGCTTCGCTCGATCTACGACAACCTCGACACGGGGCTGGTCCTCCAACCCCAGCTGACGGAGATCACCTCGCTCTTCGCGGGGACCAGCCTCCTGCTGCTGATCGCGGGCGCCTTGACCTCGCTCTTCTGGCTGGGTCGACTTCCATGAGGGCGAGCGACGCACTCGGCGGCGCCGGGCTCCTCGAAGGGCGGCGATAGATGGATTTCCTTTGGTTCGACTTCCTGGCCATGCTCCTGCTGCTGCCGGTGCTGGTCGCGATCTACATCCTGGCCCTGCGCCGCAGGCGCCCATCCGGTGTGCGCTACTCGAGCCTCGCCCTGATCCGGGACGCCGGCCCGGGATCGTCGCGGGTCAGGCGCCACCTGCCCTTCGCCCTCTTCATCGTCGCTCTCGGTGCGCTGGTGATGGCGATGGCGCGGCCCGTGGCCATCGTGGCCGTGCCTACCAACCAGACCACGATCGTGCTGACGATCGACGTGTCCGGCAGCATGTGCTCCTCCGACATCCCGCCCAGCCGGCTCGAGGCCGCCGAAGCCGCCGCGGCGTCGTTCATCAACAGCCAGTCATCCTCGACGCGGATCGGGATCGTGGCTTTCAGCAGCTACGCCGAAGTCGTCCAGGCCCCCACGAACGACAAGACAGCCCTGCTCGGTGCTCTCAAGAGCCTCGCTACCGGGCGGCGGACGGCGATCGGCGACGGCATCCTCGCCTCCATCGACACGATCTCGGAGATAGATCCGGGCGTCGCCAAGAGCCAGACCGACTCGTCGACCGGCACCGCTCCGCCGCCGGTCCCCAAGGGCGACTACGCGCCGGACATCGTCGTTCTACTCACCGACGGCGCCAGCAACACCGGAACGGATCCGCTCGACGCCGCCCAGCAGGCGGCCGATCGAGGCGTGCGGGTCTACACCATCGGCTTCGGCACGGCCGACGGCGGCTCCCTCAGCCCGACGTGCGCGCCCCAGTTCCAGGGTCGTGAGCCCGGCGGCGCAGGCGGTGGCGGCTTCGGCGGTGGCGGCTTCGGCGGCGGCGGCGGTGGCGGCGGCGGGGGCAACTTCCGCCGCGGCATCGACGAGGCCGCGCTGCAGAAGATCGCGGACATGACCGGCGCCAAATACTACCCAGCCGAGAGCGCGAGCCAGCTCAACACCGTCTTCCAGAGCCTGCCGGTCAACCTGATCGTGAAGCACGAAGCGGCCGAGGTCAGCGTGGTCTTCGTCGGCGCGGGGGCTTTGATCGCGGCCCTGGCATTCGTGCTGGGCAAGATCTGGCGGCCGTTGCCCTAGGGCCAATCGAGGCGGCTCGCCCGTCGCGCAGCGTCTGGTCCACCTGCGGCAACCCGCGGGTGAGCCACGAAGAAGTCCGCGATGACCCGCGAGTCGTCGGCGGTCCAGCAATGGCAGCCGCCGGCTTGGATCTCGGTTGAGACGGTGCTGCCGCCGGCGCATGACCAGACCGTGGTCGTCTCCCAGCCGTTGACGGAGACCTGAGAAGTGGCTCCGCAGCCGTCCAGCGATCGCCATTTGGCGATCACGTCGGCCATCGGCGAGTAGATGATGTCCACCTTGCCGCCCGCCATCGGGATCGTGCCGTCCGCGGTGCCGTGGATCGCAAGGACGGAGACCGGCGACGTGAGCGGGCAGGGCACATCGGCGCTGCCGCTCGCCGTGGCCATGTTCCCCGAAACCGGCGCAATCGCGGCGACGACCCCGGAGAACGCGCAGCCCAGCCGGTAGGCCATCATCCCGCCCCGGGAGTGGCCGGTGATGTAGACCCTATTCGGGTCGACGTTGTCGGTCGATTCGAAGTGCATGATCAGCTGGCTCATGAAAGAGATGTCGTCGGCTCCCGGATGCGAGCCCCACGTCGGCCCGCTGCCAAAGGCATCCCAGCCGTCCGCGACCCCGTCGGGGTAAACGGCGATCCAGCCGAGTCGGTCCGCCTGGGCGTCGAAGCCAGTGGTGTTCTCGATCTGGAGCCCGCCGCCGAACGAGCCGTGAAGGACGATCACCAGGCCGGGCCGCGTCAGCTCGTTCGCCGGCCGGTAGACCCGGTAGGTGCGGTCGACAAGGTCGGAGAACATCGTTTCGACCTTCGTCCTGCCGGTCAGCTGGGCGAATATCTCCGACCGGTACGTGTTCACGAACGAGCTCGAAGCGCCGACGACGCCGACGACCAGCAAGACAGCCAGCGCCACGGCCGACTTACGACCCGGCGACGAAAGCTCCACGGTTCGTGCGCCCGACCATAGGCGCTCGGGCCGGCCGAGCAGCCAGGCGCCGACGGCGGCGGACCAGCCGGCCGCCAGCCCGCACACGGGTTCAAGCGCCAGCAGTTGCGGCTGGCTCGCGCCGGATCGGGCCGCCCACGTCATCGCCCATAGAGCCGCCCAGACCATCGAGATCGCCACTCCGGCCGAGAACAGGGCCAGCCACGGGCTGCGGCGCCGCACGACGATCGCCATGAGCAGGATCGCCGGCGGGGTCAGGATGACGACGAGGTTCGAAGTGAGAGCGGCCACCCTCTCGACGGAGTAGCCGCCGGGTTGGCTCGGCAGCATCGCAGCCGTCGCCATACGGAACAGGAGCGCAAGCCCGAAAGCCAGGCCGGCCAGGCCGGCGAGCCGGGACCGGCCGGCGGCCTTGATCAGTGCTCGAGCGGCGACGACTTCGGCTGCAAGCGTCGCCCCGACGAGCAGCACCACCGGCCAATGCCAGGCCTCGTTGCTGAACAATCGTTCCGGCCGCGAAATGAGCGAATGGCCGATGTTGGACCCGGCGATCTCGAGTACGGCGGCCGCCCCCCAGAAGATCATCGCCAGGACCCCGGCGACCCCTCCGAACCTCGCCTGCCCGCGGTGTTCGGCTACGTTCGCCAGCCGTGATCCGGTCATGAGAGCCCCTCCGCTTCTTCGACCTGGGCATTGTGCACGGTCCGCGCCCTCCGCCGTCCAGGCGGAACGGCCTTCAGCCTGACCGCGTTGGGCCTTACGATGTGACGGCGCCACCACCGTGGACAGGAGGACCGTGACTCGATGAGCGACCAACCTCCGGAGGGATCCAACCCCCAAGGGCCCGCGGGAAGCCCCCGGCCGCCGGCCACCGTGCCGCACTGGGCGGTGCCGGCTGTACCGCCGGCGCCTGGGGTCGAGCCGCAAGGGGCCGCTCTCCCCGTTGACGCGGCGGCACCTGCCCCCGTCCAGGCCGAAGTGCCACCCTGGGCGAACGACCCCGCCCTCGCGAGGGTTCCGGGGCCGTGGGCCGGGCCGCAGGGCGGACCCACCGCACCGGCGTCCACTCCGCCCCCGGGCTGGTATGCGCCGGTCGCGTCGCCACCTCCGGGAACGCCGCCCCCGGGATGGTACCCGCCGATTGCGCCCGGCCCGGTCCCTGCGACGCGCGCCTTCCAGTTCGATCGGGCGCGGTGGCTGCCGACCTTCCTGGTGGCGGCGATCGTCGCCGGAGTCGTCCTCGGCGGGATCGGCATCGACGCGGCCATGGCCGCCCCGAGCGCCGGCACGGTCGCCATCGGCGGCTCGGCGTCCATGACCGCGGCTCCCGGCTGGGTGCTCGTCTCGCCCGCGGGCGACACTTCCCAGGGCATCGAGCTGCAGAAGGCCAACGCGATTCTCACGGCCCAGGTGCTCTCGTCGAGCTACAGCGGTGACTCGGCCTCGATAGTGTCCGTTGCCAAGCAGTCCCTCGGCGATTCTGCGCAGATCAGCTACGGCGACACGCATCACACGACGATCGGTGGCAACGACACCACCTACGTAGCCTTCGAAGCGGTCTTGTCCGGTCAGCACTCGGGCGTCATCGACGGCGAGCTCGTCTGCATGGTCGTCCAGACGGACGCGATCGTCATCGCCGCCGCCGCGCCGCAGGGCCATTTCGACCCCGTCGTCGACGACGTCTCGGCAATGCTCAAGAGCGTGAGGGTTGGACAATGACCGCCTCGGTCGCCCCGAGCTGGGGCAGGCAGGCCTCGATCATCCAGCCCCGCCAGCCGGCCTTCTGGCTCTACTGCGCCCTCCTGGCCATCGGCGGCTACCTCTTCGTCCAGGAGCAAGCGCTGATGAGCAGCCTGACGACGGCCTATCTGCTGTCGTGGGTCCTCGTCCTGGCCTACGCGGTTCCCGTTGCTCTGGCTATCTACTGGCTCGACCTCTTCGAGCGCGAGCCCAAGCTGTTGCTGGCGGCCGCGGTTATCTGGGGTGGCGTGATCGCCACGAGCCTGGCCGCCTACGCCAACGAGGCCTGGCTGTCGATCCTGGGCAAACTCGCCTCCCCGGATGTCTCGTCCCAGTGGGGCGCGGCGATCGTCGGTCCCGGGGTCGAGGAGACGCTCAAGCTGATGGGCGTCGTCACGCTCTTCCTGATCGCCTCGAGCGAGTTCGACGGCGTCATGGATGGGTTCGTTTACGGCGCGATGGTCGGCCTCGGCTTCACCGTCGTCGAGGACGTGTCGTACTTCATCAACGCCGTCGCCGCGGTGCCCGGATTGGTGGACCAGTCGGGGCCGGTTCTCGACACTTTCCTCATCAGGGTCGTGGGCGGCGGCCTTTACGGCCACGTCCTCTTCACGGGTCTCACCGGTACCGGGTTTGCCTACCTGGTCACTCGACGCGCGACTCCGATACAGAAGAGGTTGATGGGAGCGGGGCTCTGCGTCGTGGCCGGCGTCTCGGCTCACGTGGTCTGGAACTCGCCGTGGATGGAGTCGGTTCTCGAGACGACCGGAGGCGCCAACCCGAGCGTCGCCCAATGGGTCGAGTACGGAACTCTCAAGGGCCTGCCGTTTCTCATCCTGCTCGGCATCCTCGTGGTGCTGGCGACGCGAAGCGAAGAGGCCAACTTCCGACGCGTGGTCGCCGGCGAGCCCGATCCGACGGTCGTCACCGAGGACGAGGTCCGCGCGCTGCGAAGCCTGTGGTCGAGGCGAACTGCCCGAACCGCCGCGGGCCGCCTGCGCGGTCCGGCCGCCCGACGATTGACCGGCCGCTTGCAGGCCGCCCAGATCGAGTACGGGATGATCCGAAGCACGACCGACTCGCTGGCCGATCCGGTTCTGGAAGCCCAACGCGTCAGGATCCGGACCATCCGAGCCGAACTCGTCGCGGTCCCCTACCTGCCGGCCCCCGCCCAGGTTTCCGGTCCCGTGGCCGGATACGGTGGGCCGGGGCCGACGCCCGGCCCGGTGCCGGCGCCCGCCTACGTCGCCCCCGCCGAAACGCCGGCCGAGGCCGTCGTCCCGGCCGCGGAACCCGAAGCCGCCACGGGCCCCGACGCTGTAGCCGCCGCCGAGCCCAAAGCCGCTGTGGAACCCGAAGCCGTCGCCCCGCCCGAAGTCGCCCCCGTGCCTGCCCCCGCCGTCCTGCCGCCCGCGTGGACGCCGACCCATGTCGTCCCGGCCGGCGGCATGCCGGCCTGGGATTCGCCGGACCCATCCCGCCCGGCCGTTGCCAGGCTATCGGAACGGGTCGAGCTGGTCGTCGTTGCCCGAGCCGGGGCCTGGGCCCAGGTTCGAGGCGTGAACGGCTGGACGGGCTGGGTGGACGGCCGTCTCATCGTCGAGCGCAGCTGAGGGCCGGTGCGCCGAAGCGCCGAACCTTCGTCGGGCCGAATAGCGCCACCCCGGCGGGCCATGGCTGGCCTTTACGGATGGTCAATCCTGGAGGTGGCTACTTTGGGTTCGCATTGGGTCCCGCCAATGACTGCGACTTGATCCGGTACTCGGCCCTCAGAACCGTGCTGCCCGCCTTTGGGCCGATCGTGAAGCCGGCCTTTTCGGCGGCTCGGATCGCGCCGGTGTTCTCCGGCCGCACGTCTGCCCCGACCCAGTCCAGACCCTCGGCCTCGGCCACCGCGATGATCCGCCGCAGGAGCTCGGTTCCCAGGCCGATCTTCTGGCAGCAGTCCGCGACGACGATGGCGAATTCGCCGCCGTTCTCGGCGTGGTGCTTGGAGAGCCGAGCCACGGCCTCGATCTCGCGGTCGCCGCCCTCAGAAGTGTGCTCGGCGACCAGCGCGATCTCGCGGTCGTAGTCGTTGAAGCACACACGCACGAGCCGTTCGTGGGCGGTCCGCGCCTTTAGAGCCAGGTCTTCGAGGTAGCGCCCCTGGACGGTCCGATCGGACAGGCTCTTGTGGAACCCGACGATCATCGGCTCGTCCTCCGGCCGGATGGGCCGGATGTCGAACTCTCCGCCGTCGGCGGCCTTCCACGTCCCGGCGTACTGGAGCGGGTACGGCCGGATGGCCAGGCGCGGCAGGGCCGACTCGGGCGTCCCGGGGTCGTGGAGCACGACCCGCGCGTCGAGCGCGATCAGCCGCTCGGGCGAGGCCAGAAGCGGGTTGATGTCGATCTCTTTGATCCACGGCTGCTCGGCGACGAGCTGCCCGAATTGGACCAGGAGCTGTTCGAGCTGGCCCTGGTCGATCGGGGCGCGGCCGCGGATCCCCTTGAGCGCGCCGTAGATCTTGGTCTGCTCGATCATGCGGCGGGCGAGGGTTGTGGTGAGGGGCGGCAGGGCCAGGGCGCGGTCGCGGAATAGCTCCACGAGCTGGCCGCCCATGCCGAACAGGAGCACGGGCCCGAACTGCGGATCCATGCTGCTGCCGATGATGAGCTCGTAGCCGCTGTAGTTGATCATCGGCTGCACGGTCACGCCGTCGAAGTGGCCGGGTCCCTTGCGCTCGAGGACCGCGTTCTGGATCGACCGCCAGGCTTCCCGGACCGCGGCGGCGTCGCCCAGGTTGAGCTGGACGCCGCCGACGTCGGTCTTGTGAGTGATCGTGTTGGAGTGGAGCTTGACGACCACCGGGTAGCCGATCGCGTCGGCCGCGGCGAC